>Ga0310811_10004249_pt1 | contig 18012 bp, 20 predicted proteins | sample YCmetagenome_FD_207642 | JGI IMG/M metagenome (GOLD analysis project Ga0310811, IMG submission 207642) | Soil microbial communities from experimental microcosm in Duke University, North Carolina, United States - YC | ecosystem: Engineered > Artificial ecosystem > Soil microcosm > Unclassified ...
TCACCGCGACACCCATGACTGCGCCGGTCGTGCCGTTGATGCCGCTGGGCAGATCGACGGCGATCACCGGCGCATCCGCGTGGTTCATCGCCTCGATCATCGCCCGCGCCAGACCCGCGACGGGACGATCCAGACCGGCGCCGAAGAGTGCGTCGACGATGATCTCGGCGTCAGCGAGCACCGCCGGTGTGGCGGGCTCGGTTGGGCCACGCCAGTCCTCCGCGACGCGGGCGGCGTCCCCTTTGAGCTTCGCCGGGTCGCCGACGAAGGCAACCCGAACGTCGAAACCCCGCTCCGCCAGCAGTCGCGCCGTTACGAAACCGTCACCGCCATTGTTGCCCGGACCGGCGACCACAACGACCCGCGCGCCCTGCTCCGCGGCCGCGGCGTCAGCGACTGCGCTGCCCGCATTCTCCATGAGGTCGATGCCTGGCGTGCCGCCGGCGATCGTTGCCCGGTCGGCCTCGGCCATCTCGGTGGTGGTGAGAAGCTCGATCATCGATGCCGACAGTACCGGCCGCAGTGTCCCTTCGCAAAAGCCGGAAACAGACGGATGCCGCGCAACTTGTAATCATATGCCTAGTTTTTGATCTTTCTGCCCAATCGGAAGGCGCCTAAAGATAGGCAACCGCTGACAGATCCCCCTGTCACACAACTAAGTACAGGCCCAATTTAGGATTTCCTGCTCAGCCCGCCTTGGCACAAGTCGTGCAAACCGGAAGCGCGGTTTGCCGGAGTAGCCCGGCGGGCCTGGGGGGAAGGACACGCAATGAAAAAAATCGAAGCGATCATCAAACCCTTCAAACTCGACGAAGTGAAGGAGGCCCTCCAGGAGGTCGGCCTTCAGGGCATTACGGTCACCGAGGCCAAGGGCTTCGGCCGGCAGAAAGGCCATACCGAACTGTACCGCGGCGCCGAATACGTCGTCGATTTCCTCCCCAAAGTGAAGATTGAGGTCGTCGTCGGGGACGACATGGTCGAAAAGGCCATCGAGGCCATCCGCCGTGCCGCCCAGACCGGACGCATCGGAGACGGCAAAATCTTCGTGTCCAACATTGAAGAGGCCATCCGCATCCGGACCGGCGAGTCCGGAGTCGATGCCATCTAGTGGGCGGCCGACTTTTCAGCTAACGGCATACCGCCGCGGACCCCTCGTCTGCGGGCTCGCATTTTGAACAAGGGGAAAAAGGCAAAGCCCATGACGACAGCCAAAGAAGTCATGAAGATGATCAAGGATAACGACGTGAAATACGTCGATTTCCGCTTCACCGATCCGCGCGGCAAGTGGCAACACGTTACCTTCGACGTCTCGATGATCGAGGAGGACACTTTCGCGGAAGGGCAGATGTTCGACGGCTCCTCGATCGCCGGCTGGAAAGCGATCAACGAGTCCGACATGTGCCTGATGCCCGACCCGGCCACCGCCTGCATCGACCCGTTCTTCGCCGAGACCACCTTGGTGCTGGTCTGCGACGTGCTCGAGCCGACCACCGGCGAGCCCTACAATCGCGATCCGCGCGGCATGGCCAAGAAGGCCGAGGCGCTGGTGAAGTCGATGGGCTACGGCGACACGATCTATTTCGGCCCGGAAGCCGAGTTCTTCGTGTTCGACGACGTCAAGTATAAAGCCGACCCCTACAATACCGGTTTCAAGCTCGACTCGATCGAGCTGCCATCGAATTCCGACACCGATTATGAAGGCGGCAACCTCGGCCACCGCATCGGCATCAAGAAGGGCTACTTCCCGGTCCCGCCGCAGGACTCCGCGCAGGACATGCGCTCCGAAATGCTCGCCGCCATGGCCAAGATGGGCGCCAAGGTCGAGAAGCATCACCACGAGGTGGCGTCGGCGCAGCACGAACTCGGCCTGAAATTCTCGCCGATGACCTTCATGGCCGACCAGTTGCAGATCTATAAGTACTGCATCCAGCAGGTCGCTCAGATCTACGGCAAGACCGCGACGTTCATGCCGAAGCCGATCTATGGCGACAACGGCTCGGGCATGCACTGCCACCAGTCGATCTGGAAGGACGGCAAGCCAATGTTTGCCGGCGACAAGTACGCCGGCCTTTCCGACATGTGCCTGTCCTACATCGCCGGCGTGATCAAGCACGCCAAGGCGATCAACGCTTTCACCAACCCGACCACCAACTCCTACAAGCGTCTAGTGCCGGGCTTCGAGGCGCCGGTGCTGCTCGCTTATTCGTCGCGTAACCGGTCGGCGTCGTGCCGCATCCCCTACACGGAAAGCCCGAAGGCCAAGCGTGTCGAGGTTCGCTTCCCCGATCCGCTCGCGAACCCCTATCTCGGCTTTGCCGCGCTGCTGATGGCCGGTCTCGACGGCGTCAAGAACAAGCTCAACCCCGGCCCTTCGATGGACAAGGATCTCTACGATCTGCCGCCGGCCGAGTTGAAGCAGATTCCGACCGTGTGCGGCTCGCTGCGTGAGGCGCTCGAGAGCCTCGACAAGGATCGCGAGTTCCTGAAAGCGGGTGGCGTGTTCGACGACGACTTCATCGACAGCTACATCGAGCTGAAGATGACCGAAGTGATCCGCTTCGAGCACACCCCGCATCCAGTCGAGTACGAGATGTACTACTCGGCCTAAAGCCGTCTTCCCAAGCATCGCTCCCAGGGCGGTGGACTTCATCGGGCGTCCCGCAAGGGGCGCCCGTTTTTCTTTGTGGCGTTTCGACCGTATCCTGGATCTCCGGAGGCCGCCGCCCCGCTTCGGGGCGACAGAGCCTGCGACGCCCGGTCGGCTGCCAAGGAGAAACTTCGCTATGTCAGTGCTCGACCGTGCCGGAACGGTGTTCTCAGACTGGCTGTCCGGCGCGCCCGATTTGACCGAGCTCGTCAAAGGCTCGACCGTGAGCCTCGCCGTCACCGGCTTGAGCCGGGCCGGCAAGACGGTGTTCATCACGAGCCTCGTGCACAACCTGCTGAGCGCGCTGCATCAGCCGCACCGCATGCCGCTTCTGAAAGTGGTCGGAGACGGCCGGCTGATTGCGGCCAGGCTCGCTAGCAGCAAGAATGACCGGCTGCCCCGCTTTCCTTACGAGCGTAACATCGAGCGGATGGCGGCGACGCCGGCCGACTGGCCCGCCCGGACCGCCGACATCAGCGAGATCGAGATCGACATCCGTTTCGTACCGACCGGCGCGGTCGGTTTTCTGCTCGGGCAGATCGGCAGCGCCGTCGCAACATTGAAGCTCAAGATCATCGACTATCCTGGCGAATGGCTGCTCGATCTGCCGCTGCTGACGCAAAGCTATGCCGATTGGTCGCGCGCGACCTTGCGGCTGTGCAGCCGCGGCCTACGCGCTGCCACCGCGCGTGATTTCATCGCCTTTCTGTCCGATCATCGCTATGACGCACCGGCGCGCGACGAGGATGCCAAGCGGGCGCACGAGCTCTATCGAAACCATCTGCAGACGGCCCGCGATCAGCACGGGCTCAGTTTCCTGCAGCCCGGCCGTTTCCTTGATCCCGGCTCGCTTCTGGACAAACCCTATCTCTGGTTCGCCCCGCTCGATATTCCCGACGGGGTGCAGCACGCGCCATCCGGCACGCTCGCGGCGCTGATGGAGCGGCGTTTTGACGCCTACAAAAATGACGTCATCGCGCCCTTCTACAGCGAGCACTTCCGCCATTATTCGCGCCAAATGGTGCTTGTGGATGTCATCGGCGCCCTGCTGGCTGGCCGCGAGGTGTTCGAAGATACGAAGCAGGCCCTCGATGCGATCCTGGAGAGCTTTCGCTATGGGCAGAGCAGCATCCTCTCGCGACTCCTGCGCAGTGGGCGGATCGAGAAGGTGATGTTCGCCGCCACGAAGGCGGATCACGTTCCCGAGGTGCAGCGCGACCACCTCGCGTCGCTGTTGCGCGACATGGTCGCGCTGCCGGCGCTTGACATGAGAAGCAGCAACGCGGCGATCGACGTCGTTGCGCTGGCCTCGGTCATTTCGACCGAGGAGGACATCCAAACCATTGACGGGCATGGGGTCCAGGTCGTCGTCGGCAAACCGGTCGGCAGCGAGACCAGGGCGAAGTTCTTCGTCGGCAATGTGCCTGCCCGGGCGCCCCGGCCGGAAGCCTGGGGCAAGCCCTTTCTCAACATCCCCGTGTTCGAGCCGCCGGTGATCGACGTCTCTCCGATCGATGGCATCCCGCACATCAATCTCGATCTTGCCCTCGACTATCTCATTGGAGACCACTTGCGATGAGCCGCCAGGACAGCCGACCTGACGACCCGCTCGGACCACGCGTCTTTGTGGTGGAGGCGGGTCCAGAGCGGACAAGCACCGCCGAACCGTTAGGGCCGCGCGTGACGACCGTAGCCGACACCGGCCGGATCGTTCCTGCGCCGCCGGCCGAATTGCCCGCGGCGGTGTCCTTCCGGCCGAGCCGCCGTTACGGCCTTACAGTCAGGCTGGGCATTGCGGGATTGATCGTTGGCTTCTGTGGCTGGCTCGGCGTCGATCTCTACCGTTGGGTCGCGTCGGCATTCGAATTCAGCACCGGGCTTGGCTGGACGGCCAGTGCGGCGGCGGCGGTCGGCATCACCGCGGCCCTTGCGATCGTGGCAAACGAACTGCGCAGCTATTTCGCCATCAAGAATGTCGAAGCCACGCAGCAGCGCCTCGCCGGGCAATGGGACGCGATGCGGCCGGCCGACATGCAGGAAGCGATCCGCGAGGTGATCGCGGAAATCCCCAAAGACAGGGAGAGCAAGGCCGCCATCGAGGCCTTCCAGCGCAAGGTGCAGCGGCATCATTCGCCGGCCCAGCAGATCGAGCTGTTGTCGCAAACTGTCATGAACCCGCTCGACCGCCGGGCGGAGGCGATCATTCGGCGAGCCAGCGTCCGTGCCTTCGGCATCGTCGCGATCAGTCCGACGGCGGTCACCGATGCTCTGTTCTTTGTCGCCTGCAGCGTGCGCATGGTGCGAGAGATCGCAGGCTGCTATGGGCACCGCCCGACGGCGCTCGCCACAGCGCATCTTTTACGGCGGCTGGTGGTCGAAGCAGGCAAGCTCGGCGCGGTCGACCTCGCCGGCGCGACGCTCACCCAGCACATCGGCGGCGCGGTGGCCGAACGCGTGGCGGCCAGCGCGGCCGAGTCGATTTACGCATCGCAGCGGATGGCGCGCCTCGGGCTCGTGACCATGGGACTGTGCCGTCCCATTCCGTTCCGGCGGAACGAGCTCCCCGGCATCTTGTCCTCGTTGATCGGCAATCTGCTCGCGCGGGCGGCGGACGCAGCGCAAGGAAGAGACGCGCCCTAACGCGGAGCGGTCTATGGCCGTCCCGCGTTTTGACCCGCGTGGGGTACACAAGCGGCACAATTCGTGATTCATGCTCCTGCCGGATGGAGCGAGAGAGCGCCGCTGTGACCAAACTTGAACGGATCGTCAAAGAGATCTCCGACGAGATGCGGCAGCGTCTCGATCGCGGCGAGGTGGCGAGCTACATCCCCGAGCTCGCCCGCGTCGATGCCAACGCCTTCGGCCTCGTGGTGATCGATGCTGACGGCAATGTCGCGGCGGCCGGCGACAGCGACACGCCGTTCTCGATCCAGAGCATCTCGAAAGTATTTACGCTGACGCTGGCCCTGGGCAAGGCCGGCGACCGGCTCTGGCGGCGCGTCGGCCGCGAGCCGTCGGGAAGCCCCTTCAATTCGATCGTCCAGCTCGAATACGAGCGCGGCATTCCGCGCAATCCTTTCATCAATGCCGGCGCAATCGCCGTCACTGACCTCATCCTGTCCGGCCACAAGCCGCGCGAGGCGCTGGGCGAGATTCTACGCTTCATGCAATTCCTCGCCGACGATCCCACCATCATGATCGACGAGGCGGTGGCAGCTTCCGAGCAGCGCACCGGATTCCGCAACGTGGCGCTTGCCAACTACATGAAATCGTTCGGCGTGCTGGAAAATCCCGTCGACTACACGCTCGGGGTCTATTTCCACCATTGCGCTATCGCGATGTCGTGCAAACAGCTCGCGATGGCGGGCCGCTATCTCGCCTATTCCGGACGCAACCCGTCGACCGGACTGACGGTCGTGCAGCCGGAGCGCGCGCGGCGGATCAACGCGGTGATGCTGATGTGCGGTCACTACGACGGTTCGGGCGAATTCGCCTACCGTGTCGGCCTTCCCGGTAAGAGCGGCGTCGGCGGAGGGATACTGGCCATCGCCCCTGGAAAAGCGTCCATCGCCGTGTGGTCGCCGGGCCTCGACGCCAACGGCAACTCACATCTCGGCCGCGTGGCGCTTGAGGCGCTCACCAAGCGGCTCGGATGGTCGATCTTCAGCGCCTGACCGCCGTGGGCCGGATCGGTCTCAGTTCTTCCTGGTCGGGTCTTCCTGCCGAATGGCCTCTTCGTGATACCAGGCACTGCCGATGACGGTCTTGGTGTTGCGTGCCGCTCCAAGTGTCCCGCTTCGGTTCAGGTCTTCACCCTGCTCGTCCCGCGCGAAGCGCCCCCGTGCCGGAAACATATAAATCTTGGCCGAGCTGGTCTGAGAATTCGTCGTCATGGCCGGCGCTCCTTTCATGCCCCCGCTTTCTTCGACGCAGATGTCCAAAGTTTACGCGTTGAATATAACGCACCGGCGGCGGATTTGCTCCTTCAATGCGCATGATGCATATATTTAGATCAGCGAATGCGAACATTATGGGCAGGCCCATTTCCGCTTCATTCGCTAGCATTTCAGATCGGCGACAAGCGGTACCGCTTTCGCGCGCAAGCGCGCCGGGCGCACCGCCAGCCTTCGATTTGGCATACTAAATGCTTGGGAAACTTGAGGAGTTGGCGGCCAAGCACGTTCTGAAGTCCCTCCCACTCCACGTCATCAGCTTGCGAGAGAACTGCAATGACAAAGTATAAGCTCGAGTACATATGGCTCGACGGATACACGCCGGTGCCCAGCCTGCGTGGCAAGACACAGATCAAAGAGTTCGATTCGTTTCCCACCCTTGAGCAGCTTCCGCTGTGGGGCTTCGACGGAAGCTCGACCCAACAGGCCGAAGGCCACAGCTCCGACTGTGTGCTCAAGCCGGTCGCCGTCTATCCGGACGCGGCCCGGACCAACGGCGCGTTGGTGCTGTGCGAGGTCATGATGCCGGATGCAAAAACTCCGCATCCGTCGAACAAGCGCGCCACCATTCTTGACGACTCTGGCGCCTGGTTCGGCTTCGAGCAGGAATACTTCTTCTACAAGGACGGCCGCCCGCTCGGCTTCCCGACCGAAGGCTATCCGGCCCCGCAGGGTCCCTACTACACCGGCGTCGGCTACAAGAACGTCGGCTCGGTTGCCCGCCAGATCGTCGAAGAGCATCTCGACCTCTGCCTCGCCGCCGGCATCAACCACGAAGGCATCAACGCCGAAGTGGCGAAGGGCCAGTGGGAATTCCAGATCTTCGGCAAGGGCTCCAAGACAGCCGCCGACCAGATGTGGATGGCGCGCTACCTGATGCTGCGTCTGACGGAGAAGTACGGAATCGACATTGAATTCCACTGCAAGCCGCTCGGCGACACCGACTGGAACGGCTCGGGCATGCACAGCAACTTCTCGACGGCGTATATGCGAGAGGTCGGCGGCAGGGACTATTTCGAAGCGCTGATGAAGGCGTTCGAACAGAACCTGGATGAGCACATCGCCGTCTACGGGCCGGATAACCACATGCGCCTGACCGGCAAGCACGAGACAGCCCCGTGGAACAAGTTCAGCTACGGCGTGGCGGACCGCGGCGCGTCGATCCGCGTCCCGCACTCCTTCGTGAACAACGACTATAAGGGCTATCTCGAAGACCGCCGCCCGAACTCGCAAGGGGACCCCTACCAGATCGCGTCGCAGATCCTGAAGACGATCGCCACGGTCCCCACCGCCGGCAAGGCCGCCGCGGCGTAAGCACACGATAACGGCTTGGGTTTCACCGACCCAAGCCGTATCTCCCTCTCAAAGTTTGAACCTCGAAACAGACTTCAGACGGGCGCCTTCTTTCCAGGAGGCGCTCTTTTTTTCATTTGAGAACTTGGCCTGTCACCCTTCTAGGCCCGCTCGTCGGAGTGACGAAACGAATCCAGAGCACTCTGCAATCAGAGCAGGGATCGGCCGGTCACAAAGGCGATGACAACCACCGCCGCCAAGATGGCAGCCGCCGTCGTCAGCATCTGACGGCGATGGCGCCTCGGGCCGTAGACGCCGGCGGCGCGGCGGGCCGCGATCAGTGCCGCATCGAACTCGTCCGACGACGAATAGGCACAGGCCAAAGCCGCACCCGCGCGCTCGGCATAGGCCTCGAGCGCGCTCAGTTCGGCGCTGGCTTGACCGCTGTGAACAGACCCTGACATGCGCGCATGCTAGCGCGGCTATGGTAAACGAGACGTTGCCTCGGCCGGCACGGGAACCGGGCGCCGAACGATGCTCTTCCGCAGGCGGAACGGAATGGTGTTGTCCCGCTGCACCTCGGCGGGTTTCGGCGTGTCCTCGACAGCATGCAGGCGGTTACGCCCGGTGCGCTTGGCATGGTAGAGCGCCTCATCGGCGCGCTGGAGCAGCGCATCGATGTCCTCGACACGCGCATGCGAAGTTGCGGCGCCGATGCTGACCGTGGCGCCGATCGCGTGACAAGAGATGGTGACGCCCGCGGTTTCGAAGGCGCTGCGCAGGCGTTCGCCGATCTTGCCGGCGACATCGCGGTCACCGGGGACGATGGCCGCGAATTCCTCACCGCCGAGCCGACCGATGATATCGGTCGCCCGCATATTCGTGCGCGCGACCTCGGCGAAGACACGCAAGGCGTCGTCGCCAATGGCGTGGCCGAAGCGATCATTGATCGACTTGAAGTGGTCCAGGTCGAACATCAACAGCGTCACCGGCCCGCCGCGCGCGCCATGCTGGGCGCAAAGATTCACCGCGCTTTCGAGAAAAGCCCGCCGGTTAAGCAGCCCGGTCAGGTGATCGGTGAACGCCGCGCGGCGATAGACGTGCACGTGGTGATCCTTGACCATCAGCACGACGATGAACGCCGTACCGACGGCGTAGATCAGCGTCTCCATCGCAAAAATCGCCAGCCAGCCGCCGGACACCACGTCCGGCGCGAAGACCTGTAACCCGAGCGGCATCAGGAAGACGCCGGCATGGAGGCCTGGAACGACGAACGCGGCGGTGCGCGAGAAGAGCGACTTGCGCCGCTCGCGCCACAACTCAAATGCGATGACGAAGGTGTAACCGGCAACGACGAGCGCAGCGGCGACGACGCGGGCGTGGCTGCCCGGCGCCAGCATGGGAAATTGGCAGGCGATCAGCCAGCCGATCGGCGCCGCGTAGGCACCGGCGGGCAGCAGACGGCGGCTGTGAAACAGCCGGATGCCGTTCCAGATCAGCCCGCAGGCCAGGAAGGTCAGCGCCTCCGGAAGTTCGGACGGCAGAAGCAGCCACGGCACCGGCGTGCTCCACAGCACCATGGATGAAGCGCCGATCAGATAGGCGGCGCCCCACCAGGCAAGCGCGCGCACATCGCGCTGCTGAAGCCAGGATAAGACCAGATAAAGCCCGATCAGCCCTCCGAGACAGATGGCCACGAAGGCGAGCGTTTGTACGTCGAGAGCCAATGGCTGCAGTTGACCTGCGACCGGCATCCGAACCCCCCTGCCCGCACCCGATCGAAAAAAGCGATCTCGGGCCGGCAGGAACAAAGTTGCATGGGCCGCGTCAGCAACGGCTTGCGGAATTTGTTTCGCTTCGACGAAAGACTTGCGCGAATTGATCTAAATATTGGTGGTTCGTGTCAGATCAGACGCCGGCCGCTTTGCGCCAGCTGCGCCTGTCGCCGAATTTGGCGAATTGCGTCGGAAACGCGGGAGACTCTGCGGCCACCGGCGCCCTCTCCACGCGATTGCGTCCGCCTGATTTGGCAAGGTACAGCGCCCGGTCCGCGGCTGCGAGCAGACCCTTGACCGTGAGCTGTTGCGGTTCGGGACTGAAGGTGACACCGACGCTGACCGTCGGCATCAGGTCCCCGCTCCCGTGCGGCGCTGCATCGGCTTCGAAATTGCCCCGCACGCGTTCGGCCAACGCGACCGCCTCATCAAGTTCACGCACCGCCACAGCGGCCGCGAACTCTTCGCCGCCGATGCGGCCGAACAAGACGTAAGGTCCCAGCGCGCGCGTCGCCGTCGCGGAGAAGGTCTGCAAAACGGAGTCGCCGACGGCGTGGCCAAAGTGATCGTTGATCTCCTTGAAACGGTCGAGATCGAACAAGATCACGGCGACAGGTTCACGACCGGCCTGCCGCTGCACGAGCAACCGGTTGATCCCTTCAAGGAAGGCGCGCCGGTTCGGAACCCCGCAGAGGGAATCGACCAGCGAGGCGGTCTTGTGGCGAAGCTCTAGCCGCTCCTTCGTCATGTTGAGCAGCAGAAACGCCAGCACGACCGTGAACAAAAGAGTGCCGAATGACAAGAGCGTAAAGGCCACGCCGCTGATGAGCGGCGCATCCTGTAGCATCGGCGCCGATAGCGTCATGACGATGCGTCCGACCATCGCGCCGGCGTAAGCCAGCAATGTCACAATCGTCGGCCAACGCGACATCAGCGGTTCGGCGCGTCCGCGCCACATCTCCCGCGCGCTGACTGCGGCAACGACGGCCAGCAACCCCGACGCCCAGATGATGCGCAGATTGATGTCCGCCTGAAAGGCCGGAAATGCGCAGGCAATCAGCCACAGCCCCGGTGCGACCAGCAGGAAAGCGCGGCGCACCGGCCGCCCGTCGAAGATGCGCGCACCCGCCCAGATCAGCGAAATGCCGAACAGGACGAGCGCGTTCGAAACGCTGATGGAAAGCCAGTTGGGGACGAACCCACGCGTGATGACCAGGGCAAGCCCAATGGCGCCGATCAGAAAAGCAATGCCCCAGATTTTGAGCGCACGCACCGCGCGATTCTGCACGCCCGCAAAGACGAGCAAAGCTCCGAGCACGGCTGTGACAAAAACCGTCACGACCGCCAGCGTCGGCAGGTCAATCGCCATTGCAGTTACACCATCTCCACCCGCGTCGGGTTAGGCCGCCAATGGTTTGATTGTGGTTACTGGCCTATGCACGTACGTGCAACAAGGTTGCCGCGGCGTAAACAGAATTCATGGCAATGTAGATTTCAAATCGTTTCGCGGACGGAGCGCCACGCGCAAATAAAAAGGGCGCGCACGCGGCGCGCCCTCTTCGATAACGGCAGCAGCGACGATCAGCGCTTCGAGAACTGGAAGGAGCGGCGGGCCTTGGCCTTGCCGTACTTCTTACGCTCGACCACGCGCGAGTCGCGGGTGAGGAAGCCGCCACGCTTGAGCGCGCCGCGCAGCTCAGGCTCGAAATGTGTCAGCGCCTTCGCCAGACCATGGCGCACGGCGCCGGCCTGCCCCGACAGACCGCCACCGGAGACCGTGCAGATCACGTCGTACTGACCGGAGCGGTTTGCGGTGACCAGCGGCTGCTGGATCAGCATGCGCAGCACGGGACGTGCGAAGAACACGTCGATGGCCTTGGTGTTGACGAGGATCTTGCCGGAGCCCGGCTTGATCCAAACGCGGGCGACAGCGTTCTTGCGCTTGCCGGTGGCGTAAGCACGGCCCTGCGCATCGACCTTCTTTTCGTATTTCGGGCCTTCTGGAGCGGCGGTCTTGAGGCCTGCCAACCCTTCAAGCGACTGTACGGTCTCGGCCACGATCAGGCACTCCTCACGTTCTTACGGTTCATGGCGGCGACATCGAGCTTCTCGGGCTTCTGAGCCTCGTGCGGATGCTCGGCGCCCGGATAGACGCGCAGGTTACCGAGTTGCACGCGGCCGAGCGGACCGCGCGGCAGCATGCGCTCGACGGCCTTCTCGACAATGCGCTCGGGGAAGCGGCCATCCATGATCTGCTTGGCCGTGCGTTCCTTGATGCCACCGATAAAGCCGGTGTGGTGGTAGTAGACTTTCTTTTCGCGCTTGCGGCCGGTGAACACGACCTTGGAAGCGTTGATGACGATGACATTGTCGCCGTCGTCGACATGCGGCGTGTAAGTAGGTTTGTGCTTGCCGCGCAAGTGCAGTGCGACGATTGAGGCGAGGCGGCCGACGACGAGCCCGGTGGCGTCGATCGTCACCCACTTCTTCTCGATGTCGGCGGCTTTGGCCGAATAGGTTTTCATGACGGACCCTTAAAACTGACGCACCGTCAATCGGCACGCCGCGAGATACTGCGCGCGCACAACGGCGCATCGAAGCGCGGTTCTCTACCCGAGCCGTCCGCACCGGTCAACGCTCATTCACGGATCAAACTGCAGAAAGATCAGTGGCTTATAAGAATGGTATTTCAGTACCACACGCTAATTATCGGGTAGGTATCGAATAGGTCGAGGTCACATGCGCCACCGGCTCCTCGCTCCCATCCGAATACAGGATCACCTCCCCGACCGCTAAGCGCTTGCCGATCTTCATCAATTTGGCGTCGGCGATGAGGTCCGCCGGCCCCGGCTTGCGCAGGAAGTTGATGTTGAGATTGGTGGTCACCGCGAGCGGTTGCCGCCCGATGGCCGAAAAAATGGCCACGTACATGGCGAAATCAGCCAGCTCCATCATCGTCGGACCCGAAATCGTCCCACCGGGCCGCAGGTAGTCGCCGTGAAACTGCCGCCGCACGCGGACGTTCGCGTAGTCCACCCGTTCGAGGGTCAAACCGCATCCGGGGTAGAAGGCCTGCGGAAAGACCTCGTGCAGCAGCTCTCCGATCTCATCGGCGGTCAAGGCCGGCGCAGGCATAACGCTCCCCCCTCGCCGGCACGCCCGGCCCTCAGGCCTATTTAGGCTGGGAGAGGCGCTCAATTCCAGGCTTGGGAGATGCTCAGTCCTTGCCGTAAAGAGCCCGCAGGGCCCCCTTCGCCTTCTCCAGCGTCTGCCTGCGGCTCTTGGACAGGCCCTTGCCGGCGCGGTTGATATAGAAGGTCAGCATCGACATCGCCGACCGATATGGATCGGATTTGCGGCGCCGGCTGCGGTCGGCCGAGCGCTTGAGAGACTGCGCAACGGCCTTGGGACTGCCCTTCTTGAACACGCCGCGGTCGAGGGTGAGCGCATCGCTCTTTTGCGTGACCCGTTGCGACCAGCGGCGGCCGCTCTTCTTTGCGGCCTTGGTCCGGCGACGCGTATGGGAGCGGTGCGACGCCGATGACGGCTTGATCTTGGCTGTCTTGCCCATGGCGTGATCCTCCGCAGGAACAATGCGCGGATCGCCACGGCTGTTCCGCGGCTTGCATGGCGGAGGCTCCGGGTTAACTATCGCCCGATGAACATCCAGACACCGCCACGCGCCACCGAAGCCACCCTCCTGCGCGAACGCGACGGCGCGATCGCCGTGCTCACGCTTAATCGCCCGCTGGCGCGCAACAGCCTGTCGGAGGGGCTGCTCTCGGCGCTGGCACAGGCGCTCACCGATATCGCGGCCGACACCAGCGTGCGCGCCGTGGTCCTGGCGGCGAACGGCCCCGCATTCTGCGCCGGACACGATCTCAAGGAGCTCACCGCGCGACGCAGCGACGCCGATGGCGGCCGCGCCTACTTCCGCCAGATCATGACGACCTGCAGCGCCATGATGCAGACGATCGTGACCCTGCCGCAGCCGGTGATCGCCGCGGTGCAAGGGATAGCGACGGCCGCCGGATGTCAGCTCGTCGCGAGTTGCGATCTCGCCATTGCATCGACCGACGCGAAATTCGCGACGCCCGGCGTCGACATCGGCCTGTTCTGTTCGACGCCGATGATCGCACTGTCGCGCAACGTGCCGCGCAAACTCGCGATGGAAATGCTGCTAACCGGCAGCATGGTCGAGGCGGAGCGCGCGGCGCAGATCGGTCTGGTCAATCGCGTTGTCGCCGCCGGTGACGTACGTGCGGCCGCCCTGGCGCTCGCCAAGGATATCGCGTCGAAGTCGACCTACACCGTCAAGATCGGCAAGGACGCCTTTTATCGCCAACTCGAGATGACCCTGGCGGACGCCTACGCCTATGCCTCCGAAGTCATGACGGAGAACATGATGGCGCGCGACGCCGAGGAAGGCATCTGCGCCTTCATCGACAAGCGCAAGCCGACCTGGGAAGACCGCTGAGATCGCGCGAGCTATTGCGGCGGCTGTCTTAGCGATCACGATCGGGCGATCGCGCCGAACCAAAGCGGACGCGCATTTTTATCCGACCTGCACTGTCTCGAGCCCTTCACAGTGAGGACGGCAAATGGCGTCACGCACCCCGCAGGAGATCTTTCAGCATCACGCCGAGGCGCTGGGCGCCGAGGATCTCGACGGGGTTGTTTCCGATTACAGCGAAGACGCCGTGTTTATCACGCCGGCCGGCGTTCTGCGGGGCAAGGCGGGCGTGCGTGAAGGCTTCGCCAAGCTTCTCGCCGATGTGCCTCAGGCAGACTGGAGCCTGCCGACGCAGATCTACGGACCGGATGTCCTTCTGCTCGAATGGAAGGCGGAGTCCGCAAAGACCAAAGTCGACGATGGTGTCGACACGTTCGTCTTCAAGGACGGGTTCATCCGCGTGCAGACGGTGCGCTACACACTGCTGAGGAAGTAGGCCCCCTCCTCGAGCACCAGCCGCGACAATATGCGGCCCGTTATTTAGCTCCGCTCTGTGAAGAAGCTCACACTTCCCGCCCCAAATTGGGACGATCATCTTTGTGCGAAAGAACACTTATCGCAGCCGCCGACCCTGCGGCCGAGGGGGCGTGTCATGTATCGTCACTCAGTTGCCGAGCTGGATACCGACAAGTCGCATCCGGGCACCTATCGCATCGGAGGCTTTCTCATCAGCCGAGCCAAAAGCCGCTGGCGCGTCAGCGGACAGAACGCCACCGTCGACATGGAGTTCTCGACACTGCGCGGCGCCGTCGCCTGGTGCCGTCAGCAATTGACCGCGATGCCGATGAATCGCATCGGTGCGCACCAGCCTAAGTCTCCGTGATGGCGCGCCCCGCGAAAAAAAGGGGCCGCTCGCGGATGCGAGCGGCCCAAGTCTAGGGAGGAAACGCCCAAGGAGGGCAGCGGCAGCTCTCGCTGCCGCGCGTCGTATAAATCAATCGACGGCGCTCAGCGCAAGTCACGAAACGTGACGATCTTGCGCTCATTGTTGGTCGTTTGCCCGATAATCGTTTGGTGTTGCCGAAATGTCAGGATACTGCCGAATTCGTGGGCAGCCATCCCGCGAATGCATGCGTCCTGCGAGGCCGCACCATAAGCCTGCACCACCGTGTTCCACAGGCATCCGCCGCCCCGCTGTACTGATACGGCCAAATTTCTACAATTGTGCCAGCGGCGCCGATCGGATGGATTGCGCGCCGTCATCAATCCTAGGTCGCCGGGGCGGCCATGGCAGGCATGCATTTGGGGAGACGATCCATGACACGTACGATCATCGCTACGCTCGCATTCGCTGCACTCTCGTTCACCGCCGTACAGGCGCAGGATTTCACGGCCGCGCAGCGCGCCGCCTGCAAGAGTGATTACGAGACCTTCTGCAAAGGCACCATGCCGGGCGGCGGGCGCGTGCTCGCGTGCCTGAGCAAGAACAACGCTAAGCTTTCGGATGCCTGCAAGAAGGTGGTCGCCGACACCAAGAAGTAATGTGAGCCTTGCGCCTCCCCCGCGCGCTCCTGCGCGGGGGGACGGCCGGGCATCCCAAATCTCAACCCGAAGAATTGCCACCCCTGCGTTCTTTTAGTCGCGCGCGCAGCGCAGGCACAGCGACGTCCAGAAACGTGCGCAGCTTTGGCGCCGGATGAAGGCTGGCGGGGTAGAGAAAGTGCACCGGCAATTCCTCGTCCGAGAACGCATCTAACAGCGATACGAGCGTTCCATCGGCAATGGCGGCCTCCGCCTGATAGCTCAGAACGCGCGTCACGCCGAAGCCACCGAGTGCGGCATCAAGCGCCGCCTCCGCCGTGTTCACGATCAGCCGCGGCGTGATGGCGACGGCGCTCTGATGTGATCCGTGGTGAAACACCCATCGCGGGCGGTCGGACGACGCGCCAAAAGCGATTGTGTCGTGCGCGGCGAGATCGTCCGGCGTTGCCGGTGTCCCACGCGCCTCCAGATACGCGCGCGCCGCCACGACTGTGCGGCCGACGGAGCCGACGCGTGTTGCGATGGCTGACAAATCCGTCAAATCACCGATGCGCAATGCAAGGTCGAAGCCCTCCTCGACCAGGTCCGTCGGACGATCCGTCAGAAACAGGCGCACCGAGACGGAGGGATAACCGCGCAGGAATTCGGTGACGAGCGGCAACAAATGCAGCCGGCCGAACACGATCGGTGCCGTCACCCGCAATTCGCCGATGGCGGCGTGCCCGCGCCCGGTCGCTGCCTGTTCGATGTCGTCGAGATCAGCCAAGACGCGCTTAGCTCCGGCGAGGAATAGCTGCCCGGCCTCCGTCACCGAGACCGCACGCGTGGTGCGGGTCAGTAACTGAACCCCGAGTCGTGCTTCGAGATCGGCCACAGCGCGCGTCACGGCCGGCGGCGAGCGATTGAGGCGGCGCGCGGCTTCAACGAAGCTCGCGTGCTCGGCGACCTCCACAAAGGCGGCAAGGCTTTCAAAGCGGTCCATTGTTTCAGATTTCGGAATTATAAATTATCAAACTCGATCATTGCCTTATCTATCGAAATTATCAATCTGGTTGGTAGAGAATGGTCGGAGGAGGCGTCATTGCCCAACAACAGCGATCTGGTCTTCACCGCCGCCGCCAAGAAGGCCCAAGCTGAGCGCGGCTCCGCGGGCGCCTATGAACGGCGCGCCGCCGAGGGCTTCCCCGACCGGGTGACGCCGGAATTGGCGCAATTCATCGCCGAGCAGGACATGGCGTTCTTTGCCACCGCGACCAAGGAGGGAGCGCCCTATGTCCAGCACCGCGGCGGTCCCAAGGGCTTCATCAAAGTCGTCGACGAAAAGACGCTGGGCTTTGCCGACTATCGCGGCAACCGTCAGTACATCACGCTGGCCAATCTGTCCGAGAACGACCGCGCTTTCCTCTTTCTGCTCGATCCGGCGCGGCGGCAACGCATCAAGCTGTGGGGTCACGCCCGCGTGGTCGAAGATGATCCAGCGCTCGTCGCGCGGCTCTTCGACGCCGGCTATGGCGCGGAGCCCGACCGGGCGATCCTGTTCACGGTAGAGGCTTGGGATGTGAATTGTTCGCAGCACATCGCCGCGCGTTTCACCGAAGCCGACATGGAAGACGCCTTCGCGGCGGTGCGCGACAAGGTCGCTGCGCTGCAAGACGAGAATGCACGGCTGCGCGCCCTGCTCGCGCAGCCGTCAAAAGCGACCGGTACGCAGACTTGAGGGCTACGCCCGGCACTTCACGGCAGTCGGTCCGTTACGACCGCGAGGTGACCATCGGCTCTTGCACGGGAGCCGGCGCCGCCTCGTGATGCTCGGTGTAGGCACGTTGTCCGCTCGACGGAAGCTGGAGCACCGTTGCCCGCTGCCCCTCGCACAGGTTCGTCACGAGGATGATCTCGCCGCCCGGAAACTCGAGCGCGTCGTGATGCGCAACCGGGTTATCCAGGTTGACTTGCCTGAAACGAGCGACCGTCTGTTCGAACTTCTTGATCGTCCCACCTTGCGACGTCGCATAGCCTTCTACATTGCTCTCGAAGGCCAGCTCAGTGCCGGGAAGCAAGCAAACCGCCACGCCCGGCTCATCGCTCGCCGAGAAGCCACGCGTGATGGAATTGCGGAATCCAGACGACACCAGCTTGTCGCCGACTTTTGCTGGCCGGGACGCCACACCGTGTAGACTATAGTCACACATAGAGTGCCTCCTTTGCTTGTGCAGGCCGAGGCCGCGCGCCTCGGCATGGCAATGGCAGCAAACGAGATTGTCTTTCTTGGGTCCTTCGCATCCGCAATCTCGCCTGAATCGGCGCGCGGCTTGCCGAATAAAGCTCAAACGCACAGAAATCGCTTTAGTT
>Ga0310811_10004251_pt1 | contig 18008 bp, 12 predicted proteins | sample YCmetagenome_FD_207642 | JGI IMG/M metagenome (GOLD analysis project Ga0310811, IMG submission 207642) | Soil microbial communities from experimental microcosm in Duke University, North Carolina, United States - YC | ecosystem: Engineered > Artificial ecosystem > Soil microcosm > Unclassified ...
TGCTGAACGATGCCGATGCCGCCGGCATCGCCGAGATGCGCTTCGGCAGCGGCCGCGGCTGTACCGGCAGTGTGATCATGCTCACCTTCGGTACCGGCATCGGCACCGCGCTCTTCACCGGCGGCAGGCTGTTCGCCAACACCGAGCTCGGGCACCTCGAGCTGCGCGGCATGGATGCGGAGAAATGGGCCTCGGCGCACACCCGTACGGTGGCCGGGCTCGATTTTCCGGGATGGGTCGCACGGGTGAACGAGTACCTGGCGGCCCTGTATCAGTTGCTCTGGCCGGATGTGTTCATCCTCGGCGGTGCAGTGAGCGAGCACTTCAGTGAATTTGCCCCGCTGCTGCGATCCTCCGCCGAGATACGCCCTGCGCGTTTTGCCGGCCAGGCGGGCGTGGTGGGGGCTGCGCTCGCGGCCGCCGCGCAGGACTGAAGCCGCAGCAGGCAACGGTGGGCAAGCTCGAGGACATCGGCACCACGATCTTCACGATCATGTCGCGCCGCGCGCGCGAGCTCGACGCGCTCAATCTCGGCCAGGGCTTTCCCGACTACGACATCGATCCGCGGCTTACGCAGCTGGTTGCCGCCGCCATGCAGGCAGGACACAACCAGTACGCTCCGATGGAGGGGTTGCCGGCGCTGCGCGAGCGCATTGCCGCCAAGCTGCTCGCTTCCTACGGCCTGTCGATCGATCCGGACACCGAGATCACCGTCACCCTCGGTGCCACCGAGGCCATCTACTCCGCGGTTCAGGCCCTGATCGGCGCCGGTGATGAGGCGATCGCCTTCGACCCCGCCTACGATTCCTACGAGCCCGCGGTGCGGCTCGCCGGCGGGCGCTGCATACGGCTGCCGCTCATCCAACCGGGCTTCCGCTACGACTGGGAGCGCGTGCGCCGCACGCTCAACGCGCGCACGCGCCTCGTGATCTTCAATAGTCCGCACAATCCCGCCTGCACCATTGCGCGGCGCGAGGATCTCGATGAGCTCGCGCGCATCATCGACGGCAGTGCCGTCCTCGTGCTGTCCGACGAGGTGTACGAGCACGTAGTGTTCGATGGCGCGCGCCACGCCTCGGTGCTGGCGCACCCGCAGCTGGCGGGGCGCAGCCTCGCGGTGTTCTCCTTTGGCAAGACCCTGCACGCCACCGGGCTGCGCATCGGCTACTGTGTCGCCCCCGCCGAGCTCACGCGCGAGCTGCGCAAGGTGCATCAATTCAACACCTTCAGCATCTCGCACCCGCTCCAGCATGCGATCGCAGCCTATCTCGCCGAGCAGCCCCGCTGCGGCGAGCAGCTTGCGCCTTTCTTTGAGGCCAAGCGCGACCGCCTTCGGCATGCGCTCGAGGACTCGGGTTTCGTGCTGCCGAAAGCCGAGGGGACGTACTTCCAGCTGCTCGACTTCCGCAGCTTTGCCCCGCCCGATGATCGCGCCTTTGCCGAACGTCTGCTGACCGAGGCGCGCGTCGCCACGATACCGCTGTCACCGTTCTACGCGCAGCCCGAGCCGCTGCCATTCGTGCGGCTGTGCGTCGCCAAGCGCGACAGCACCCTGGATGAGGCTGCGGCGCGGCTGCGGGCCTTCGCCACGCAGCAGCGGGCGGTTGCGCGATGAGTACGCTGCGCGTCTCGCTCCTGCAGCAGCCGCTTCTCTGGCATGACGGCGCGGCCAACCGTGCGCGCTTCGAGCAGTTGCTGCAGCCGCTCGCCGGCCAGACCGATCTCGTCGTGCTGCCGGAGACCTTCACGACCGGCTTCAGCATGGAGGTCGAGCGGCTCGGCGAGCCTTCCGGCGGTCCGACCACGCAATGGCTGTTGCGGCTCGCGGCCGCGCTCGATGCGGTGGTTGCCGGCAGCGTCATCACGCTCGATGACGGGCATTACTACAACCGTCTGCTGTGGGCATCGCCCTCCGGTGAGCTGCGGCACTACGACAAGCGTCACCTCTTCCGCATGGGGCGGGAGCACCAGCATTTCACTCCCGGCCGGGCACCCTGGAGCGTCAGCTGGCGGAGCTTCCGCATCTGTCCGCTCGTGTGTTACGACCTGCGCTTTCCGGTCTTCAGCCGCCGCCGCCCCGAGCTCGACTACGATCTCTTACTGTATGTCGCAAATTGGCCGGCGCCGCGCGCCGACGCCTGGCGGCAGCTGCTGCGCGCCCGGGCGATCGAGAACCTCTGCTACGTGGTCGGCGTCAATCGTGTGGGAAGCGATGGCCACGGCGTCGCGCACAGCGGCGACAGCGCCGTCATCGATTTCCGCGGGCGCACGCTCGCCGATGCCGGCGATCTCGCCACGCTGCTCACCGTGGAGCTGCCGGACGAGCCGCTGCACGCATTTCGCGAGAAGTTTCCCGCGCACCTGGACGCCGATCGCTTCACTCTCCAGCTCTAGGGCACCCCGCCCGTAGCAGCTCTTGCACACCGGGAACACATGAAGAAGAGCACTCGCGTCAACCATCCCCCTTCGATCGAGCTGGCGCCGGATAATCACCCGCTGGTGGCCCCGATCTACCAGTCGGTGAAATTCGAGTTCGACACGCTGGAGGAGACCGAACGTTACCTGCGTGGGGAGCGTCCCGGCTTCTATTACCAGCGCTCCTCCAACCCGACGACCCGTCAGCTCGAGCTGCTGCTCGCCGAGTTGCAGGGGAGGGACGACTGCCTGGTGACCGCATCGGGCGTGGGGGCCATCTCGCAGGCCCTGCTTGCGCTCACCAGCCAGGGCGATCATGTCCTCTGTTTCATCGAGAGCTACAACCCGACGCGCTACCTCATCCGCCGGGTGCTCGCCCGCTTCGGAGTGGAGCATACGCTGCTCTCGATCGAGGACCTCGCCGGAGTGGAACGCACCCTCGCTTCCCGCCCGACCCGGTTGGTGATTTTCGAAAGCCCCACCAATCCGATCACCAGGATCGCCGATATCGGCGCACTCACCCGCCTCGCGCGCGCCGCCGGGGCGCTGAGCGTGCTGGACAATACCTTCGCCGGCTTCCACCAGCACGGCAGCTTCGATGTGGACGTGTACCTCCACAGCCTCACCAAGTACGCCTCCGGCACCGGGGATGTGATGGGCGGGGCGGTGATCGCCCGCAGCGAGCTGATCCGCGCCATGCGCAATGACTTTGGCGTGCTCGGCGGCACACTCGACCCGCACGCCGCCTTCCTCATCCTGCGCGGGCTGAAGACGTACTTCGTGCGTTATCGCGCTCAGTGCGCGAGCGCCTCGGCAATCGCGCAGCGCCTCGCCGAGCATGCAGCGGTCGCGCGCGTGCACTATCCAGGGCTGCCGACGCATCCCCAGCACGCGCTCGCGGCGCAGCAGATGCAGGATTTCGGCACCATCGTGAGCTTCGATCTGCGCGGCGGCGCGCCGGCAGCCCGGCGCTTCGCCGATGCGCTGGAGCTGTTTGCGCTCACCGCCAGCCTCGGAGCCACCGAGTCGCTTGCCGTGACCTCGCAGATGATGGGAAGCCGCGAGCTCAACGCCGATCTGCAACGGCTGTCCGGCATCACCGCAGGGACCATCAGACTCTCCATCGGGCTCGAGGACACGGACGATCTGCTCGCGGACCTCGAGCGCGCGCTGGCGACCACCGAAGGCTGAGGCGCGCGCGTGTTGCTGCTGACCTACGAGCAACACAAAAAGACGAGCAACACGCAAAGCGCAACGGTAATCGACAAGTTCGAGCTTGCGTCGGCCGCATCTGCGGCCACGTCGCGCGTTCTGTGTCGCTGCGCGAGCAGCGGCGCACAGCTCATCGACAACATGCGGTCTTGTCCTCTTGCGCCTCGTGCGCAGTCGGCGTATTGAGTCGTCAGCGAGAGTTCACGTTGACGGAACCGCTGCGGCGCTCACGGGGTCTTAAGTTATTTAGACCGAGTTTCGTTTTGCAGGAAGGAAGCCGCATGAATATCGAGTCGCCCGCGATGCCTTACAACTTCGCCGACCTCGAGCCGGCGATCTCGCGCGACACCCTGGTATTTCATTTCCTGCGTCATCAGCGCGTGTGCTTCGACCGGATGGTGGCGATGGTGCGCGGCACGGAGCTCGAGCCGCTCAGCCTCACCGAGCTCATCCGCGCCACCGAGCGCAACCCTGCACGACATGCGTTGTATCGATACGCCGCCGAGGTGTACAACCACAACCTCTACTGGGATTCGATGCGTCCGCGCGGCGGCGGCCCGGCCACCGGCCTGGTGGGCGAGTATCTGCGCGAGCGCTTCGGCGCGCACGAGCGCTTCGTACGCGAGTTCACCGAGGCGGCCAGTGCCCATTTTGGCAGTGGCTGGCTGTGGCTCGTGTGGCGCGGCGGGACCCTCGAGGTCGTCAGTACCAGCAATGCCGGCACACCGCTGGTGCGCGGGGATGTCCCACTGCTCGCGCTCGATATGTGGGAGCACGCCTATTACCTCGATCACCAGAACCGCCGCAGCGGCTACGTCAAGGCATTCCTCGAGGAGCTGGTCAATTGGGACACCGCAAGTCGCACCCTGGCCGAGCTCGACGCGGGCGGCGAGCCGCGTGTGGCGGCGCAGACGCACGTAGCCGCCGAGCCGTTGGTGCGCGTCGGCGGCGGCATCCCCTGAGGCCTACAGGCTGCCGGCTACCCGTACGCGGTGCGGGTGGTAGGGCAGCACCTCCATCACATCGCCATCCCTGAGCCGCTGCTGCACGCCGCGCCAGAAGCTCGCGGTGAGGATCTCGCCGTGTACGCGCAGCAGCGCGGCGCGCTGCTCGTCGCTGAAGCCGAGGAAGTTGAGGAACGTCTCGGGAAACACATCGTTGTCGGCGACGTAGAACCACACCTCGCCCAGCATCTCATCCTCTTCGTGCGCTGCGGGCGGCACATCGCGGAAGTTGCAATCGGTGACGCTGCACAGCTCATCGTAGTCGTAGAAGATCACGCGTCCGTGACGGGTGACGCCGAAATTCTTCAGCAGCAGATCCCCCGGAAAGATATTGGTGTAGGCGAGGTCGCGGATGCATTGGCCGTAATCGAGCACCGCACGCTCGGTGTCCGCGGCGCAAGCGCTGCGCAGATACAGGTTGAGCGGAGTCATGCGCCGCTCGATGTACAGATGATCGAACACCAGATCCGGGCCGTCCTCGTGCACGGTACCGGCAGTCTCGCGCCGCAGCTCCTCGAGCAGCGCGGGCGCAAAGCGCGTGCGCGGAAAGCGCAGCCGGCGGAACTCCTGCGCGTCCACCAACCGCCCGGCGCGATCGTGGATGAACACCAGACGGTACTTCTCCATGACCTCCTCGCGCAGCACGGTTTTGGGATACGGGAAGCGGTCGCGGATCACCTTGAACACCACATCGAAGGAGGGCAGGGTGAAACACACCATCACCAGTCCGCGCTCACCGGCGGCGTGCTCGAACAGATCCTGCGTCTGCTCGAGGTTGCGCATCAGCTCGCGGTAGCGCTCGGTCTTACCCTGACGGGCGCGCCCGAGCACGGTGAACAGCTCGCTTATCGGCTTGCGCGGCATGAGCGAGCGCAAAAAGAGCACCGCCTCGGCGACGCGCTCGAGATCGGCGTGGAAATACGAGCGCGTGAAGCTGAACACGATGCTTACATCGGCCTCGGCCAGCATCACCGCGTCCACCAGTACGCCGTTGTCGGTGTTCTTGAGGGCGACCACCAGCGGCACGAGGAAGCCGCGTCCCTGGATCCGGCCTACGACGTAGGCGCGCGACATCTGGTAGAACACCGCGCGGATCACCTCGACGCGCTCGACCGCGCGCCGCTCGCCGCGTGAGTGCAGGTAGCTGCGCACCTCGTTGGCGACGTGCGCGATGCTCGCATCCAGATCGCGCCACGGTGAACGGAAGCGTACATCGCCGAGCAGATCCTCGATCAGCAGCGCGAGCGAGCCGTGATTGAGGTAGGTGTTGGTGCCGACCGCCGAGTGGATATCGGCGAGCGGATCGAGATCGGTCGCAACAAACTCGATGTCGGGTGCCACGCCTACCGTGCCGAAGAGCCGGCGGCTGATGGAGCTGAAGAAGGTCTTGGTGAACTCCGTATCGGGCAATGCGCTGATCTGCGCGGCGAACTCGGCGCGGATCTGCTGCCACAGAGCGCGGTCGCCCGCCTGCGCGCCGAGCACCAGGCGCAGCGTAGCGATGGTCTGATTCACGAAGTGGTCGTACAGCTCGATGCGCTCCACGGCATCGCGCTGGCTGCCTTTGAGGTCGCGCATGTCAAAGCGCTGCGGAGCGCGCCGCGTGATGGCACGGAACTCCGCGTTGTAGCGCGCAAACGCCTCGACGATGTGCCGGGCGCACTCACGCGGGGCGGGGAGGTCGGCTGACATGTCCATGCCGGATGCGCGCGCTCAGTCGAAGTCGGTCGGCAGCGATGGATCGAGGTGATGCTGGTAGAGCCGCTCGATCTGCGTGGCCAGCACGCGGCCGGTGGACAGTGGCGGCAGCGCTTGCAGCGGGAAGAATTCGGCCGCATCGGTTTCGGCACTCACCGCCGCGGCGCCGCCGGTGAGCTCGCAGAGGAAGAAGAGCTTGTAGATGTGATGCACACCCGCTGGGTGCGGGTGGCGGTTCTTGTCGAGGAGCGCTGCGAGTTTCACCGGACGCGCCTGGTAGCCGGACTCCTCTAATATCTCGCGTGCCACCGCCTCCGAGGGCGCATCGTTCACATCCACCCAGCCGCCCGGCAGTGTCCAGCGGCCATCGGAACGCTCGCGTACCAGCAGCACCCGGCTCTCGATGAATACCCCACCGCGCACGTCGACCTTCGGGGTGGCGTAACCCTGCTCATCCGACCACAGGGCGCGGGCGGCATCGATGGGCATCTCCAGCTCACGCGCGAGCAGCAGCGCCACCAGCTCGGTGAGCTGAGTGTAGCGTTCGCGGTCGAACGGATCGTGCGTGAAGGCGAGCCCGTTCTGCGCGATCGCCTGCACCTGGCGCGCCCATTCGAGCAGGTTGCGCGCGGCAGGCGGGCTCACGGGCAGTCGGATGGCGACGTGCGGCGTGCTACAGGTTGCGGATCAGCGCATCGCCAAAGGCGCTGGTCGACACTTCCTGCGCACCGTCCATGAGCCGGGCGAAATCGTAGGTGACGATCTTCTGGCCGATGGTGCGGTCCATGGCGGTGACGATGGCATCGGCGGCCTCCACCCAGCCGAGGTAACGCAACATCATTTCCCCCGAGAGGATGACCGAGCCGGGATTGACCTTGTCGAGGTTGGCGTACTTCGGTGCGGTGCCGTGCGTCGCCTCGAATACCGCATGCCCGGTGAGATAATTGATGTTGCCGCCCGGAGCGATACCGATGCCGCCGACCTGCGCGGCGAGCGCATCGGAGAGATAGTCACCGTTGAGGTTCGTGGTAGCGATGACATCGAACTCATCGGGACGGGTGAGTACCTGCTGCAGCGTGATATCGGCGATCGCATCCTTGACGATGACCCGGCCGGCCTTGCGCGCCGCATCCATCTCGGCGTTGGCCTGCGGTTCTCCGCGCGCGGCCTTGGTGCGCTCCCACTGCTCCCAGGTATAGGTGCTGGCCGCGAATTCGCGCTCGGCGAGCTGGTAACCCCAATTGCGGAAGGCGCCCTCGGTGAACTTCTGGATGTTGCCCTTGTGAACGAGTGTCACGCTGCGCCGCTGGTGACCGACCGCGTAGGCAAGCGCCGCACGGATCAGCCGCTCGGAGCCTTCCTTCGACACCGGCTTGATGCCGATGCCGGAGGTCTCCGGGAAGCGGATCCTGGCATAGGCCTTGGGGAAGGCCTGACGAAACAGCTCGAGAAACTTCTGGTCGTCGGCCGTGCCGTACTCGAATTCGATGCCGACGTAGATGTCCTCGGTGTTCTCGCGGAAGATAACCATGTCGACCTTTTCCGGGTGCCGGACCGGTGAGGGCACGCCCTTGAACCAGCGCACCGGTCGCAGGCAGACGTAGAGGTCCAGCATCTGCCGCAGCGCCACATTGAGCGAGCGGATGCCGCCGCCCACCGGCGTGGTGAGCGGCCCTTTGATCGATACCAGGTACTCGCGACACGCCGCGACCGTCTCATCGGGCAGCCAGGTGTTGAGCAGCTTGTTGGATTTCTCTCCTGCGAACACCTCCATCCAGTGGATACGGCGCTTACCGCCGTAGGCTTTGGCCACCGCCGCGTCCATGACACGCACGCTCGCACGCCAGATGTCCGGGCCGGTGCCATCGCCCTCGATGAAGGGAATGATGGGATTCTCCGGAACACGCAGCTTGCCGTCCTGTATGCCGATCTTCGCGCCCTGCGGGGGAGGCGTGATCTTCGAGTTGGCGAGCGTAGACATCGAGGGTGCACTCCTGGAGGGAAATCCGGGCGCGGGGGGCGCCGGGCGCGCAAATGCTAGCACAGGGCATCGCGGTGCGGCCGGGCCGTACCGCAGTGCTGCCACGTATGAGAGACTGGCACGCGGTCGACACCCGGGGGCGAGCATGAAACGAGCAGTGGATGCCCGACGCCATCGACATCAATAAGAGCGCGGGCGTGCCCGCTGCGCAGCGCTCGGTGCTGCGTCAGCTCATGGCGGTGCGGCCGATCGACGCCGAGCCCTCGGGCAAGTCGCGTCTGAAGCAGGTGCTGAGCGCCCGGGCGCTCATCGCCATCGGCCTGGGCGCCACCATCGGCTCGGGCATTTTCGTGCTCACCGGCACGGTAGCCGCCAACCACTCGGGGCCGGCGATCACACTCTCGCTGCTGATCGCGGCGTTCGGCGGCGGCCTCGCGGCGCTGTGCTACTCGGAGTTTGCCGCGTTCCTGCCGGTGCCTGGCAGCGCTTACAGCTACACCTATGCGACTCTCGGCGAGGCACTCGCCTGGTTCATCGGTTGGAATCTGCTGCTCGAGTACGCCATCTCGGCATCCGCAGTGGCGGTGAGCTGGTCGGCTTACGTCGTGAGCCTGTGCGCCGATGCGCACATCCACCTGCCGGCGGCGTTCGTGAATGCGCCCCTCGGGGTCGACGCGCACGATCACCTCATCAGCACGGGCGCCATCATCAACGTGCCTGCGGTGCTCATCATCGCCGCCATGACGATGCTGCTGTATGTCGGCGTGCGCTGGTCCGCCAGTGCCAACACTCTGATGGTGGCCCTCAAGGTCGGCATCATCGTCATCATCGTATTTGCCGGTCTGCACTACCTCGACTCGGCCAACTGGCGGCCGTATGTGCCACCTAACACCGGCAGCTTCGGACACTTCGGCTGGAGCGGCGTGCTGCAGGGTGCCGCCATCATCTTCTTCTCCTACGTGGGCTTCGATACCGCTTCCACGACCGCGCTCGAGGCCCGCAACCCGCAGCGCGATCTGCCACTCGGCATACTGGGGGCGCTGGTGATCTCCGCGGTGCTGTATGTCGCCATGGCGACCGTGCTCACGGGCATGGTGCCGTATGCCAAGCTCGACTCCGACGCGCCCGTGGCGGTGGCGCTGGACGCGCATCCGCAACTCTCCTGGCTTTCCTGGCTCCTCAAGGTGGGAGTCATTGCCGGCATGACCTCGGTCATTCTCACCTCGCTCCTCGGCCAGCCGCGCATCCTGCTGTCGATGTCCGACGATGGGCTGTTGCCGCCGTTCATGAGCCGTTGCCATCCGCGCTTCAAGACGCCACACGTTGCCACCGTGGTGACCGGCATCGGCGCGGCACTCATCGCGGCGGTCTTTCCGCTCGATGTGCTCGCGGACCTCATCTCCATCGGTATCCTGCTCGCCTTCGCGGTGGTGTGCGTGGGTGTGCTGGTGCTGCGCCGCACGCGCCCCGACGCTTATCGGCCCTTCCGCGTGCCGTGGGCGCCGCTCACCTGCACGCTCGGCGCGCTGGTGTGCCTTGGCATGACGCTCGCGCTCTCGAACGGCACCTGGATCCGGCTGCTGGTGTGGACCATCATCGGCATGTCCATCTACGCCTTTTACGGATTCCGCCACAGTCGTCTGCGCAAATGATGCGCACGCTCTCGAGCACGCCCGCAGCGGACGGCTTCCGCATGCCGGGGGAGTTCGAGCCACACTCCGGATGTTGGATGCTCTGGCCCGAGCGCCCCGACAACTGGCGCGAGGCTGCACGGCCAGCGCAGCTGGCATTCGCGCAGGTGGCCGCGGCGATCGCGCGGTTCGAGCCGGTCACCGTCGGAGTGTCGGCCGCTCACTACAGCTCGGCACGGGCTCTGCTGCCCGAGCAGGTGCGCGTGCTCGAGATGGCGCACGATGATGCGTGGATGCGCGATGTCGGTCCGACCTGCGTAATCGATGCCAGAGGCCGCGTGCGGGGCGTCGACTGGCGCTTCAACGCCTGGGGCGGGTTGAACGGCGGCTTGTATTTCCCCTGGGACCAGGATGATCTGGTCGCGCGCAAGGTGCTCGAGACCGAGCGGCTCGAGCGCTACCGCGCACCCATGGTGAATGAGGGTGGCGCCATCCACGTGGACGGTGAAGGTACCGCGCTCGTCACCGAGCAGTGTCTGCTCAATCCGAACCGCAACCCGCGCTTCGAGCGCACCGACATCGAGGGGCATCTGCGCAAGTACCTCGGAGTCACTCAGATCATCTGGCTCGGCCAGGGCGTAGTGGACGATGAAACCGGCGGCCACATCGATGACCTTGCGTGCTTCGTGCGCCCGGGGGTGCTCTGTCTCACCTGGACCGAGCGCCGGCGCGATCCGCAATACCCGATATCGGTCGATGCCTTCGAGCGGCTGCAGGCCGCGCGCGATGCCCGTGGGCGGCGCCTGAAAGTGATCCGCTTGCCGATGCCCGGACCGCTGCACATGCGCGCACGCGAGGCCGCGGGCATCATTGCCCGGGAAGGTAGCCGGCCGCGCGTCGCGGGCGAGCGTCTCGCGGCGACCTATGTCAATTTCTATATCGCCAACGGCGGGGTCGTCATGCCGTTGCTCGATGCCCGCACCGATGCCCAGGCGGCGGCGCGCCTCAAGCGGCTGTTTCCGGGGCGGCGCGTGGTAGGTGTGCCGTCACGCGAGATCCTGCTCGGCGGCGGCAATATCCACTGCATCACGCAGCAGATACCTGCCGGAACGCGAAGCCGGTCACCGTCTGGGCGTTGAACGCGGCTCGATTCGGCACCTTCCGGTATCGTCGGCCGGATGCAGGTCTCACCAACGCCTGTGCGCTTTCTCGGCGCGATACTGCTGCTGGTCCTTGGCCAGGCGGGAGCGCTAGCCGCCTCGGCGCCAGCGACGGAGCCGGCAGCCGTGGAACGCTTCATCCTGCGGTTGCGGGCAATTCCCGAGTCCGCAGCCTACGAGGCGGCGCCCGGGCGGGTTGCGGCGCTCGCTACCCGGCACGGGTTGCGGGTCGCCCAGGTGCGGCACATCGTCTCGGGTGTGCATCTGCTACGGGTCACTGCGCGGGCCGGTGAGGACCTGCGGCAGACGCTTGCACGGCTGCGGTCCGATCCAGAGACCGAGTACGCGGAGATCGACACGCGACGGCACGTGCTGCGCGTACCCGATGATTCGCTGTTCAACGAACAGTGGTATCTGCAGAACTCCGAGCCTGCCGCGATCAATGCCATCGGCGCGTGGGATCTCACTACCGGCTCGCCCGGTGTCGTGATTGCCGATCTCGACACCGGCGTGCGCTTCGATCATCCCGACCTGCGCAACTCGAGCGCCAACCGCCTGCTACCCGGCTACAACATGATCAGCAATGCCAGCGTCGCCAACGACGGCGACGGGCGCGATGCAGACGCGTCCGATCCAGGCGATTGGGTGACAGCAGCGGATGTAAAGACACCGCAGTTCGCCGGCTGCACGGTCGCCAACAGCAGCTGGCACGGCACGCGCGTCGCGGGAATCCTGGGTGCGATCACCGACAACAGTCAGGGCGTCGCCGGCCTCAGCTGGCAGAGTTGGGTCGAGCCGGTGCGCGTGCTCGGCAAATGCGGCGGCTACGACTCCGACATCATCGCCGCCATGGCCTGGGCCGCGGGCTTTCCCGTCGATGGGGTCCCGACCAATCCTTACCCGGCGAAAATCGTCAATATGAGTCTGGGCGAGGCCGGCAGTTGCCAGGACTTCCCCGCGTATCAGCAAATAATCGACGAGCTCGTTGCAGCCGGCGTGCTGGTAACCGTGTCGGCCGGCAACGAGGGCGGCCCGGTGGACGTACCCGCAAACTGCGCCGGTGCGGTCGCGGTCGCCGGGCTGCGCCACATCGGCACCAAGGTCGGCTACAGCAGTCTGGGACCGGAAGTCGCGTTGAGCGCGCCGGCGGGCAACTGTGTCAATACCGGTGCCGGTGAGCCGTGCCTGTTCTCGATCGTCACCACAACCAACACGGGCACCACCAAGCCCGCGACCAACACCTACACCGACCAGTACAACTACAACGTCGGCACCAGTTTTTCGGCGCCGATCGTCGCGGGTATCGCCGGGCTCATGCTGGCGGTCAATGGCAATCTGACCCCGGAGCAGCTGATCATGCGGCTGCGGACAGGAAGCCAGCCTTTCCCGGTCAACCCGGCGGCGCCCATGTGTCACGTGCCCGCTGATCCGAGCGATGTGCAGACCGCGGAGTGCAACTGCACTACTCAGGCCTGCGGCGCGGGCATGGCAAATGCCGACGGCGCAGTGTCCGAGGCACTGCGCCCCATTGCAGCCGTGGGGCTGTCCGGAAAAGTGCAGGCCGGCAACCCGGTGACTCTCGACGCCAGCGGCAGTGGCGCCGCCTGCCAGGCGAGCATTGCGGACTATGCCTGGACGGTCACCCAACCAACCACCAACCCGCCGGCAATTCAAAATGCCAACAGCGCACGCGCCACCATTGTCGCCCCAACGGCGCCCGACACCTACACACTGACTCTGACTGTGACCGATAACCAGGGGCGCGCGGACAGCGCGACGGTGGTGCTGAGCTCGAGCAGCATGCAAACGACCGCGCCGGCGAACGTAGGCGATAACGCCTGTCTCGCCGCAGTCGCCTACAGCGTTCCCCCGCCACCCAAGAGCACTGCCAGCGCGGCAGGCGCAGGCGGGGGCGGAGGTGGCGGAGCGCTCGACCTGCTCACGATGGCGGTGCTCGGCGGCGGGAGCGTCCTCAGCGTCTGGCGGCGGCGCACCGTGGGCCTCAGGCAGCGTGTGAAGAGATCTTGAGCATTGGCTCTCGCCGCGCGCTTTTATTGTCTGCGGCGCGATGGTTAACCTTTTGGTCACCATTGGCACAGACACGTCGTGCGAGCAGTCAAACGATCGGATCTAAGACGCTTTAGGACTGCAGCAACCGCTGTGCGGCCTCGAGCCAGCTGCGCTGTGCGCGGCGGTAGTGTCCGGGTGCTATCCGGGCCTGCTCGAGCAACTCCCGCACGACGCGCTGCGCCTCGGCGCGCTCGCCTTGCGCCTGCAGCAGCTGCGCAAAGCGCACGGCCGCCTCGGCGCCCGGGTACGAGCCGGCGAGCGCGCGGTACTCCTCCAGCGCTTTTGCCACGTTGCCCTCGGCCTCGAGTGCACGGGCGTACAACAAATGTCCCACCGGCGAGCGGAAGTCGGGGTTGAGACGAATCAGCTCATCGAGAGTGGTGCGGGCGGAGCTGGCGTCGCCCTTGCCGAACTGCGCCTGTGCGAGCCCGAGCATCAGGTTGGGATCGTGCTCGTACAGCCCGCTGAGACACTCTCGATACTGCGCGATGGCCTCATCGAAACGCCCGAGTCGCGCGAGCTCTTCGGCATAGCGCTGGCGACTCGCGACGTTGCCCCCGATGCGCGCCTCGCTTTCGTAGCGACGCAGATCGGCGCCAGGGTCCAATGCTTTACGGAACCCGCGCGCGGTGCGTTGCGCTGTGCGGCTGCGCAGCAGCTCCGGAATGATTTCCACCGCCACATAGGCGATCGCGCCGATCCCTGCCGGCAGCAACAGCAACACCCATATCCACAGTTGATTCCGCCCGGTCTTGATGACGTGGATGATGAGGCCCGCCTGGATCACGTACAGTAAAATCAGCAACGCCATTCGAGCTCTCTCCGCAAATTCACCGCTGCGCCCGCGAGGCGGGTAACGCAAAGGCCACCACATAATCGCCGCGCGGGGTGCCGAGTGGTCCGTGTCCACCGGCGCTGATCACCAGGTACTGTCGTTGACCCGCCCCGGCGCGATACGTCATCGGGGTCGCCTGACCACCGGCGGGCAGTTTGTGTTTCCACAGCTCTACGCCGGTCTCGATGTCGAAGGCGCGCAAGTATCCGTCCATGGCGGCGCCGACGAACACCAGTCCGCCGGCGGTTGCAATCGGACCACCCATGTTCGGCATGCCGAAGTCCCGCACCGGCAGGAACCACGGAGTGAATCCCTCGGTCGAGCCGAGCGGCGATTGCCAGGCGATGCGCTGCTTGCGGAGATCGATGCTCACCAGCGCACCCCACGGCGGTGCGGTGCAGGGCAGCCCGAGAGGTGAGAGCAGCGGCTCACGTCGCATGCCGAAGGGCGTGCCCGCCTGCGCTCCGAACTGTGAATGCGGGTAATCACGCGAGTGCACCTCGCGCTCGAACTCCGCCCGCGCGAGCAGCGTCACCACCATGGGCAACAGGTTTACCGCGGCGATGATGCGCGCGTGGTCCTGATCGAACGCCATGCCGCCCCAGTTCACCCCGCCGATATAGCCGGGCGTGAGCAGCGTGCCGCGCAGGTCCGGAGGCGTGAATATCCCTTCGTTGCGCAGCGTCGCAATGAGCTGCCGGCATTTGGCGCGATCCCAGAAGGTGAGTCCCCATGCCTCGTCGGGCAGCACGGCCTGCTGCGGCGTGAGCGGCGGCAGGGACGAGAACGGCTGCGTCGGCCAGGCATCCTCGCCCGGCACCTGGCTCACCGGCACGGGCCGCTCCGTGACCGGAAACAAAGGCTGACCGCGCGCGCGCTCGAACACATACAGCATGCCGGTCTTGGTCGCCTGGATCACCGCCGGCACCGGTATGCCCTGGATCTCCACATCGCCGAGCACCGGTTGGGCGGCCAGGTCGTAGTCCCAGAGATCGTGATGAATGAGCTGCTGTTGCCACACGAGCCGGCCGCTGCGCGCATCGAGCGCAAGCAGAGCGTCGGCGAAGCGATTGGAGCCGTGACGCTGACCCCCGAAGTAATCCGGACTCGCCGAGCCGGTCGGTACCAGCACCAAAGCGTGCTCCTGGTCGACTGTCATGACACCCCAGGCGTTGGCGGCGCCACTGCTCTGCGCTTCGGCGAGATTCCAGTCGGCCGCCGCGGGATGTGCCACCGAGTCCGGCAGCGGGTCGAAGGACCAGAGCTGCAGCCCGCTTTCAGCGTCGTAAGCACGAATGACGCCGCGCTCGACCTGTGCCGCACGGTTATCGCCGATTGCCGAGCCAACGATCACGAGCTTGCCGAAGATCGCCGGCGGCGAGGTGACCAGATACTCTCCGGCGTCGCGAATCTGCAGTCCACGGGTGAGATCCACCTGACCGCCATCGCCGAAGTCGCTGCACAGCTGACCGCTGTCGGCATCGAGCGCGAGCAGACGCGCATCGAGAGTGCCGGTGAACACCCGGTGGCGGCACGCGCGGCTGCCGGCCGCACCAGCGGCGCTCCACAGACTGACCCCGCGCGCGCTCGCTTCCGCATAGTGGCGCGAGCGATCGATGTGCGGATCGAAGCGCCAGCGCTCACGGCCCGACTCCGGATCGAGCGCGATCACGACGTTGCTGGCCGTCTCGAGGTAGAGCAGACCGAAGGCGAGCACCGGGGTCGCTTCGAAGGTGAGCTTTCTCGCGCTGGCGAACCCGCTGCCGAGCTCGCCGGTGCGATAAGTCCACGCCGGCGCGAGGCGCGCGACGTTACCGCGGTTGATCTGATCGAGGGTGGAGAAATGCTGGCCTAACGCATCGCCGCCGTAGTATCCCCAGTCACTCGAGCCCGGCGCCTGCGCGAGCGCATCGAGCGGGCGGGTAGCCAGGAAGAACACCGCGACCGCGCACCGCGCCGGTGCGAGCTGCCAGCCGCGCAGGGCCGCACGGGCGCGGCTCGCTGGTCGCATCGGGCAAAGAGCGCTCATGCCCACATTATCCGTGATCGCGTCCGCGGCCTGCGAGCCCCGAGGCGCGCCACGCCGAACAATGCTGGTATTCTCCCGCGCGTGAGTGCAACACGGGCGGTCGCGTCCCGTCTTCGGGCGGTGAGTCTATTCCTGGCAGCTTGGCTCGCGGTGCCCGCGCTCACGAACGCACAGGCAGCCGCCGAGCGGCCGCTCTCACAGGACACGCACCATCGCCCACGCATCGGCCTCGTGCTCTCGGGTGGGGGCGCGCGCGGTACCGCGCATATCGGGGTGCTTAAGGTCCTCGAGCAGATGCGCGTGCCGATTGACGCCATCGCAGGAAGCAGCATGGGTGCCGTGGTCGGCGGTCTGTATGCGAGCGGCCTGTCCGCGCGTGACATCGAGAAGGTCATGACCTCGATCAACTGGCAGGACGCTTTCCGCGACCGTCCGCCACGCGAGGACCTCGACCTGCGTCGCAAGGAGGAGGACGAGACGTTTCTGGTGAAATACCACTTCGGCGTGCGCGATGGGCATCTGGTGGTGCCGAAGGGACTGATCCAGGGGCAGAAGCTCACCGAGACTCTGCGGCGGCTGACACTCCCCGTGGCGCGCATCAGCGACTTCGATGAGCTGCCCACGCAGTTCCGCGCAGTGGCCACCGATCTCGAGACCGGTGACAGTGTCATCATGGGATCGGGTGATCTCACGAGCGCGATGCGTGCAAGTCTTTCCGCACCCGGAGTGTTCGCGCCGGTTGAACGCGAAGGGCACCTGCTGGTCGATGGCGGAATCGCCGACAACGTGCCGGTGGACATCGCGCGCAGCATGGGTGTCGATGTGCTGATCGTCGTGGATGTCGGCTCGACCCTCCTGCCGCGCAAGCAGCTGACCAGCGCACCGGTGATCTCAAACCAGATGCTGTCGATCCTCATCAACCGCAGCTCCCAGGCGCAACTCGCGTCCCTCGGCGCCAAGGACGTGCTCATACGTCCCGCGCTTGGCGACGCCTCGACGTTCGACTTCGGCAGCGTGGCGCGCGTGATCGGCACAGGCGAGAAGGCGGCACGCGCGAGTGCGGCGGAGCTCGCCACGCTCGCAGTCAGCGAGCAGGACATGCAGGGCTACGCGCTGCATCGCGAGGCGCTGCGCGTTCCGCCGCCGCGCATCGACTTCGTCACGGTGGAGCCGGGCTCGGAGCGCTACGCCGCCGCCGCCAACACGCTGTTCGGCGATCTGGTCGGCAGGCCACTCGACCCCGATGCGGTCGCGCGGCGCATGACCGCGCTCTACGGCCGCGGCGCGCTCGATACGCTCGATTATCGGGTGATCGGCGAACCCGACCACTACGGGTTGGCCTTCGATGCGCGGCCGAGCTCACAGGGTCCGAACTACCTGCGCTTCGGGCTTAGCCTGCAGGACGATTTTCAGGGCAATTCCACCTACACGGCGGCGATGCGCTTCGTGATGTCGAATATCACCCGCAACGCAGGTGAATGGGTCACCGATCTTGCGGTCGGCAGCACCTCGGGCATTTCCTCGGAGCTGTTCCTGCCGCTCGCGCAGTATTCCGGCTGGTTCGTCATGCCGCATATCTCGGACCTGGCGCGCGACCTGTACGTGTACCAGGAGCAGACGCTGCTCGCGAAGTACCGCCTGCACACCTTCGACTATGGCGCCGACTTCGGCCGCCAGTTCGGCAACTGGGGCGAGATCCGCGTTGGCGCGCTTCGTGAGCAGGGCCACTACGTGCTGGCGATCGGCGATCCGACGGATCCGCAGCTGCCGGTACAGAGCTTCACGCCCTACAACCTGCACGAGTATTTCGTGCGCCTCAGCTACGATCGGCTGGATGACATCAACTTTCCGCGACGTGGCCAACAGGCGGTGTTGCAGTACAGTGCCTACCGCAACGCCAGCGGGATCGTGCAGGCGGCCGACCAGGTCACCGGCAGCTACATAGGCGCCTATTCATTCGGTCGCGATACGGT
>Ga0310811_10004253_pt1 | contig 17996 bp, 19 predicted proteins | sample YCmetagenome_FD_207642 | JGI IMG/M metagenome (GOLD analysis project Ga0310811, IMG submission 207642) | Soil microbial communities from experimental microcosm in Duke University, North Carolina, United States - YC | ecosystem: Engineered > Artificial ecosystem > Soil microcosm > Unclassified ...
GAGATAGATATAAAGCGCCCAATAGTCGGGCTGCTCCGAGGAGACCAGCATCGGCGTGACGAAGGCGCCGACCACGCCGAGCCCGGCGAGCGCGGGTCCATGCAATAGCGCCGCAGCAAGCGTGCCGAGTGCGACGAGGCCAAGCAGGATGAAAGCGGCGGCCGGCGCGAGGAAGCCATAGAGCGCATAGGCGGCATAGACGGTGGCGAACGCGACCGCGGTGCCGGCCGCGGTGAGGATGGCCGGGATGTTGGCGATGGGGAGCGCGACGATGTCCGAAATGCTTTCCTTGCGGCGCGTCCATTCGCCCGCCGCGAGCAGCGTGAGCGCGAACAGGCCGCCCAGCATGATGCGCACGCGCGGGCCGATGAGGCCTGCCTCGATGGAATAGCGCACCAGGAAGAAGCCGCCGAGCGCGAGCGTCAGGCCGCCGATCCAGACCACCCAGCGCGTGCCGAGCCGCTCCTCGAAGCCCGGGTCGGCTGGCGGAGCAGGCGGCAGCGGCGGCGGTGCGCTGGCGATGATGGTTTCAGGGTCACGCGCAGCAGCTTCCGCGACGCCGGCCGCGGGTTGATCTACAACGGCCGGTTCGGCAACCAAGGGCGGAGCCTGTTCGAGCTCCGGCGGCGGCGGGACAGGCGGCGGCGATGGCCGAGCTGCGGCCGCGGCGGCAAAGCTCTGCATGGCGTCCAGACGCGTCTGCAATTCGTCGACCCGGTTGAGCGCCTTGCGCGCGACAAGCAGGGCGACGACTGCGATCAACAATGAGAGGAAATCGAATGGCCAGTCGAACATCTCATCTCCAGGCGTCAGCCCGAAGTGCTGGGCTCACTACTCTCGTTTTTCAGCGCCGCCCACGAGCGCGCAGGCCCGGTGCCGGCCGCTCCTGCAACACCTCGCGGCGGAAGCGAAACAGCGCGGCGGGACGGCCGCCGGTCTGTGTCGACATCACGCCGGTCGGTTCGACCAGCGCGCCCGCTTCCACCAGCCGGCGGAAATTCTGCTTGTGCAGATGCCTGCCCGAGATCGCTTCCACGGTCCGCTGCAATTCCGTAAGTGTGAATTCCGGCGGCAAAAGTTCAAAGACGACGGGGCGATACTTCAATTTGGCACGGAGCCGCGCAATTCCGGTGGCGAGGATGCGGCGGTGGTCGAAGCGCATGGAGATGCCAAGGGGCGGAAGCGAGCTACGTTGCAGTGCCGCAGGACGGCCGTCGCGCCGCGCTTCCTCGACCAGCCCCGCCTCATAGAGCAGCTCGTAGCGGTCGAGCACGTGCTCCTCGTCCCAATGCGCGCCTTCGGTGCCGAAATAGAGCCGCACCCGGTCCTTGCGCGGCAGCGCGCGTGTCGTTTCCGGCGCCTCGCCCTGCTCGGCCCATTTGGTCAGCTCGGGAAGGATATGGCGGCGAATGATCTCGGGTTGGTCCTGGCGCCAGTCCTCCCAGGGAAAGAAGCGGTACCAGGGCTCGAAACTGGCGCTCGGCACCCGCGCGCCGTTCGAATCGATGGTTCGCGTCAGCGCGAGATAGCCGATGGAGGCGACATGCATGTCGGTGTCGCCGGGCTGGGTATGCCGGCCGCGATCGCCGAACGTATAGAGCTGCTCGACATAGCCGAGCCGCAGCCCAGTCTGCTCCTCGACCCAGGCGCGCAGGCCGATCTCGAAGGTGCGATGCGCGACCGCATCGAAGGGGCCGAAGGGCAGGCCGGTCAGCTTGTCGCCGCCGCTACCAGAGGCCATGAGGATGAGAGGTTCACTGTCCTCGATCGCGACAATCGCCGCGGTCAGGCCTATCTCGATCGGCGTCAGAAGCTTGTCGCTCATCTGCCGGCAATCATGGGATTATTCGAGCTCGACGAGGAACGGCTTTCCCTCGACCATCATGCTCGCCGGGCCAATGCTCTCCAACGCGCGGATCATGCGCCCGTCGCGGCTGAGCGCCTTGTCGGCGAGGCTGACGATCAGCCGGTTGGGCGAGGCGATCGGCGAGGCGGCGCGGAGCTTCCTCGCGATCTCCATCTCGTCGCGGTGCGGGTTGAGCAGGCAGGCCGCGGCGAAGGCGCTCGCGGTGGAACGGCTGACGCCGGCATAGCAGTGGATGACCATCGGCGCCTTGCGGTCCCAGCCGCGCACGAAGTTCAGGACCTGCTCGACATGCGCTTCCGACGGCGTCGTATAGCCCTGCATCGGCTCGGTGATGTCGTCCATCGAAACCTTCATGTGGTTGGCGGCGAGCACCGATGCCGGTCGCATCACCTGATCGACGTTACCCATGACCGTCAGCACATGGCTGGCGCCGGTCATGCGGACGATTTCGGGCAATGCTGCGAGCGAGCAGACGTGAATCATGTCGGTCCTTTTCTTCCCGCGAATATAGAGCCGCGGGCAGAGTCGTGAAAGCAGGTTCAAAGCCTGCGTTCAAGCCTGTAACGAGTTGAATCTCGCCAGGAATCGTTTCTCAGCCTTGGCCGCGCTCCAGGGCGTCAGATAATCCTCGCGCACGCTTTCCGGCAGGCCGGGATCGCGGCCGAACAGGCGCTTGGCCTCGGCTTCCGAGAATCCGGCCAGCGTGGTGGCTTCGAGATAGGCCGCGCCGCGGTCGGCATTCTTGATCTGCGCCGTGACCGCAGGGGGCAGTTCCGGCGGCAATCCGAAGCGGATGTGGATCGCGGACAACAGCCGCCTCTCAACCAGTTTGTAATCGCCGCCGAGCACCGCCTTGAATGGCGAGATCATGTCGCCGATCACATATTCCGGCGCGTCATGTAGCAGCGCGGCGAGGCGGAGCTTTTCATCGATCCGCGGCGTCTGCGCGCGCATCACGGCTTCGACCAAAAGCGTGTGCTGCGCCACCGAGAAGATATGCGCGCCCGAGGTCTGGCCGTTCCAGCGCGCCACCCGCGCCAGCCCATGGGCGATGTCGGCGATCTCGATATCGAGCGGCGAGGGATCGATCAGGTCCAGCCGGCGTCCCGACAGCATCCGCTGCCAGACCCGTGTGTCGGCCGCGGCGTGTTTGGTCGCCGTCATTTGGCTTTGAGGCGCGGGGTGCGGGGCTTGGCGCCGCAATGTTCATGACAGAAGCAGGTGACGAGATGATCGTTGACCATGCCGGTCGCCTGCATGAAGGCGTAGACGATGGTAGGGCCCACGAACTTGAAGCCGCGCGAGGAGAGGTCTTTCGAAATCTGGATGGAGACCGGCGTCGAGGCCGGCACGCTCGCGGTGGTCTTGAACTGATTCACCTTCGGCCTGCCGTCGACGAAGTCCCACAAAAGCTTCGAGAAGCCAGGGCCTTCTTCCATGATCTTCAGATAAGACTTCGCGCTTGCGATGGTGCCTTCGATCTTGGCGCGATTGCGGACGATGCCGACATCGTTCATCAGCGCGTGGACTTTTTTCGCATTGTAGCGCGCGATCTTCTCGGGCTGGAAGTCGTCGAACGCTTTGCGGAAATTCTCGCGTTTGCGCAGGATCGTGATCCAGGACAGGCCGGCCTGGAAGCCGTCGAGGATCAGCTTCTCATAGAGCGCGCGGTCGTCATATTCCGGCACGCCCCATTCGGTGTCGTGATAGGCGATGTAGAACGGGTCTTCCCCCGGCCAGGGGCAGCGTGTCTTGCCGTCGGGATGCAATCGGGCGGACCGGCTCATGCGACGGTGTGCTTGGTTGCGGTGCGGATGGCATCGGGATCGGCGAGGCGGATGCCAAGCCCGCCCGCTGTCAGCTTCAGGCCGGCATCGAGTGCATCGGCGACGCGATCGGTGCGGATCAGCGCGAGGCCCGCTTCACCCGATGTCGAGCCCATGGTGCCGACCTGTTTGTCGCCGGCGAGGATGGCGGTACCGGCCTCTGGCGGCGCGCTCTCGAGCATCACGCGCACGGTGCGGGTGCGCGCGGTGCCGCGATGCTGCATCCGCGAGACGACCTCCTGGCCGACATAGCAGCCCTTGTCGAAATCGACGCCATGCAAGCGATCCATGTTGGTCTCGTGCGGGAAGGCATCGCCATAGATGAAGTCGAGCCCGCCGCGCGGCACACCGGTCATGATGCGATGCGCTTCATAAGCCGTGCTGTCGACGAGGTCGGCGCCGATCAGATCGGCAATCTTCTGCGCCAGTTCTTGCGGTGCAAGAATGCGCCACCCCAGCGCGGTGTCCCGCGGATCGGCGGAGGCGAGGTCCGGTTTCACGGCAAGCTCCCCGCCCCAGGCGGCGATCACGCCGAGATTGTCGGAGAGATTTTCGACCGTGACCTTGGCGCGGAGCTTGTAGAAACCGAGCTTGTCGGCAAGCGATTGCGCCAGCGGTCGCGGGCAATCGAGCAGGAAGCCGCCACCGTGACCGGCCGGTGCCTCGGTGATGAGAAAGTCGGCGGTGATCTTGCCTTGCGGCGTGAGCAGTGCGCCGAAACGGCCAAGACCCGGCGCAAGCTGCGTCACATCTGTCGTGACCAAGCCATTGAGAAAATTGCGCGCGTCCTCGCCGGCCACCTTGACCACGCCGCGGTCGGGAAGAAACGCTGCCTTCATCAGTGGAGTGCTCTTGAAGTTCTCGTTGAGCCGCAAGGATGCGGATTTCACGCAACAAGTTAAGGCGCTCGCGTGCCGGGAACAAGGCCCGCGCGGCTCAAGTTCCCCTGGAAATGAAGCTGCCAACTGATGACATCAGCACGGCTGGACAGCCTGGCAGGTCGCTTGACGGATACGAGGTGCCGGAGAGTTGAGCTTACTGCTTGGCCAGCGACAGCGAGAACTCGCCGTTGCGCACGCGGCCCGGCAATCCCTCGACGAATTTCGCAACCGCGTCCTCGCCATAGGTTCCGACCAGCTCGGCAAGTGCCGCAAACAGGCTCGCCTGCGCGAGACAATCACCGTCGACCCCGTCATGGCGCGCTTCCGCCCAAGCCTCGTTGAGATAGCTGAGCGCGGCCTGCTTCTGCTCGTGGTCGGGAAGCGGGTCGCGGTCGAAGGCAAAGGACGAGAAGGGGCGCATGAACTTCAACAGACAAGGTTGCGCGTCGCCGTTGCGGGACGCGTCGGACGAGAGTGTGTAGCACGCCCGCCCGCGCCGCCTAGAGCAGTTCTTTAAGAAGGGTTAACGGCGCTCGCCGCATTTGCCGGAGCCCCCAAAATCACCTCGAGAATCGCGCGTGGTGAGGCGCAAAGATGCTGCGCGCCGGCCGCAATCAGTTCCTCGTGGCTGCCATAACCGTAAGTGACGCCGATGGCGTCGATGCCGTTGGCTTTCGCGCCGAGCACATCATGGCTGTGGTCGCCGATCATCAACGAATGTGAGGGAATTGCGCCGGTCCGTTCCAGCGCAAAGCCGAGAAGATCGGCCTTGTGGACGCGGGTGCCGTCGAGTTCCGAGCCGAACACGTGCTCGAAATAGCTGTTGAGGCGGAAATGATCGATGATCCGTCGCGCAAACAGATGCGGCTTGCTGGTGGCGACGAACATGCGAAAGCCGGACTGGCTGAGCTTCGCCAGCACGCCCTCGATCTCGGGATAGACGCTGTTCTCGAACAATCCGACATCGCTGAAGCGCTCGCGGTAGAGCTCGACTGCGCGGTCGGCATGTTCCTCGCCGCCGAGCAATGTCACGAAGCTCGCGCGCAAGGGCGGGCCGATGCACCAGGCGAGCTCGTCCTGCGAGGGCACCGGGCGATCGAGCTTGCGGAGCGCGTACTGGATCGAGCCGGTGATGCCGGGCTTGGGATCCGTCAGCGTGCCGTCGAGATCGAAGAAGAGCGTCTCAGTTGGCATATCGCGCCGTCAGGTCACGCGAGATTTTCGCGCCTTCGTCGATATAGCGGCGGATCGCGACCATCGCCGCCGGCGTGCAGGTCCGGTAGGTCTGCTGGAAGCCATTATAGCCGCGGTTGAAGCCGGAGATCATGCGGGCGCGGCGATCGCCGGACGGCGTCTCGGCGTCGATCAAAGCCTGCATCTCGTTGCGCCACTTGTTGCCTTCATTGCTGCCGCAAATGCCCCGGAGATAATGCAGCGTGCCGAGGATCTCGGCGAGCCGCTGCAAGTCGCCGTCGAACGGCGCCGGCGCGTCCTGGGCGCGCGTAGGCGCGAGAGCGCAGGCAAGAACGACGGCAAGAATGGCAAGCAGGCGCTTCGGCATCATGGGGTCCAGACTGGCCGGGGAGATAGCCCTTTAGCCGCGCCGGAAGCAAGGCGCGAGGCTCATCCTTCGGCCAGAAGGCGGGCGGCTTCGACGACCTCATTGAGCCCCCCGGTCAGCTTCAGATCGCCGAAATGGCCGGGTTGCAGCCATTTGTAGTCGTCATGCTCCTCGTTCAGGACCGGTTCCCGGCCGACCCATCGCGCCGCAAACGACATGATGACGTAGTGGCCGCCGGTGGCGGAGTCGCCCGGCAGCACCTCGCGCCAGCCGGCCAGCCCTAAAATCTCGATTTTCAGCCTGGTTTCCTCGTCGACCTCGCGGGCAAGCGCGGTGTGCAGGCTTTCGCCATGTTCGACCCGTCCGCCGGGCAACGAGTAAAAGCCCTTGCCCGGCGAGCGCGCGCGCCGCACCAGCAGGACCTTGCCGTCGCGGAAGATCACCGCGCTGACGGCGAGTTGGGGACGGGAGGCGGGATCGCCAGGGGACACGGCAATCAGCTCGCCATGATGGTTTCGACGTCGGCTTCGGAGCCGCCGTTGATGACACCGCCGGCTGCCGCCACCAGCGGCTTCAGCCAGCCGATCGCCTGCTCGGCGAGCTTGGCCCTGGTCGAGCTTTGTACGGCCTCGCGCATCGCCGAGCCGACCTCGTGCAGGATCGAGGTCATGGTCTCGGTCATCTGGTCGAATTCGGCGCGAATATCGGGCGCGGCGGATTCATAGGCCTCGATCGCGAGATCACGCGCCTTGAAATTGGAAGCCCAAAAATGCTCGGCGTAGGACAACGGCGACCAGGCCAGAAAATCGTCGGCGCACTCCGGGATATCGGGAATCATTTCAAGCAGCATGATGGCTTCGTTGAAATGATTGAGGTAGTCGGTGGCAAGCCCGGTCTGCGGATTGATGTTGGCGGCGCGCAGCGCGGCGTAGCGCGCCTCTGCGCTGAGCCCTGCAAGTTGCGACGTCGTGCGATCTTCTCGCGCGGATGTTTGGGCCGTTGCGCTCATCGGTCGCAGTGTTCCGGTTCGGGGTTAAAAGGTGCTGAACGGATGACCATTTAGGCTACACAATGTGCGGACGCTTTGTCATTACCTCGCCTCCGGCCGCCGTGCGGCAGGTTTTTGGCTATTCCGAGCAGCCGAATTTCCCGCCGAGGCATAACATCGCGCCGACGCAACCTGTGCCTGTCGTGATCCTCGAGAATGGCGGCCGACATTTCCGCCTGATGCGCTGGGGACTTGTGCCATCCTGGGTCAAGGACCCCCGTAAAATTACCCTTTTGATCAATGCGCGCTCCGAAACGATCAATGAGAAGCCGGCGTTCAAGAACGCCATGCGCCGCCGCCGCTGCCTGATTCCGGCCGACGGCTATTACGAATGGCAGGTGTCGAGCGGGCGTAAGAGGCCGTTTTTCATCCATCGCCGCGATGGCGCGATGTTCGGCCTCGCCGCGCTTGCGGAGAACTGGATCGGCCCGAACGGCGAAGAGGTCGAGACGGTCGCGATCGTCACGGCGGCGGCAAGCGCTGATCTTTCGGTGTTGCATCACCGCGTGCCGGTCACCTTGATGCCGGACGATTTCGATCGCTGGCTGGATTGCAGCTCCGATGACGCCGCGCCTGTCATGGCGCTGTTGAAGGGACCGCTGCCGGGCGAGTTCACCTGGCATGAGGTGTCGACGCGGGTCAATCACGCCGACAATGACGATTCGCAGCTGCTGCTGCAGATCACCGATGAGCAGCGCGCCATCGAGGACGCGCCAAAGCCCGCAAAGAAGGCCGCGCCGCGCAAGGCGCCACCGCCTTCGGTCGATGACGGGCAGGGGAGCTTGTTTTAGCTTCGCTGTCGCGCAACTTTCCGCTGTCGTCCCTGCGAAAGCAGGGACGGCGCTCACGGAGCCTGTCATCGGGCGCGCGTTCGCGCGACCCGTTGGTTCGCTTGTCCGGGACGATAGTTGTGTTTGTGACGGGGCTTCATCGAAAAATATTCAGCGCGGCGTATTGCAAGAGCATGATGGTCTTGGCGTCCGCGATGCGGCCGTCGGCGATCATGGCGAGTGCTTCGTCGATGGGAAGCTCGAGAACCTCGATGTCCTCGCCTTCATGGATGAGTCCGCCACCGAGACCGATGCGCATTCCGGGTTCGTATTCCGAGACGAAGAAGTGGATTTTCTCCGTCAGCGCCCCCGGACTCATGAAGGCTTCGAACACTTTCCTGGGATCGCGCAGGCGATAGCCGGACTCTTCCTCCGCCTCAGCGCGGATTCGCACCTCCGGCGCCTCGCCGTCGAGCATCCCGGCAATCGCCTCGATCATCAGCTCGTCCCGGCCGCCGACATAGACGGGATAGCGGAACTGCTTGATCAGAATCACCATGCGCTGCGCAAGGTTATAGGGCAGCACGGTCGCGGCGCCGCCGCGGTCGTAGGTTTCGCGCGCTAGCGTCTGCCATTCGCCATCGGCGCGGCGCCAGTCGAATGTCGTCGTTTTCAACGTGCCGTAATTGTCGGACAGCAGGCGGACGTCCTTGACCCGGATCCGGTCGGAGATGCTCATGCCTGTCCTTCGGGTGGGGCAAGCTGGGGCGCCTGCTCGCGGCCGTCGAGCCACTTTGCGAACACCGTCACCGATGCCTCGTCATAGCCGATCGTCTCGTAGAACGCGCTGGCCTTGGCGTTGTCCTGCCGCACCAGCAATTGCAGCTTGGCGATGCCAGCCTGGCGCAGCCAGTCCTCGGCGGCGTTCATGATGGCGCGGCCAAGCCCTTGCCCGCGCCGGTCGGGATCGACGGCAACATAATAGACCCAGCCGCGATGGCCCTCATGGCCGACCATGGCGGAGGCGACGATCCTCTCGTCCTCGCGGCCGACCAGGATCGTAGAGTTTGGACCCCTGCGCGCCAGCGCGATGTCGGCTGCGGGATCGTTCCAGGGCCGCGTCAGGCCGCAGCGCTCCCACAGCGCGACAACGGCGCTAACGTCCGCATCCTCGATGGCGGTGATGGCAAGCCCGGCAATCATGATGACCTTCCAACCCTGAAAGTTACAGCACCTTGCCGGGATTCATGATGCCGTGCGGATCGAGCATCGCCTTGAGCGCACGCATCAATTCGATCGCGGTCTTGTCCTTTACATCGGGCAGTTCATCGCGCTTGAGCACGCCGATGCCGTGCTCGGCCGAGATCGAGCCACCCATGCGAATCACAATGTCGAACACGACTTTGTTCACTTCATGCCAGCGATTAAGGAAATCCGCGGTATCGCCGCCCACCGGCTGGCTGACGTTGTAATGGATGTTTCCGTCACCGAGATGACCGAACGGAACCGGCCGCGAGCCTGGAATCAATTTCACGACGGCGGCATCCGCTTCCGCGATGAAATCCGGGACGGCGGCGACGGGCACGGAGATGTCGTGCTTGATCGAGCCGCCTTCCGGCTTCTGCGCCGCCGACATCTCGTCGCGCAATTTCCAGAACGCCTGGCGCTGGCTCAGATTGGCTGCGATCACGGCGTCATCGACGATTTCGGCTTCCATGCCCTTTTCGAGGATCGCCTCCAGCGTCGAGCGGGCGTCGTCGCGCGGCGAGGACAGCTCCATCAGCACATACCAGCGGTGCTTGCCCGCAAGCGGATCGCGCACGTCGATGCCGTGACGGATCGAGAAGTCGACCGAGATTTCCGAGAGCAGCTCGAAACTCGTCAGTGTGCCGGCCGCCTCGTTCTGCGACAGCGACAGCAGCTTCAGCGCGTTTGCGGGGGACTTCAGGCCCACGAACGCCGTTTCGATCGCGCGCGGTTTCGGAAACATCTTCAGCGTCGCCGCCGTGATGATGCCGAGCGTGCCTTCGGCGCCGATGAAGAGATTGCGCAGGTCGTAGCCGGTGTTGTCCTTTTTCAGCTTCGAGAGCCCATTCAGCACGCGCCCGTCGGCGAGCACGACCTCGACGCCGAGCGCCATTTCGCGCGCGACGCCATAAGCGAGCGCGGTGGTGCCGCCGGCATTGGTCGAGAGATTGCCGCCGATGGTGCAGCTTCCTTCCGCACCGAGCGAGAGCGGAAACAGCCGATCGACGGCGGCGGCGCGCTGCTGCGCCACTTGCAGGATCACGCCGGCCTCGCAGGTCATGGTGTTGGAGGCGGTGTCGACCTCGCGGATTTTGTCCATCCGTTTCATCGAGATCACGACCTCGCCATGATGCGGCGTCTGCCCGCCGACGAGGCCGGTGTTGCCGCCCTGCGGCACCAGCGCGATTTTGTGCTCGCTCGCGAGCTTGCAGATCGCCGAGACTTCTGCCGTCGAACCGGGACGCAGCACCAGCGGCGAATGGCCGTGGAAGAGGTCGCGCTCCTCGGTGGTGTAGGGCGCAATATCGGCCGGATCGGTCACCGCATATTTGTCGCCGACGATCTTGCGGAATTTTGCGATCAGGTCAGCGGAGAGGGCAGGCGGCGGCGTGGTCGGTTGCACGATGTTCATTGATTTTGGGTTCCCGGTCATTCTCGCTCGACGGCCGCGCGGCGCAGCCGGTCGTTGATCGCCTCGCCGAGCCCATGGTTCGGTATCGGCATCACGGCGATGGTTTTGGCCATCCTGGCGTCGAGAGCGCGAAGATAGCCGAAAAGATTGGTGGCCGCTTCATTGAGGTCGCCGCTACCGGATAAATTCATGACCGCGGCGGCCCGTTCCGCGTCCTTTAGTGCTGGACCAAAGGCCAGCAGCGCTTCGTCCGGCGCAACATCGGTGGCGTTGAGCCGCACGCGCGTGCGCGGCGCGTAATGCGAGGCGAGCATGCCCGGCGCCAGCGGCTGCGCGCTGTCGGACTCCACGTCGGCCGGCGGCCGGACTAGCGCGCGGCCAAGCACGCGCTCGATCTCCTCGCGCGGCAGCCCACCGGGCCGGAGCAGCATCGGCTCCTCGAAACAGCCGACGATGGTGGATTCGACGCCGACATCGACGGGGCCGCCATCGACGATGAGGTCGATGCGGCCGGCGAGATCGCTTTCCACATGCTGAGCCGTGGTCGGCGAGACGTGGCCGGAGATGTTGGCTGACGGTGCCACCACGGGCTTGCCGAAGGCGGTTAGGATCGCGCGCGCGATTCTGTGCGATGGGATCCGGATCGCGATGGTGTCGAGGCCGGCGGTCGCCAGTTCCGCCACCGCGCAATCGCGTGTCTTGGGCAGCACCAGCGTCAGCGGTCCGGGCCAGAAGGCTTTGGCGAGCGCAAGCGCAGGGGCGTCGAAACGGCCGATTTTCCCGGCGGCAGCGAGATCGGCGACATGTGAAATCAGGGGATTGAAGGCGGGGCGGCCCTTGGCCTGGTACAGGCGCGCGATGGCATCGGCATTGGTGGCGTCGGCGCCGAGCCCGTAGACGGTCTCGGTCGGAAACGCGACCAGGCGGCCTTCCGCGAGCGCGCGGGCGGCCTGGGCCAGCTCGGCCTCGCCGGCGGTCGAAATCTCGGTCATCAGGCCAGCGGTCACGGGCTCAAAATCTCCAAAATCGGCTTCTTGCAGTGCGTGAAAGGCGACGCTATAAGCCGCGGTCTCAGTCGGAGTGTGGCTCAGCCCGGTAGAGCACTGCGTTCGGGACGCAGGGGTCGCAGGTTCGAATCCTGCCACTCCGACCATTTTCCTTGCCATCTTCCTGTAAAAAACGGTTCTGATTGCTGGGGGGTGCCAAGTCAACCGCTTGGACCTTCTTCAGACGCAAAGCGGCGTCCCGCGACGCGAGGAGCGTCCGGGGCGATGCATCGTTCGCGTCCTCGATCAAACGAGGGCGCAGGGAATGCCGGGCGCTGGCCGCACCCGCAGCCTCGCGTACGAAGGTAGAAAGTACGCGAGTTCGTCACCACAGGTCAGCCGAAACGCTCCGGCATTCCCTGCGCGATGGTTTTACGGCTTATACGCGCTCTCCCCGGAGTGCCGGGCTTGATAGCCTCCGTCGCCCATGAGGAGCCCTCACGGACTTGATCCCAGCGTCGGGGGATCAGGACCACGCGATTTTGCCGTCCGCGCTCAGGCCGTTCGTCTGACTGCCTACGCGCGTCCACCGCGTTCCACCCCAACGTCCGTGACGGTCGCGAAACGCCCCTCGATTCGAAGATGGAACAAAACGGGAACATAAAGTGATGCGCGGGATGAGTCAAGACAAACAAATTCGCGCTGCCTTATATTATAGCCGACTTGTGCACCCTGTAGTTTCTTCGTTTGAAGGCAGGCCGCGAGTCGTCCTTCGGCTAAGAAGCGGACATTACACCTACCGAAGGAACACTGTGCCATCAACGAGGGCGCGCACTGGCCTTTCTCGCATTCTCGGAGATTGCGCTTAGTTCAGATTTCCCCTTCGCATCGCCGTCGCGATCGACGTCCAAAAGAGGAGCCTTGTACTTTCGGCCGACTGTCGATTGTTAGTCCAAGACGTTAGGGCCCGGAAAACCGAGTCTCGCAGAGAGCTTGGCGGCCGCGTCCTCCAGCAACTGATCGACCTTTCCTTGCGGCGCAATGTCCAGCGCGCCGTGACCACCCCATACCGATAGCACCATGATGATCCGTCCCTCATGGTTGAATACGGGCGCACTGACGGCATCGACGCCGGAAAGCAGATCGCCCCGGACCCGAGCCAAACCGGCGCGCTTCGTCTTTTCGATCAGATTCCAGAACCCGTCGATGTCCAGAGGGCGCCCGAGATAGGTGGGCTTGATGCCCTTTGCAAATTCCGCAGCGACAAGCGGCTCAACGATGTCGCGCGGAAGGAACGCCGCAAAAACACGGCCGGACGCGGAACTGACCGTCGAAAGAACTGAGCCGATCCGCGTATTGACTGTCGTTGGTCGCATCGACTCCTTGCGCAACACGATTGTCGCACCGTATGTGCCCCAGACCAGTGCGGCTGCCGTCTGCCCCGTGACCTCGTGAAGGTCGGACAGGGCATCCGATGCGAACCGCTGCTCGTCGAGCCGTCCCATCGCAGCGAGTCCAAGAACGAGCGCGCCTTGTCCAAGGTCGTATCGGCCATTGCGCTCGTTTTGATCGACGACGCCTGCTCTGACGAGGCTAACGAGATATCGGTGCGTCTTGCTCGCCGGTAATCCGCATTTCTCGGCCAATTCCCGCAAGGCAATAGGTCCCTCGGAGCGGGCAAGCTCAAACGCAATGCGCAGACCGATCTCTACGCTTTGCACTCCGTGTTGCTTCTTGCCGGTGCCTGTCCCCCGTTCCTTGAACTCCGGCGAACGCGAATGGGGATCGCCTGCGGCGGCTCGGGTTTTCTTCAAATGGAAGTGACCTTGCGACAGAAATCAGTCTCGGGCGAGACGCCTCGCAGCGTCTGCCCAAGTGCGCCCTTGCGAACGGGCCAAGTCAAGTTCGATCTCGCTCGGGCGCGGCGGCTTTCCACGAGAAACAACGCTGATCCCGTAAGGATTGCCCCCGTGAACCTCTTCGGTCTGCCGCATGTTCGGATTGCCGTAGCCCGTAGGCACGATGATCATGCCGTGGTGAGCCAGAGTGAACCAGGTGGAGATGATCGTGGTTTCACGGCCACCACCGGTGCCGGTCGCGGCGAAGACTGTCGCGGCCTTTCCAAACAGGGCTCCTTCATTCCAGAGCTTGCCGGTCTGGTCGAGGAACGATCGCATGCTCGACGACATGTTGCCGAAGCGCGTTCCCGTACCGATCGCGATTCCGTCATAGGTTGGGAGTTCGTCTATCGTGGCGGTCGGGACATGTTCAAAAGTCTTCTTGGCCGCCAGCGCACCCGATGCAGACAGCACTGCTTCGGGCACGGTCTCCGGGACCTGCTTGATGACGACCTCGCCTCCCGATGATCGGGCACCTTCCGTAACGGCCTCCGCAAGGCGGTAGACGTTACCGTAGAAACTGTGAAACAGCACCAGCAGCCTGGTCTGGGCCATGAAACTCTCTCCTGTGCGTTGAGTTGAAATCTAGGTAACTTGCGACGCAAAGGCGCGTTGCAATACGGCAGCCCGCGGTCCAGCGCCGCGAATCCGATCGAGCAGAACATTCGGCGCGGCCGGAATGGTATCGCCGCGCCAAGCGACATGACCGTCCGGACGCACCAGCACGAACCTGCGCTCATACAGTGTAGCGATGTTGCGGTCGGAGATATGATGAACCTTGATCGGGAAGTCGCGCCTCTTCGCGGCCATCATCAGCGGAGTGACATCCGCCGGAAGCTTGCCGAAACAAAGCAGGACATAGCTCTCGCCGAACAGATCGAGCGTCGAGCGGGTCTCGTCCAGCCAGGCGTGCGGTGCACGCGAGCCAGGACGGCTCACCGGAAAGTAATCGATCGTATCGTCATTAGGCTTGGGAGAGCCGTCGCCCATCACAATGGGTGATGGATCATAGCTGTAGCCGAGATGGATTCCGAACGGTTGCCACGATTTCGATTTCTCGTTCGCAGCCTGGACCTTCGCTCCGAATTCCCGCCGCTGCGTGTCCCCCTGACGGGAGGCCGCATCGACGTCGCTGCGTTTGGTATCGCCGGTCAACCGAAAATATTCCTTCACCGACTCGTTCACGGCGCGATGGCAGACCGGCCGCCGCTCGATGTCGTAGCTGTCGAGAATGCGCGGATCGGCCCAGCCCTCGCTGACGGCTCCGAACTTCCAGCCGAGGTCGATCGCATCCGCGATCCCGGTGTTCATGCCGTATCCGCCGTTCGGTGGATGCGTGTGCGCTGAGTCACCGGCGAGGAACACGCGGCCGTCCTGAAAACGATCGGCGACCACGCCTCGCCGCACCCATTCGCCGACCGATTTGATAGTGAATTCGAAATCCTGCCCGACGGCGCGGCGAATGGCCTTTGGCACGTCGATCGACTTCACGTCGATGTCGTTGGCTCCATAAAGCGTAAGCCGCCACGTTTGCCGACCATCGATTGCGACCAGCGTCCCCCAGGTACCTTCCGGCCCGATGCAGACATATCTGATCGCATTGCCCTTGTTGTGCAACGACGCGAGATTATCCGTCAGAAATTCGATGTTGATCGAGTTGTCGAGCGCGCCGACGCCCCGCATCTCGATTCCCAACAGTCGCCGAACGGTGCTCGAATATCCGTCGCAGCCGACCAAATAGTCGGCCGTGATCTCGCGAACCGTCCCGCTTTCCAGATCCTGCACCTCGGCAACGACCCTCTCCTCGTCCTGGTGGAATCCGGCGAACCGGGTCCGGTGATTGATGTCGACCGACGGAAAGGAACGCGCAAGCTCCGCCATGATCGGGTCGAAGATCGTCTGCGGGCAATGACATTGGCGTTCCGGACTGAACCGCGACGCGGTGGCGGAGCCCCCCGCGAGCGGACGAATCCTCGCCAACTCATATCCGTTGAGACTGGTGACGAAGACGTTGTCCATGGGAAAGCCGGACGGAAAACCCCAGTTCTTCACCCGGTCTGCGATGCCCAAACGACGACAGAATTCGACCGTGCGGACGCTCACCTGAAGCATCTTGGCCGCACCGATCGTGCCGTCTCCCTGCTCGATGACCGTACAGGCCACACCCCTGCTGCCGAGATCCGCGGCAAGCGTCAGCCCAATGGGTCCAGCACCTATCACAATGACCGAACTCGGCTTTTTCGAACCGGGCATATTCAATGCACCATTCTATATTACAGAACTAATTCTACGAACTATATCCAAAGTCGTAATCTGTAAAGCTCTAAGTTGCTTTACATGCCGATCTGTACGGAGATATTATTCTAAATAATAGAACATATTCCTTGGGAGTCTCGATGAACCGCTCGTTTGCCAGAATGGTGGCCGCCGCAATCCTGGGGTTGCTAGCCGCGCCCCCCGCCAATGCCCAGTCCAACCCGATCCGCATCGGAGTACTCGGCGACCAATCGGGGCCGTATTCGGCAATCGGGGGACCGGGGGCGGTATTGGCGGCGAAGATGGCCGTCAGCGATTTCGGCGGAAGCGTGCTTGGCCGAAGGATTGAAATCGTGTCTGCCGACATGCAGAACAAGCCGGACCTTGCGGCCGTGATCGCCCGCAAATGGTTCGAGACCGAAGGCGTCGAAGCCGTTGTCGACCTTCCTACGAGTTCGGTGGCGCTGGCCGTAAACGAAATAGGGCGGGTGAAGAACAAATTTGTCTTCGTTACTGCCGCGTCGAGCGAAGATCTCACGGGAAGCGCGTGCGCTCCCTACACTATACAGATGCTGGAGGATACGCGGGCGCTCGCGGTTGGAACAGCCAAGGCCGTCGTGGCGGCTGGCGGCAAGACTTGGTTCTTCCTGACACCAGACTTTGCATTTGGCCACGCCATGGAGAAGGCGGGACGAACGGCGATCGAGGCTGCCGGCGGGCAGGTCCTCGGAAGCGTTCAGTATCCGATCACGACGACGGATTTCGCGTCCTTCCTTGTCACGGCATCGTCGTCACCGGCGCAAGTGATCGGCATCTCGGGCGTCGGCGGAGCCGCCATCTCGGTGGTCAAGCAGGCCGTCGAGTTCGGCGTCACCAACGACCGGCGCAAGCTCGCGATCTTCCTTCAGTTCATCACCGACATCGACGGCTTAGGCCTGGCGAGCTCGCACGGCCTCTACACCACCGACGGCTTCTATTGGGATGAGAACGACAAGGCCCGCGACTGGTCAAAGAGATTCATGGCGCAACACGGCAAAATGCCGACCAAGGTCCAAGCATACACCTATGCGATCGTGCTCCACTATTTGAAGTCGATCGCCGCAGCCGACTCGATCGAGCCTGAGAAAGTGCGGGCAAAGATGGGCGAAACCAGTCTCGATCTGTTCGGAAACGCCGCCACGATCAGACCAAACGGTCGCGCGGTCTACGATTTGACTCTGTACGAGGTGAAGAAGCCCGCGGAGTCGAAGTATCCGTGGGACTACTACAAGCCTGTGCGACAGATTTCGGCAATGGAGGCATTTGGCCCACTTTCTGACAGCAAGTGTGCTTCTCGGTAGACGAATGCTCAGCAAGCGCTGTATGCGTTCATCGTGGTGATCCAACTCGAAGCTGCGCTGGAAGGCAACAAGACACGAAAATCACCTGCGGCCCCTGCCATCCAGACACTTCAGGACCGGCCGGGCTCGGCATGGGGCGATGCTGAGGCAATCGCCCTAGCTCGCGTGCCTGTGTAACGGCCGATCAAAATATACCTCGCGATATGTCTCAGGGGCCGGCGGGAGGCGCGTCCGCAGGTCGCTAAGCTTGTTCAGCCGCTTGAGCAAAAATTTCTCGAATTGCGCCTAAATCGGATCCGGCCCTCAGGAGAAGCGACATCAGAAGGCGTGCCTTGAGCCCGTTTAGCGAACCGGACGGGATTAGACCTCGCTTAAGCAAGTCGATTTCTGATCCAGGAAAAGCATAGGTATTTCTGAAGGACGGTCCGGCATCGACGCGCGACGCCAGCACGACGGGCATCTGCTCGGCGAGCGAAGCCAGAAGGGGCGCCACATCGGCCGGGACGTGGCCTGCGCCCATGCCCTCAATCACGGCACCGGAAAATCCCAATGAAGCCAGCGCGGTGATAATGCGGCCGTCATCACCAAGGCCCAGCTTGACCAGCGCAACGGCCCGGTCGGTGTCGGACAGCGTTGCTGGCAGCGGCCTCGAACGTTTGACGTCGAGATGGAAGCATGCGCGGCCCTCGATAACGAGACCGACAGGTCCACACACGGGCGATTTGAACGCTGACGGGAGTGCCGTGTGGCTCTTTTGCACGTAACGGGCGGCATGTATTTCGTCGTTGAGCACAACAAGTACCCCGCGGCCGATAGCCTTGGGGCTGGCGGCAACGATTGTCGAGGCGAGGAGGTTCGCGGGACCATCGGCCCCCGCAGCCTCCGGCCCGCGCATGGCGCCGGT
>Ga0310811_10004255_pt1 | contig 17993 bp, 12 predicted proteins | sample YCmetagenome_FD_207642 | JGI IMG/M metagenome (GOLD analysis project Ga0310811, IMG submission 207642) | Soil microbial communities from experimental microcosm in Duke University, North Carolina, United States - YC | ecosystem: Engineered > Artificial ecosystem > Soil microcosm > Unclassified ...
TGCGACTGACGGCGGCCTTGAAGCGGGTCGTTTGTGAGATGGCCCAGCAGGTGAGATAGCCACCGTAGCTCATGCCTCCGATGCCCAGGCGTGCGCCGTCGATGGGCTCGGTTTTGCTCACATAATCAATGCCGAGCAGGAGATCGCGGAAATCGGTCCCACCCCAATCATTGAGCGTTTTGCGACTGAACGTTTCCCCATAGCCAGCGCTTCCGCGTATATTGGGAGCCAGAACAGCATAGCCTCGCGCAGCCAGCACCTGAAATTCGTGGACATAGCTATCTCCCCAGGCCAGGGAAGGGCCGCCGTGAGGAGCAATGATCAGCGGGGCCTGCGCTCCCGGTGCCAGTGGTGGCAGATAGAGCCAGCCCTCGATCTCCTCATTGTCAAAGCTCTGCCAGGTGATGCGACGGGGGCGAATAAGCTGGTGGCTTTGCAGAAAGGCGTCGTTGATACCGCTGAGTTTGCGGAGATTTTTGCCTGTGCCATCCATGCTCCAGAGATCACCGGGCGTGAACCAGTCCGCGCGTATCGTGACGATAGTCGTGCCATCGTGGCTGAGCTGGGAGGCCAGATAGCGTCCGTTATTCGTCGTCAGGCGCGTACTGCTCGATTGAGTGAGATGGAGTTTATAGAGATGAATTTGTCCGTGCTCCTGCACGGGGACGAGCAGAGCGTGGCTGTCTGGATACCAGCGTGGAGGTTGTAGCCATTCCGCGTGCAGCTCGTCAATGATCCAGGACTGGCAGGTGAGCTGTTCGGCACCCGGGACGGCTGGTCGAGGGGCCTCGTGGCCGCCGCGCACACGTACGAGCCAGGGGGCATAGTTGCTCGCCTGCGTAAGATCGGCGGTAGAGAGGTAGGCGATATACTGGCCGTCTGGAGACCAGGAGGGGCAAAAGGCAAAGCCCTCCTCATCGGTCAGGCGGCGGAACTGCCCGGTTTTCAGCGTGAGCACCCAGAGGGCCATGCCTGGATTGAGATCGGGATCTTTTCGGCGGTTGGCACAGACGGCGATTTCGGTTCCGTCCGGCGACCAGCAGGACTGAACGAGATCGACCGGCTCAGCGGTGAGGCGCATCTCCTGACCATTCATCGCAATGAGCCAGAGTTGTTGATGGCGTCCCTGCCGATGTCCCAGACCATCATGGGTCGCATCCAGGCGCGTATAGACATTGCTGTCTGGTTGTGTCTCCGTTTTTGGCTGATCGTCCGAAGCTTTCCACGGGCTGTGAGCCAGCAGAGTGCCTCCAGCGGGATGCCAGCTATAGGCGCTCACGCCCTGTGGCAACGTGGTCAGCAGGCGAGATTCTCCGCCCCGCATAGGGAGAAGATAGAGCTGATTCGTGCCCGTGCGATCGCTGAGAAACGCGAGCGTATGACCATCGGGTGACCAGCGTGGTTGGGTATCATGGGCTGTCCCGCTACTGACCTGCCAGGGTGACGCATTTTTGTCAGAGCTATTTCTTGCCAGCCAGATAGCGCTGCTGGTGCTATCCGTTTGAGCGTGGCATTGCTGGACAGTAAAGGCAATCAGCATACCATCGGGCGAAATCTGCGGATCGCTGGCGACATGTAGGGCTAGAAGATCCTCGACAGTCACATATGGACGTGTAGTTGGGGCGGGCATGACTGGCGGGCTGACGGGCGTAGCTGGTGGGCTGGTGGGTGTGGGAGGGACCTGGATAGTAGTATCGGGAAGATCTGCGGGCTCTTGCGCCTCCTGAGTGGGCTGGGGAGGCTCTTCCTCCGGTTTTTGCGTATCCTCTGCGGGGGGCGTGGCGGGTTCTGGTGTTGTGTCTGCTTCGGACTCATCATGAGGTTCCGGTGTTGGTTCTGTTGTCGTGGGCTCGCTGGTTTCGTTTTTAGTGGGCTCGCTGGACTCATGCGCATCTATGCTGGTTTCGTCAGGTGCGGGCGGCTCGTCTGCGATACTGTTTTGGGCTGCACCTGGAGCTTGAGATTCTGCGGGCGTAGTTATAGAAGATGAGAGAGCATCGTCTGATGGATGCTCATCCCTGGGAAAAGAGGGCCGAGGTGTTGTTGGCGTATCTTCGTTATCAAGCATACAAGCTCCTCTTTAAAATGATTTTGGGTACAAAAATTTTTTGTATCAATAGCATCATACTACAACCGCGCTACCAGGCATTCAAATAGCTATGCATTTTCATCTGAATAGTTCTAACAATCTGCGTCGTGGTCGGGGAAGCCTGTTCGCGAGCACATGGGCAATAGCGAGCATGGGGAGAAGTAGCAGGGTGAGGATCGTCTGCAACCAGGAGGTGGGTGTGAGGATCGTATTGATGAGCAGGAAGGCGGCGGCGGGATAGCTCGCAACGCTCCAGAGGATGAGGCGGGTGCGCAGAATCTGGCGGGTAGCACAGACCATCGCCGTGAGACCCAGAACCCAGGCGCTGCCAGTACCATGGCGTCCCTGCCAGATGCCGTGCTGGCTCATGAAAGCGACAAAGCCGAGCACCAGAGAGGCGAGGATCGCGAGAGCAGTCAATTGAGCGGTGACCTTGAGGATCGTTCTTTGCTGATTGTTGCGTTCTCGTATCAGGAGGAGAGAGATTGCCAGGGGCAAGAACGTGGCGATGCTGATGATAGCCGGGAGCCACCAGTTTCCGCTCACATCGGCCAGATAGATCATCACAATATAGAGGATAATCGCCAGCCAGCCAGCGCCATACTTTTGAGGGCGTTGAGGTTGAGTGGTAGAGAGGACGATGCCGGATGAGAAGAGAAAGAGAGCCGGTTCGCTCGTCGCGATCCAATCCAGATGGCGATATAAGGTGAGAAGTTCCAGGAGAAAGATAGAGCTGGTAAGCAGAATAGTGGCCCCCATGCCAGCTGCGCGGATGTAAGGTCCAGGAGGGGCCAGGAGAAGCGAGGCGATGAGAATACTGAGCAGAAAAGCGGCGGCAATCACAATCGGGAGCCAGAGAGAATCGCGATAGAGAGAAATGGCGAAGACACCAGCAATGAGCAGGAGAGTTGGTAACAGCGCGAGGCCGTTGCTCCTGATACTGCTATATTCGCGGGTATGCATTCTGCTCATCGGTGTCACATTACTTTCTTTTGTAGAGCCAGCCAGAGTTGTCCTGTACTATTTCTAGCATACATGAGTTATCGTTCAGTGGTCAAACATTTCTTGACAGCGTTGAGTTCAGATGACAAAATAAGCGGTGGAAGCAAAGGAACCTTTAAGGGGAGGGCGAGAAAAATCGAGGAACAAATTATGCGTGAGATTACCATTTTCAGTGGTTCGGCCCATTCTGAGCTGGCGCGAGAAGTGTGTAATTGCCTGGGAGTGACGCTTGCAGCGACAACCATTCAGCATTTCAGCAATGACTGTTTATATGTGCAGATGAATGCCAATTGTCGTGAGAGCGACGTTTTTTTGATACAGCCGCTAGTCACGCCCGTTCAGGAAAACCTGATGGAGCTGCTCTTCATGCTGGATGCAGCCAGGGGAGCGTCAGCGAAACGTATCACCGCCGTCATCCCCTACTACTCATATGCGCGTTCGGATAAGAAAGACGCGCCGCGTATTTCCATAGCTGGTCGTCTGGTGGCTGATTTATTGAAGACAGCGGGAGCCAACCGTGTCCTGGTGATGACGTTGCATGCGCCGCAGGTGCACGGTTTTTTTAGCGTGCCAACCGATCATTTGAACGCCTTAAATGTGCTGGCGCGCCACTTTCGCAACCACGACCTCAGCAATACCGTCGTAGTCTCGCCCGATCTGGGCAATGCAAAAAACGCGACCCATTTTGCGCGTTTGCTCAAATTGCCCGTCGCAGCAGGAAGTAAGCAGCGTTTGAGTGATGATCGGGTCGTGATTGATCGGATTGTGGGGGATGTCGAGCGGAAAGATGTGATCGTGCTCGATGACGAGATCGCGAACGGGGGAACGATCGTCGAGATATTGCAGCGTCTGCGTGAGCACCATGTTGGGCGTATTATCGTCGCTTGTACGCATGGACTTTTCACCGGAAAAGCCATCGAGCGTCTGGCCGCCCAGCCGGACATTGCAGAGATAGTGACAACGAACACCGTGCCCCATCCGCCGGAGAAGCGGCTCCCCAACATGACCATCCTGTCGATTGCGCCGTTGCTGGCCGATACCATTCAGCGTATACATAATGGCGAATCGGTGAGCAGTCTGTTTGCGGACACCATGTAAATGTAGTAGAGAGGAAAAGTGCCCACCTGAGAAAAACAGCAGGTGGGCATTTTTGTGAGAGCGAAGTGAGCGTTTAGCGTGGGCCAGCGAGGCGAACCGCATCCGTGGAGAGTTGGAACTGTGTGAAGTTCTTCTTGAAGCGGTCGGCCAGATGATGAGCCTGGCGGTCGTAGGCAGCCTGATCGGCCCAGGTTGTGCGTGGATTGAGCAGTTCAGTGGGCACGCCGGGACAACTGGTCGGGATATGCAGGCCGAAGATCGGATCGGTCTCGGTGGGCACCTGCTCCAACTGACCAGTGATGGCCGCGCTGACCATCGCGCGTGTATAGGCGATCTGGATGCGTTCGCCAACGCCGTACGGGCCGCCGGTCCAGCCAGTATTGATCAGATAGCAGCGGACCTGATGGCGTTCGATGCGTTCGCGGAGCAGATTGGCATATTCTCCAGGTTGTAGTGGCAGGAAGGCGGCCCCAAAGCAGGAACTGAACGTCGCCTGTGGGGTCGTAACGCCAGCCTCAGTACCGGCCAGCTTGCTGGTATAGCCTGAGAGAAAATAATACATCGCCTGTTCAGGAGTCAGCTTTGAGACAGGTGGTAGGACGCCAAAGGAGTCAGCCGAGAGGAAAATCACCGCCTGTGGTTGTCCGCCCACCCCCGACTCGATCACATTATCAATAAAATCGATGGGATAGGCCGCGCGCGTATTTTCCGTCAAAGAATCGTCCGCATAATCTGGAGCGCGCGTCTCCTTATCGAGAACGACATTTTCATAGACAGAGCCGAAGCGGATCGCATTCCAGATCTGAGGCTCATACTTTTGCGACAGATTGATGCATTTCGCATAACAGCCGCCCTCAAAATTAAAGACGCCGTTATCGCCCCAGCCATGCTCATCGTCGCCAATGAGGCGGCGATCGGGATCGGCAGAGAGACTGGTTTTGCCAGTGCCTGAGAGGCCGAAGAAGAGAGCCACATCGCCCTCAGCGCCAACATTTGCCGAGCAATGCATAGGGAGAACGCCCTCGTTGGGGAGCAAGAAATTGAGAATAGTGAAGATCGATTTTTTCATCTCCCCGGCATATTCAGTCCCAGCGATCAGAATCAGGCGCTCTTCAAAATCGATAATAATAGCGGCTTCCGAGCGTGTGCCATGAGCGCGTGGATTGGTACGGAAATGGGGGACGCAGATAATAGTGAAGCCAGGGCGATTGCTGGTAAGATCGTTTGCATTGGCGCGTAAGAAGAGCTGGCGAGCAAAAAGATTGTGCCAGGCAAGTTCCGTAACGACCTGAATAGGCATGCGGTAGCGGGGATCGGCCCCGGCGGCGGCATCCAGGACATAGACGTCGCGTCCCTGTAAATAATCTGAGAGACTACGTCGTACGACCTCAAAGTTCTCATTGGTCATAGGATGATTATTATCGCCCCACCAGATGCGATTGGCCTGAGCTTCATTGACCACAATGAACTTATCTTTGGGAGAACGACCTGTATGTGAACCGGTGGTAGCGGCAAAGGCCCCGTTGGCCGCCAGAGCACCTTCTTTTCGCGCTAAGGCATGCTCTACGAGCACAGCAGGTGAAAGGTTCCAATGTACAGTACCGAGATTGACCAGCCCATAATCTTCCAGGGCTTTAGGACTCATAATCATAGTCATGTTCGCACATCTCCTTTTGGGCACATGTTTCTGGTTGCTTGCGTTGGGAACAACATCAGTGGTGTATCTATGCTAGTTGATGCTAGCGCAACCGGCCCACCCCTAACGTTTGTTAGTCTAACAGACTTATAGTTGGAGTGCAACCTGAATCGTGATTTTTTGCGGCCTTTTTACCTATTGTTTTCCGGCAAGAAAGTTTCTTCTAAAAGGTTGATTGAGCGAAGAAAGTTGCGAAACGTATTTTGTTTAGTACATTTCGGGGAGTTACCGCGGATCTGTGTTTTATTGTGTTATTATTGCTCATATATTTACAGCGTATTGGATGGAGAAAGATGTTTCAAGTAGCGACATTGAGCAGAAAGCCAATGATCGGTGTTGGACTGGTAGTGCTGGTGATTGTGATGAGTGTGGGGATATTTTTTGCGGTCGCCCATCCTCTGTCAGTTTTGCAAGCAAAGCCGACGCCAATTCCCTATAAGGCTCCACCACGTTCGATGGAGGTGCCGCTTACCACACATCGTACACAATCGGTGGTGGCAGGACAGGCCACGACGACCTTGAATCCGTGGGGGGTTGCGATTGATCAACAGGATGGTTATGTCTGGGTAGCTGAACCTGGTTGTGAGATGAACCCTGTTTGTAACCCCGCGCGAACAGCGATGCTGGGCAAATTTTCGTTTGCAGATGGAACCTTATTGCAGGAATATCAGGAGCCAGCTGGCTATTCCAGTCCGCTTTTTGTGGCGGTTGACCCCGAAGGGAACGTCTGGTTCACACAACCGAGTACTGATGCGATTGGAGAGTTCGATCCGGTGACAGCAAGTTTTACGAAATACGCAGTCACGAAAGGGAGTGGCCCTTACGATCTAGTGATTGACAAGAATGGCAATCTCTGGTTCTCTGAGTTTACCGGCAACAGGATAGGTTTTCTGAACACGAAGACACATGCCATGGTCGAAACGCCGATACCTACGCTCGACAGTAATCCATATGGTATGACCATAGATCCTCAGGGCACAGTCTGGTTTACCGAGAACAGGGTAGGTGTGGGGAGAATCGGCAGTTTTCCTGTGACGACATCTGGCAAAATTACGATTACCGAGCATGATGTGGTGGCAACACAGCCCCACTTGCTGGTAGTGGATAAGGCGGGCAATGTCTGGTTCAGCGAGGCGTTTGCGGGCGAAATTGGCGAGTACAGTCCCTCGGCAGGCACGACCAAAAACTATCCAGTATCGGCGGCAATTTGTCCGGCCCTGGCCTCCTGTATAGGATCACATATTTCGGGCATTGCGCTGGATAAGAACGGGAATGTCTGGTTTACGGATTCGCTGAGTGGTCGTGTGGGGTATATTGTGCCTGCGACGGGGCAGTTGCATGAGTATATGTTTGCCACCAAGAATCTGCATCCGCACGATGGACTGGTGATCGACAAGAATAACACCGTCTGGTTTACCGAGCAGTATGGGCGAGCGCTGGTGATGTGGCCCGGGGCGAAGTTACCGGCAAAGTGATCGTCAGGCGTAGAGAGGCGCTGATAAGCAGCGTTTAATACGCATCAACCGAAGAAAGGATGTGGCCTTCGAGAGAGCCGGTGGGGAACGCGGATCGGCATAAAGCGCGATCCCTACCTCAGCCTTTCTTCGAGAGAGCCGGTGGAGAACGCGGATCGGCATAAAGCGCGATCCCTACCTCAGCCTTTCTTCGAGAGGGGAGACCACATGCACCCCTTGCCAAAAGAGACCCGGTTCGCAAAACACAACAGGGAAGGGCCGGGCTCATCCCGCCTGCGTTCCCCACCGGCCCTCTCGAATAGCTCATTCTTTCTTCGGTTGATGCGTATTGGGCGCAGACCAGCCGTGCCTTTATGGATGGGTGTCTGGCAGGGCATTGACGAAAGCGATGAAGTGGTCGCCCCGGTCGAATTCGTTGAGGAACATGCCAAAGCTGGTAAAGCCGGGCGAGAAGAGCAGGATATCGCCTGGTCTGGTCAGGGCAAGAGCGGCCTCCATGGCCTGGGGAAAATTATCGTAGAGGCCACGGACCGGACTGGATACGCCCTGTTTGTGCGCTTCGGCTTCAATGGCGGGCAAGAGTTCGTCGGTGCCGTTGCCGCTGAGAAGAATCACGTCGCGGCTGCGCTCAACGATGCGTTCGGGCCAGTGTTCCAGAGGGAGATGTTTGGTATTGCCGCCTGCAACCAGCACGATAGGTTGCGCGAACGCTTCGAGAGCGACCTGACCGGCGATGGGCGTGGTGCTGGAGCTATCGTTGATATAGCGTACGTTATTGAGTACGCGTACCTCCTGCAAGCGGTGGGCGATACCGTGGAAGCGGCGTACGCTCTCGGCGATGATCGTATCGGGAACGCCGAGGAGTTGGGCCGTAGTGGTGGCGAGTAAGATATTCTCCAGATTATGCTGACCGGCCAGAGGCGTTTCGCGGAAGAGAAAAGGTTTGAGTTGCTCTGAGCCGCGTGCAAAGCTACCGCCGCGCTGTATGCTGGTGTACCAGGTCTGGGCGGTTGCTTCTGCGCCAAAGCGGCGTGTCCAGGGATTGTCGTAATTGAAGACCGCAATATCGTTGGCCTGCTGATAGCGGAAAATATTGGCTTTGGCCTGCGCATAGTCTTCCATGCCGCTATAGGTATTGAGATGATCGGGATAAATATTAGTCATTACGGCTACGTGCGGGCTGCGTTTATGTGGGGCCAGTCCCTCCAATTGCCAGCTCGAAAGTTCCAGCACCACCAGCGTCTCCGGATGAATTTGTGGCAGGAGGGAGAGCGTTTCCACGCCCGCGACATTGCCGCCCAGCAGCGTCTCTCTGCCGCTGGCGCGGAGAATTTCGTAGAGCAGACTGCTGGTCGTAGTTTTGCCGCGTGTGCCCGTCACACCGATGATCTGCGCGGGACAGGCGAGAAAGAAGAGGCCAATCTCCATTTCGATATGCGCGCCGTGTGCTCTGGCGAGCTGTAAATAAGGCGAGCTGGCAGGGACGCCGGGATTGCGTATGACAATGTCGGCCCATTGAAAATCTTCGTTGCGATGCTGGCCGAGGATAAATTCGATGGGTAAGCCAGCCAGCGCTTTTACGCTTGGAGCGAGCACCGCGGGCGATTTCATATCGGTGACGCGTACAATCGCTCCCTGCTGTGCCGCATAGCGAGTGGAGGCCATCCCGGAGCCTTGCAGCCCCAGGCCCATCACCAGAACGCGTTTGCCTCGGAGATCCATACTTTTTCAAATCCTTCTTTTGCTCTATCGGCTTATCTGGTTTGTTTCTTGTGTGAGGCCATCATAGCAGAAACTGGTCGTAGAGACAAACCACAAGCAGCGCCGCTACGAGGGGATGGGTATGAATGTATTGGCGTGGAAACTATGCTATAATTGGTCCTCAGCGGCGGTACAAGTAAAAGCGATAGTGCTGGAGAGCAGGATTTTTTTAGGAAAAGCAGGTGAGGAAGTTTCATGACCGTGACAGCAGGCCAACTTATAGGCAGCTACCGCATCGTGCAGGAGATTGCACGTGGACAGTATGCCTTGATCTATAAAGCGACCCATATTGTGCTAAAAAATCGGATAGTGGCCCTGAAGCTTTTGTATACGATGAGCGTGAGTTCGGAGCAAGAACTCGAGGAAGTCTTCCAGGAAGCACGCATCCTTGAGCAGCTTCAGCATCCACACATTTTGCCCGTCATTGATACCAATGTGTATGAGAGACATCCCTATACCGTGACCGAATTTGCCGTCCACGGCTCTTTGCGGGATCGTCTGCGCAAACAGAAAAAGCAGCCGCTGTCCCTGACGGAAGCGCTGGCGATTTTAGGGCAGATTGGCGAGGGGCTGCAATTTGCCCATGACCACAAAATCGTACACTCCGACATCAAGCCAGAGAATATCCTGTTCGATGCCAGCAATAGCGTACGTATCTCCGACTTTGATAATGCGCGTATCTTGCGTAGAGCAAACGAGCAGGCAAGCAACGGAGGCGGCACACCCTCATATATGGCACCGGAGCAATTTCAAGGGAAAGTGCGCAAAGAGAGCGATCAGTATGCTCTGGGGTGTATCGCATATGAGCTGCTTACAGGAGAACGGCCATTCAAAGGCGATGACCTGCCCACGTTAACGCAGGCCCATCTGCATAGTGAGCCACAATCTCCCTCGCAACTCAATGCAGAGGTATCACCTGGCTTAGAGCAGGCAATTCTACGAGCAATGGCAAAAAGATATACAGAGCGGTATGAAAGCGTTGCAGCCTTTATGCAAGCGCTGACAACAGCCCCGGTTGGATCAGGCAGGAAAGCAGGGCAGAATGGGCAACTGGTCCTGAAAACAGGCAAGCAGGCAAAGACGGGTGAGGAAGAGATTTATTACGAAAAAACGCTTGTAGAGGAAGTTGTGCACGAGGATGATCCGTTTGCCGCAATCACCATTGTCGAGGAGCAGGCTCCTGTGAAGCGTAGAGCCGTGCGTAAGACCACAGGCAGCGTCAAAAAGACGTCTGCCGCGCCAGCGAAAACGGTTGAGGCAAAAACGAGCAGAAAGCCGGAGAAAGCGTCCGAAGAGCAGGCAGGCGTAAAAGTGCGGAAAAGCGGGAGTGCTCGTCCCCAGGCAGCGGCAAAAAAATCGACGCAAGCAGAAGAAAAGGCACTGCCCGCCCACATGCTTGCCCGGGAAGCGATCAGGCCCAAACAAACGTTGCCCGAAGAGGGGATTGTGAAAAAGAAAGTGACGAGAGTGCGTAAAGTCGTAGCGAGCAGTGAAAGAAGCGTGACAGCGCGGAAACGGACAAGCGCAAAAACAAAAGCGACAGATTAAAGAGATAGAGTGAGAAGGCAGTATTCCCTTCTCAAAATGAGAAATACTGCCTTACTGCGAGAAACAAAACGAGCATGCGTTTATTTGCCGCTGCGGCTGCGAGCCTGGAAGCGACGGAGCAAAGCATCCGAAGTCACCGCCAGAACGAGGACCAGGCCTTCCACAATCTGCTTGATGTCAGATCCCTGGCTCTTCAAGGCCAGTCCGTTCTCCAGGCTACCGATGATCAGCACACCCAGAACAATGGCCCAGACCGAGCCACGACCACCGAAGAGGCTGACGCCTCCGATCACCGCAGCGCCGATAGCATCCAGCAAGAGTGAAGGGCTGACCTGACTGGCGACCGAGAGACCGCGTGAAGCATTCACAATACCAGCGGCAGCCGCCAGAGTGGAGCAGAGGGCAAAGATCACGATACGAAGTGCAACCACATTGATACCGGCGCGACGTGCGGCCTCCGCGTTGCCGCCGACCGCATAGACGTGGCGACCAAACGGCGTTTTCGTCAGAATAAGCCAGAAGATAATAATCAGGCCAAAGAGAATCGCCGTCGAATAGGGAACGCCCGAACTGCTCTCGAAGAGAGCGACCGCCCCTTCGACCAGTACGAAAGCAAGCCCGCAACGTAAGCCCAGCATAAGTGGCGAGGTTGTACGAAGTCCAGCCCTTTTACGGGTAAGATACGTGTAGACCTGACTGGCAATATAGAGTAGTACCGCAATCGTCGGCAGGCCGATGCCCAGAGTATCGGTCAAAAAGCTGGTAGGAGTGCCAGCAATCGCATCAATAAAAGGATCGGTAATAATCAAGGTACTCTGACCATTTAACAGCCTCAGCAGCAGGCCTGAATAGGCGATCGAGGCGGCCAGCGTAACAATAAAGGAAGGAATGCGCAGGATAGCGACAAAGAAGCCATTGAGCGCACCAATTAAAGCCCCGGTAAGGAGGGCGGCGGGGATAGCGATACCCGAGGGGAAGCCCATGCGCTCAGTCATGACCGCCATAACTACCGCGCAGCAGACACTGACCGCGGCAGCCGACAAGTCAATTTCACCGAGGAGCAAAACGAGGATCGAACCCAGGCCAATGATACCGATATTCGCGATCTGGAACGCCAGATTGGTAAAGTTTTCAGGACTAAGAAAAATGCCATCGCTTACAATCGTGAAGAAGACGACCACCACAATCAGCGTCACCAGAACCGGTACAAAGCCAAGGTCACTGCGTAGAAGCTGGCTAATAGTACGGCGAGGAGTATAAGAGGGAACTTCTACCGCGCTCTGTGGGCTGGGGACGGTTCCTTGTGAAGATTCTGCAAGATCTGTATTTTGTTCAATCATATCGCTCATGCGAGATTCCCTCCTAACGCACTACCAGATGAGGTTGTTTCCGACTGTACAGGGCCAAACTCAGCGCCCGTAATGGCGGCCACCACGCGTTCAGGTGTGGTGGCGTGAACATCGAAAGTGTTCACGCGGCGGCCCAGGCGCAGGACAATAACGCGATCGACGACTTCAAAGACATCGGCCAGATTATGAGAGATCACCACCACCGCCAGGCCCTGTTCGCGTAAGCGGTTGATCAAATTCAAGACCTGACGTGTTTGTGCCACACCGAGAGCGGCAGTTGGCTCATCAAGAAGAATGACGCGAGCATTGTGTAGTACCGTCTTGGCAACAGCGATAGACTGGCGTTGTCCGCCGGAGAGAGAGGCGACAAGGGTACGAAGTGAGGGCAGTTTTACATCCAGAGTTTGTAAAACGCGTAAAGCCTCACGTTCCATCGTGATCTCGTCGAGAGTGCGAAGATGCGTGAAGAGTTCGCGACCGAGAAAAAGATTCGCGACAACATCCAGATTATCGCAAAGAGCGAGATCCTGGTAGACCGTCTCGATCCCCATACGAGTGGCGACCTGAGGGGTAGTCAATTTTATCGGTTGACCATCAAAGAACATCTCGCCCTGATCGGCGGGACCGACACCAGCAATAGCTTTAATCAGAGTTGATTTACCGGCGCCATTATCACCGACCAGACCAACCACCTCGCCAGCATAGACTTCAAAATTCACATCAGTTAACGCGCGAACCGCACCAAAGGTCTTGGTGATACCCACCATACGGAGCAGAGGTTCAGTCTTGTGCTCTGTCGTTGAACCTGAATGGGGGGAGTTCAGCACATCATCAGGCGGAACAATACTATCGGCCATATGGCCCTCCCTAGAAAGTGTAGAATATCTGTCTAGTATGATGAAAAGAGAGAAGTTGCTGACATAGCAGATCAGCAATAGGCGGCTCCATATCCACGCCTTCTCGAAGCGGACGGATATGGAGCAAGCCTGAGAAGAAAGTATCGCCTAAGAAGATGATAGAGTTAGCAGACGCCGTCTGTCCCGGCAGGTATACCTTTGCAGATATCCTCTTTTTTGACAAAACCGTCAGCCACAACAGTTGATGCGATATTGGTCTTATCGACCGCAACAGGCTGTTCGAGGACCGAAGGAATGCTGGCGCCACCAGTGATAGGAATAGCGGTCGTCTGGCCGTTGGTCAGGCTAGCAGTATCCGTGCCATTGCTGAGAGCGGCAGCCAGCTGTGCGGCGGCACCGGCCTCTTTTTTGATAGCCTTGTAGACCGTCATCGACTGATCGCCAGCAAGAATACTCTGAATACCGGCGGCCGTAGCATCCTGGCCCGTGACCAGCACCTTCCCATTGAGGTGGTGTGCTTTAAGAGCGGCAATGACCGTACCAGCCATGCCATCATTGGCGACATAGGCAATCTGGACATTGTTCTGATTGGCGGTCAGAGCGCCCTCCATCTCAGTCTGGGCAGTGGGGTTGTCCCAGTTCGGCGTGTACTGATCATAGACTTTCTTCAATGCGCCGCTATCAATCAGAGGCTGAAGTTTGCTGACAGCACCTTTGTAGAACAGAAGGGCATTGTTGTCGGTCTGTGCGCCATTGATCATCACGAGATTTTTGTTGTTCCCTTTAACATAATCTTTATAGTGATCAGCGATGTACTGGCCCTGAAGAGCACCAACGGCGGTATTGTCGAAGGAGACATAGTAGTTAAGATCATTGCTATAGATGAGGCGATCATAAGCAATGACCGGAACACCCTTGGCTTTGGCTTTGGCAACAATAGCGGCGGCCTTCTGGCTATCGGCAGGAGCGATAATCAGGATGCAGTCACCGTTGGTGAGATCGGCATCGGCCTGCGTGGCCTGAGTATCGGCGTCGCCCTGGGCGTTGTTGTAATCAACCGTTGCACCAGGTATTGCCTGCTTGACAGCTGCTTCTAATTCGGGTTTGTCCTCGCTGTCCCAGCGAGCGGATGAGGCAGTCTCTGGCAAGAGGACGCCAACTTTTTTGCAGTTCTTCCCATTGGACGCTGCTGCTTGTGGGGTGCTGCCTGTGGTACTGCCGCTATTGGCGCTGCCACATGCTGCGATCAGCACGCTAAATAAGGTGAGGCAAATGAGCATGCTCCATGCTCGAGGTTTACCAATACGAGGTTTACCAATAAGGTTCATCGTGAAACCGTCCTTCCCTGGTCAAATGTGTTTTTGCTCCTGTGCAAAATACGCGATTGAGAGATGAATGCAGATCACTGAGTGAGTGAGTGAGTGATCAACTCCTCTGGCCGCTGTACAAAGAAGAAAGAAAAAGAAATGAGCCACCGGTACATAATATGAGCTCCCTGTAGAAAAACAGGTATGAACACTAATTGCAGGAGGGAAAACGTCATCGTTTTCTATCTGCACTCTGTTCATTTTACTCTGAATAAGAGTATACCAACAAATGTCTGGTTTTTGGTGCTACACAGATATTACACAGACAGCACACAGCTACACAGATAGCACACATGAGCAGGGTATAGTGATACGTTTCATAGTTATTTTGTGAAAATGAATATAGAGTTTGTTTGCTTTCTTTACTACAATTTTTGCATAGAAAGTTATAAATGCTTTAATGGATGAAATGTAAAGAGAGGGATGTACAGGCATGAGGATGTTTAGAGGAAAAAACAGGGTAATTCACGTATTGTTTCTGATGATTGGCGTGTTCTTCGCAATCTTTTTTACGGCTTGCAGCACTTCCGGGCAGCCTGATGGAAGCGCTATCGCGGCTCCGGCCATATCCGTTCCCAATGTCCTGAGCGAAGAATTGACGCATAGTCCGGTTGGTACGCTGGACATGACCTGGGATGCTCATAGTCACGAGCTTACCGTCAAAGTTTCGGCCACTGGCCTGGCTCCTGACAGTACGCATCCAGAACATATTCATGCTGGCACCTGCGCCAGTACGCCTATGGGGGTGATCGTTTATATACTGAATCCCCTGGTCGCTGATGCCCATGGTGTTGGAACAGCCGAGACCACTATTGCCAATGTGTCACATGGCATTCCAGTTCAAGGTTGGTATCTTAATATACATAATGGGCCTACGCTAAATACGCCTGAAGAAGCCAACCCGATTGCCTGTGCAAATATCACTGAGAAAGATGCATCCTCATCTCCTGTGCACGCCCTGCTCACGGGAACGATGGCGCCAGATGAATCAGCGCATGGAAATGCTCAACTCAATATCACAGGAAACAAGCTCATCGTGACACTGAACATGAGTGGATTGGTTCCTCACAGTGCTCATATAGCACATATTCATACCGGAAGCTGTGCATCTCAGGGGGCCGTTGTCTATCCGCTACAGGTGATCACAGCCGACGCGCAGGGGAATGCGACGAACAGTACCACTCTCACAATCTCGAATGTGCAGCAGTTTACGTCTTCTCAGTTCTATATTAATGTTCACGAAGCCGGGACGATGGATGGTATGAGCAAACAACAGGGTTTTGATCCTATTGCCTGCGGTGATATTATATTCCACGTCTAAACGAAGAAACAGTGTGCCCTGATTCTCTCCATCTTCGTTTCGTTTGTGGTGTGTGGAGAAGAATCAGGGTTTTAGTTGTGGCGTTTAGTTGAGAGCGTGAATTTTGGAGTAGGATAGAAAGAGAAAACGTAGATGCGTGATGCTGGATATGGCGAGACGAGACGCGTGCCTGCTCAGATGGATGTGCTGGCACCAGACGGCTCGGAGATTCGTCTGCTCGCGAATACACGCGGGGGAAGTTCCTGCCATTGTACGTTGCCTGTGAAGGGCACATCATTTGCAGGCATACACAGGACCGTGGAAGAAATCTGGTATTGTCTCCAGGGGCAAGGTCAGATCTGGCGCAAAAAGGACGAGCAGGAAGGCGAAGTTGCCCTGATGCCCGGCGTATCTGTAAGCATTCCTCAGCAGACCCAATTTCAGTTTCGCAATACTGGCTCTGAGCCCCTGGTCGTGATTATTACCACCATGCCTCCCTGGCCGGGTGCAGAGGAATGGGTGCGAGTTGAAGATCATTGGTCGGTAGAATAGAAGATGGGGGGCGAACTGGTGTGGGAACGCGGACCGGCATAAAGCGCGTTCCCTACCTGTGAAAAAGGGCGAGCTAGGCGAGTTTTACTTCTTTGGCGACAAACGTTGCATTGGGTCCGGTCACAAACAGACTTACGCGGCCACCCTGAAAGAGAGGATCAGTGGGGGCAGGGACGTTTCCAACGATAGAGCCGTTTACGCTACAAACGATCTGGTTTTTGGTAACGGTCACGAGCAGCGTATTCTCTTTGCCCAGACCTTTAATCGCGGTTGAACTGCCATTTGGACCCACGCTGATGGGCGTAGATGTGCCCGTATATTTCAGCAATGCATATTTGCCTGCGCTCGTAATCGCAAATACGTAGGCCGTGGTCGTTTGACTGTCAGTTTTGAAGTAGATAGTAACGCCATAATAGTGATTGGTTGCTCCTTGCAATTGCGTGAGACGGGTTGTCAGCCTGAACGTTTTGGGTAAAGGGTTGACGTTGTCAGGATAAGGGAAGAACGTGGCTTCAGTGGCATCAACGGCCATGGTGTATTGATTATCCTGAAGCGAAGTGGTGAGATGGCCCGTTGGGTCCGTCCCATTCAACCAGACCAGGCGATTGTCCGCGAACTTCTCATCAAAGAGCGTCACCTTCGCTGTGGATGATATCGCGGATGGGCCACCGCCCCCTGATGAGGTCCGTTGTTGCAGAAGACCCGGTAGCACCCTCAGGCCGAACAGAAGCAAGGTAACGATCACGAGAAGAGAGACCACGATATTTTGTAGATTGAAGGAACTGCGCGTCTTCTTCTGCCTGGTTGTAGTGAGTGGGTGAATGGTACCAGGGATCGTATTTCTAAACGTCTGCGAATTTTGTGGAGAGATATCGGGCGTATGAGCCGTAGGGGCCGGGTGCGTAACATATGTAGCAGGGGAAGCGCTCCCTGCCTGGGGCAAGGTCGTTGAGGGTAGAGGGTGCGTCGAGAGATTGAGAGCCTGCTCCAGCGCCTGGGCCATCTCTTCGGCGGACTGGAAACGAGCCGCTGGTGATTTCTCCATCGCATGAGCGACAATCTGCGCCAGGATTTCCGGGGCGTAGGGATTGAGTTCGCGAATGGGACGAGCTGGTGTGTTCACCTGCTGATAGAGCAGGCCCAGGACCGTCGTAGAGCGGAACGGCGTATAGCCAGCGAGCATCTGATAGAGCACAATGCCCAGAGCATAGACATCGGTACGAGCATCGACCGATTGGCGATTAATCTGCTCTGGAGCCATATACTCTGCCGTGCCGATCATCTGATCCGCGCTGGTCAGAGCTGGATTGCTTGGGAGCGTGGCCTGTGTGCCAGTAATCAGCGTATCCTCAACGGCATCAAAGAGTTTGGCAATGCCAAAGTCGGAGAGCAAGAGATGATTGGCATCGCTACTGGAGATCAGCATATTCTGAGGCTTCACATCGCGATGCACAATTCCGCGTTGATGAGCGTGATGGAGTGCGCGTGCCATCTGGAGTGCATACTGAGCGGAGAGGCGTGGATCGAGAGGGCGGCCAGCTTGCAGGCGTTCACGGAGCGTGCCGCCGCCGACGAACTGCATGACCAGATAGGTCAGATCATCATCTTCGCCGAAATCGTAGACCGTCACAATATTGCGATGTTCCAGACTCGCAATCAGTTGCGCTTCACGTTCGAAGCGCAACTGAAAGTCAGCCTGATCGGCGATCTGAGCCGAGATTACCTTAATAGCCACCTCACGGCGTAGGCGATCGTGATACGCCTTATACACGCTCGCCATGCCACCTTCGCCGAGCCTGGACTGTACCAGGTAAGCGCCTAACTTACGACCAACCAGAGGATCCTGGCTCATAGAGAATCTCCTATGCGGGTATGGCGTAGAACATGAACATTTAACAA
>Ga0310811_10004258_pt1 | contig 17986 bp, 18 predicted proteins | sample YCmetagenome_FD_207642 | JGI IMG/M metagenome (GOLD analysis project Ga0310811, IMG submission 207642) | Soil microbial communities from experimental microcosm in Duke University, North Carolina, United States - YC | ecosystem: Engineered > Artificial ecosystem > Soil microcosm > Unclassified ...
CGGCATGAACGCGGGCGTCTCGATCTCGCCGCGCGAGGTTGTGATGCGGCCGCGGCGGGCCATGCCGTCGGTGCTGAGGAGGGAAAAGGAAAAGTCGGTCATCGGGCGGCGACCTACCACGAAGTCTGGCAAAACCACAAAGAGTGTCATCCCAGCCAAAGCTGGGAACCATTTACCTCCGCGCCGTGGCGAGTTGGATCCCGGTTACGCCAGGAACGACACTCGGTGGGTGGGCGGCGTCGCGCCCTACTCCTCTTCGCCCTGCTCCTGGCGGAACAACAGCGAGGAATCCCCGTACGAATAGAACCGGTACTTGAACCGGATGGCGTGCGCATACGCTGCCTGCATGGTCTCGAGGCCGGCGAAAGCCGAGACCAGCATGAACAAAGTCGATTTCGGCAGGTGGAAGTTGGTCATCAGCGCGTCGACCACGCGGAAGCGGAAGCCCGGGGTGATGAAGATATCGGTCTCGCCGATGAAAGGCTGCAGCTCGCCGGTCGTCCGCGCCGCCGTCTCCAGCAGCCGCATGCTTGTCGTGCCGACGGCGACGATCCGGCCGCCTTGCGCCCTGGCCCCCCGGAGCCGGTGCACCGAGGCTTCAGTGAGCTCGCCCCATTCGGCGTGCATGACGTGGTCGTCCGTGTCGTCGGCCTTCATCGGCAGGAACGTCCCGGCCCCCACATGCAGCGTCACCCGCTCGATCGACACGCCCAGATCGCTGAGCTTCTGCAGCAACGCTTGCGTAAAATGCAGCCCTGCCGTCGGCGCCGCGACCGCGCCGTCCACGGCCGCGTAGACTGTCTGGTAGTCGGTCTTGTCGCGCTCCTCGGTGTGCCGTTTGGCCTCGATATAGGGCGGCAGCGGCATGGCCCCGTGGGCCTTGATGGCCTCGTCGAGCTCGGCTCCGCCGAGGTCGAACGCCAGCGTGACCTCGCCCGTCTCGCCCTTGCCGGCGACCGTCGCGAGGAGCGAGCCGTCGTCGCCGAGCTCCAACCGGTCGAGCAGGTGCAGCCGCTTCGCCGGCCGCGCAAAGGCCCGCCAGGTGTGGCTGTCGACCCGCTTGTGAAGATTGAAGGAGACCGTCGCGCGCGCTTCGCCGCGGATGCGGGTGCCGCGCAGCTCTGCCGGCAGCACCTTGGTGTCGTTGACGACGAGCACGTCGCCGGGCTTGAGGATATCGAGCAAATCGGTGACCTGCCGGTCCTCGAGCGGCTGCCCGGGATGCACGACCAGCATCCGCGCACTGTCACGCGGCTCGGCCGGATGGAGCGCAATCCGCTCCTCGGGCAAATCGAAATCGAAAAGCTCGACTCGCAATCGGAAACCTAGAGCAGTCGGATCATCAGCGCGCCGGCGATCAACAGCACGGCGCCCCCGATGCGGCCGGGGCTGATGTCGTGCTGCGGCGCGCCGAGGAAACCAAGCTTGTCAACGACGAGGCCGGCGAGAAGTTGCCCCGTCACAGCCAGGCCCATCACCGCCGCGGCACCGATTTGCGGCGTCAACACCACGGCGGATGTGACGTACACCGTGCCGAGCGTGCCGCCGGCGATGAACAGCCACCACGCCGGCTGCCCCCAGGCGATGGTTGTGTGCGTCGCCGCGGCCACCGAGAAGGTCACGATCGCAAGCACGACCGCGCCGGCCGCAAAAGAGACAAAGGCCGCCGCGAACGGCAGCCCCAGATCGCGCCCGAGCTGGGCATTGATCGGCGCCTGCACGGCAATACAGGCGCCCGAGATGACGCCGAGGAGAACCCAGAGTATCGCCATCGGCTTCACCACCAGCCCCTATTTTGCGTCGGCAGCGACCTTGACCGAAACCATCTTGTCGGGATCGCGCACGGGCTCGCCGCGTTTGATCTGGTCGACATTCTCCATGCCCTCGATGACCTTGCCCCAGACCGTATACTGCTTGTCGAGGAAGCGCGCGTCGTCGAACACGATGAAGAACTGGGAATTGGCGCTGTCCGGGTTCTGCGCCCGGGCCATCGAGACCACGCCGCGCACATGCGGCTCGCGGCTGAACTCCTGCTTGAGGTTCGGATAGTCCGAGCCGCCGGTGCCGGCGCGCGACACGTCGCCCTGGTCGGCGTTGCCGTGCTTGACGTCGCCGGTCTGCGCCATGAAGCCGTCGATGACGCGGTGGAACACCACGCCGTCATAAAGGCCCTCGCGCGCCAGCTTCTTGATGTGCGCCACGTGGTTGGGCGCCAGGTCGGGGCGCATCTCGATGACCACCCGACCCTTGGTGGTTTCAATCAGCAGCGTGTTCTCGGGGTCTTTGTACTCAGCCACTCTGGGCTCCTTATTTGTAAACGATCTTGGCGGAAATGATCTTGTCCGGGTCGTCCATCTGCCCGGTCTGGGGATCGCCCTTCTTGATGTTGTTCACGTGGTCCATCCCATCGACCACCTTGCCGAACACCGTGTACTGGCCGTCGAGGAAGCCGGCATCGGCAAACGTAATGAAGAACTGCGAATTGAAGCTGTCCGGATCGCTCGAGCGCGCCGCGCCGACGATGCCCGGACCGAAATGCGTGTCCGAGAACTCGGCCTTGACGTTGGGCAGGTTCGACCCGCCCATGCCGGTGCCGGTCGGATCGCCGGTCTGCGCCATGAAGCCGTCGATGACGCGGTGGAACGTCAGGCCATTGTAAAAGCCCTGGTTGGTGAGTGTCACGATGCGCTCGACATGCTTGGGCGCAATGTCGGGCATGAGCTGGATGTCGACGTCGCCATCCTTGAGCGTGAGGATGAGATGCGGCGTCCCCGAGGCATTGTCCGCCATCGCGGGCGCGGCGAAGCCGAACAGGGTGAGGCAAACGATGGCCAGGATGCCGAACGCGGCAGCGGCGCGCTTGAGCAGGTGTGTCATGATGTTGATTTCAGAGCCTTGAGAACGTTGGCCGGAACGAAGGCGGAGACGTCTCCGCCGAACTCGGCGATCTGCCGCACGAGCGTGGCCGAGATGTGGCGGACATGGGGGCTCGACGGCAGGAACACGGTCTGCAGGTCGGGCGCCATCTGCGCGTTCATGCCCACCATCTGCATCTCGAAATTGTAGTCGGTGGTATCGCGCAGGCCGCGGATGATGAGCTTGGCGCCGTGCTGGCGCGCCGCGGCGACCATCAGCCCGTTGAAATCGACGATCTGGAACTCGGTGTCGGTCCGTTTGCCGATCGGATCGAGCGTCTGGTGCAACAGCGCGATGCGGTCGTCGTGCGAAAACAGCGGCTTTTTGGCGTGATGCGTGCCGACCCCGATCACCAGCGTGTCGACGAGCTTACAGGCCCGTTCGATGACGTCCAGATGGCCATTTGTGAGCGGGTCGAATGAGCCGGGATAGAACCCTGTGAGCTGTGTCATGGTGTGCCCCTCGCCAAACGTCCGGGGGTTCTGTCACGGCCCCGATAGCAACGCAAGCTGGCCTCCCTCGCGGTTGGCCGAGCGGGCGCTCTCGCGACCGATCGGACAGAGCGCAAATAAAACTACCGGTGCAGCGTCGCGAGCCAGATCGACGCGCCGATCAGGATCACCCCGGCCACCCGGTTCACCCAGACCAACCCGCCTCCGGTCAACAGGCTCCGCGCGCCAACCGACAAGGCAATATAGCCGCTGTCGGTGATGAAGGCGGCGCCGATCTCGATCAGCCCGAGAAAAATCACCTGCGGCCAGGCCGTATAGTGCGGATCGACGAATTGCGGGATGAAGGCCCCGAAGAACAGCAGGGCCTTGGGATTGCTCCAGACCGTGAGGAAGCCCGCGGTCACCTGCTGCCAGTCCGGCAGCCGCCTGCCGTCATCCTTGAGCTTGATGCCTCCGTGCGAAAGCAGGTAGCGGATGCCCAGGTACAGCAGATAGGCGGCGCCGATATATTTGATGATGTCGAACAGCGTCGACACGATCCCGGTCACCGCCTGGAGCGCCGCGGCAACCATCACCACCATCGACATCCGGCCCATCGCCGCGCCGAGTTCGAACCGGTAGGCCGGACCAAGACCACGCGCGAGCGCCGTGCTCACCACCCCCGAGACGCTGATGCCGGGCACAGCCGTCACGACGAAGGCCGCGACGACGTAAGCGATCAGCGTTCCGGTTTCAGGCAGATGGAGGATGGCGCTTACGCCTTTTTGAGCAGCGCCAGCCAGACCGCCGCGCACATCAGGATCACGCCGGAGACGCGGTTCATCATCCGCACGCGGGCCGCCGTGAGCATCGTCCCGGCGCGACCCGCAAGCGCGGCATAGATCGAGTCGGTGCTGGTCGCGATCACGATCACGATCAGCCCGAGCACCATGATCTGCGGGAAGGCCGGCTTGGTCATGTCGACGAACTGCGGCAGGAAGGCGCCGAGGAACAGCAGCGTCTTGGGGTTGGACCAGTTGATCACCGCACCCTGCAGCACGTAGCGCCAGAGCGGCAGCTTCTCGGCCCGCCGGTCGAAGTCGAGGTGACCGCTGGAGGTAAACATCTTCCAGCCGATCCACACCAGATAGGCGGCGCCGGCGAGCTTGATGATCGTGAATGCGCTCGACACCGCCGTCATCACCGCCTGGAGGCCCAGCGCGACCACGAAGATCATGCTCAGCATCGCGATCTCGGTGCCGAGGATCGTCAGCAATCCGGCCTTGGTCCCCCGCGCCAGCGAGTTCGCGACCACCACCGTCACGGATGGACCGGGCACGAGCGTGAACAGGAAGCAGGCGGCCACATAGGCCAGAAGTGTCGTCATCGAGAACATCGGCGGCCCTCCAAGGCTGCCGCACTCAAGCCATGCCGTCGGGGGCTTGGCAAGTCCCCGACATCGCTCAATCTTCGGCTGAATCCTCGGGTTCGGCGTCGCCCGGCGCTTCGCCGTCCGGCTCGCTGATGCGCTCGACCGAAACGACCTTCTCTCCGTCGGCCGTGCGGAATACACGCACGCCCTTTGAAGCCCGCTTGGTGAAGCGGATGCCTTCGACCGGCACACGGATGAGTTGTCCGCCATCGCTGACGAGCATGAGTTGGTCGCTTTCCTCGACCGGGAAGCCGGCCACCAGCACGCCGGTTTCCTTGATCTTGTCGAGGTCGGTCGCCTGGATGCCCTTGCCGCCGCGGTTGGAGATGCGGAAGTCATAGGACGAGGAGATCTTGCCGAAGCCGAGCTCGGTCAACGTCAGGACGAACTGCTGATTGGCGTCCATCTCAGCGTAGCGCTCGACGGAAAGCGCAACTTCACCGCCCTCGTCCTCGGCCTCGTCGGCGCTCGTGACCACATCGGCCTCCACGCCGTCGCCGGTCTGCGCGCGCCGGATCGCTCCGTACTGCTTGAGGAAGGTGTTGCGCTCCGCGGGTGTCGCCTCGAAATGGCGCAGGATCGACATCGAGATGACCTTCTCGCCCTCGCCCAGCGTGATCCCGCGAACCCCGGTCGAGTCACGCCCCTTGAACACACGCACGTCGCCGACTTCGAAGCGGATTGCCCGCCCGCCCGAGGTGGTCAGCAGCACGTCGTTGTCGGCCGAACAGGTCTCGACGCCGACGATCACGTCGCCCTCGTCGAGTTTCATGGCGATCTTGCCGTTCTTGTTGATCTCGACGAAGTCGGCCAGCGAGTTGCGGCGTACCCCGCCCGAGCGGGTGGCGAACATGATGTCGAGCTTCTGCCAATCCGCCTCGTTTTCGGGCAGCGGCATGATCGAGGTGATGCGCTCATCGTCGTCGAGCGGCAGCATGTTGATGAGCGCCCGGCCCCTGCCCTGCGGCTCGGCGATCGGCAGCCGCCAGACCTTGAGCTTGTAGACCTGCCCCGCCGACGAGAAGAACAGCACCGGCGTGTGCGTGTTGGCAACGAACAGCCGCGTGACGAAGTCCTCGTCGCGCGTCGCCATGCCGGAGCGACCTTTGCCGCCACGCCGCTGCGCCCGGTAGGCGCTGAGCGGCACGCGCTTGATGTAGCCACCATGGGTAACCGTCACGACCATGTCTTCGCGGGCAATGAGGTCTTCGTCCTCGAAGTCGCCGGCGGCCTCGTCGATGGTCGTCAGCCGCGGCGTCGCGAACTCGTCCTTGATGGCCTGCAACTCGGTGCGGACGATCTCCTGCACCCGCTCGCGCGACCTCAGGATGTCGAGGTAGTCGGCAATGTCCGTGCCGAGCCCGTTGAGCTCGTCGCCGATCTCGTCGCGGCCGAGCGCGGTGAGCCGGCTCAGCGTCAGCGCCAGGATGGCGCGGGCCTGCTCATCGCTCAGACGGAACGTGCCGTCCTCGGCGATCTTGTGCCGAGGATCGTCGACCAGAGCCATCAGCGGCGCCACGTCTCGCGCCGGCCAGTCGCGCCCCATCAGCTCTTCGCGCGCCGCGGCCGGATCGGCGGCACGGCGGATGACCGCGATCACCTCGTCGATATTGGCGACGGCCACAGCGAGACCGACCAGCACGTGCGCGCGGTCGCGGGCCTTGTTGAGCAGGAACCGCGTGCGGCGGGTCACCACCTCCTCGCGGAAGTCGACGAACGCCTGCAGGATCGGCCGGACCCCCATCAGCTCCGGCTTGCCGCCGTTCAGGGCCACGAAATTGCAGCCGAACGAGCTTTGCAGCGGCGTAAACCGGTAGAGCTGGTTCAGCACCACGTCCGGCACGGCGTCGCGCTTGAGCTCGATGACCACGCGGATGCCGTGGCGATCGGACTCGTCGCGGATATCGGAGATGCCTTCGATGCGCTTGTCACGCACCAGCTCGGCCATCTTCTCGATCATCAGCGACTTGTTCACCTGATACGGGATTTCGGTGACGATGATCGCTTCGCGGCCGCCGCGCATCTCCTCGATATTGGACTTGCCGCGGATCAGCACCGAGCCGCGCCCGGTCTCATAGGCCTGCCGGATCCCGGCGCGACCGAGGATCACGCCCGCGGTCGGAAAGTCCGGCCCGGGCAGGAGCTGCATGATCTCCGGAACCGTCATGTGCGGGTTCGCCAGAATGGCCAGCGTCGCGTCGATCACCTCGCCCAGGTTGTGGCTCGGAATATTGGTCGCCATGCCCACGGCAATGCCGCCGCCGCCATTGACCAGAAGGTTCGGGAAGCGCGCCGGCAGCACGGTCGGCTCGGTGCGCGAGCCGTCGTAGTTCTCGCGGAAATCGACCGTGTCGTTCTCGAGATCGTCGAGCAGCGAGCCCGTGATCTTTTCCATGCGCACTTCGGTGTAGCGCATGGCCGCCGGCATATCGCCGTCGATCGAGCCGAAATTGCCCTGCCCGTCGACGAGCAACTGGCGCATCGAAAAATCCTGCGCCATGCGTACCAGCGACATGTAGACGGCCTGGTCGCCATGCGGATGGTACTTACCGATGACGTCGCCGACGACGGTCGCCGATTTGTGGTACGGCCGGTTCCAGGTGAAGTTCTGCTCGTGCATCGAAAACAGGATGCGCCGATGCACCGGCTTCATGCCGTCGCGCACATCGGGCAGCGCGCGGCTCACGATCACGCTCATCGCATAGTCGAGGTACGACCTGCGCATCTCGTCGGTGATCGAAATCGGCGCGATATCGTCGGGCGGCAGGGGGGGCGCGCCGCTATCGTCTGGGGTGTCGGCCAAGGGCTCTTTTTGGGTCTGTTTTGACTGCCAGCGGGTCTATTCGATTCCCCGCCGAAAACCTAATCCGGCTGGGGCTTTGCGGGTGCTGCGACACCCGTCATCCACTGCTATCGCATATAGGAACGGAATCGGCCGATTTCGAGGCCTCGGGCGACCGTGCTCCGGTCGAAATCGCGGTCTTGCTGCAACAGGTTCCGAGGATTCCGCAAAGACCGGCGCCGGACCGGCCGCCGCCCTTGTTTGGGCAGCAGTTTATGGTAACGCTCCGGCCGGACTTTTCGGGATGAAGGACTCATCCCGGCACCCTGCTATCGCCGGGGGGCGATTCCAGATTCGCTTGGAGGCGTAACAATATGAAGCTGCTCGGATCCGTTACTCGAGCAATTGCAGTTGCCGGCATCCTGGGCGCCAGTGCGCTGCCCGCCCTGGCTGCTCAATCGGACATCGATGCGCTGAGCAAATATCTCGGCACCTACACCGGCAAGGGCACCGTCACCGGCTCGCAGGCGCAGTCGGTGACCTGCAAGATGCAGCTCAGCTCCGGCAACGGCGGCAAGCTCAACTACACCGGCCGCTGCGAACTCGGCGGCGCCCAGCTTTCGGTGACCGGCACCATTGCCTATTCCGATACCAACCACCGTTACGAGGCCGTGATGAACTCCGGCATCGGCGGCTTCCGCGGCGTGGCTATCGGCCAGAAGCAGGGCGACCGCATCGTGTTCGACCTGCACCAGCGCGCCGACGACAATGAGGGCAACGACATCACCATCGCCTCGACCGTGGTGCTCGACGACAAGGGCCTCAGCGTCGATTTCCACGCCGTGTTCAACCAGAGCGGCGACAAGGTCGACGCCAAGATCCCCTTCACCAAGGTCTGATCTCCGGCCGCATCGCAGAAATACCAAGGGCGGCCTCGAGCCGCCCTTTCTTTTTGTCCGAAGCCCGCCCGCTCAGAACGGAATATCGTCGTCCATGCCGCCGGACTCGAAGGCTGGCGCGCTCGCCGACGGGCGGCGCCCTTCCGACCGCGTGGCCGGCGGGCCGGAAAAGCCGCCGGCATCGCCGCTGTTCTCGCCGCGTCCGTCGAGCATCGTCAGGTTCGAGTTGAATCCCTGCAGCACGACCTCGGTCGAATACTTGTCCTGGCCGGACTGGTCTTGCCATTTGCGGGTTTGCAACTGCCCTTCGAGATAGACCTTGCTGCCCTTGCGCAGATACTGCTCGGCAACGCGCGCCAGGCCCTCCGAGAAGATCACCACGCGGTGCCACTCGGTCTTCTCCTTGCGCTCGCCGGAGGTCTTGTCGCGCCAGCTGTCGGATGTCGCGACCGACAGGTTCACCACCTTGTTGCCGCTCGGCAGCGTCCGCACCTCAGGATCCGCCCCAAGGTTGCCCACCAAAATCACCTTGTTCACGCTGCCAGCCATCGCTCTTGTCCTTCGCACTTACATCGCCCGCTCGGGCGGCTTCCATCTTATCCGACCGGCCCCGGCGCCTGCCTGCCCATTCAGCGGGTTTCACACAGGCTCGATCGTGTTCCTATTTTGTTCACACATGTCGTTAACGTCAAGGCCAATCGTCGCAGGCCCCGGTCATTGAGGCGCCACGTGGAATCCAATAAGTTTCGGACTGGGGCAGTCAGGATTATTGACCATGAGCGACACGCTTAACCAGAGCGGTGCCGGCAACCCGCCAGGACTTGGCGGATCACTCCTCGCCACCCGCGCCGCCAATACCCTCCGCTACTCGCTGATGAACATCTTCATCCTTGCGGGAACGGCCGCGATCGCCTGGGGCGGTCCGCTGACCTTCAGTGGCTTGATCTTCTCCTTCGTCCTCGTCGGCTACGTCGACGAACTGTTCGGCGATGCGGCCAACAAGGAGGCGATGCCGCCCGTCTGGTACTGCCAGACCATGCTGTTCGCGACCCTGCCACTGCTGATCTTTGCGACTCTCGTTGCCTTCAACGTCACCTCGCCGCACGGCTTCGCGTGGCTCGACGCCGTCTCGGGCGCCGTCGGCATCGATCCGGACGCGGCCCGCGCCCGTACCAATGGCTTCTTCCTGTGGAACGAAGGCGCCTATGTCAGCCTCGGCATGTATTACGGCGCCGCCGGCGTGAACGTGAGTCACGAGCTGATCCACCGCATGGACAAGCCGTTCGACCGGCTGTTCGGCACCTGGCTCCTCGCCTTCACCTGGGACACCGGCTTTGCCATCGAGCACGTCTACGGGCATCACCGAAATGTCGGCACCGAGCTCGACCCGGCGACCGCTCGCCGGGGCGAATACATCGTCGCTTTCGTCTGGCGCTCCACCACCGGCCAGTGGCTCGCCGCCAAGCGTTTCGAGGACGAGCGTCTGAGGCGCAAGGGCCAGCCCAACAACCTCTGGACCAATCGCTTCTGGCGCAATCAGCTCATGACCGTGGTGGTCGCGCTCTTCTACATGGCGTTCCTTGGCCCGATCGGCCTCGTGATGTTCGCCTTCGCCGGCGCCATCGGGAAGATCTATCTCGAGGTGGTCAACTACATCGAGCACTACGGCCTCGTGCGCATCCCCGGCACCCGGGTCGAGGCGCGGCACTCATGGGACAGCCACCGCCGCGTCTCGGGCGGCATGTTCTACAACCTCATGCTCCACGCCAATCACCACAAGATCGCGACCCGGCGCTTCTGGGAGCTCGAGCAGTCGCCGCCCGAAGAGGCTGCCACCCTGCCCCGCGGCTACATGGCGATGATCCTCTTTGCCTTCCTCGGTCCGCCCTTCTTCCGTTACATCAACCGCCACCTCGCCGGCTGGGACCGGAACCTCGCGAGCCCTGAAGAAGTCGCCTACCTCAAGGGCAAGGGCCTCTATCTCGGCGGTCTTCTCGAAGAACAAGCAGCTTGATGGGCCACGTCAGTCACGGCTGGGTGCCCTCTCCACATGTCCGGCGCGCCACTCGGGCGCCGCAAACTCCGGCGCAAAGAAAGTGGTTGACCGGCAGATGCGCTCGCCCCGCAGCTGGTAGAGAATGACGATCCACCACATCGACCCGTCGGGGTAGCGCGCGCGGACGGCTGCGGTTCCCTCGTTACCGCGGCCCTCGAGCTTGATCATTGTGTAGGTCGGCGCAACGATGCGGTAGGCATCGTTCGCCTGCGTGCGCAGCACGGTCTGATCGACCGGCCGCTCTCTCTCGTTTACACGCGGATAGTTCTCAAGCACCCATCGGGCGTTTTCTCGCCCACGAAGGACCTCACCGGATTGCGGATATTCGTCGATGAAGTCCTCGGTGAAGTGGCGGTCGTAGAACCCGTAGTCGCCTGAATTCATGCCGCCCACGATATCATCGAGGAGCGCCCGGTGGTCGACCATTAGTCCCTCCCTGGCTGTAGGTCTCCGGCGAGGCGGAGGTCGCCGCGCTCCGCGCTGGTGAAAGCGACCTCTGCGAGACGTTCGAGGGCCGCCACCTGTGCCCCAAGGATTGAGGCAAGCGCGGCGCGGCGCGCGTCCTCCGGATGGTCCCGCCCCTGGCGGACCTGCTCGTAACCGACGTGAGAAATATAGGCGCCCGCTACCGTCGAGAGATCGTTTGCGCTCAGCAGGCTCGCCAATTGTGGCAGGAGCTGCTCATACGATGACCGTGACAAAGGCATCGTCTCGCCGTAGGTGGCCGCCAGCTCCACGTTGGCCCGGTTCAGCAGCAGCTCGAAGTAGACCGCTCGCGCCGCACTGCGCGCCGCCGAACGCGTTGTCCGCTGATTGATATAGAGTCCCACAAACAGCCAGCCCAGCGATCCGAAGCAGGCGCCGATGAGTGCCGACAAGACTTGGCTCGGTTCCAATTGCGCTTCTCCCATCCGACTCTGCCATAGTCGGCGCCAGGTCGACAGGCCTTGACCGACTCCGGTCTGTTCCGCATATGTTCACCCCGGCGCAAGGGGCTGTGAGATGACAGCCGCCTGGCGTCATGGTTAGCTTGCGGACGCGGCGGCGCATCCCTATTTTTGTGGCTCGCCCGTCTCCAGACCCGAAACCCTGACAGTAGCTGGCAGGCCATTTGAGTATGGTCCTCCGGCCGTTGTCGATGGATGTCCGATGCCCGCCAAGTCTCCCGCCGCCGCCCCCAATCGTGAAATCGTCATCCGCGGTGCCAAGGAGCACAATCTCAAGAACGTCGACCTGCGCCTGCCGCGCGACAAGCTGATCGTAATGACCGGGCTGTCGGGCTCCGGCAAATCCTCGCTCGCGTTCGACACCATCTACGCCGAGGGCCAGCGCCGCTACGTGGAATCGCTCAGCGCCTATGCCCGGCAGTTCCTCGAAATGATGCAGAAGCCCGACGTCGAGCAGATCGACGGGCTGAGCCCCGCCATCTCGATCGAGCAGAAGACCACCTCGCGCAATCCCCGCTCGACCGTCGGCACCGTCACCGAGATTTACGACTATCTCCGGCTGCTGTTTGCGCGTGTCGGCATTCCCTACTCGCCGGTCACCGGCCTGCCGATCGAGAGCCAGACCGTCAGCCAGATGGTCGACAAAGTGCTGGCGCAGCCCGAAGGCACGCGCCTCTATCTGCTCGCCCCGATCGCCCGCGGCCGCAAAGGCGAATACAAGCGCGAGCTCAACGACCTCATGCGCAAGGGTTTTCAGCGCGTGAAGATCGACGGCGAGTTCTGGGACATCGAAGACGCGCCCAACCTCGACAAGAAGATCAAGCACGACGTCGAGGTCGTGGTCGATCGCATCGTCGTCGGCCCCGACATCGCGCCGCGCCTCGCCGAAAGCTTCGAAACCGCGCTGAAGCTCGCCGAGGGCATCGCCTTCGCCGAATTCGCCGACGCGGTAGACGACAATGGCGCCGCCAAAAGGCTCGTATTCTCCGAGAAATTCGCCGATCCGATCTCCGGTTTCACGATCCCCGAGATCGAGCCGCGGCTGTTCTCGTTCAACAACCCCTTCGGGGCCTGCCCGGTCTGCGACGGCCTCGGCACCGAACAGAAGATCGACCCCGACCTGATCGTCCCCGATGTGACACTGTCGCTGCGCGACGGGGCGATCCTGCCGTGGAGCAAGACCAGCGCGCCCTACTACCAGCAGACGCTGCAGGCCGTGACCAAGCACTTCGGCGCCTCGACCGGCACCGCCTGGGAAGAGCTGCCCAAGCAGGTGCAGGACGCCGTTCTGTTCGGCACCGGCACCACGCAGATCCAGTTCACCTATGACGACGGCTTGCGCACCTACAAGACCAAGAAGGCCTTCGAGGGCGTCATCGGCAACCTGGAGCGGCGCTACAAGGAGACCGAGAGCGCCGGCATGCGCGAGGAAATCGAGCGCTACATGTCGAGCAAGCCGTGCCTTGCCTGCAGCGGCTTCCGGCTGAAGCCCGAAGCGCTGGCGGTCAAGATCAACGGCCTCCACGTCGGCCAGGTCTCGGATATGTCGATCCGCGCCGCGGCCAAATGGTTCACCGACCTGCCCGGGCATCTCACCGCCCAGCAGAACCAGATCGGCGAACGCATCTTCAAGGAAATCCGCGAGCGCCTCGGCTTTCTCAACGATGTCGGCCTCGATTACCTCACCCTGTCGCGCGGCTCGGGCTCGCTGTCCGGCGGCGAGAGCCAGCGCATCCGCCTCGCGAGCCAGATCGGCTCCGGTCTCACCGGCGTGCTCTACGTGCTCGACGAGCCCTCGATCGGCCTCCACCAGCGCGACAACGCCCGCCTGATCGAGACGCTGAAGCGCCTGCGCGACCTTGGCAACACCGTGATCGTGGTCGAGCACGACGAGGACGCGATCCTCACCGCCGACCACGTCGTCGACATCGGCCCCGGGGCCGGCGTCAACGGCGGCCATATCATCGCCGAAGGCACGCCCGAGGACATCCTCAAGAGCAAGAACTCGATCACCGGCCAGTATCTGAGCGGCAAGCTGCAGATCCCGACGCCGCCCGAGCGCCGCGTGCCGCAGAAGGGCAAGAAGATCCATCTCGACGGCGCCACCGGCAACAACCTCAAGAACGTCTCGGTGGACGTGCCGCTGGGCTTGTTCGTCGCCATCACCGGCGTCTCCGGCGGCGGCAAGTCGACGCTGATGATCGACACCATGTACCAGGCGATGGCCCGGCGGCTGAACGGCGCCCGCGTCAACCCGGCGCCGCACAACCACCTCACCGGCCTCGAATTCCTCGACAAGATCATCGACATCGACCAGTCGCCGATCGGCCGTACGCCGCGCTCCAACCCCGCCACCTACACCGGCGCCTTCGGCCCGCTGCGCGAGTGGTTCGCCGGCCTGCCCGAAGCCAAGGCCCGTGGCTACGGCCCCGGCCGCTTCAGCTTCAACGTCAAGGGCGGCCGCTGCGAGAAGTGCGAGGGCGATGGCGTCATCAAGATCGAGATGCACTTCCTTCCCGACGTCTACGTGACCTGCGAGGTCTGCAAGGGCCACCGCTACAACCGCGAGACGCTCGAGGTGCAGTTCAAGGGCAAGTCGATTGCCGACGTGCTCGACATGACCATCGACGAGGCGACCGAGTTCTTCGCCGCCGTGCCCTCGATCCGCGAGAAGTTCGCAACGCTCCAGCGCGTCGGCCTCGGCTACGTCAAGGTCGGCCAGCCCGCGACGACCCTCTCGGGCGGCGAAGCGCAGCGCGTCAAGCTCAGCAAGGAGCTTTCCAAGCGGGCCACCGGCCGCACGCTCTACATGCTCGACGAGCCGACGACCGGCCTGCACTTCCACGACATCGCCAAGCTCCTCGAGGTGCTGCACGAGCTGGTGGACCAGGGCAACACGGTGGTGGTGATCGAGCACAATCTCGAGGTCATCAAGACCGCCGACTGGGTCATCGACATGGGCCCCGAGGGCGGCGACGGCGGCGGCGAGGTCGTCGGCGTCGGCACGCCCGAGGACATCATCGAGAACAAGCGCTCGTACACCGGCAAATTCCTCAAGGACGTCATGGACCGCCGTCCGGCCAAGAAGCGGCCGGCCCGCCAGGCCGCCGAATGACCGCCAACTGAAATTTTGGCCATCTGCCGTTAGGGCTTGCGGCGCGCGCGGGGCAATCGCGCCGCGATTAGGTCCAGCTTCGCACCGGAAACGCTGCTTCGTGACCGCGTGATGACGAAGCCCCCGCGAAAACGCATGGCCCGGATGCCATCCAGCGGATGGAACCGATGGGCAAATCAAACGATCTTCCGGCTGTCCTGCACTCGGAGAAGGAGCACACCCTGATGTTCGTACGAGTCGTTTGGCGTCAGCAGCGGCTGGTCGATGTCAGGCCGACATTGCGGGAAATGGGGGCACCGCCCAAGCGAAATGCCGATCTTCTGGGGCATTTGCGCTCGGACTTCCCCCAAATGACCCGCGGCCTGTTCGATCGCCAGCCCTGAGCCGTCACGCCGATAATTCGAGGCGCCCCCGGAAAACCCCGGCGGGCGCCTTTCTTAATATCCGGTGAAGGACAGGCAAAATGAGCTATGCGTTTTCTGCACCCTCGGCTTGACCAATCGACCCCTGCTCAGACTCCGGCAGCAGGACTATCTCAGCATCGTGGCGATCAGAACGCATCGCCGAAGAAGGAGAACATGAAATGGGTATTCGTCAGACTTTCAAGAAGTGGGCCGCCTACCAGCAGACCGTGCGTGAGCTTGCCGCTCTCGACAACCGTCAGCTCAGCGACCTGGGCATTTCGCGGACCGACATCCAGAAGATCGCCCGTGACCATGCGCGCACCCTGTAAGGGTTTCGCGCCGGGCCGCCAGGCGGCCACGATCCGAACGCTCGCTTCCTGATCATGGCAGCGGGCGTTTTGATTCTCAGGGTCCTGCCGCGCCCTTAGTTCGTCGGCTTTCCCGCCATTTCCGAATAATCGATCTCGACGGTGTCGCGATACGGCGCCCGCGCCCGAAGCTCGCCATGCCAGCGGTCGACATTGGCAAAGCTCTTGCGGCCCTCGAGCCCCATCGTCGTCCAGCGGAACATCGAAATCCCGGCCACGATATCGGCATAGGTCAGTTGGTCCCCCGCGAGGAATCGCGTCTCGGCCAGTCGCCCGTCCATCAGCGCAAACGCCCGCTCCGCCGCCTCGCGCGACTTTGCGATCGCCGCGGCGTCGCGCTCCCCCGGTGCGGTCCGGTAGAATAGGTAAAACGTCTCGATCCACGCCGGCTGCAGCGTCGTCGCCGTCCAATCGGTCCACCGGTCGCTTTCGGCCCGGTCGGCGATGCGCTCCGGCCAGAGCCGCCCCGCGCCGTACTTCGCCGCGAGATAACGCACGATCGCATGGCTCTCCCACAACACGAGATCATCGTCGCGCAGTGTCGGCACGAGGCCCTGCGGGTTCAGCGCCAGATAGTCGGGTGTGCGGTTGCCGCCATATTTGCCGCCGAGCTGGATGTGCTCGTACGGCAGACCGAGTTCCGCCAGCGCCCAGCGCACCTTCTGCACATTGGCGGACGTATCCCGTCCCCACATCGTAATCGCCACCTGATCCTCCTCGTTGCAGCCCTGTCCCCCGGCTGTTAGGACGCCGGCCATGTCCGATCAACCCATACATATTATCGGGGCGGGCCTCGCCGGCTCCGAAGCCGCCTGGCAGGCCGCCGAAGCCGGCGCCAAAGTCGTCCTGCACGAGATGCGGCCGCAGAAGCTGACCGAGGCCCACCTGACCGGCGGCTTCGCCGAGCTCGTCTGTTCCAATTCCTTCCGCTCCGACGATCACGAGCAGAACGCCGTTGGCCTTCTGCACGAAGAGATGCGCCGCTGCGGCTCGCTGATCATGCGCACCGCCGACGCTCATAAGCTGCCCGCCGGCGGCGCCCTCGCCGTCGACCGCGTCGGCTTCTCCGATGCCGTGACTGCCGCCGTCCGCAGCCACCCCAACGTCACCGTCGCGTTCGGCGAGATTGCCGGCCTGCCGCCCGCCGACTGGCAGAACGTGATCGTCGCCACCGGCCCGCTCACCTCGCGGCCGCTGGCCGAGGCGATCCAGGGCCTCACCGGCGAAGCCGAACTCGCCTTCTTCGACGCCATCGCGCCGATCGTTCATTTCGACTCGATCGACATGGACGTGGCCTGGCGGCAGTCGCGCTACGACAAGGTCGGCCCGGGCGGCACCGGCTCGGACTACATCAACTGCCCGATGGACGAAGCGCAGTACAACCGCTTCGTCGATGCACTGCTGGCCGGCGAAAAGCACGTCTATCACCAGTGGGAGAACGTCCCCTATTTCGACGGCTGCCTGCCGGTCGAAGTGATGGCCGAGCGTGGCCGCGACACCCTGCGCTGGGGGCCGCTGAAGCCGGTCGGTCTCACCAATCCCCGCCATCCGACGGTCAAACCCTACGCCATCGTCCAGCTCCGGCAGGACAATGCCCTCGGCACCCTCTGGAACATGGTCGGCTTCCAGACCAAGCTCAAATACGGCATGCAGGCCGAAATCTTCCGCCAGATCCCGGGACTGGAGAACGCCCAGTTCGCCCGGCTCGGGGGCCTGCACCACAACACATTCCTCAACTCCCCGAAGGTATTGGATCGGCAACTTCGACTGAAAGCGCAGCCGCGGCTGCGCTTTGCCGGCCAGATTACCGGGGTCGAGGGCTATGTCGAAAGCGCGGCCATCGGCCTCGTCGCCGGCCGCATGGCCGCGGCTACGGCGCGCGGCGAAGTCGTCGAGGCCCCCACCCCTACCACCGCTCTCGGCGCATTGTTCGACCACATCCTCGGCGGCCACCTCGCTGCCGACGGCGCGCCCGGCCCCCGCAGCTTCCAGCCGATGAACGTCAATTTCGGCCTGCTGCCGCCCGTGACCATCAAGCGCCCGGAGGGCGTGTCCCGCTGGCGCGGCGCCGACAAGGCCATTGCCAAACGCAAGGCGATGAGCGAGCGGGCGCTCGAGGCCATCCGCCCCTGGGCCTAGAGTCAGGCGGGGCGGCTCGGGCGCGGCCTGACGATCGCAGCGGCCGACGTGGCGAACACGAGCAGGCTCAATAGCCCGACAAGCAGCTGCACCGGGCTGGTGCCCTCGCCGGGCTTGAACAGATCGTGAAAGAACAGCCAGTCGACGGCCACGAATCCGCTGATCAAGATGACATGGATCACTTTTTCGACGCTGCCGGACATGCTGACCTCCGCTGTTCCTGCCCGATACGATCGTCGGCAATAGCGGCGTTGCAGCGGCAATTTCCCTCAATTATTGCGCAGGCGCCACCAGGCCAACGCCGCGATCTTCTGCCAGTCCGCCAGATCCGGCTGTGACTGGAACGGCGTCTCAACCTCGATGCGGCGAAGTTGCCCTCGCAGCACAGCCGCCGGCGCGAACACCGCCCGCAATTCGCGTGGCAGTTTCCTGATCGCGTTGTCCGCCGTCTCCAGGTGCTCGTGCGCCATGTCGCTCAGCCGCGTCAGCGCGATTGC
>Ga0310811_10004259_pt1 | contig 17985 bp, 13 predicted proteins | sample YCmetagenome_FD_207642 | JGI IMG/M metagenome (GOLD analysis project Ga0310811, IMG submission 207642) | Soil microbial communities from experimental microcosm in Duke University, North Carolina, United States - YC | ecosystem: Engineered > Artificial ecosystem > Soil microcosm > Unclassified ...
GGCCGGCCCGCCCGGTCCGCCAGCCCCGCCTGCGCGAGCCGGGCGAGCGCGCGGCCGGCGGCGATCGCGGACAACTGGCAGTCCGCCGCGATCTGCGCGGAGGTGGCGTGCGGTCGGCCGATCAGCGACACGTAGACTTTGCCGTCGAGCTCTGACAATCCGAGAGCACCAAGTTCCATCATGAAATTCTTACCCGGCGCGCTGCGGGATACGCCTGCCGGTTCTCCCGAGAGTCGCAGGGCACGTGCACGCCCGGACGATAGTCAACGGCGTGCGTCCAGCCGGCCGGGCGGAGCCGAATCGGGCCCGAATCTCCGCCGCGGGACACGGCCTTGCTCAGCCCGGATCACTCTTGGTCACCGCGACGGCTCCGGGGAGCTCCGATGTATCTCGTCCACCTCGCCGGGCTCAGGGCTCCGCGGATCGCCTTTCCGTCGCCGAAGCGGGCGAATCGCGCGTGCTTCACGGCGATCTGCCGGGCAATCATGACGCTTCCGGGCGTCGGCTGGTACCGATCCGCCGGTGGCGAAGAGTCGCCACCCGCGCCGCATGGATAAGAACCCTGCCACCGCACATGGTGGAGGACGGTAACCCCTCAGTACACGCCGCCCGGCGTGTATGCGCGGCCGCGACGCCGGTGCTGTCCGCGGCGTCGCCGCCGTGCCCGAGAAAAGCCTGGAGTGACCGTGCGAGTATCCCGTCCATCCGTCCATCCGCGGAGACCGCGTACGGGGGCTGCGAAGCTGCTGCCCCTCGCGGTCACCGCGGCGATGCTTGCCTCCGCAGGCGTCGCAGCACCCGCCCACGCCGCCACCGCCTCCGCCGCGAAGAAGCCCGCCAAGGCCGTGGCCACCGTCGAGCAGATGTGCCCGCCCGCTGCGAAGGGCACGTTCACCTGCCAGTCCGTGCGCCGGACCGACATCGCCCCGGCGGCCAAGGGGGTCATGTCCGACACGACCCCGTCCGGCTACGGCCCGAGCGACCTGATCAGTGCCTACGACCTGCCCTCCGGCGGCGGCGCGGGCGAGACGGTCGCGATCGTCGACGCGTTCGACGACCCGAACGTCGAGGCCGACCTCGCCGTCTACCGCGCGCAGTACGGACTGCCCGCCTGCACGACCGCGAACGGCTGCTTCACCAAGGTCGACCAGCGCGGCGGCACCGACTATCCGACCCCTGCCGCGGACTGGGCGGGGGAGATCTCGCTCGACGTCGACATGGTCTCGGCGATCGCCCCGCAGGCCCACATCATCCTGGTCGAGGCGGACACCAACGACCCGAACAACCTCGGCGCCTCGGTCGACGAGGCCGTGGCCCTGGGCGCGAAGTACGTCTCCAACTCCTACGCCGGTCCCGAGGACCCGTCCGAGACCACCGCTCTGGACGCGTACTTCGACCACCCGGGCGTCGCCGTGGTCGCCAGCTCCGACGACGACGGCTACGGCGCGGCCTACCCGGCCTCCTCGCCGTACGTGACCTCGGTCGGCGGAACCTCGCTGGTCCGGGACTCCAGCACGCGCGGCTGGTCGGAGTCGGTGTGGGACAACCAGTTCGGCGCCCCCGGCTCGGGCTGCTCGGCCTATGAGCCCAAGCCCGCGTTCCAGACCGACTCGGGCTGCGCGAACCGCACCGTCTCGGACGTGTCGGCCGACGCCGACCCGGCCACCGGCGTGGCCACCTACGACACCTACCAGTACCCCGGGTGGGGCGTGACCGGCGGCACCAGCGCCTCCTCGCCGATGATCGCGTCCATGTACGCCGACGCCGGAACCCCGGCCGTGGGTTCGAACGCCGTCTCGTACCCGTACGCGGACCCGAGCGCGTTCAACGACGTCACCTCGGGCTCCAACGGCACGTGCGCCCCGGCCTACCTGTGCACCGCCGGCCCGGGCTACGACGGTCCGACCGGTCTCGGCACGCCGAACGGCCTGGCCGGGTTCACCAGCGGTCCGCGCGGCGTCCTCACCGGAACCGTCACCGACTCCGACGGCAAGCCGCTGGCGGGCGCGAAGGTGTCCACCGGGCAGCTGAGTTTCGTCACGGCGGCCGACGGCAGCTTCACCGGGTCGTTCCCGCCCGGCACCTACACCCTCTCGGTGTCCGACTACGGGTACGCCACCACGACTATTGACAACGTCGTCATCACCGACGGCGGGACCACCACGGAGAACGTCACCCTCGCGGCCGTCGCCCACACCACGGTGAGCGGCACCGTGACCGACGGCTCAGGCAAGGGCTGGCCGCTCTACGCGAGCATCAAGGTGGAGGGCGCGCCCGGCGCACCCGTCTATTCGAACCCGAAGACCGGGGCGTACAGCGTCGACGTGCCCGTAGACGCGTCGTACACGCTCGACGTGACCTCCGCGTACACCGGATACAAGCCGGTCACCCAGGCGGTGACCGTCGGAACGTCCGCGGTGTCGCAGAACGTCTCCGTTCCCGTCGACGCAGCGGCCTGCGACGCGCCCGGATACACCCTCAACGAGCACGGCGTGTACGAGACCTTCGACGGCACCAGCCTGCCCGCCGGCTGGACCGTCGACAACGCGCCGGACACGGTCGGCGGCTGGAGCTTCGACAACGAGGGCCACCGGGGCAACATCACCGGCGGCAGCGGCAACTTCGCGATCGTCGACAGCGACTTCCTCGGTCCGAGCAACAGCCAGGACACGACGCTCACCTCCCCGGTGGCCGACCTGTCCGGGCAGAGCGCCCCCGAGCTCTCCTTCGACAGCCTCTACTACTCGTACCCGGACCAGGCCGGAAACGTCGACCTGAGCCTCGACGGCGGCGCGACCTGGACCACGCTCGCCCAGTACGCGGACGACGACGTGGACGGCAACGTCACCATCCCGCTGCCGCAGGCGGCAGGGGACAGCCAGGTGCGCGTCCGGTTCCACTTCACCGGCACCTGGGGCCTGTTCTGGGAGCTCGACAACGTCCTGATCGGCGGCACCAGCTGCGACCAGACGCCGGGCGGACTGGTCGTCGGCCAGGTCTCCGACGCCAACACCAAGGCGGGCGTGCCCGCCGTCACGGTCTCCGAGGACGGCAGCCCGGCGGTGACCGCGACCACCGCGACCACCAGCGACCCGGCGCTGACCGGCAGCTTCTACTGGCTGTTCTCGCCGAAGACCGGCGCGCAGTCGTTCACCGCGGCCAAGACGCACTACACGTCCGGATCCGCGACGGTGAACGTGCCGGACTCCGGCGTGACCGAGGCGGACTACTCGCTCAAGGCCGGCCGGCTCGCGATCACCCCCGCGTCCCTGTCGGACTCGCTCGCCTGGGGCGGCACGGGCAGCAAGACCCTGACGGTGAAGAACACCGGCAGCGCTCCGGCGACCCTGAACCTGTCCGAGGCGTCCGGCGGCTTCACCATCCAGGGCGTCAAGCAGGTCGGGGCGCCGCTGCAGCACGTGGCGGGCACCTTCCCGGACGGCGACGCGGCCGTGAGCCTGGCGAAGGCCAAGGCCGCGGGCAAGGCCAAGGGCACGGCGCCCGCGGCCGCCGCGGCGGGTACCGCGTGGCAGCCGATCGCCAACTTCCCCACCCCCATCCAGGACAACATCGCAGACTACTACCAGGGCAAGCTCTACTCAGGGTTCGGATTCGACGGGACCTCGGATACGAGCAGCCTGTACGCCTACGACACCGCCGCGGGAACCTGGTCGCAGCTGGCCGGCGCTCCCGAGACCCGGGAGAGCCCGGCGCACGGGTTCATCGACGGCAAGCTGTACGTCACCGGCGGCTGGGGTCCCAGCGGCAACCCCGACACCAACACCGAGATCTACGACCCGGCGAGCAACACCTGGTCGAGCGGGCCGGCGTGGAGCACGGCGAGCGCGGGAGCGGGCAGCGCGGTGCTCGGTTCGAAGCTGTACGTCGTCGGCGGCTGTGACGCGCAGACCTGCGGTTCGACCAACGTCTCGGTCCTCGACACCGCGTCCGGCACCTGGTCGACGGCCGCGTCGTACCCGGAGGACACCTCCTGGCTGACCTGCGGGACGATCGCCGCCTCGATCTACTGCGCGGGCGGTGACGCCGGCACCGGCGCCGGATCCCAGCACACGTACAAGTACGACCCCTCGGCGAACGCCTGGACCCAGATGGCGGACCTGCCCACCGGTCTGTGGGGTTCGGCCGGCACCACCGCCAACGGCGAGCTCCTCATGCAGGGCGGCGTCATCAACGGCGCCCTGACGAACCAGGGATACGCCTACGACGCCGGGACGAACTCGTGGTCGGCGCTGCCGAACGCGGACGCGCCGGCGTACCGGTTCGCCGGGGCCGTGGGCTTCTACACGGTCGGCGGCGGTGAGGGCTCGTTCACGATCCCGCTGAACACCGCCTCCGTGCTGCCCGGCTACGACCAGGGGTCCACCGGGGACGTGCCGTGGTTCTCGGAGAGTGCGAGCACTGTCACCATCGCACCGGGCAAGTCGGCGACCGTGACCGTGTCCTTCGACGCCGCGGACCCGTCGATCGTGCAGCCGGGCACCTACACCGCCTCCCTGCAGGCGGATTCGGACACCCCGTACTCGATCGCCCCGCTCGCGATCTCGCTCCAGGTCAGTCCCCCGAAGACGTGGGGCAAGATCACCGGCGTGATCCAGTACACCGATTCCACCGGCAAGCTCGTGCCGATCTCCGGAGCCACCGTGCAGATCGACACCTGGGCGACCTCCTACACCCTGCACACCGGGACGGACGGCAGCTACGCGCTGTGGCTCGACACCCGGAACAACCCGCTGACCATCATCGCGGCGAAGGACGGCTTCCAGCCGAAGACCGCCACAGTGAAGATCACTAAGGGCAACACGACGGTCGAGACCTTCACCCTGCTCAAGGGCTGATACTCGGCTCGTCTAGGCGGCCGGTCCGGCGACTCCACGTCGCCGGACCGGCTGTCGTTTCACGTGCTGTACGTGCTATCCGATGGTCACCGTGTGCGCTATCCGACGGTGATCGTGTGCGTGCCGGCGCCGATGCCCTCGAGGGTGGCGCTCCCGCCGGACACGCGGGCACCGTGCGCTGTACGTCCATTGACTTCGACGTGCACGCCGTCGGCGGCGCCGGAGACCGGGACCGAGACCTGGCCGACAGTGCCCTTCGGAACCGTCAGGTGCAGCGTGAAGGAGGGTCCCTCGCCCCTGCTCACGTTCTCCCACTGCACCGTCAGCGGGCCGTGCGGGGTCGGCACCTGTCCGCGCGCCCAGCTCACGCCCCCGGGGTGCGGGGCGACGGTCCAGGTGGCGAAGCCGGGTCCGGTCGGGGTCACGCCGAGCAGTTCGTTGGTCAGCGCGGGCAGCACGCCGGTGGACCAGCCGTGCGCCATGCTCGTGTACGCACCCTCATACGGCGTGCCGTCGGGGCCGATGCCCTCCCACGCCGTGATCCCCGGATCGTGCGCGTACATCCAGCCGTACATGCGCTTGATCTGGTCGATCGCCGAATCCGCCTCGCCGGCGCGGAACCGCGCCACCAGCTCAGGGTACGAAGTGAACGCATAGACACGCTGCGCGGCGTCGCCGACCCCGGAGAGCGTGTCGTTGTCCATGAAGGCGTTCCCGTACGGCAGGCTCATGTGGGCGGCGAGGTAGGCGAGCGCCGAGGCGGCCCGGGTGGCGTCGGCGACGCCCGCGGTGATCGCGATCGAGTTGCCGTCCTGGGCGTGGCGCACCGGTCCGGTGCCGGAGTCCAGATACGCCCCGGCGGAGGCGTCCCAGAGTGCTGTGTTGATCGCCGCGGCGACGGCGGCGGCACGCCGGGTCCAGCGGTCCGCGTCGTCCGGGTGGCCGAGCGCCAGGGCGATGCCTGCCGCGTCGTTCAGCGCCTGCACGTAGTTCGCGTTGTAGTAGGTGACTTCGCCGCTGCGCGGCAGGAAGGCGTAGTCGCCGTATCCGCCGGTGCCGTTGAGCCCCTTGTTCAGCAGGCCACTGCTATCGGTGACGCTCGGATACCAGGTGTCGAGCACGGCGAGCAGGTTGGGATAGTACGTCTTCGCGTACTGGATGTCGCCGGTGTAGAGGACGTAGTCCCAGCTCGTCGTCACCCACCAGAGCGGATAGTCGAACAGCGGCAGGGTGTAGCCGTTGATCGAGGCCGGCGGGATCCAGCCGTCGGAACGCTGGTGCTCGGCGAGGTCGGCCAGCACGTTGCGCGCCGCGGCGGCCGCGTCCGGGTGGGTCAGGTAGAGCGTGCGCCCGGACACCGCGATGTCGCCGACGTACGGATCGCGGTCGCGCTTGGCCCCGTCGAGCAGCACGAGGTCGCCGAGCAGGCTCGGGCTCGCCGCGTTCCGCGGATCGCAGTCGTCGGCCAGGAACGGCGCGACGACCAGTTCGTTGGTGTACGCGGCGGCGTACCAGTAGCGGTTGAGCTCGTCGTCGGAGCACAGGAACCAGCCGCCGTAGTTGTCCGGCGTGCCGAGGTAGGCGTGGAAGTCGAGCGAGACCGCGTCGATGGCGACCTGGCCGTAGGGCACGGCGGCCGGGGCGTCGGACGGCAGCGCGTCGAGGGTGATCTTCATATAGCGGAAGCCGTGCAGCCCCTGGGCGTAGAGCTGGTCGCCGCTCGCGTAGCCCTCGGTGTCGGTCCAAGAGGCGCCGCGGGCGGGGACCGCGACCTGGTCGGTGCCGGGGCCGCCGCCGGAGTTGTCGGTGCGGGCGAAGTCGGAGCGGCCGGTGAGGTACTCGGCGGTCTCGGAGAAGGCCAGCCGCACCCCCGGGTTCCCGGCCGAGGCCCACGCGAAGTCGATGTGCGGATAGCCGACGAGGTTCTTGCCGAAGTCGATCGTGACGCTCGGCGGCGTGACCACCTCGACCAGCCCGGGGTAGAGCTCGTTGACACGGGTGTACTGGCCCTGCGGAGAGGCCTGGTCGAGCGTGACGACCAGCTGCACCCGGGTGGTCGTCACCGGCGCGGCGAAGGGGATCGGCACCTGGACCGCACTGTTGCCGGTGACCGTGGCAGAGGTCTGCCAGGCCGAGCCGTCCCAGGTCTGTACGGTGAAGTCGACCGGCACGCCGTCGGAGTTCGACAGCAGGGTGACGCCGTCCAGGGTGACCGGGGCCGGCGAGGTGACGGTGAGCGTCGCAGGGTACGTGTTCGCGTCGGCGTCGTTCCAGAAGGTGGTCGGGTCGCCGTCGACGGCGTTGGACGGGTCGTAGGTGGTGTACGTGCCGTCGTCCCCGTTGTTGGGCGCGTGGAACGAGGAGGCCGTGGCGGTGGTGCCGGCCGGCCAGGCCGGCGGGACCGGCGGCTTCGGCCGCGTCAGCACCGTGACACCGCCGCCGCGCTTGAGCAGCGCGTCCGGGTTCGTGACCTCGCCGCTCGTCGCGATCACCCGCGCCGGTGAAACGTTATTCGCGGTCGGGCCGACGACGTACCGATGCCAGTCGGCCGGCCCGGCGCCGGCCGGGGCGGCCGGCCCCGCCGCCGTGCCGGCCGCCGCGGCCGCGGCTGCGGCCTCCGCCGGGGTGAGCATCGGCAGTCCGGCCGCCGCGGCGGCGGCCAGGCCGAGCCCGGACTTGAGTACGGTGCGACGTGGTGATCCGCCGGTGGACGGTTGCGCCATGGCTACTCCCTCACTCGTCTTCGGTGACAGGCCGGCACGATCGCCCTGTGCATACACGCTGTAGTGAAGCTGTGTCGAAGTGGTATTGAAACGATTCAATGCGCGGCGTCGGGGGTGATGCTACAAGCGGGTCGCCGCGATGGCCAGGGTCCGGCGGGGGCGCGTCTGGCGATGTGTTATCGTGGAGGCGGCGTCGAGGGTTCTTGCCTCCGCGATTCCCACGGTGAACTTCCAACCCGTGATCTCTGGCTGTGATCTCTGAATCGTGATCGCTCGTGCCGTGATCTTCACGGCAGCGATTTCTGCGGCAGTGATCGCTTCAGTGGCACCCGGTAGACCCGCAGCGTGCGGGTCTCGCCCTGGCGGCCCTTCTCTTCGCCGCTCTCCCCTTGTCCCTCGCCTCTCGCCTCTCGCCTCTCGCCTCGCGAACCGTCCGAGCCGGTCAGGCCCGCCAACCCAATCCAAAATCTAAGGATATTGACTTGACTGCCACCCTCGACCACCCCGTGTCGGCGCGCCCTGAGCGGCGCCGCCCGAGCCGGCGGCCCCCGGTTCCCGACACCAGCACCAGCACCAGCACCGACAGTCTCTCGCTCGAGCCGGTCTCCGGGATCGTCGATCTCCAGGACCGGCACGGATTCCTCCGCGTCAGCGGCTACCTCCCCGGTCCGCGCGACCACTACCTGCCCGCCGAACTCATCCGCCGGCACGGACTGCGCACCGGCGACCTGGTCGACGGCGCCGCCGCACCACGGGCCGCCGGCTCCGGCTCCGGCGCCGGCTCCAGCTCCAACTCCAGTTCGGGCAAAGCGGGGCAGGGGCGGGGGCCGGCACCGGAGAAGGCGAGCCCGCTCACCCGCGTCGACCGCGTCAACGGACGCCCGGCCGATTCCGGGGCGCGCAGGCCGAAGTTCGCCGAGCTGACCCCGATCCACCCGCGGCAGAGGCTGCGCCTGGAGATCGGCCCCGGCGTGCCGAGCACCAGGGCCCTCGACCTGCTCGCGCCGATCGGCAAGGGCCAGCGCGGCCTGATCGTCGCTCAGCCCAAGACGGGCAAGACGCAACTGCTGCAGGCCGTGGCGCGGGCGGTGGAGCACAACCACCCGGAATGCCACCTCATGGTCGTCCTGCTCGACGAGCGCCCCGAGGAGGTCACCGACATGCGCCGCACGGTCGGCGGAGAGGTCATCGCCTCCACCTTCGACCGTCCCGCCCACGAGCACATCGCGATCGCCGAACTCGCCGTCGAGCGGGCCAAGCGGCTCGCCGAGCAGGGCACCGACGTGGTCGTCCTGCTCGACTCGCTCACCCGGCTGTGCCGGGCGCACAACAACGCCGCCAAGCCCGGCGGGCGCCTGCTGTCCGGCGGCGTCGACGCCGCTTCCGTGGCCCGGCCCAAGCAGCTGTTCGGCGCCGCGCGCAACCTGGAGGACGCCGGCTCGGTCACCATCCTGGCCACCGCGCTGATCGACACCGGCTCCCGCGCGGACGACTACTTCTTCGAGGAGCTCAAGAGCACCGGCAACATGGAGCTGCGGCTCGACCGCGCCCTCGCCGACAAGCGGATCTTCCCCGCGATCGACGTCGCCGGATCGAGCACCCGGCGCGAGGAGCTGCTCATCCCCGCCGACGAGCTCGACACCATCCGACGTCTGCGACGCGTGCTGGGCGCTCAGCCCGGTACGCAGCCGACCGAACTGCTGCTGGAGCGCATGAAGCAGACCCCTGGCAACGCCGAGTTCCTCCGGCAGATCCGCCAGACCACCCCGTCGACAGAGTCCTGATCCGGGTCCTGGTCATGCGCTCGCTGCGTCCGATCGATGATCCGGCCGCCGTCCCGCCATCGCCAGAGCCCGCTCGAGCGCGGTCGCATCGGCGTCCACCGCGACCTCGGGACCGAATCCGTCGTAGTCCCGGTACATCGCGGCGACCTCCGTCACCGCCGCGCACACCGTCTGCGCGACCGGATCCGGAACGGTGAACTCCTGGCCCGTCGCGCTCGCGAGGTCCCAGCCGTGCAGCACCATCTCCATCAGGATCATCTCCGCGACCTGCCGCGCGGGCACCGTCGACTGCCCGGTGTCGATCTCGCTCTCCCACACCTGCGCCGGTTTCCACGCCGCGAGCGCCCGGTCCAGTTGCGCCCGGTACGCCGCCGCGAAGTCCGGGTCGCCCGCGAAGTCCCGCTCGGTCAGGTCCTTGCCGACCTCGGCACTGCGTGCCCGCCGCTCGAACGAGTACGACGTCCACAGCACGAGGTGGTTGAGCAGGCCCCTGACATCCCACCGGGTGCAGGGGGTGGGCAGCGCGAACTGCTCGGGCGAGGTGCCGGCGACGACCCGGGCGGCCTCGTCGGCGGCGGCGGTCAGCTGATCATGCAGATCGGTCATGCCTCCGACGCTAGGGGACGGGGCGCGTCCGGTTCTTGAAGAAAAGCGTCAGAGCCGCCGACTACCCTCACGATTATGGTGGAACCGCTGGACCGCGACAGCCGGGGCATCCTGCACCCGGCTTCTGCACCCATCACGCTGGACCGCTTCCCGCCGCGCGGCGCGGCGGCGGCCAGGTTCGTCGACCGCTACTGGATCTCCTCCTGGCAGCTGCCGGAGGGGGTGCGCCACGAGCAGCAGGTCCTGGTCCACCCGGTGGTCAACGTCGTCTTCGAAGCCGGCGGCGCGATCGCGGGCGGCGTCGACACGGGCAGGTTCGCCACAGTGCTCGAAGGCTCCGGACGTGCGCTCGGCATCATGTTCCGGCCCGGCGGGTTCCACCCCTTCCTGCAGCGGTCGCTGGCGTCCCTGACCGACGAGGTCGTCCCGCTGTCGGGCGTCGCCCGGCTCGCGGGCCTCGAGGCGCTCCTGACGCCTCTGGTCGCCGACTTGACCGTGCCGCCCGCCGTGCTGGCCGAGACGGCCGACGAAGCCCTCGCCCCGCTCGTTCCCGATGCCCGGCAGCCGTGCGAGACCACGACCGAATGGGCCGAGCTGGCCGTCCGCGACCGCGAGCTGACCCGCGTCGAGGATCTCGCGGCGGCGGCGGGCGTGAGCATGCGCACCCTGCAGCGTGCTTTCACCGAGCACATCGGCATCGGCCCGAAGTGGTTCCTGCGGCGCTATCGCATCTACGAGGCCGGCGAGCAGGTGGCGCGAAGCGCCCACGTCGACTGGGCCGAGCTGGCCGCCGACCTCGGGTACGCCGACCAGGCGCACCTGACCCGGGATTTCACCGCCGCCTTCGGCCTCCCGCCCGCGCAGTACGCGGCGGTGTCCGCCGCCCAGCGCGGCCGGCGCCCCTGAGCCCGTGAGCCCCGTGAGCAGCCCGGCCGGTGGGCCGCGAGAGGTACGCGGATAGCCGGGTCAGAAGACGAGCGGCCGCCACCACGTCTTCGAATGGCCGATGACCGAGGCGCACGCGGTGTCCGAGCTCGCGCCGCCCTCGAGGCCTGAGGTGCCGGCGAGTGTGCAGATCAGCTGCGCGGCCTGACCGGTGCTGGTGACGACGTCGACGTAGAGCACGTCGTTCTCGGTGGTCTCCGAAGCATGGACCACCGGTCCGTTGGCGCCGGCCAGTCCCGGGTAGCCGGCGAGACCCGACAGCGACTGCGGCGTGCCGAAGCCCGACTCGAGGCTGCCGACCTGAACCGTGAGGTCGTTGTCGTTCAGGTCGACCTGCTCGGACTCCGTAGGCGTGTGGAAGACGAGGTGGATGTCCGGCTGAGCGGGGCCGGCCGGGCCGGTGGGTCCGGCCGGACCGACGGCGCCCGCGGGGCCGGTGGGGCCTTGCGCTCCGGTCGCGCCGGGGGCACCGGCTGGGCCTTGCGCACCCGCCGGACCTTGCGCACCTGCGGGTCCCGCCGGTCCGGCCGGCCCGGTCGTGCCGCCGCCCCCGACGACCTTGTTGCTGATGGAGATGGACGTGCCCGGCGTGTCGGGTTTCCCGTGCGTGGCCGGGGAAGCGGCGAACGCAGTTCCTCCGATCGCCATCGCGGTCAACAGTGCGACCCCGCCCGCGGCGCAGGCCGCCGTGCGCGAGATCGAGGCGGGTTGTTTCATGAACGACTGTGGCATGGTGAGGCGTCGGCCCTTCCGAGTGGACGGCTGCGGCACGTCTGACGCCGCTTCAGCAGGTATCAGATATGCTCAGATATGGATAACAGCATCAGATTGCCTCAGTCGGCACCCGGTGATCGGCGAGCGGCGCGGCGGCAATCACCCGCCCAGGCCAATTAGTGTTACTAGGGCTCCCTCGACTGCCTCACGATCTATGAATAACAGGCCCATGGCGGGCAGCCGACCACGAGATTGAGGACTCTCACAGACTGTGGACGGGAACCTGACTGGCGTACGCCGCGTCGAAGCAGCGTGAACCGAGGGATATCTGGTGCCCTGGCCGTGATCGCGGCCACGCTGGTCGGAGCCGTGAGCCTCACCGGTTGCGGCTCCGACACAGACGATGCGGGTTCCGCCGGGCGCGCTGCCAGCGAAACGCCCTTCCACGGCGCGGCCGCGGTGCCGACTACGTCCGCCGGTCCGCACGGCGAGCCGCCGGCGCCGGCCACCACAGCCGCGCCGAGCTATCCGATCGCGCTCGCACCCTCGGAAACCCCTGCCGGGACGCTGCCGCTGCTGCACTCCGTGGCGACCAACGCTGTGAGCATCCCGTGGGATGTGATCAGCCGCGACAAGAGCACCGGCATCGTGATCGTGGACGCGGACGACGGCGGCTGCGTGTCCCCGCCGTTCGGCTACACCGCAACCACGTATCGGCACAGTACGTTGATCATCGCGGTCTACTCCACCGACCTGCTGCCGAGCGGCGAAGCCTGCGCAGGGGTCGGGCACATCGTGACGTACCGCTTCATCCTCCCGTCCGGAGACGCCGAGCTCTCCCTCGCGCACGCGCCCTACTAGCGAATTCCTCAGAACGTGTGTTGCGTGCGCTCTCCGTCGTCGTCGTGTCGATTCGTCTCACCCGGACGGCGCAACACCGGTCGCTCGACGCGGGACGCTCGGTTCGACTGAAGCCATGGAGCAAGGCGGATCGGGCGGCCTGAACGAGGCGGCTGAGCAGGTCGGCGAGCGGGCCGGCCAGCGTCCCGTCCGCGGCGCCGCGAGCCGTGGGAACGCGGTGAGCGTCGAGGACGCGGCGACCGGCAAGGGCTTCCGGGTGGCTCTCGAGACAGAGCTCTGGCACATCGTCGATCTCCAGGACTCGGGTGCGCAGCCGCCGCTCTGCGGTCACGTGGACGACGTGGACGCCACGCAGGCTCCGCGGCCGTGGGCCCCTGTCAATCTCGCCGATATGTGCCCGCAGTGCCTGTGGCTCTGGGCAGGCATGCGCGGCGGCGGTCGAGCCCACGCCGGTGGCTGACGACCGCTGGAAGCGGTAGATCTCTTTGGGTGTCAACGCTCACGAGTCGAGGTGGCGGGTTTCGCCGAGGCCGACGACCTGGCGACTGTGGAAGTAGTCGTCTTCGCGCAACGTGGTGATACTGCCTGAGGACACTCGAATGTCGTGCCCCATCCGGTCCCCGGTGGCGGGCGGTGGGACGAACCGCCGGTCCAGCCACTCCTGCGCTCGTCCCTCGGCCTGGCCGTACGACCTCTCCCGCAGTCGGCGGTCCTCAATCGTCTCCACCCCGAACGACTTCGCTGCCTCCTCGGCCGTGCGAAGGGTGCGTCGCAGGTCCGAGGAGATCACCTCCACTTCGGCGTCGGCGGGTATCCGGTCGCGCAACGTGCCCGCGATGCGAGCTGCTGCGCGGATGCCGGCGGGCGTGAGTTGTGAGTCATGCCACCCGCCCACCACCCCTTCGACGTGATGTGTGGCCTCGGGATGGGTGACGACGTAGACGCAGCGCACCAGCACGTGTCTCTCTGTTCTCGTCCGGATGGCTGCCCAGTTGCTCGATGCGGTGACGCAGTTCGTACAACGCCCGGTTGTGACTCGCCGCCGATCCGGTTGTTTGATCCGGCCCGTGGGGCTTGCTTGGATGAGGCCGGTCAACGCCGGGTTGTCGAGGGCAGGGGTGGGGTGGAGTTCGGTGGCGCGACGACGACGATCTCTGGGCCGTCAGTTCGGCTGGCTGTGGGCGGCCTACGCCGTCAGCGCCTACGGTTCCGGGCTGGGGCTCGGCGCCCTCCCGTTGATCGCCGTGCTGGTGCTGCACTCCGGCCCCGCCCAGGTGTCCGCACTGTCGGCGGTGGGCCCGGCGGTGGGCGCGCTGATCGCGGTGCCGCTCGGGCCGTGGGTGGAGTTCCGGCGCAAGCGGCCGGTGATGATCGCGATGGACCTGGCCCGGTTCGCGGCCATGATGACGATCCCGCTCGGCTACGCCTTCGGCTGGCTGAGTTTCGTCCAACTCCTGGTCGTCTCGGCCGCGGTCGCCAGCTGCAAGATCGCCTTCAACGCGGCCAGCGGCGCCCTGATCAAGGCTCTCGTCGCGCCGGAGGACCTGCTCGTGGCCAACGCGCGGTTCGAGTCGACGACGTGGAGCGCCACCGCGGTGGGCCCGCCGCTGGGCGGGGCGGCGATCGGCCTGTTCGGACCGGTCACCACGGTGCTGGCCGACGGGCTCAGCTACCTGTTGTCCGCGTTGGGCATCACCGCCATCGGCGGCCGGGAGGAACGTCCGCGGCGAACCGACGGCAGCAAGGTCCGTGCCGGCGATCTGCTCGACGGCTGGCGGCACATCCTGACCCATCCCGGTCTGCGCTCGCTCTACCTCAACAACATGCTCGTCGGCGGGCTGATCATGGCCACCGAGCCGTTGCTGGCCGTGCTCCTGTTGCGGCAACTCGGTTTTCCCCCTTGGCAGTACGGTCTCGCCTTCGCAGCCCCCTGCGTCGGCGGGTTCGTCGGCTCCCGGCTGGCCCGTCGCGTCGTGGCCCGTTACGGCCAGTACCGGGTGTTCCGGACGTTCGGCACGCTGCGCGCGATCTGGCTGATCGGCCTGGCCTTCGTCCGGCCCGGCGTCGTCGGTCTCGTGACCGTGATGGCCGTCGAGTTCGCGATCATCGTCAGCATGAGCCTGTACACCCCGGTGCTCGCCACCTACCGGCTCGAAAACACTCCGAAGCACCGCGTCGTGCGCACGTTGTCGGCCTGGTCGATCGGCCAGCAGGCGTCCATCGCCGTGTTCAGCGCGCTCGGGGGCCTGCTCGCCGACCTCACCAGCACGCGCACCGCCCTCACGGTCGTGGGCCTGGTCATCCTGGCCAGTCCGCTGCTGCTGCCGCGCCACCAGGCGCCCGCGCCGCCCGTGGCCGACCTCGGCTCGGGCACCGCCGGCACGCCCGGCACGGCCGCCTCGGGCACCGCCGGAACCGCCGGAACTACCCACGCTGCCGGCATGGTCAGCACGGTCAGCACCGCGGGCTCGGGCCCGCGACAGGACGGGTGACCGGTCCGGTCGGGTTCACCGGTAGGGCAGCTGGTCACGGCGGCGGGTGAGGTACGCCGTCTCGGCGGTGTTGCCGGCCAGTTCGATGGCCCGGTCGTAGGCCGCCCGCGCCTGCTCGCTCCGCCCCAGTCGGCGCAGCAGGTCGGCGCGGGTGGCGTGGAAGGCGTGGTAGCCATCCAGGGGCAGACCGTCCACCTGCGCCAGCGCGACCTGCGGGCCGTCGATCTCGGCCACCGCGATCGCCCGGTTGAGCCGCACGATCGGCGACGGATCGAGGCGGACCAGCTGGTCGTAGAGCGCGACGACCTGCGACCAGTCGGTGTCGCGGACGTCGCGGGCATCGGTGTGGACGGCGTTGACGGCGGCGAGGATCTGGTAACGCCCGGGCGCCTGGCCGGAGGCGAGACGCGCGCGCACCAGGGCGTGGCCCTCGGCGATCAGCTCGCGGTCCCAGGCGCCGCGGTCCTGCTCGCCGAGGGTGACGAGCTCGCCGCTCGCCGAGACCCGCGCGGTCCGCCGGGCCTCCGTCAGCAGCATCAGCGCCAGCAGCCCGGCGACCTCGCCGTCCGCCGGCATCAGGGCACGCACCAGCCGGGTCAGCCGGATCGCCTCGGCGGTCAGGTCGCCGCGGACCGCCGGGGTGCCGGGGCCCGAGGCCAGGTAGCCCTCGTTGAAGATCAGGTAGAGGACGGCGAGCACCCCGGTGACCCGGGCCGGCAGGTCCTCGCGCGCCGGCACGCGATACGGGATCCGCGCCGCCTTGATCTTCGTCTTCGCGCGGGTGATCCGCTGGCCCATGGCGGCCTCCTGGACCAGGAACGCGCGCGCGATCTCGGGCACGGTCAGTCCGCCGACCATCCGCAGGGTCAGCGCGACCCGGGCCTCCACGGCCAGGGCGGGGTGGCAGCAGGTGAACACGAGACGGAGCCGGTCGTCGTCGATGGCGCCGAGCGGCTCGGGGGTGTCGTCGGACAGCATCAGGGCCTTCCTGTGCTTCTCCTCCCGCTTGGCCTCGCGCCGGAGCCGGTCGACGGCCTTGCGGTGGGCGGTGGTGGTCAGCCACGCGCCGGGGTTCGGCGGGACGCCGTCGGCCGGCCAGCGCTCGACGGCGGTCGCGAACGCCTCGGCGGTCATCTCCTCGGCGATGTCGAGGTCCCCGAAGCGCCTGGCCAGGGTCGCGACCACCCGGGCCCACTCCGCGCGGTGGACCCGGGTGATCACCTGGTCGAGGTCGGTCATCAGCCCAGGAACGGCCGGAGCTCGACCCTCCGGTTGCAGGCCTTCGAGCCGCCTGCGGCGAGCCGCAGCGCCACGTCGAGGTCGGGGGCCTCGAGGACCCAGAAGCCGGCGATGAACTCCTTCGACTCCAGGTACGGCCCGTCGGTGAACACCGCCTCGCCCTCACCCCGGCCGTCGACGACGGTGGCGGTGTCGGGCCCGGAGAGGCCGCCGGCGAAGACCCAGTGGCCCTCGGCGATGAGCCGGTCGTTGAAGGCGTCGATCGCGGCCATCTCGTCCTCGGTGGCGGTGCCGGGTGTCTCGAAGAGAACGGAAACCAGGTACTGCGCCATCAGGATCATCTCCCATCGTCGGGTGGCCGCCCCTCAGGCTGCCATTCACCCCTACCACGAACGTCGGCGCCTCGATCCGACACGCTCCGCCGAGGAGTTCTTCGAGACTATTCGACGCCGACGCCGGGCGGGCTGCTACTCGAACAGATGCCGGTTCGCGCGGCTCCACGCGACGCGGCTGCGAAGTTCGTCGAGATATCCCTCGGCGACCCATGTGGCCTGGGGTTCTTGACCTTGTTCGGCGAGGCGCCGGACGGCCTCGATGCCGGCTTCCTGAACGGTGAGGACGGCGTCGGCCAGCCCTGCGGTGTCGGTCAGGCCGTACGCGCCGGCGAACACCTCGAGGCGGCGGCGCCGATCGGGCGGCTGCGGGTAGCGCAGCCAGCGCACGCACTCCGCATCGTCGCGGAACGGAGCGGCGTATTCGAGCGCATAGGCGACATCGTGCAGGCGCGCCGCCGCTCGGGCGTGGTCCCAGTCGATGATTCCGATCGGCCGGTCGCCGCGCCAGACGGTGTTCCAAGGGCCGAAGTCTCCATGGCAGACGACCCGGTCATCGCCGAACGGCTCGGCGGTCGTCGAAGTCGACCAGCGAGCCGTGGCGGGTGGACGGTATCCGGCGACGGCGTCGTGATAGTCGCGCAGGAGGCGAGCGAAGGCGATCAGGCCGCGGTCGTCGACGACTTTGCCCCAGCCGTCCGGACCGGACTCGCCGTCGATCCACGTCAGTACCTCGCGCCCATGTTCATCGAAGCCGAGCACACGGGGCGCGTACTCGTAGCCGACGGCCTCCAAGTGGCGCCGCAGCCCGTGCACCGCCGCGGTCCACGGCGCCGCCGGCCGGTGAACCGTGTCGTCGATCCGTTCGACCCGGCCGAGATCCTGGTCTGTCATCTCGCAAAGGTGACGAAGGCGCTGCCCCGGCGCAACCGGTTGTCGGCCGAGATGGTTGACGGGTGACGGGTGACGGGCGGCTGCCGACCGACGGCAGATGGCTGAGATGGCGGTCGGCTATGCGCGCCCTGCGGCCCGGTGCTGCTGGAACAGGGCGAGCGCGGCGATAGACGGCGCGTCCTTGAGCCGGCCGTCGGTGATCAGCTTCCAGACCTCGGCCTCGGGGAACCAGCGGCTGATCAGTCCAGCCTCGGACTCTTCCGGAGCCGGCTCGCCGGCGGTCAGGTCGGTGCCGAGGATCACGTGAAAGCCCTGATTGCAGTATCCGTATGCCTCGTACAGGTGGCCGAGCGGCGTCATCGTGCCGGCGGTCAGGCCGGTCTCCTCGGCCAGTTCGCCGCGGGCCAGCGCGAGCGGGTCCGCGTCGGGCTCGGTCTCCCACGAGCCCTGGGGAAACTCCCAGTAGCGGCCGCGGACCGGGTACCGGTACTGCTCGACGAGGTGGAAGCCGCCGTTCTCGTAGGGGATGACGAGCGCGA
>Ga0310811_10004261_pt1 | contig 17983 bp, 17 predicted proteins | sample YCmetagenome_FD_207642 | JGI IMG/M metagenome (GOLD analysis project Ga0310811, IMG submission 207642) | Soil microbial communities from experimental microcosm in Duke University, North Carolina, United States - YC | ecosystem: Engineered > Artificial ecosystem > Soil microcosm > Unclassified ...
TGATGTCGGCGTTGGTCTTCAGGTGCATCTCATCCTTGTTCCAGGTCTTCAGGGTGTTGTTGAAGAATTTATTATAGAAGAGATATAATTTCCCGTCTACGATCTTGAAGGTTTCGGGATCGATCTCCACTTTCTCGCCTTTTGCCCCCATTGCGTAGGCGCACCATCCCCCGTATTGCGGTTCATATTTCGCGGGATTGTTTTTGAACACCTCGCGGTTGACCGGGGTTGAGAAGCGATATGTGGCACCCTGGTAGTCGAGTGTGATGTCTTTTTTTCCCTCGACGGCCTTGCCTTGCGTGAAATAGGCTACGGGGTCATAACCTTCGATGGCCAGGCCGGACTTGTCGAGGTTATATTGCTTTTTGCGGGTCTCGGCCGGTTGTGCGGATGCCAGTGTGAAAAAAACGGCGGAGAAAAGAAGAGTGCTGATCAGCTGTTTCATATTATGATTGGCTTTTTGATAAAGTGCCGTAAAAGTAGATTGTCCGTTATCCATGAGCAATGACCATTGTTCCCTATTCGTTATCCGGAATTCCCGAGCGTGATAAATCTCACAAAAGTCTCACGGCCGATCCCCAAAAACCATTAAGGAATACCGGTTACCGAAACAAAACTAGTGAGGGAGCAGCCGGTGATTTGTCGGGTAGTTAACAAATCATCGAAAACAGGCTGAGTAATTTCGATAAACGACACAGATATTTTTATCTTTATGCAGACATAGAAGCCAGCCTATATGACAAAACATTCCACCGGTGAAAGTCAACTGCGCCACGTTACCGGCCAATCTCATCGAAAGCGAACTATTCGGTCATGAGAAGGGGCGTTTACGGGTGCCCTGGAAAAGAAGACCGGCCGGTTCGAGCTGGCCGATAACGGAACCGTCTTCCTCGATGAGATCGGCGAGCTTCCCGTCGCGCCTGGGCGGCCTGGAAAAGCAGCAGCAGGAAAAAAGCCAGCGGAACCCGCCGGCTCCCGGGCATGAACATCTTTTTCATTTAAATTGATTTTCGAATACAAAGATGTCAAGCGGGGGCGAGTCGAATTGTCGAGTGGTTTACAAATTGGGAGAATCATTAACTGCAAAAATGCAACTCCTTTTACTTCGGTGTCGCTACTGCCGGGGAGCCTTGTGGTGCGTCAGGCTGAAGTTGCGGGAGATATTGAAGCCAAAGTAGATACCTCCGTCGCCCCAGCTGTCCGCCGTCCGGCCGATGTATTGCGACTCGATGAGTCCCTGTGAGTTGGTGAAGACCAGCTGGAAGACGTGACCGCCGGTCTCGATCTCCCATCCGAGGGAAAAGGAGTTGTGCCTTTTTTGGGAAACGAACTGGTCCGGGAAGAGGTAGTTGTATTCGGCATCGATGCTCATCCGGCGGGTGAGCTTTAGCCGGCCGCCGGCGCCGAGCGCAAATTCATCGTTCTTATCGGCCTCGGCGGGCACCAGGTTGTAGTGTAACCAGGTGGGCGCCAGTTGCAGCGACAGGGAGCGGCTGAATTTTCTTGCGATCAGCAACTGCCCGAGATAGGCCGTGCGGTAGGAGGCATCGAGATACGACTTTTCCGTATAGTGCTGGGTGTAGTAGGTGATGCTTCCCAGCGCGCTGATGCTGATGGGTATTTGTCCGGGGCTTTCGGTTTGACGGAGCAATTTGTATTTGAGGAATCCATCAAAGGTCTTGTCTACCGTACTCCGGCCTACGCCGGCTTCGAGCCTGTCGCTGATGCCATACTCCAGTCCAAGTCGGAGTGTGGCGTTGTCGAGGCCGAAGAGGTTATAGGAGCCGCTGTTGAGCTGGCCGAAGCGGTGCTGGATGATAAAATTCAGCGCTCCGGCTGCAGGGGATTCGACGGTTTGCATGTTTACGACGCGGGTTGCCTTGAACGTGCCGGTAACGTAGCTCCGGCCGGAATTTGCGGCCAGGGAATCGTTCAATTGCCGGAGCAGTTGGTCCTGGGCGTTCACTGTTACCGCAGACGCGAGAAACACCAAAAATGCTATCGTGGCTATTTGGAATCGGAACATGTTTCTTATTTAGGATTACAATTGGCCCTGACGTCTACGGTCACTTCTTTGGCGATCTTGTTTCGGACAATACCGGGGATCTCAATGTGAAAGTCTTCCGGCGTTACCAGGAACTTTGTAGTGGCTATGATCTGGCCGCCTTTCACCTCTATCACTGCGGGTGTCACGATCTCTCTAACGATGTTATGAAGAGTCAGCTGTCCTTTCACCATTATCGGATAGCGGCCTTCCCGGGACGGGTCCACGTCGCCGGTAAAACCGCCGGAGAAGGACGTCTTCGGGTACCTGTCGCTTTCGACGTAGTTCTCGTTAAAATGTTCCTGCATGAGCTCTTTGGGGAAGATGAATCCCTTCAGCAGGGCCGTGAAGGCGATGGTTTTCTTTGACAGGTCGACGGCGACCAGGACCTGGTTGTTCTCCCCTTTGATCTCTTCGAGCGGAGTCGTCGAATAGAATCCGACAAAGGCCGTGCGGGAGAAATACACCTGGCCGAAGCCGGCACGGGAGCAGGCCCCGAGCACGAGCAAAAGAATGAGTTTCTTCATCATGTTTTCGATTAATTGTTCCTGGCACCCTGGTTTACCCAGGCGACGATGGTGTTCACATCGCAACTGGGCAGTTCAGGTTGTAAATATGGCATGGGTACGAACCCGGGGGCATGCGATACGCATCCGGCCAGGGTTCCGTTCTGCGCATAGGTGAGAAGATGGCTATACCCTTCCAGGACCACGCCTCCACTGCCCGCACTGGAATTGGTTCCGTGACATTCGTAACAGTGGGTTGCCAGCAGAGGCGTTATGTCCGAGGAATAGCTGATGTTGACTGTATCACAGGTGAGACCGCCATTCTTTGTGGCGAGGGCCTCTTCGTTTTGTTTTGTGCATCCGGCGATCGCTGCGAGACATGCTAACCCCAGCGCCATAATGACGATCATGATCTTGTTCATCTGTTACCGTTGATTTTACTGCAATACACAATCCGTGAGGGTCACGTCCTGCAAGAAGCCTACGCATCTTCCCTTCACCGAGATGGTCGTTGCCTTGCCGGGCAGGGTCGGTTTATGTTTGCGGGTGAAAAGGAAACCGCAGACCACCGACCCGGCCGGATCGCCGGTTTCGAACAGCAAGGAAGCGGTGCTGTCGGTGGCTTCGACAGCGGTGACGGTTCCCGTTACCTCGATCACCTTCCCGTTATAGTTCATGTTTGCTGTCGACTCGTTCGTTTTAAAGGCCGAGTACAGATCGGCAGCCTTTACCCGGAATGCCGGGCTTACCCCGCCAACATCCCCATGCGGCTTCTGAAAGAGGTAATAAGCCCAGGCAATCCCGGATAAAATAACTGTCGTAACAACTGCTAATGCGATGTATTTCTTTTTCATTGCAGAGCGGTGGATCAATTGATGCTAACGACGGGGCAATTCACGTCGCCGGCGTTGGGGACGAGCAAGGGTGCTGCGGCCGCGGTGGATAGGTTATTGACGCTGCCGAAACTTGCATTGTCATACACGGCCACCGCCCATAAGGGGGAGTACCCTGCGTCGCTGGGTATTGCCGTAATGACGTTATGCGTTTGAGCCGTTCCGGGTTCCGTCTTGAAGCCGGAGGCCGGCCCGCCGTTGGGTTGATTGGGATTAATGGTGAAGGTGACATAGATCGGAATCACGGGAACCTGGCCCATCGAGTTCACGGTAAGGGCCTTCTCAAAGAAGTTGAAGTAGTACACTGCCTTATCCTTATACCAGCCCGTCGTCAGACCGGCGCCACTGCCGGCGGGAAGGCGTTTGGCGGCCGTGGACCCCTTGGGGACGACCGGGCAGTTGACGAGATCGTTCGTCTTTGTTACCGTATAGCCTTTGGCCTGGATCTCCTGGTAGCTGGTTACCGTATTGGCGACATAGTTATCCGGAACGATCACTTTGTAGACCTGCCAGAAATCATTATACATGGGATCGCCGGGAATGACATCGATCACATTGTACTGGCCGGACACGGGAGTGGTTCCATCGCTTTTATAAAAGACATAGATGGGGGCCGGAGCCGTCGGCTGAACATCGAAATTATAGTATTGGACGACTTTGCCATCGGGTGCAAATCCCTGCGTGATAAAAGGACCCGAATCGAAATTGACGGGTGCATTGGCTGCGGGTAGGCCGTTAGTGGCGGTTCGTACCTGGAGATGGCCGGCAGAGGCGCTGAACCGATCGATAGAAGCCTGTTCGGCCGTATTGGGATCTCTGGGTGCGGGATTGGAGCTGTCATTGTGTTTCTTGCAGGATGCGAGGGTGGCGATGAACCCGATGATGACGGGAAACGCCGCAAAAGTTCTTGTCATGGTCTTTATTTTTTGATCTTCCATTTTTTGGCAGGACAAAACTAGAAGGACATTGTTGCAACATCGTCACCGAATTATAACAATTGTATCACGGTGGCGGGAGTGAAGGAATTTTTGGTCAAATTTGAAGCCCAGAATTATTATGAAAAAAGTATTGATCATCGAAGATGATCCGCGGATCGTTGAGTTGTTGGAGATCCATCTTTCCGACCTGGGTTGTCAGACGCGAAAGGCCGGCAACGGGCGGGAAGGGCTCGAGCTGGCCTTGAAAGAGAACTTCGATCTGCTGATCCTTGACCTGATGCTACCGGGTATCGCCGGGATGGATGTGTGCCGGCGTATCCGTCAGGCGGGCAGCCTGACTCCCATCCTGATCCTTTCCGCCAGGTCCGAGGAGGTCGACAAGGTGCTGGGCCTGGAGACGGGCGCCGAGGATTATATGACGAAGCCCTTTGGGATCAGGGAGTTCATCGCGCGCGTGAAGGTGATCTTCCGGCGGCGGGAAGAAAATAGCCTGGCGGGCGCCCGACCCGCGAATGCGCAGTTGCGGTACGGAGAGCTGGAGATCGACACCGATATGCGGAAGGTGACCCTCGGCCAGTCCCGGGTGGAGTTGTCGCCGAAGGAGTTCGAGCTGCTTTCTCTTCTCGCCGCTTCGCCGGGCAAGAGCTATAGCCGTAAACAACTCCTCAATTTGATCTGGGGATACGAATTCGAGGGCTATGAACATACGGTGAACTCGCATATCAACCGGCTGCGGGGAAAGATCGAGGCCGATATTTCCCGGCCCCGGTATATCCTTACCACCTGGGGTGTCGGGTATCGATTCAATGAAGAACTCTAAAAAACAACCATGAGCCTCAAAACCATCCGGCATAATCGCCTTTTCTGGAAAATAACGGCGGTCTTCACGATCCTTCTGGTCGCTTTGGCCATCTCTTATATCGGTGTCGTCTCCTGGCTGTCCAAACGAAATTTCAACGCGATCAACGAGCAGTTGTACGGAGACATTGCCGGTCATCTTGCGCAGAGCACTTCGCCCTTGAAGAACGGGCGGCCGGATACGGCCGTCACGCACGACATCATCCATTCCATTATGGTGATCAATCCCAGTGTGGAGGTTTATCTGTTGGATACGACGGGCAGGATCGTCGACTTTGTCGTTCCGGACAAGTCGGTCAAGACTGTGTTCGTCAACCTGGATCCTGTCCGGCGGTATCTGCGGGACGGGAGCAAGACCTATGTGACGGGAGACAATCCGAAGGAGCCCGGCAGGCAGAGTATCTTTTCGGCCGCGCCGGTGCGCGAAAATGGAAAGCTGACCGGTTATGTATATGCGATCCTCGCCAGTGAGAAACAGGCGACCGTGGCCGCGGCGCTCAACAGGGATTTTTTCTTTGGTCTGGGCACGATCCTGTTCTTTGTCACCCTGTCGGGCGCCTTTATCGTCGGGTGCGTGACCTTTTTTTTGATCACCGACAGTATCCGCCGAATGTCTTCCGTGGTCAGGCGCTTCAAGGATGGCGATCCCAATGTCCGGATCGATGGTCACCTCAAGGGAGACCTGGGTGTGTTATCGACGGCCTTCAACGAGATGGCCGATACCCTGGTCGACAATATGAACAAGCTCACCTCCATGGACAGGCTGCGGCAGGAGTTGATCGCGAATGTCTCGCACGATCTGCGCAGTCCGCTGGCCATCACACAGGGATATGTCGAAACGCTGACCATCAAGGAGGAGACCCTTTCCAAAGAGGAGAAGCAACGGTATGTGACGATCATCCTCGGTAGCCTGAACAAGTTGTCGCATCTTGTCGAGCAGTTGTTCGAATACTCGAAACTGGAGGCCAACCAAATTCAGCCCAACCGGGAATCCTTTATCTTTGGCGAGCTGTTGTCAGACGTGCTGATGAAATACGAGATGCCTGCCAGGGACCGCCGAATAAAGTTGGAGATGGAAAGCCAGGAAAGCGGGGGACCGGTCTTTGCGGATATTGCATTGGTGGAGCGGGTCATACAGAACCTGCTGGACAACGCCCTGAAGTTTACGCCTGCGGGTGGAACGATCCGCGTCTCGCTGCGGGGAGTTCCGATGGGTACCGAGGTGGAGATCGCCGATACCGGGATAGGGATACCGGTCGACGATCAGCCGTTCATATTCGAGCGATATAAGAAATTTCCGGCCCATGAAATGCAGAACCGGGAGGGGGCGGGGCTGGGGCTTGCTATCGTGAAGAAGATCATCGAGCTGCATCAGTCCACCATTCATATCAAAAGTGTGCCGGGATCGGGCACCATTTTTTGGTTTGCGTTGCCGGCCGGTGCATAGTGGTCTTTTGCGGCGCTGAATTTACGGCGTGGACCATCACTCCGCCCGCAGGCTCTCGACGGGATTCATCAGCGCGGCTTTCAGCGCTTGAAAACTGATGGTAGCGATGGCGATGCCGATGGCTCCGGCGGCCGAGCCGAGGAATACGCCTGCCCCCAGGTGGATGCGATAGTAATAGCCGTCCAGCCAGTGCTGCAAAAAGTAAAACGCGACAGCGGAAGCGATCGCGCAGCTGATCCCTACCAGGACAATGAAATCTTTTGTGATCAGCACAAGGACCTGCGATAGGGATGCGCCGAGCACTTTCCGGATGCCGATCTCCCTGGTGCGCTGCTCGGCAACGCAGGCGATGAGCCCGAACAGTCCCAGGCAGGAGATGAAGATGGCGAGGGTGGCGAAGATGCCGGACAGCCTGCCGACAAGTTTTTCGACGGCGAACTTCTCGGCATATTTCTCCTCCACAAAATGATATGTGAAGGGGAAGTCGCGATGGTACTTATTGAAGATGGGTCTGAGCCGGTCGAGGGCCGCGGTGGTGCTGACGTTGGGTGCGAGGCGATACATGGTGGTGAACGACCAGTGAGGTTGCCACACATAAATAGCGGGCTCGGCCGGCGAGAAAGGCGCAGTTGTCAACGCATCCTTCACCACGCCTACCACCCGCAGGTTTTGAGGGACCCAGTTTAGTTGCCAGTGGATGACCTGGTTGAGCGGTTGTTTGAGCCGCATCCGTTTCACAGCAGTCTCGTTGAGGATCACGGAGGCGGAGTCATCGCCTGCATTGCCGGTAAAGTTTCTCCCGGACACGAGCTGCATCCCCACCGTCTTAAAATAATCCGTGTCGCCCACCGCCAGGCCAGCCGGTAACAGGGCCTCGTTTGCCTGCTTGCCCGGCCAGGCATCGATGGTATTGCGACCATAGACTTCGGTCACGGGACTCAGTGACTGCGTGATACTGCTGACCATGCCCGTCTCGAGGACCTCGTGTTTCAAATCGGGAAAGGGCATGCCATTTCCTTCAGTATAGAGAAGCCGGCTAGGGTCGTACCCTCTCGGCCGGTTGAGGCCATACTGGATCTGTTGATATACGACGATGGTACTGCTGATGAGCGCTATCGAACAGGTGAATTGCAATACCACCAGGATCTTCCTGGACTGGATCGCCGATGTGCCGACGCTTATTTTTCCCTTTAGCACTTTCACCGGTTTAAACGACGACAGGTAGAACGCCGGCCGGCTGCCCGCCAGCAGACCTGTGAACAGCACATAGCTCAGCATGATCAGCCAGAACCAGCCATTGGTAAAGGGGATGTTAATGTGGGTTCCGGCCAGGGCATTGAAGGAGGGCAATACCCCCTGGATGAGCATCAGGGACAATACAAAAGAAAGAAGGGTGAGGATCACCGATTCCATGAGGAATTGGGCGATCAGCGCTTTCCGGGTAGAGCCGATCACTTTCCGGATGCCGACCTCCCGGGCTCTTTTTCCCGATCGCGCGGTGGAGAGGTTGGTAAAATTGATACAGGCGATCACCAATACCAATATGCCGATGATGCCAAACATCCAGATGTAGTCGATGAGCCCGCCGGTGGCCACGCCGTTCTTATAGACGTTGTACAAATGCCAATCCTGCATGGGCTGCATGGTGACCTGCTGTTTCATCATATTATAGGTGGTGGGAGCATATTTTTGGACGAGTCCCCTGATCCCGGGCTCGACCTGGGCATAGTTCACATTGGGCTTGAGGGAGGCATACAGCCGAAATAGATTATGGTTCCAGTTCGTGCTGGACATTCTCACCCATCCGGTGGCAAAATAACGCCACGGTATAATGGCCCCAAACTGCAATGTTGAATTTGGGGGGAGATCCTTTAATACGGCGGTTACCTTAAAATTCACATAGTTGTGGGCGCGGAGGATCTTTCCTATGGGATCGGTATTGCCGAACAGGGCTTTGGCGACGGATTCGGTGAGGACGATGTTATTGGGGTCGCTAAGGGCGTTGTCGGGGTTGCCTGCGAGCAGGGGGAGTTGGACGATGTTGAGGAAATCATCGCCGGCGGTCAGCTCAGCGGGAGAGATCTTTTTGTCGCCTACCTGCAAGATATCGGACTCGCTGCCATAATTGTCGGGGCCGAATGCGAGGGCGACGCGATGGATCCCGGGGACGTCGTTTTTCAGGGCGTCGGCCAGGGGGATGGCTATTTCTGGCGAGGTCCTTGTAGTGCCGTCATCCGAGTAATTGTATTTTACCTGGTAGGCCTGCGCGTAGCCGGGGGTGAAGCGGTCGAAGCTGCATTGATAATAGATCCAGAGGCCGATGAGCAGGGCCACGGCCATGCCGATGGCCAGGCCGACTATATTCAAGCCGCTGTATACTTTATTGCGGACGATGTTTCGCCAGGCGGTCTTCAAGTATGTTATAAGCATACCCGGTGGGCTGCTAAGAAAATGCCAGTTTTATTGAACCTTGTTTGTCAATAAGTTGATGCTGGTTTTGGGCCTTGAGATGTCCGATAATGAACAACGGCTGTTCATTTTTTACTGGTCAGGGCTGGCGGCCTTTGACGGTGTCGAGGGTGTGCTGCAATTGATCGATGGCCGATTGCTGATTTGTGATGTCGGCTTTTGTGTCGGCAAGATCGGACTGGGTGTTCCTGATCTTTTTTTCGAGGTTGCCTTGCTTGTCGAGCAGCTTGTTCAGGCGTTTCTGATATTTCTGCTTCTTGTCGCTGTCGGCACCGATATAAGTCTGCAAGTCCGCGGAGGCTTTCACCTGATCGGCCTTGTTTTGCGCAAGGTCGGATTGAAGATTACGGATGCGGGTTTCATCATCGGTGGAATCGTTGCGCAGTTGACCCAATTTCTTTTGCGCTTTGCGCAAGGACTCCTGCTGGTTGCCGACCTGGATGCCGATAGTGTAGGTGCTTACAAACCCGGCCAGGCTGTCGAGAAAGAGCCGGGCGTCATCCAGCTTCGAGCTGTCGACAAAGGACCCGGCAGCGATCGGCTGGTTCTTTTTTGCCGGGACCAGCGTGAGGAGGCTCATGTCTTTTACTTTCCGGTCGGGGGCGGACGTTGAAAAATACAGATCGCTGCCGTCGCGGTCCCCGGTTGCCAGGAGAACACCCCGGGAGAGGATGAATCCATGGGTGTTGGACGAACCATAGCCTTTTTGGGACAGCCAGGCCTTCACGGCCGTTTCCACCTGGCCGGTGTTAAAAGGCAGGCGTATGGCGGCGGCGGCCTGAACCATTTTGCCATTGGCGGATTGCCCCAGGAATGCTTGTGCGGATGCTTCCATTCGGAAAATGACACCCGTGATGACGAGGAGATACAATTTCTTCATGGTGAGGAAGTTTTGGTGAGGGGAAGTAGTGGTGGCGCTCCCTAGAAGGTACTAAAACAATCGGAAATATTCAAAATTTATCTGCGGACAAGGCGATGTCTCCCGGCGTCACCACAGCAACTGATCCAACTCGAACTCTTCCTTTGACACCAGTGTAGCGAAATATCCGGTCCGGACCCACCGGGAAGTGTAATTTACGAACACGTAATATTCCCTGCCTTTTTTTAGCCTTTTCTGCATTGCTTCCCCGCCGGACTTTTGCCGTGCGGACAGCCATCCGCCATTCTCCGATTCGAGCGAGAATTGCTCTACCCGCGGTTGGGCGATGGGGCCGTAACTGATCTGCCAGTGACCGGCCAGGACGCATTCCTTTGATATCCCGATCAATGAATCGTTGAGATGGACGGGCACGGGTTTGGACTGGCTGCCGGCCCAATTGATCTTGACGTGTACGATGCAGCTGTCGGAAGCCGCGGGCGGGGAGGCAGCCGGCTTCTTTATGGAATATATTCTTGCCACCATCTTCAACCGGGCGAATTTTTTTGCCGAGCAATCGATCACCTGGATCGCGTTGCCACCCATTTCCCGCGCTTCTTTTCCGGCCCGGTCGAGCATCAGCAGGAATGCAGAATGACCATAATCGTAGGGCTGCAGCCAGACCAGAGGGGAATAAAGGGTCACGTCGGCCAGCAGGCTGCTGGAATCCGGCAGGTTGTCCGTCAGTCCCAGCAGATACACCGAATCGATGGGCTGTTTCGCTGGGATGCCTTCGCCGGAGACGTCCCGGGAAGCGACGATGGCCTTGTAGTTACAGGCGCCGGCCATGGCGGCCAGGATGAGGGATACCCCCGCGAGCGATAATTTACACATGGGATAAGATGAGCCAGCAAAATAGGGATATACCTGAATACTGCGAAAAAAGGGAGGGAGGAATATGGTTTTATGGCATCTGATATATGCGAATTAAAAAGATCTGCATCTGTTTTCATTCGGCAAAAGGAGTCAATTTTGCATCCATAAAACATTAGTATTATGGACAATCTACCATTTTCAGCCTCCCTCAGGGCGGGGCAGTTGCTGTTTATTTCGGGGCAGGTAGGGGTTGGGGGCGCGGACCTCTCTTTTGAACAAGAGGTGCGGCAGGTGATGATCAACCTGGGAGGTGTGCTGGAACGGCAGGGATTGAATTACGGCAACCTGGTTCAGGTGACGATCTATCTTACCGATATGGCGGACTATACGGTGACGAACCGGATCTATGCCGGTTATTTCCCCAGCGGCTTTCCGACGAGGGTCTGTATTGCCGTCAAAGAGTTGCCCGTGAAGGCGAGGATCGAGATCAGCGGGATCGCGGTGTTCGGGTGAGACTCGTATTAGTTGGAGCGACCCATATGCGCTAACCCTTAAAACCTTTCATGGCTCGGAGATAAGGCTATTTTTGTTGTTGCGCTTCACCGAACAAAGAAGTGCAACGACCCTAAATCCGATGTTACCATGAAAAATCTCCGCCTATTGAAGGCTTGTATGCTGCTATTTTTTGCGAGCGGGGCGATGGCGCAGAGCTGTCCTACTGCGGGTAGCACCACCTTATACGGCTACAGCAACACCTACTATCCTGCTTCGCAGGCTACGGTCAGCGCCGGCGCCACGAGCATCGTGATCGGCAGCGCCAGCGGTTCGGGTTATGGAACCACGCCCATCGGCGCCTATGACATCGTCCTGATCATCCAGATGCAAGGAGCGCAGGTGACTTCATCTAACAATTCCTCCTATGGCGACGGAATGGGTACGGGGAGCGGTTATCTGAATAATGCCAACCTGATGGCCGGGCATATGGAATATGCGGTGGCGATGAACGCCGTGCCGCTGACGGGAGGCACGCTGAACCTGCAGACGGGTCTTACGAACGCGTATAAGAACGCCGGTTTTGGTACAGACGGCCAGTACCGGTACCAAATCATCCGTATTCCCTTATACAACAACCTGATCCTGGGCGCCAACATCCGGCCGCCGGAGTGGAATGGGGCCGTGGGGGGAGTCATTGATGTTTATGTCGATGGGGCGCTCAACATGAGCGGCTTTAGTATCGATGCTTCGGGAACGGGATTTCGGGGTGGTGGCGGCAAGGCCTGGTCCGGTGCGTCAAGCAACACTAACACCGATTTTATCGCGGCCTACAATAACAAATCCGGCGGCAGCAAAGGGGAAGGCATTGCCGGCACGCCCTACTATCTCGATTCGGTGAACTCTGCGGCGTTGTTCTCGAGCGGCGTGGACGGGTATCCCGGGGGCAGCTATGACCGGGGCGCGCCGGGGAATGCGGGCGGAGGCGCCACCGATGGGCTGCCATCCAACAACAGCAACAATGCCGGAGGCGGGGGTGGCGGCAATGGGGGAACGGGTGGCGGCGGTGGCAATAGCTGGTCTTCCAACCTTGCCGTCGGCGGAAGGGGTGGTACCCTGTTTGCGCAGCAATCACCCTCGCGGCTGGTCCTTGGAGGTGGCGGGGGTGCGGGCAGCTCCGACGGCGGCACCGGTAGCCCTAATCCGGGCAGCGGCTATGCGAGTAGCGGTGCGCCCGGCGGTGGTATCGTCATCATCACCGCCAGCAGCATCACGGGTACAGGCAGCGTGCTGGCGACGCTGCGATTCAAGAGCGACCGCCGGGCAATGATACCCATTTCTCTTTATGATCTGACGGGCAGACCCCTCTGGCGGCGGCAATATCCCGCCAACCCGGGGATCAATGCTGTTGCCATCGACCCGCTTCGGGATTTGCCCGGCGGTATCTATATCCTACAGCTGACGACCGGCAAGAACATTATAAAAACTGTCAGAATAACCCTTATTCATTAAGTTAATTTCGACAAAATCATGATCTTTATTCTATATAGCCTGAACCTATGCCGAGACGCGTAAGACTCCTTTCCCTGACCTATCTCTGCCTGATGTTTGTTGTCGGATCGGAGGGGCAGGGGCGTTCGCCGGAATACAGTATTCTCAATTACAACAGCGATAATGCCCTTCCCCAGAACAGCATCAACGATATGGCATTCGACCGCAACGGATTCCTGTGGCTGGCGACGGAGATGGGTGTTGTGCGATTCGACGGAAGGAATTTCAGGGAATATAACCGAAGTAATTCTCCCGCGCTGGGGTCCGACCGGTGTTCCCTGGTCATCCAGGAGCGGACAACAGGGATGGTCCTTATCGAGCCGGTATTTTCCAGTCACCGCTACCTGACCGTGACGGCCGACTACCAATTGAAAGCCGACACTCCTCACTCTTTTGATCGACATTATTTGCATTTTGGGGACAACGAATTGTTCCTCTATTCGCGTTTGTATCACCGGTGGGCGGAGAAGGATCCCGGAGTGTTCAATGGGTTGTTCGACCGGCTGGACCAGAACAGCGACCTGATCACCGTCAATGAGACACAGGCGTATGTCAGAAAAGGACGGAACTTTTATTTTCTCGATGAGGCTGCCGGTGAGGTGCGGCTTCTTCCTGCGGTTTCGGGACATGAACACAAGATGGAATTCATGGTGGGCGAGGTGTATATCTGTGTAGACCGGCAAAACCATCTATATGCTTATAAGGACGGAATTCTTCAAAATATCACGGGAAGCGCCCGCCTCCTGAACCTGCTTGGGGAAGTGGATGTCAACGGTCCCTACCCTATCCAGGCCAAATTGAAGACGATGCGGGACAGCAGGCACAGCTTTATGGTTCACCGGGGAGATATTTTGCTGCTTCATCTTAGTGGCGGGGTTCTCGATCTCGAGCTGCTGGCTGCCGACACTCCGATAAGGGATATCAACTGCCTGATCTATGACCAGCGCAACAAGATCATCTTTGCGGGTACGGCCACCAGCGGGTTGTATATCCTGAAACGGCAGGAATTCCGGCCGATGTTCTTCTCCAGCGACAATTATTCGATCAACAGCCTCTATGGGCAAGTGGAACTGCCCAATGGCAATATCCTCACCTCCTCGGGCATCCTTGACCGTCATGCAAAGACCAATATCCCGACGCCCGGTATTTATGACCGGGCAGCTTTCCTGCAGGCCTCGGATGGAGCGATCTGGTATTCCTCCTATGGCTGGTTAATACGGGCGGATACGGGGCTGCGTCATGCGGAAAAGATCGTTTCGCTTGGCGATATTTCCGTCTGCGGTATCTGGGTCACCTCCTTTGCGGAGATGGCCGGCAAGGATATCCTTTGCAGTACGCTGGATAAGCTCTACCGGGTCCGGGGAAAGACCGCGAGCCTGCTGCTTGACGCCAAGCCTTTTTTGAAGGATGGGGAGATCATGGTCATCCGCCCTGTGAATGACCACGAGCTGTGGATCGGTACGTCGGTGGGCGGCTATAGCTTCGATCTTGTCCATCGTGCCCTGCACCCGCTCCCCGGGATGGAGAGAACGGCCATCCGGTCGATCTATATTGCCAGGGATGGGAGTCGGTGGGTGGGCACGTATGGGCAGGGGTTTTATAAATATGTCCAAAGCCGTTTTGTCCGGATGCCCTTGGACCGCGGCAACAAGCTGGCCAATGTCCATTGCTTTATGGAAGACCGGCAGGGAAGCTTCTGGCTGCCCACCAACAAAGGGTTGTTCCGGGTGTCGAAGCGGGACCTGGATCGTTTTGCAGCGGGTGACAAAGTGGACGTCTACTATTATTATTTCGACAAGTCGGCGGGGTTCCGAAGCAATGAGTTCAATGGCGGGTGTTCGCCCTGTGGGATCATCACTGCGGATGGCCATTTTTCCCTTCCCTCCCTGGACGGGTTGATCCAATTCCAACCGGACAGCATAACGATGACGGCTCCCGATCATCCGATCTTTATCGAGCGCCTGGCCATGGATAACAAGAAGACCTTAGCGGCCGATGGTTTCGAGCAGGGCCAGGATTCCGGTCCGCTTACCTTTTCCATTTCATCGCCTTATTATGGAAACCCGGCCAATCTTCACCTGGAATATCGCATTCCGGAGCTCGACGATAACTGGCACCCGGTAAGCGATGACGGCAAATTGGTGTTGACAGGATTGCGCAGGGGCAGATCCCGCTACAGCTACCAAACCGTTCACTGGACCATCCCGCCGTACGGGTATGAGACCACGGCGTTCCGGCTGGTGGCCGCCCTGGTGCTCATCAGTATCCTGCCGGTGATGATTTACCGGCGACTGCACCGGCAGGTGCGGCGGGCGGAGGTGCTGGAGGAAAAAGTGGCGGAAAGGACGGCAACCCTTTCCGAGAGCAACCGGGTGAAAGAAAAGATGATCGCCATTATCCTGCATGATCTGCGTTCGCCGCTGCGATTCCTGCACCTGCTGGCGACGCATATTCATGAGAGCCATCGGCGGGTCACCGGTCCGGAGCTGGAGGATATGCTTGGCAAGTTCCAGAACGCCACACATGACCTGTATACCTTTACCCAGGATTTCGTGGTCTGGACGAATGCCCAGAAAGAAGGGTTTGTGATCCAGCAGGAAAGGGTCGGGCTGAAAGAGGTCGTCGGCGAGATCGTTTCCCTGTATGAGCCGGGCGCGGACCTCCGGAACAACACGGTGCTCAACCTGGTACCTGAGACGATCGATCTTGTCACGGACCCGCATATTCTGAAATTGCTGATCCGGAACCTTATCGACAATTCCAACAAATACACTTACAGCGGGGAGATACGGATCGAAGCCGGGGAAGCCGATTCCGCTATCGGCATCACCATTGCCGACAGCGGCCGGAGTATGGAGAAGGAGCTGGTCGCCGATATCCTCAACAACCGGTATCGGTCCGGCAATGACACCCATGGTTTTGGCTATACCATTATCCTGGAGTTGTTGGCGCGGATCCATGGACGACTGCAGATCGAGACGCCTGCCGGCGGCGGCAACCGGATCACCCTTCTTTTTCTCAAAGCTCCCAGGTAATCCTTAAATTTAATCTAACCTACTATAGCCTTCCATGAGAAAGATGCTTATCGCCGATGATCACCAGATCGTGAGGACAGGGCTTAGTTTCCTGATCAGAACGGAGTTCATGCCGGTGGAGATCGATGAATGCAGGGATGGCCGGAGTGCCTGGGAGAAGATGCAGGCCAACGTGTATGACCTGGTGATCCTCGATATCGGCATGCCTAATATGGATCCCATTGCCCTGTTGAAGAAAGTTTTCGATCACCGGCCGGATCAGAAGATCCTTATCCTGACGATGAGCAAGGAGGAGGTCTATGCCAAGAAATACCTGCGGTTGGGCGCCAGGGGGTTTGTGAACAAGGAAGCGCCCTCTTCGGAGATCCGCGAGGCGATCATCAGCATCCTTGGCAACAAGCGGTATATGAGTCCCCGGGTCAAGGATACGCTGATGTTGGAATTGCTTGATATGGAGGTGCAGGATCGGTTCGATGATCTGTCGGCAAGGGAATTCGAGATCATGAACCATCTCGCCGAGGGAAAGGTCGTGTCGGAGATCGCGCGGATGTTGTCGTTGCATATTTCGACGGTGAGCACGCATAAGGCGGCCATTTTGAAGAAGCTGGGGGTTTCGAATGTCATTGAATTGAACCGGTTAGTGGGGAAATAGAATAATAAATCGGAATAGTTGATAAAATAAGCTTATCTTTACAACGTTATTTGAGTCCGCATTCGGTATATATTAATTATCCAGCCAGTCCCATCTGCTAGTTAGTCTCTGCTTTTGCCTTCTCAGCAATTATTATTTTTCAAATATTTTCTATGAACATTTATGTTGCCAATTTAAACTTCGACCTGCAGGATGCAGATCTTAGAGATCATTTTACGCCTTATGGCGAAGTCACTTCCGCCAAAGTCATAATGGATAAAATAACCGAAAGATCGCGCGGTTTTGGATTTGTGGAAATGACCGATGATACAGCGGGCAGAAAAGCGATTGCCGAGCTGAATGGTTCGATGATAGACGGCCGGCCTATCAAGGTCAACGAGGCAAAGCCGAGGTCGGAGAATGGCTTCGGTGGTGGCGGCGGTGGCCGTGGCGAAAGAAGCTTTAATAATCGTCAAAGTTTTAACGATACCCAGTATTGATCTTACGAATTATTGCATGGAAAGCCGCTTGGGAATGAAGGCGGCTTTTCTCATTTGAACAGGCAAAACTTTTATTATGACTGTTGAACAAATCGAGCGTTTCCTGGATGGAAAGCTCATCGACTCTGATAATCCTGCCAAGGTCTTTTTCAAGACGAGGAGTACATTCGAGGGAATGTTTATTCAGGCGCCGGATTATCTGGAACTGAAGAAAAAGAATTTCTGGAGGCTCGTCGCTGCAAGCCGGACGGAGGAATACCGGCGGTCAAAAGATATCAACCTGTCCAGGATCTTCAACGGCTCTGAGTTCACCAAGCTTGCAACGACCAACTAGAAAAGGGCTCATTATAAGACAACGCCATGAATATCCATATCTCCAATATCGGCCTGGACGTCACGGACAAGCAGCTGAGAAAATTATTCGGCCCCTTTGGGGTCGTCGATCAGGTTACGGTGCACCGGAACGCCTTAAATGGACGATCATTGAAGAAAGGGGAGGTTTGTATGCCAATCGCCGCGCAGGCGAGGCAGGCAATCATATCGCTTGACAAAACCGTCCTGGACGGGAAGGTCATTTCGGTAAGCGAGCTTCCCTCAGCGCTTTACTAAATATTATATGAACAAGAAAATTACAGGTATTGAACTTCTAAAGCGGAATTTTGCTTCCGTCGAAACAAAATTCATCGCATTCTTCGAGAATGGGGAGCCGAGGTGGCCGTCGGAAAAACGGGATTACCTTCGCAATCATCATCAAAGTCTTGGACAATTCATGCCGGAAACGATCTCCTGGGAGCGGCTTCAGGTGAAGGATCTTCCGGTGGACGTCCTGCAGGAAACCCGTGCGGCCTTCGATGCCTTCAAGCGGGATGAGGAATACCCGGCGGAAT
>Ga0310811_10004263_pt1 | contig 17975 bp, 22 predicted proteins | sample YCmetagenome_FD_207642 | JGI IMG/M metagenome (GOLD analysis project Ga0310811, IMG submission 207642) | Soil microbial communities from experimental microcosm in Duke University, North Carolina, United States - YC | ecosystem: Engineered > Artificial ecosystem > Soil microcosm > Unclassified ...
GACTTACATGTTCACCAAAGTTGTTGTGTACTAGCCTTGTCTTCTGCCTGAGTACTTAGATGGTAGGCTGGGCCAGTCAAGCCGACTCGCGCCTTCCAGGGAGACTGGCTGTTGGCAATATTCTCGAGGGCCGCGATTTCTAATTTACAGTGTGTAATTTGCCCCTGTCGAAACTGGGAGTGTGACCGTTGTTCTACCCGTCGAATTAATGAAGTTGAGTTTCTCTCTACATGATTGCAGGTATCCACGTAGTTGACATGCAATCCATCACTAAGTAAAACCACACACCATGCATCCGTACATATGTCTAGACCAGATATCGTACCAAGGGTTGGCTATTCGGACATGTATGGGTATGTGCGTGATGTCATCCGAGTTTGATTACACACATTTCCTGCACAGTTTTATCGCAATCATCGAAAAGCATCGCGGGGCCGAGTCATCTCAACACCAGAAGAATGAGCGAAAGACAGTGCGCTGGGCTTCTGTGATCGTGCTGTCACGGCTTCGATAGCATCAGATGCAAGACATGAGCTACAGACGATGTGCAGAACGAATTTTTCGAGCGTGAGGTATGCAGTATTTTCGATTTCCTGACTTAGTGATATTCAGTATCGTCACTCTTCAGTAAGCGACGGGAGAAAGAAAGTACGTGCCTCTGATATCTGGTTGATGATTGCTGGGTAATCCACTTGGTGCATGCCGGATTTCTCATAGAACATGATGTTTGTGATCACCTTTTGCTTTGCAAGTCGTTCGGGGGGATTGACGTCAATCAGCACGGGAATGACAAGATCTTTGACAGATACCTTCGCAGCCTTTTGCAAACTGTTTTGCCCCTTAGGCGCAATTACTTCAACCTCAAAATTATTCACGAGTAAATTCTGCCTTGGAAGGCCGATGACGATGCGAACGGCGTCCACATTCTCTCTAGCCAGAGCAAACCTTTTCTGAGTGTCTTCATGAACGAGTGCACGAACATCCGTATAAGATACCGAGAGTGTTGAGATGGCTTTGGTGAGATGTCCATAGTGGATGGAATCTTTCGCATTGAGGGATTGGATCTTGTGTCTCGCGAACTACTCTTCCTTGTCCGCAAAGTATCAGTTCGTACGATGAACAACTTTTATAATCACACTCACCAGGTCGTATAATATCAAGTGAGGCATCAGCAGTTGTATCAGCTTGGCTCATTTTTGCGAGTGTCTCGAAGTTTGCAGCTCAGATGATAGAATATCAATGAGCAAACGAAGGCGTACACTTCTGATCGAATGCAAAAGAAGTGCGGACAAAGAATTGGCTGATTCTGGGACGCGATGGTGGTGTACATTAACTCGAGGATCACCTGAAAACTCCGTCCTTTTTCAAATGAAAGGTCGTGGCGAATGATAGGTTCGAACATCGTGATCAAATAGCTCTCCTGCGTATTCCAGAAATGTGTTCCTGCATAGTTTTGGAATGAGGCCGCTGTTTGGCTGTCGATGATTTCTCTCATAGCGTGAATTGTATTATGAAACGCATCTGTCAGTGGTCTGATCATCATACCGTCACGTCCTAAGGCATTGAAATTTCTCTACACAGTTGATATCGACGTAGTTCAAGTTGACAATCGCGACTCAATCTGGATGCGGATATCTGCCGTGCCGATCAACAAATTCGTCCCACGTTCAGCTGATCACCACGGTGTCCTCAGTGACCAGTCCTGACGCCCTCTTACCATGAATAACCGCATATTCATTGTATATGTGTCTTTTTGCCCATCACTCTCTTTATATGTCCAAAGATTTACCACAACAGTACCCGCTTCTGCAGTAACTCCTGCCAATTTTTAGCCTCAAGGCACACCATCCCCAATAACCATGTCCACAGCCAAAATGCCATTAATATCATATTCCCATCATCTTCAAGGCTTCCCCACACAATGAACCTGCTTGCCTGTTTGTGCATTGCCACCGACAGTGGATATTCCTCTCCAGCAGGGTCGACTAGCTCGGTTGGATATTTCTCGGTGCAACTCTGCGGTGGGTGAGTCCGCCAGTGGTCACCATTTCTTTAGTACTTCTATCATCGATCATTGTTCACCGAACGAGCACACAATTGGTTGCGTCTCTTGTTATCCTTTTGATTCCTGTCCCTCGGTGTAGGGAAGATCGTCATCCCATGGCACTTTCGGCTATTGGATGAGTGGTATATAATTATCTGCCTTATCTTCATCAGTGAACCGGTGAACAAATGAAAATGTCATAGTTTACTTTACATTAGTAACAATCACAACAATCAACATAAATGTGGTGGGGGGGTTTACTTAACCTTACGAAGGAAAGTTGGATTTGTAAGTGAACCAGTCAAGTTGTCCCACCCTCTATGCAACGTTGTGAATGGAAACTGGTCTATAAATAAAAGACGTGACAAGAATTAATAGAGTGAATTGTAGATCCATAATCGTCGAGACAAACACTAAGGTCCTCTGATGAGAATGGGACACCTGTGCACAATGCTAGAACATGTAAAATCACGCGTTGTGTGAACGAATGTAGCTAAAACACGGCCCTGGGAGTAGATAAGCGCTTGTGTCCCCTTTGACAAGAGTAGGATGCCTCTGTGCAATGCTACAATGATTGAATCAATTTGTCTTACCCTCTATGCACCATTGTAGACGCAAACTGGTTTATGAATAAAAGATGTGATACAAACTAATAGAGTGAATTGTATGTTCGTAATCGTGGAGACAAGCGCTAAGGTTCCTACTGACGAGGGTGGGACACCTTTGCACGATGCTACAACATGTAAAATCATGGGTTGTGTGAACGAATGTAGCTAAGACATGGCCCAGGGAGTAGACAAACGCTAATATTCTCACTGACAAGAGTGGGACGCCTGTGCGCAATGCTACAACAAGTCAAATTATGCATTGCGTGAATGAGTGCAATTAAAGTATGACCCTGGGAGTTCGAGATCATTTGGATTGTGATGGGTGTATATCGTCCTGACACCCAGGCATCAGCAACATGTTGAAGAAGACATGCATTCTGACAAAACTCCGAGACCATTACTTGAATGAGATGCTAGACATATCTCAGATACTTTGGCACCTCATCATGAAAACAAGTGTGATGTTGAATGCTGACACTATCACTTGTTTCGTAAGAGAAGGACGGGACCGTCCCAATATGAAGACAAAGTAAATACTAGCATATACCTCGAGACTCCTGACTTGGCATCAGACTTCGAACACTGCAGGAGACCCCCTTTGACTAGGAAAGCTTCCAGGAACTAATGTCAAGGCGCCTATCTCTCAATTTGCCTTTATGGAGCAAGTCGGTACATTCGGGTCAGCCTTGCCAAAGCCAAAGAATGGCTACAATTATTTTCTCAGTGTTCCATTGACGTCCCTAATTCAACAGCTGGACGTCAACATAATGACTCGTAGCTTAACTAGATCAGGACTTTGGTTTGATTATTTGGCTAGCCATTGAAATGGATTTTCGTACGTTAACATCTGCCGCAGTTCCTCCACCTACCAGTCCTCATGAACATCATACAAAGAGCGAATTTCACTGTCGTTTGGCAGGGTTGGTCGTCAAAATATATTTGGTGGTAGTCAGCACGTTGAAAGGGAGGTGATTCGTCTGTTAATTAATCATATTTAGTTGGAGATTGTGCATAAGCTCCTTGAGCAAGGGCGTTATAGGTAGAACTAAATTGAGGGTTGATTGCAAAGTCACGCAGCAATGTGTCATCAGTCTGGTCGTCATTATGATGGTATAAAGGGAGAATCCCATTGTAATTTGGGTGTGCTTTATGTTGCAGTAAATCTGGAAGATACTAGGATGTCGAATAGTATGAGATTTGGACTATTAATCAATCACATTCAGTTTAAGATAGTGCGTAAGCTCCTCCATCAAGGGAGCTGCAGGTAAAAATATTTTGATGGCTAATCGCGAAACCACACAACATCATGTTGTTGTCACAGTCGTCACTATCATGGTATAAAAAGAGGTTTCCCCTGTTGCCTGGCAGTGTTGGGATTAACATCTTGCATGGCATGACCACTGACAACCATCCTTCAAAATGAATGATATGACAATGTGACATTCACAACTGATTTATTATCATAGATGTAAGTATGGTAAATCAGATTAGTACGGGCGGTGGATCGTCATCAGTAAGCAGACAAAAGAACAGGGAGTAGTGGCCGAGTACAGCGAGAAAAGAGAATATCGATCTAATCTGAATCGAAGGCAGCATCCTCCAGCGCCTTCCTCTGCTCCGCAAGTGCATTGACAGACATCTGGGACACGACCTCTGGCGTCAGGTCATCACAGTGGCTTGTTCCAAAGATCTTCCTAAAACACCAGGGTCAGTCGCTATCCGATACTCGAACATTGACAAATACTACCTAGTCCACCATTCTAGAAGCTTCTCCACCCTACGACTCGTAATAGGACCGGGGACATCCTCGAAAAAGTCTATGATGTTGTTCCAGAACGATTCATAGTCAAAGTCGCCATTGACGGTGCGCCAAGATGAGACACTCAAGAGAGTGAAACGAACCTGTCGCTCAAATGTTAGATGCGAGACATCAATATAGTATCTAATACGATTTACTTACTTGGCAAGCAACGTAAGCGATGGAACGAGGTGTAACTTTCTTCATGTTAATAATCAAAGCAACACATGTTTTGACTTTCGGCTGGTCTGATCTCTGCCATGCGCGCCTGTTGTTCTCGATGATGTCAGCACCGTCACCATCGCCCTCAGCTTCCTTGGCAGAGGAAGGGGACGTGAATATGGCCTTGAAAGCCTGTATTGAAATGAGAAAAGTGGTGTCACGACTGTATTCACAAACCTCTCACCAGGACTAGGAGCTTGGATTTCAAAAGTCCTTCCTCAAGATTGTCGCGGTTGACTGCGTAATTTTCGTACAAAAATAGCGGCCAAGAGTTTTCTGAAACAATATATTTTATCGTTCTGTCATGAATGCCAGCCTTGACACTGTACCAGCATCAGTGTCCTGTGATACTAGTCTAGGACGGTTGCACCTCACCGGTCTTGAGTCCAGTCCCACTCTGAAGGGCAGAGCAACTTTCCACAAATATCACTCGCAAAGCCGTGCGAGTGCTTGTCATCAGGCCTGATTAGAGGAGATGGACGAAAATCTTGATTTACCCATGCAGTGACAAGGTCCTTGAGGCAGGATGTGTCGTCACCGCGAGCTGCATCGGCTCCTTTCTTAAGCTACAAGACAATCAGAATGCAGCAAAATTTATTTGCAAATGAAATCACAAACCTTTTTCAACATGTCTACACAATCTTCGTGGTCAAAGTCTCCAAGATTCGTGTGCAGCCACGGTAACACTCGCGAGAGCTCAATGTATCCATGCTGTAGGCGATCTTCCCTGCGTTTATAAAAAGATCAAAATGGTGTAAGACAAAAGTAGACGGCCTACGTTAGTGTGCTTTCCTCTGGTAGTTCGTCATACCGACAATCGTTCTCGGCAATCAATTCATCCAAGCTGGTGTAAAGGGCCACCAAGCGACGAATTGCCCTGCCTTGTGCAACAAAGTAGGTTGACTTTCTTTAACGACAATTCAATACTGGCCTATTCAAGGTGGTGAACGAGACCATAAGCTTACCTCTGCTTCGTCCCCCTCTCTTGCCGCATCTTCTCAAGCTCATCTTCTAAGGCAGCGATACGACGCTTGGCCCTTGAGTTGGCAGTGGTAGGAATGACCCCAGATGGAATTGACGATGTGGGTGCAGAATCCGTTTCATTGTCAAACACTGAATTAGAGTCATTAGAGTTGAACGATGCCATGGCAGGGTGGGGTGAGAGAAACAGACGTTGATGCACAGTGCAAGAGCGGGGTGGAGTGGAAAAGTGAGGTGAAACGGGGAGGATGAAAAGAGTGAAGTGGAGTGATCAAGTAGATATAAAGATTTTATATGTTCAATATTCGCTAGAGCAAGGCCTTAATGATAAATGGAGATTTACGTATTGGTACATAGTATGCACCTGGGTTTTATGCACCTGGCTCATTATGCATCCGAGGCTTATGATACTATTACTTCTGTTAGCCGCAAAAACTGCCGTTAACATCTTAGTAGGCGATCACCATAGATGGATGTTACTCACCTAAGTACTACTACAGTACACTTTTTCATAATGCATGACCTCATAATGCATAATTCTCATAATGCATCACTTTGGGCAGGTCCTGTTGCGGGACGCGGGCAATATGCATGCAAAACGCATAACACATAACGCATAAGCCTCCGGGCCAATTTATGCATTATGAGGTTGTGTTCAGGTCAGCATCAATCACTGTCAGCACCTATACTAATGTAGTTTAGACTATCTAAGTACATAGCGGTGTCAAAAATTGTCTTTGTTCTCCTCTCAAATGTCCAATATGACCCGCAAACCGCGGGAGAAGCCAGCTCCCTACAAGCAGCGCTCGGAGACAGTCACAAAGAATAAAGATGCACCCGCTACCTCAGCCAAACCTCATAAGGTCACGACTCGAAAAAATCTCACCTTGAATGACTGGCTCGTTGTCTTCACATACATTGATACCCATCCCCATCAGTCACAAGCCAAAATTGTTTTACACTTCGAAAATGAACTCACAGGGGCTTTAGCCCTTAGTCAATCAGTTTTATCTTGCGCCCTTAAACGACGGCCAGAGTGAGAAGCACGAATCAACTCTAATCCGAATGCTTTATCATCAAAATGTCCACATGTTGTAAGCTGACAATCGAAGAGATTTTGGATCCTGTTGAAGAGAGGGAAGTTGGTGATGATTGTGATTACGAGTTTCCAGGTGGGGACAACGAGATTGTTGAGGAAGTTCGAAGACAAATGGCAATTGAAAGGGGGGATATAATGGAGGTGGATTCAGATAGTGAGGATGGTGACGAAGCTGAAAACGTGACGCCGGAGTACACTTTCACACAAGTATTCATGCTGTGCCAACAACTTGAAGACGCTTGCCTTCAATTTGGTGAACTAGAGGTTTCGTTTGATCTCTCAAAACGGCTGCGGGCATTTAGGGCTTGTGTGCGCAGAGAGGAAATTCGTGGAGCAAAGCAGACAACAATAGATTCATACTTCAGCGGTAAATAGAAAATGATATGTTGTGTACCGCTCTCCGCTGTCACACTCTTGAGGGAGGTCGCATGGCATCACAATGTGTCACATATGTCACACAACTTGATAATGCATAAGTGGTCATAATGCATAGCCTGGGAGGGGTCCCGACATTATGCGTTATGAGAAAGTGTACTGTAGTAGTAGTTGCCCAGACTCAGTGCATTGACATACAGCGGAATGTTCAAGTTTCCCTCGACAACTGTGACATTTCAACGAAAAGAGATTGAGACTGCAGAAGGGCAAGGCGCGTTTAATATTTTGTGGGGTCGGATCTTGACCAGTCTAATTGAACATCTGCCGATCATTCTAACAAGGACTCCGAGTTCTGCCAGTGACCTTGACTGCCACGGCCACTTCAAGTTATTGCAGCAAACTTCAATAGATATAAGTCCATAGTCTGAGCTAGTACTAGTAGATGGGAGCACAAAGCGCCAAGATCGAAAACATCATGATAGTCACCGTGACAGTGCTTGATCCTGATATTATAGAGTCAGGTTAGTCAACTAGTCAGTTGAAGTCGAGCAGGGCCATGATGGTGCCGCTGCCTTGTATGGTAGTACTGACTCGGAATCATTGCCTGGATCATACCGTGACTATCATCATAGCCGCATACCATTGAACAGGTCATGGCAATATCACAGTAGCAATAATACTAGGAGTCCGACGAGTCTGAGTCAGGACCAGGCTAGTTCGAGTTGAATCACCAGGTAACCAATGGCGGCCGCTTAGTACCCTTCCAAGTGACGGTCCCGGATGGGCGAACACCAAATTCCAGCCTGCCAGTGGATGCCATGTCTGCCAGTGGAACAAAGCTGCCTGCTAGTGAGTATCAATTGTTCAAACTCCCACCCCGGTCTCCCCTGCCGCGGCTGCCAGTGAATGCAAGCCCGACCCGGAGACATTCCATGGCTGACTAAATTATGGTAACCTACCATGACTATTATCATGATAGACTGAAGGCAACACTTTACTAAGCGCTGCCAAACAGGCAACATGCTCAGCATTTTCATTTTTCAGTCGCAACCTGGCCCAGGTCATGGTCGGGTCGTAAAATTGAAGGTAAACCGCTTGTCGGTCATGGTGGTCCCACACAGTGCTTGACAAGCTATCTGCTTCATTGACTGCCATGACAAACTTGAAGGGGACCGTGACGAACTTCAAGTTGACTCAACACCTCCAAACGGCTAATTTCAGACATAGCGATGATCGTCTGCCCTTTGGCAAGATCCGGTAGAAGAATTGACTCACCTCTGAGTCAAATGCTACTGGTCGAGGCTAGTCACGCCAGTGCCAATGTGAAGTTCGTCACAAACTTGATGGACTCCACTCGAAGGGAATTGTCTCCAAGAGGTACAATTGCAGAACTGACTTGCATGCAAGATAATGGCACAGGTCATCTTCAAATCATGAATGGTCTCAGGCTCCCTGAGGCTGACGACCAACTTGAATGACTCGAACTCAGGAGTAGCCTATTAGATTGACCTAAAGTCTTTCAAACTCCGAAAGGTACAGAGTCCGCTGATATGAATATCCCCACAGCTATACAGTGTTACTCAGCATCTAGCATGCAAGTCGGTCATACAAAGACAATGAGCCCTAAACGCTCATCCTCGCGTCATCACCAGGAGGCCCGTGAACATGTAGTAAGTTTTATGTCGTTACCTGGAGGTTCTGATCAATGACAAAACGTAGGCGGCCGCCGATAAGGCAATAAGCAGCGCCGCAAAAAAATGTTCCACTCGGCGAGTCTCTACTACTGGCGACCGTATATGCCCTTGTTCCAAGGGCCATAGCCGTGCGGATCCATTTCTGGGTCCCCCTTCATATCCACCAAACGTCATCATCCGTCGTATGGCTAGATGCACCCAAATTGACAGCACATATGGAACGTGCGCAAAGCCTAGTGGGCCGACTCCAGGGGAGCTGACCTTTGCTGAAAAGGCGCTTGCAATGGGTCATTCAGGTTCGGAAATCTCTTTGATAAACTCAGAAATTGTAAGTTCTAGTTTCCTTTCTTGAGCGTTTTTGGGAGGTTCACAAGTTGTTGTGTATTAGGGCAAAGATATCCTGAAACGTGGTTTAATGCAAATGACAGATGATGCCATTCAACAAGCTACTCTCGTGAAGCAAGCCTCCCGTGAAACCAGTCGCCTCCGTGTTATCTTAACAGCGTGGGAGATAGAAGAGGCAGAACGCCACGCGGAGCTCCTACACCTACTGCAGTGTACCAACATGCAGGTTTACGAAGAAGCCAGTGATGAAGCTTCCTGGTTCGAAAGGTTCTTGTCGGACCGGTCCTTGGCGCAAGTGCAACAGGACTTCAATTTGAACCTGAAAGTCTACAACAATGATTTGTCATCATTCACGACTACTGATGGACTACTCAATGAAATCGAGAACCACGCGGAGGAGCGCGACCTCGTTTTGTCCCAAGAAGAATTCGCAAAGAAAATCAAAGCCTTGATGGTCGAACGTGATGGACTCAAAGGAGATGGCAAGGAGAGTCATGGTGAAACTGACAACAGTGTTTACAATTCAAACACATCAGAGTGTCGTTAAGGTATGCATTCCAGTTAGTATAGAAGCCCCACATGCTGACGACCATAGTAGCTATTTGTATTACCGCAAGGAAATCTCCGTGAACGTCTGATAATCGATGCTCCAGGTTGCCCCTTTATAACGTGTCATATCATTTATTGTAGCCCTTCTCGAGTAGCATGTATTGTTGTCGAATCAGATCAACCTTAGATTATTGGTATCATGTATCAGTGAGAAGCGTCCTTGACCACAAGTTGAGTGCTATATTAACTAGTTGCATTGATGGATTTTGTCCTCGCATTCTTACTTGTGTGTTCCCCCTCAGGTCTCCCCTTCCCATGGCCTCAAAGAAGGGCAAAGGAAAAGCTAAGGTATGGCTGCTTTGTCTTAGTATTGTTTCATTAACGAATCAAACAGAGGGTGTCTCCGTCACCTGACGACTTACAATACACATCTGGGTATTGCACTAACCTGGACAATCCAAGTCAATCTAGCCTTGACATGGACTTCAACCATGCAAGCTCCTCTGATGCGTCGTTTGGCGTCCAAGTTCTGTCCATGCAGCAACCTTATCATAACAACCACTTCCCTCCTAGCTCAAACCTGAGTTTCACTGCCGCTGCTCCAAACTCCAGCTTCCCTCCCTTCTCCCCATACTTTGATGTATCTAACCCATACCTTACTTCCCTAAACCCTAATCATGATGTTGTTCCACCCACCCTTAATCTGGCTCCTCTCAACCCTGTTGCTGCTGCTGCCCCCAATATCGTTGCTCCCCATCCTCGGTTGCCTCACAACACTACAGCCCTTGAACTGATGGTGCAATCCTACCGAGAGCCGCTGTTTTTGCGCCATCAGACGCTTGAAGCACGTACATCGGTTCGCAGCCAACCATACAATTTGACAGTGCGTCGGGGGACATCATCCAATGATATCTCACAAGCTCGGCAAGTCGAGTTTGAGGGTGAGGCTTCAGCAGTACATTTTTTTCTTGCTGGTGCTGCAACAACTCTTAACATTTACTGCTCAGGGTAGATTGTCTGGTATGTCGGGGATTCTGAGACCCAACGCGAGATCACGCCTCCCTCGCTTGACAGCGGACCATTCAATACCAGGTCCCTTCACGGCAGTCCCTCCAACAGCAGGACCTTCGACAACAGCACCTTCGACAGCGGGACCTTCAATGCGGAAAACACGTCAGCCAACACGTCAGACAAATAAGTCCTCAGAGACATTCTGCGATGCTGCCGCATCGAAGGCAGCTCGACTACTATCCTACGCGATAATTGATGAAGCGCGTGATCAACTGAAGTGTTCTCTCTTTAAGAAAAGCCTCATGTTGCGTGGGGATCTGCTAGCCTCAGAGATTGATGACTCTCTCATCAATGCCGTGATAGGGAAGATCCGTGATGAAGGCATGCGCCTACCCATTCTTTCAACTAAAACCTCACATTGCGCTAGACACTGTTAACCGATGGACTGAAAAACATAGCTGCGACATGAGAAAAAGCCTCAGAATGGTCCCCGTGAATCTTCGAAACGAGATCAAACACTTGGCACGTACAATTGCTTTATGTTCGTGGGGTCTTTTGCCAGGACTCGAGGAACAAATTCAAGATATCATAGCCTACCGACGTGCTCTCGTCGAGGCCCTCATTCAAACGTATGATCACGTAGACTCATCTATGGCGGTAACCTTTTTATTTTTTTACTACCGAACTATGTGGGCTAACGACTGCCCAGCCCTTCGGACACCCAGCGGTTGTGCAAATGGTTCAAGCAATCATTAGGCAGTTTCGCTGTCATCTTCCTGAAAATGACAACGAGATTAATGTCGCCAACATCATCGCGTTTGCGGTAACCATGCTTTGTTTTGCATTGAGGGAGTTTTCGGAGGGGACGTACAACCCGTCTGAGTTTGTCATTGAGGATGAGGAAACAACTTACAATGAAGTCCTCAATCGCATTGAGGGGCTTGATGAATCTGACTTAGAGTTTTATTATCTTATGATTGACCATATATTCAAGTTGCTGTAGAACTATGTACAGTTCTTACTTATTGTATCCAATCGTAGCGGCAGTGAGCCACCAGTGACTGTCTTTAGTGCATCTGCTTTAAGTTTCGATTGTCGTGGGTAAAGTACTAGTGTTGCTTACCTAAGTTCCCATATTAGCATCAATACTGTCCGCGCAATCAAGCGTGAGCTTAGCCTTTTGGCCTAATGGTTAATGGCGTAAGGTCAAGGGACGACAGTCTTGGCTACTTACAATGTGTTGCCCTCGTTATTTCACGGCCCTTTCCCCTGTTTCTCACTTCTGCAGTGCTAGGCCATGGAGGATATGACAGGTCCAGGGTGCCTAGAGCAGTAAGCCTGTGGGGTTGTTGTATGATAACCAGCAGGTGTACTACTAGTACTACTTGAAGTCATACTACATATGACCAAACCTTCAAGGTGAGTCATGCCACATTTCATAAGCATCAGATTACGTAATTTTTCCCCCTTCTCCTGCCAGTGCGGATACCATTATGATGCATCCCTTATACTTATGACATCTTCGCCTCATTGAGCATGATGGTTGAAATGATGTCAGGAAAGCCATGCCGCAGTCTAGCACATCTTGGGAACAGCCCCCTGCTGATCCTGTATGGGCAGCTCTCAATAACAGCGAGGTCGATTGATGTTTTGACTGTTGTCACGGTCTTTCATGGCGATTGGAAGATGATGGAGCTGTCATCAGATTTTCAGCTCATCTCAGTCCCCGCACTGCTCCTCCCTCGTGTTCGTATTGCGGAATATCATCATTCTTTCTACCTGGTAAGTCGCCGTCAATTCCAGCTTGTTTCAGCCCACGCTGTTTCCCTGAAGATCCAGAATGATCTTACTCAAGAGGTGCAGGTATGCCGTTTCGCTTGCATTTATTTGCTGAGCTATCATCACCCAGTTACTTACCATCAGAAATTGCTGGTACTTCTCAGCTTTCCCCCTTCCCGACAGTCTCAGAAAGTTCATGAATACTAATCACCGATCCCAGAAGACGCGCTGATACTGTCCGCTCCCCCTTCCCTTGACTGGATGCTTGCACGCAACAGCGACAGGGAGGGTTCTTGTTACCAGGATCGCCTCAGAGTGCAAGACCTGGAATGGTCTCACCACTGGTTATGCCCTTGTACACTCCGTTGGGTCCTAGTGAGAGATGTTCAACTTGATGTTCCCTCCCCTCATCACAAAAGAGACACCATGCAATCCGTCATCCACAATTGACTAGGTAAGCACGTCGTATGTGCAGTTCTTGGGTACACGTAAATGCTACAATGTGACATAGAATCCCTTTCCCGCGATATTAGTATTTGGATGGTGGTCGTTGTGCTGCTCTTATCAAGTCCTTAGGCTCGCTCCCCGAAGAGTGGATGAAGCAATACATTGCTGAAGTTGTGGTGAGGCTTGAGTGTCTTCACCAGTGTGGCGTTGTTCACCAGTAAGTTTTACAAAATGTGCACAGGGCACATACTTGTCATCATTTTTTCAGTGACTTGAACCTCACTGATTTCAGTCTGAGTAGGATTGGCCTCCTTGGTCGTCAAACGTGCGAACCCATTGGCACTGCGGTAGACTGGGTTGGCACCAGTGATTGTTGCATTGTCCATTCATACGTTGCTGTACTGCGTAGTGGGCTCTTGGTGTCATAACTTACGAATTCTCACATAGTATATCTCCTTTCCATGCGGAGACGCCAGAGAAGGTTCTGGACACATCAAGTGGCACATCGACTGGGTAGAGTTCTCCGACAAGGCTCACAACCTCATGCAGTGGTGGCGCAAATGACATCAAGGGGCAGTTCTTCTTTGAAGGCATTGATTGGGACAAAGTTAAATCTGAAGAGGTGTCATTTATTCTTGAAGTTTCTGATCCTGAACCAACTGATCACTTCGATCTGTGTTGAGTTATACCTCAATTATTTCAGGAGATGATACTGCTATCTTGAACCCTGTGGATAGCCCATCTCTTACCCTGCCTTCCCCAGCACACCACTGCTGGGCAGTCGCTATGCAGTTCCATTGCCTGTCAGTGACAATCTTGGGCCCGATGACGCATATCCTGTCCAATCCTATAGGCTCACATAGCAGGAAGAAGAGCACCTCGCAGAGCATCAAGGAGCTGCACATTCACAGTGCAGTGACAGCTCTAGATCAGAACTTGTTTGCTTAGGGTCCTCCTTCATCAACATCCACTTCATCAATAGCGTCATCTCCTCCATGAGCAAGTATACCTCCTTCGACACCTGGGAGCAGCAGCAGTAGTCACGCGCGCAAGCCGTCTTAATCTGGAATGTTGGAGCATTGATCAGCATGGAACGGAGGAACATGGTGCCAAGCCGTTTTGCAAGGCGTCCGTTTCTAGTAGTACTGGTGAGGGTTCTGGCTCTGATCATTGGTCCTCATCAGTGGGGCAAGGTTTGAGTCAGTTTCAAGTCGACACGCCTCCTTCATCAGTTCTTGATATCGACTTGAAGAAAGGGCCTGATTCCACTGATTGTGCAGTGACTTGTCTACTCGTTGAGGATAATCCAGTAACTGCCAAAATACTCTAGATGCTTCTCATGTGTTGGCTGCCGCATTGTCATGGTTGCGGATGGGTCATAAGCGTTGCCATGGGCGATATCAGTAAGTATTTTTGCGCCTGCATCATGGTTCTATGGTCTGATTTCTCGTAGAATTTGACTGTATCCTCAATTTACCCATGCCAGTCAGTCTGTAATGCGCTCTATCTAGTGTGCCCATTTGTTGCAACCTGCAGTTGACAGTGAAGGTGCTGCTCAATACATGAAGACGACTAAGACAACCAATAACAGGAATTCCAACACACCTGTAGTTAGACGCAAGTCCTGTTTCCTACTGACCTTCAATGCCTTCGTAAATGCTGATGAAACATCAGTCTCGTCTTGGAACAGGACATCCACATGATCGCGATGCTCATGCATGAAATCAAGAATTAGTCAAATGCGGGACATACTGGATAGACTCATCCTATGGACCTCTTCAACTCCTCAATGCCTACTCGTCCGTCTCACCCTTTACCCTTCCAATACTTCCGCTGACGCTGGATTCCTCATGTCTCTGCGCGAGTGTGAAAAAGGCTGCAAGCAGCCTAGCGCATGTGTGAGGACCTTGTGCTCAGCCATCAAGGTTACCCAGGCATTCCACCTGGAAAAGTCACGTATCTGGAATATCTGAAGTGGCCGGATATGAACATGCCTGATCCTTGCGGTATACTGAGCACGCCATCCAAGAAATTACCTTAGGTTCGTTGTGCTGCAGCTCGCAATCTGGTTCTGGCTTACTCTGATCATTTTATGGGACGCAAGGAAAGGTTTACTCTCCTTCCCGCTTCGAGATACAGATTTTAGGAGGAAAGCTGCATGCAAGGGGTGGTGGCAACCTGAACTAGACTTAAGGACAGCTGTTGCATTTGTGTATCCCTGCCTGTGCTGGGGCATCATTCAGCAGGAGTGGGCAGGATAGGTCAGATTATTTGACTCAGATTGATATGAAGGATGACCAACAAAAACAAGAAACTATTGTAAAAGCCGCGGAAACTCCTACATTTGTAGGTAGATGCTCCACTCCCTTGACTCCTCTTGTGTCTTCACCCTCGTAAGTTCATACCTTCAAGCCGTTGTATCTAGGAAAATTAACGTACACCTCTGAGCCCCAGCAGGCGTTCAAACTCTTGCATTTCCATCTCAAACATTCGGTGTTCCCTTGCTATCCATAGGATCATCATAGCGCGGACTTCTTCTCCCCAAATCGGCGGCTGCAGGCAAACCGGAAATGGCTGCTCGGGATGGTAGAGCTGCTGACGCACGCGCGCACGTGCGACGGCCCATGTTGCATACATTATATCCTGAAAAGTTAATGGTTTAACGTTGTGAATAAACTATCTTCCCTTACCAGTTGTCTCTCTGGCATGGTAAAGGAAACAGCCTGAGGCCTTGGCACATGACCTAGAGGTATACACTACAAATGCTTTGGTAGGCGACCATTACGACTGCATAAACACATACCTCATTGTGAGTCTGCGTGTTCATAAGATCAGAGATGCAACTACTTAATGTGATGAGAAACCAGACAGACCTGACGATTGCCATTAGCGCGGTTCCTTTCCTCACCGCAATGGTTCTGCGTTCTGAGTCTTTCCTCGCCGTTACGATTGCTCTGCATAGTTCATAGTCTGATTCACGAAATGGCCAATGATAATATGATCTGAATGCGACTTAATAACTGATTTTACTGAAGTAGATGTCACGTGACGTCATTCCAAATTTAGATATCACATTCTAATTTTAGATTCTATGCATGTTCAGAACGAACTTGTCAAAGTTTACCTCGGCTTGTTATGTGTTCTCCCCCTTGAATTCTCTCCATTGTGTTGCGTATCTAGTAGGGACACTCCAAACTTCAAGATGGGGGGCGGTCAATATTTCTCTCTTCCTCAGGTGGAATACTTGACATACTCAATGGCTGCGGCCACGGTTACCCATGGACCTTACCAGCTTGAAAGACTCTAATTTGGAGTCATACTAGTAGTGCATGCTAGTCATTTCCCCCGTTCCGATTTTATTTCAGCCATCTATCCTCTCCTGTGGCCGACTCCTCCGTCACATTCAAGACAAAAGATGGAACAAGCTCAAGTATGCTCCAAGACAGTATGTTGTCAGGCACCTCAGCGCGTTGCCTCTAACCATGTGAATCTCCAGCAAGTTGTACGGTCTGATAGTCGCAGGCCTGATACTTAAAGTGTGTCTGGAGATTTTGAACGCTTGATCATGAGTTGATGACCGTGTACGTCATCATCAGCAAGGCGGCCGCAGCATGTCGTTTCCTGGATGTCAAAAGCAAAGGTGAGGAGGAACAAAGATCGGAAAAGAGCTGGATAGTACGCTTCTCCTCACCTTCACATTATGCCAGCCTTACATCTGTCGCAGAACCAACAGAACACTCTGCGTGCTCTAGACAGAGAAATTCAGTGCTTGATGTGCTCAAAGAAGTAGGTGGTCTGCCACTGAGCTTCGCAAATTTACACCATCTTCCTGTCAGGCTTTCAGTCTATTACTGTTACAGTCGCCGACCGATTGAAGAGGCTTTTATTTCTGAAGGCATATAGTTTCTCGGACCACTCAGGCAGGTGTTCCCTCACACGCACTGCTTGCAACTAGTGGCATCAGCATGCTCTGTTTAAGCGGCAGTTATATTGGCAGTGGCCAATCGTGGGGATAGTTGCAGAACATTGTTGGAGTCTCAAACCAGGTTCATATCAATACATGAATGTGTGGTAACCCTGGACTAATAAAAATTTAGATTGCCCGCTTATTAATTGGATTGGCTAGTTGGAGATTCAGGAAAGCCTGAATCAGACAAGGTCGATTTTTAGACAAAATGAAATTTCGAGCATCGTGGACCTGGCTATGGGGTCCTTACTTTGTTGTGCATGTATTAATACTGATAGCTTTTCCACCCTCATTAACTATTTATATGAGCATCACTCAGAGGCCGAGGGAGGGGAGCAACTGCAGAGCACATCAACAATGCTGAGGATCTTGCACCCACTCAGCTGAGTCCGCCTGTTAAGGTTGTACTCAAGGGTAATGGATCCAAAGGGCTTCGGCCTCAGCTCATACGCTGTGCCCCTTTCCCGAGTATAGCCCCGTATTTCAGAATGCTATAAGTATCATATCTGAAGATCCGGATGGCTGTTGTAGCGTATCCGAAAGTCCGGATGACTATCGTATGATATCCGGGTGTAGAGGAGAGTAACGTATTCCTATCCGAAGACAAGGAATAGTATCATAGGATATCCGAAGGTAAGAATTAGTATCGTTGTTAAGGTCGTGCTCAAGGGTAACAGATCCAAAGGGCTTCGGCCTCAGCTCGTACGCTGTGCCCCTTTCCCGAGTATAGTCCCATATTTCAGAATGCTATGAGTGTCATATCCGAAGATCCGGATGGCTATTGTAGCGTATCCGAAGGTCCGGACGACTATTGTATGGTATCCGGGTGTAGAGGAGAGTAACGTATTCCTATCCGAAGACAAGGAATAGTATCGTAGGATATCTGAAGGTAAGGATTGGTATCGTATTCCTATCTGAAGATAAGGAATGGTAACGTATACGGATCCGGATGGCGTCCGGATATCGGACGAGAGTATAAGGACTAGTCTAGACAAGTCTAGGACTAGAAACTAGCAGAGTATAGACTATCCGTAGATAGAGGCGGATGCGTATAGA
>Ga0310811_10004264_pt1 | contig 17970 bp, 13 predicted proteins | sample YCmetagenome_FD_207642 | JGI IMG/M metagenome (GOLD analysis project Ga0310811, IMG submission 207642) | Soil microbial communities from experimental microcosm in Duke University, North Carolina, United States - YC | ecosystem: Engineered > Artificial ecosystem > Soil microcosm > Unclassified ...
GACTCGAACACCTGACCCTCGCATTACGAATGCGATGCTCTACCGGCTGAGCTAAAGCGGCCCCCGGCGGACGGCGCCAGTAACAGGGAGACCCCGTATCCGCAACAGCCGATGCGTTAACGGGCTGATAACCAAAGCATGACACTAACCCGTCAGTTTTGGTGCGGGGTTTGACGATGGAGCAGTTGCCGGTCCTGGGCGGAACGCCGGTGGACGAAGTGCTGGAGCTGACGGACGCGATCGAGCCGCCGCCGCCGGTGGAGGGTGACGAGCGCCGGATGCACGTACGCGCCTACAACCATTGGGTGTCGCTGCTGCGTGGCCGCCCTTTCCCCTCGATTGCCGATCTCGATCCTGCCGGAAACACCGATTTCGGGTCGCATTCGGTGGTGCTCGATTTTTCGCGCGGCGTGGACAAGCCCGCCATCGCGTTCCTCGGCAAAGCATTGGCGCACGAGTGCGAACTGCAGCAGGGCGCACACGAGCTCGAAGAGGTGCCGCCGCGTTCGCTGCTGTCGCGCCTGACTGACCATTATATGCAGATCATCGCCAACCGCGCGCCGGTCGGCTTCGAAGCCGAATTCCAGAGCGCGCGGGGCGTGCAGACCGCCTATCGCGGCATCCTCATGCCATTTTCGACGGACGGGGAAGACATCGACTTCATCTTCGGCGTGATCAACTGGAAAGAAGTCGCGCCGGTGTTCGAGGCAGCGGCGGTTCACGACGAGCTTGCCGCGCAGCCTGTGCGCATTCCCGCGTGGCAGGATGGCCCGCATGCCGCCGCGCCGGTCGAAACTGCGCCGCTCGAACTGGTTGCGGATCTCGAAGATCCCGAGCCATTGTCGGACGATCTGTGCGATTGGCTGGCTTACGCCCGCAACAGCGCCGATGCCGTCAAGCAGGCGGACAATCGGAGCCGCGCCGCGCTGTACCACGCGCTGGGCAATGCCTATGATTTCGCGCTGCTCGCTGACGCACAGCCGGACGTGTACGCCGAGATGCTCGAGGATGCCGGCATCAAGGTGCAGGCTCGCGCCCCGATGACCCCGGTGGTGAAGCTGATCTTCGGGGCCGATTACGACAAGACTCGCCTGACCGAATTCGCCGCCGCGCTGACCTTCGGCAAGCGTAACGGGCTGCTCAAAAGCGGCATGTCGACCTTCCTCGATCACTTTCCCGGCGGACTTAAGGCCGTCGTTGCCGCCGAACGCCGTGCGCGCCGGCCCGAAGGCAATCCGCGGCTCGACCGCAATCGCGAGGCCGCGCGCAAGATTGCGACGCAGGAAGTCTTCACGCTGCCCGGCGACGACGAATTCGTCGTGCTGGTGGCACGGCGTATCGACAGCGAACGCGTCGGGATTATCGGTGCCGCGCCCGAGGATGGGCCGCTGATCGAACGCGTGCTGAAATATGTCGCGGCTGCCGAAGTGCTTGCCGCTGCGGGTTGAGGTTCACGGTTAGGCGGCGCATAGGCTGAGGGCATCACGGCGCCTGGAGAGGCGCGCCGCAGGAGCCCTTTGCAGCATGGCCGATCACGCGCCGCAATCGAACAATACAAATCGTCAATATCATGAACTGACCGCGCAGGTTGCGGAGGCCCTGGTTGCCGGGGCCTTGCCTGGGGAGGTCGACGGTTTTGCCGCCGCTGATCGTGACGAGGCGGCCGAATTGGCACTGCGCGCGCTGGCCGAACGGCAAGACGGCAAGCCGCGCGTGATCTGCGAAACCGACGTGACCGAAGGCGGACGACGGGTGATGCGGATGGCGATCGTCAATGATGACCGGCCGTTCCTCGTCGATACGATCGCGGCGACAGTCGCCGATGCCGGGCTGACGATCGATCGCTTGCTGCACCCTGTCGTCACCGTCACACGCGACAAGGGTGCATTGACCGCCATCGGCGGGGTCGAGCGCGAAAGTCTGGTCTATCTCGAGGTCGAGCGTGCCGACGCGCGCGACCGGCGCGGCCTGATCGAGAAGATCGAGCGTAATCTGGGCCACGTCGCCAGCGCGGTCACTGATTGGGAGCCGCTCAAGGCGGCGATGGCGAAGGATCGTGACGGGCTATCGGGGGAGGGCGCCGCTCTGCTCGGATGGCTGCTCGGCGGGCATTTCACGTTGCTCGGCCATGCGGAGTTCGCGGCTGACGGCACGATGAGCGAGCCGCTCGGCATTGCCGGCGTGCTCGGCGACGAGCTTCTGTCCAAGCAGGCGCGGGCGCGCGCCATCGACGTGCTCAAGACGCGCGACGCGCCACTCCTGGTCAAATCCAACTGCATTTCGCCGGTGCACCGCCACGCGCCGCTCGATCTGTTGATCGTGCCACGCGGCGACGGGTTGTCGATCCATGCCGGGCTGTGGACCAGCGCCGCGCTGAAGGCCCGTGCCGAGGATGTGCCGGTGCTGCGCGAGCGGTTCGCGAACTTGCTCGTCAAGCTCGGCTTCGCGCCCGCGGGGCATGCCGGCAAGGCGCTGGCGCACGCGCTCGACGCGCTGCCGCACGACCTCCTGATCGGCATCGACGAGGCGGATCTCGAAACACTCGCGCTGACTGCGATGTCGCTCGAAGATCGTCCGCGGCCAAAGTCGCTGCTGGTCGAAGGCGCGTTGGGACGCCACCTTTATGCGTTCGTCTGGTTGCCGCGCGACGAGCTGTCCACCGCGCGACGCGTCGGCATCGGCAATTTGATCGGCGAAGCCGCCGACGGGAAGATGCTCAGTTGGTCGATCGACCTGGGCGATTCCGGCGTCGCGCTGCTGCGCTACACGTTCGACCGGCGCAAATCGGCGCGCGACCCTGACGCGGCGAAGATCGACCAGCAGATTGTCCACCTCGTGCGCGGCTGGGCTTCGTCGGTCGAAGCGGCACTGGCTGAAGAGGGCGACGCGGGACGCGCGGCGCGGCTCGCACTGCGTTACGCGGACCAGTTTCCGCCGGGTTACCGCCAGGCGGTCGAACCCGAAGAGGCGGCGCGTGACATCGGCCGCTTGCACGGGCTGAGCGATCATGCGCCGCGCTCGGTGCGGCTATACCGTAATGACGAGGACGCGGCGGACCGGCTGCGCCTGAAACTCTACAGTGCGACGCCGCTGACGCTCAGCGATGCCGTGCCGCCGCTCGAAAACTTCGGTTTCCGCGTGATCGAAGAGCTGTCGACCCGCATCGGACGGCAAGGCGAATTCGGCCACATGTATCGCTTCGTGGTGGACACGAGCGGGCGCGCCAGTGACGTGCTGGCGCGTGCCGATCTGGTCGAGGCGACGATCGCCGAGGTGCTGACCGGCGCGGCAGAGAACGACCGGTTCAATGCGCTGCTGATCGGCGCCGATCTCTCGCCCTCGTCGATCGTGCTGTACCGCGCGTTGTTCCGTTATCTGCGACAGACGGGCGCGGCTTACGGATTGGCGACGGTCGTGGATGCGCTGGATTCTTATCCCGCCATCGCCAAGGCAATCGTCGCGCTGTTCGAGGCGCTGCACGGCCCGCAGGGCGGCGATGCCGATGCGGCACGCGCGGCAATCACCGAGGGGCTGACCAAGGTCGCGTCGATCGAGGAGGATCGCATCCTCCGCACGCTGCGTGCGGTGGTCGAGGCGACGCTGCGCACCAACTTTTTTGCGCCCGCCGCCAAGGAAGCGATCGCGTTCAAGTTCGATAGCGCCAAAGTGCCGGGCCTGCCTGCGCCAGTGCCGTGGCGCGAAATCTTCGTCTATTCGCCGCGCGTCGAAGGCATCCACTTACGGGCAGGGCCGGTGGCGCGCGGCGGCCTGCGCTGGTCCGACCGGCGCGACGATTTCCGCACCGAGATTCTGGGCCTGATGAAAGCACAGCGCGTAAAGAACGCGGTCATCGTGCCGACCGGCGCGAAGGGCGGCTTCTTCCCGAAACTGCTGCCCGATCCCGCGACCAACCGCGATGCGTGGCTGGCCGAAGGAACCGAGAGCTACCGCATCTTCATCCGCACGCTGCTGTCGGTGACCGACAATCTGGTCGACGGACGTGTGACGCATCCCGATGGCGTGAAGATCCTCGACGGTGACGATCCGTACTTCGTCGTTGCCGCAGACAAGGGGACCGCGGCGTTCTCCGACGTTGCCAACGCTATCGCCATCGAACGCGGCTTCTGGCTGGGGGATGCGTTCGCGAGCGGCGGCTCGGTCGGTTACGATCACAAGGCGATGGGCATCACCGCCAAGGGCGCGTGGGTGTCGGTCCAGCGCCACTTCGCCGAAGCGGGCGTGGATGTGCAGTCGGAGCCGGTCGCGGTCGTCGGCTGTGGCGACATGTCGGGCGACGTTTTTGGCAACGGCATGCTGCTGTCGAAATCGATCAAGCTGGTCGCGGCATTCGACCACCGGCACATCTTCCTTGATCCCGATCCCGATCCGGCGAAGACGTGGGAAGAGCGCGCGCGGATGTTCGCGTTGCCGCGGTCGAGCTGGGCCGATTGGTCGGCACCGGTCAGCAAGGGCGGCGGGGTCCACAGCCGCGCGGCCAAGTCGATCGACTTGAGCTCTGAAGCGGCAGCGGTGCTGGGCATCGAGCCGGGTGAAATCGAACCGTCCGCACTGATCCGCGCGATCCTCCAGGCGCCCGTCGGGCTGATCTGGTTCGGCGGCATCGGCACCTATGTAAAAGCGGCGAGCGAAGCCAACGCGCAGGTCGGCGACGCGGCCAATGATGCGCAGCGCGTCGATGCCGAAACTATCCGCGCGCAAGTGATCGGAGAAGGCGCCAACCTTGGCCTGACCCAGGCGGCGCGCATTGCGTTCGCGGCCAATGGCGGGCGGATCAACACCGACTTCATCGACAATTCGGCGGGCGTCGATTGTTCGGACAACGAGGTCAACATCAAGATCGCGCTGGCGGCGGACGTGGGCAAGCCGGGCTTCGACATGGCTGCGCGCAATGCGCTGCTGGCGTCGATGACCGACGCCGTCGCGCATCTCGTGCTCGAGGACAACCGGCTACAGACGCTGGCGCTGTCGATCGCCCAGCGCGAGGGCGCCAACGCAATACCGTCACTGGTGCGGCTGATCGGCACATTCGAAGCTTCGGGCCGCCTCGACCGCAATGTCGAAGGGCTGCCGGGCGACGAGGTGCTCAAGCGGCGCGCGCAAGACGGGCGCGGCATGACGCGGCCAGAGCTCGCTGTTCTGCTCGCCACCGCCAAGCTGGGCCTGCAGGACGCGATCGAAGACCATCCGGTTGCAAGCGACGACGGCATGGTCAGTGAATTGCTCGCAGCCTTCCCGCCGGCGATGCAAGAGAGCCATCGCGAGGCAATCCTGTCGCACCGCCTGCGGCCGCAGATCGTCGCGACCAAGCTCGCCAATCGGATCGTCAACCGGCTCGGGCTCGTCCATCCGTTCGAACTCGCCGAAGAAGAAGGCGCGTCGATGGGCGATATCGCCTTTGCCTTCGTTGCGGCCGAACGGCTGTTTGGCCTCCGCGAAACCTGGGATGCGATCGATGCCGCTTCGCTGACCGAGGACGCCCGGCTGACCCTGTTCGAACAGATTGCGCTCGAAACCCGCGCGCAGATGGCCGATCTGCTGCGTGCAGGGCATGGCCGGGCAGGCATCGACGCGACAGTCAGCGGGCTGCGCGATGGCGTCGCGATGCTCGACACGCATCTCAACGACCTGTTGCGCGACGAGACCAAGGCGCAAGCCGATGAATTCCGCAATCTGCTGCGCAATGCGGGTGCGACCGACGATTTGGTGGCCAAGGTCGTCCGTCTGGCCGAGATGGATGGGGCGATCGGTCTCGCCGCCTTGGGCGAAAGCGCACACGTCAATGTGCTTGCGCTGACACACGCCTTCACCCGGCTCGGCGCGGCGCTCGGGATCGACTGGGCGCAGGGCACGGCGATGCGGCTGGCGCCGACTGATCCGTGGGAACGCTTGCTCATCGCGGGCCTTGCGCGCGATTTCCAGCAGATGCGGCTGGACTGGCTGCGGCGCGATCCGGCGGCGCCCGAGGCGCGCGTGGAGAAATGGCTCGAGGACTGCGCACCGCGTGTCGCGCAATTCCGCGGCCTGATCGACCGCGCGCGACTGGTAGCGCAGCCGAGCCCCGCGATGCTCGCACAGATCGCGGGACAGGCGCGGGTGTTATTGGGCCGTTAGCTGAAGGACGGCACGGCGGCGAGGAGCGCCCAGGCGAGCGCGCCGCCTGCCAGTCCGCCAGCAAGCAGGCGCGGGCCGTGCAGCCGTGTCCATAGCAGGAAGCCGGTTAGCGCCATGGTGATCAGCGCGCCGCCGATGGTGTCGATGAACAGCACCCAGCCAACCGGCAGGCCGACGCCTTTATGCAAATTCTTGATCGTGCCGAGCAGGTTCACCGCCTCGCGCTTCGCCGTGACATAATTCGAGCCGGGGACGTAATCGACCGTCACGCGCGCATCGACCAAGTTGAAGGTGCGCGTCCATTTTTCGGCTGGTGCTACGCGCCTGCCCATGAAGCTCGCGCTTTGGGATTGCTTGTCGCCCAGACCGGCTTCAGGCGGACGTGGCGCAGCGGCCTTAACCGGCAGCGCGAGCGCCTGTTGCGCCCATGTGCCGAGTGTGTCCGCGTCCCTGATCGCACCGGGCGACACGGGGAGGTCGACTGCGGGCAGCTCGATGGTCTTGCCAGTATCGATCTTCCACACGCTGCGGTGATTGAGCAGGACCCCGCTGGCGCCCATCATCAGGAAGAACAGCGCGCCCCAAAAGCCGGTCCAGGCGTGGATCCGCTTGAGCCAGCGCAAGAAGTTGGCCGACTGCCAGCTTCTCGGGACGAAAAACAAACCGCTCTGATTGAACACGCAAATCCTTCAGGCGTCCGCCCAGCGGCGGAGCAGATTGTGATAGACACCGGTCAGCTCGACGGTGGTGCGATCGCCCGCGCCCTGCGCCGCGGCAACGGCGCGCGTGGCGTTGTCGAGATCGAACAGGATGCGTCGCGCGCCGTCGTCGCGGACCATCGACTGTATCCAGAAGAAGCTCGCCAGCCGCTCGCCCCGCGTGACGGGCTCGACGCGGTGCAGGCTGGAAGAGGGATATAGGATCATGTGCCCGGCAGGCAGCTTGACCGACTGCACGCCGTGGCGCTCCTCGATCAGCAGCGCACCCCCGTCATAGTCGTCGCTCAGGAACAACGTGGCGGAGAGGTCGCTGCGCACGCGCAGGCCGTTCGCGCCCAGGCGGAGGGCATTGTCGACATGCGTGTCGAACCGCTCGCCGCCCGCATAGCGGTTGAACAGCGGCGGGTAGACTTTGGCTGGCAGCGCCGCCGCCACGAAGGTCGGATTTGATTGCAGCGCGGCGACGACGATCTCGCCCGCCTCCCGCGCCGCCGCACTGCCTTCCGATAATTGGCGGTTGTGCTTGGCGAGAGTGGCTTGGTGACCGGACGTGGCACTTCCGTCGATCCATTCGCCGCCCTCCACGATCCCGCGCACACGGGTGATGGTGGCGGCATCGAGCAGGTCCGGGATGACGGTCAGCATGCCGCCTGCTTAGAGACTGTCGGGCGCAGTGAACACTGGCGGTGCGTTCCCTAAAACTGTGTGCGCAGCGTCAGCTGCACGCTGCGTGGCTCGCCCGGCAACGCGCCAGAAAAGGTCGGCACGGTGTAGTATGTCTTGTCGGTCAGATTGGCGACTGTGACCTGCGCCTGGACGGGCCCGAAGCGATAGCCAGCGGCCGCGCGCAGAACCGTGTAACCGGGGACGCGCAGCAGCTCGAGCGCGTCGGCAAAGGCGCTCGATTTGAACGTGGCGCCGGCGCCGAGGCTGACGCCTTCGAGCGCCCCGGATTTGAACTCGTAATTCGCCCAGATATTGCCCGACCATTTGGGTGTCGCTGCAAGGCGTTTGCCGTAGCTGGGCTGGTTGACCGCGATGCCGGTGACCGTGACCAGCGCGCTCGAGCGGTTGACCGCGTCGACATAGGCAAGGTTGCCGCTGACGGACAAACCATCGAGCGGCGTCGCCGCCACGTCCAGTTCGGCACCGCGCGAACGCTGTCTGCCCTGCTGCACCGGATCCGCGCCAGTCACCAGCGTGACGAAGAAATTGTCGCGCTTGGTGCTGAACACGGCACCGTTGATCTGCAGCTTGCCTGCGATCGGCTCGGCTTTGAAGCCGGCTTCGACCTGGCTCGAATTTTCGGGAAGCGGCGATGCGCGTCGCGCGAAGTTCGACGACAGGTTCGCCGCCTCGGTGTTGACCGCGATGAACTTGCCGCGCGCATAGCCGGCGTAGAAGGACAAGGCTGTGCTCGGCTGATAGACCGCGCCGGCCTGCCAACTGACCAGCCCATTGCTGCCGGCAATGCGCGCCGGGGTCGCGGTGAAAATGCCTTCATCGACCAGCTTTACGTCGTCGTAGCGAATGCCGCCGCGGATCTTGAAATGGTCGCCCAACGCCAACTGTTCCTGGCCATAGACGGACAGCGTTTCCGAGCGTATGTGCCGGGCGAAGTTGAACGTCGTCGCGCTGGTCGCGGCGAAGGTGTCGAGCACCACCGGCTGGCCGTTAACGACCGCCACATCGGGGAGGTTGTAGCTGCGGCGGATCGTGTCGATGTCGATCACGCTATATTCGCTACCGAGCAATATGGTGTGGTCGATCCCGGCGGTCGATGGCGTCCAGACCGCTTCGAGCTGACCGGTGATGTAAGCCGCCTTGTCGACCTGGCGGCGGCCGTTGCGGCCAGTCATCACGTTCGCGGCATTGAGCGCATTGCCGCCAGCGTTGCGATAGAAGTCGATATCGCGCGTTTCATAAACGCCCGCCGCGCGCAGCGTCAGATCGGTTGTGGCTTCGAATTTGTCGGCGATCGTGAAGCGGTTGATCTCCTGGTCCGAGCGGTTGAACGGGCTGTAGAAGCGCGCGCTGCGGTCAACCGGCGCAAAAGTGCGCGTCGCGGCAACGAATGGAATGCCGAAATTGTCGATGACCAGCCGCTGGTCGCGATGGTCGTAATCGAACGTCAGCGCGTGATCGCCGAGCTGAGTGGTAACAGTCGGCAGGACGTCGACATAACGGCGCGCGAGCCCACGGAAGCCGTCGCTGCGTTCGTAATTGCCGATCAGCCGCGCCGCGGCACCATCGGCCAAGGGAGCGGTGATGTCGCCGGTCAGTGTGACACTGTCGAAGCGACCGTAACTGGCAAGGCTATACACGCTGAAGGCCGTTTCCGGTGCCTTGGTCGTGATATTGACCGACCCGCCCGCTTCAGCCCGGCCGTAGAGCGCCGAGCCGGGGCCTTTGAGCACTTCGATCTGGGCAACGTCGGCGAGCGTGCGGCGATAGCCATTGAAGCTGTTGCCGTCGGGTAGGCCGTCGCGCAGGAAGCGCATCGGGAGACCGCGGATCACATAATTGTCGGCGAGGCCGTAACCGCCGCCGAACGCCGGTGACACTGCGCTGGCGTTGGTCAGCGCCGCGTCCAGCCCGCGAACGTCCTGCGCCTGGAGCACCTCGGCGGTGACCACGGCGATCGCCGCCGGCACGTCGCGCAGCGGCGTGTCCGTCTTGCTGCCGGTCGTCTCCGCATCGCGTGTTCCCGTGACGACGATTGTGGTGTCGTCGGACGAGACTTCAGCTGCAATCGCCGCACCCGAGAGCGCAGTCGTGGAAGACAAGGCCAGCAAAAAGGAAGAGCGATGCAGCATGAAAACCCCTTGATGTCGGGTCTTTCGCTATTGCGACACGTTCGCAAAGTCAACGCAACTGCGACTCGTTCTTAAAAAGCCATTGTCGGATCGCGCTGGCAAGGTTCGGAATGGGCCGCACCGTCAGCCGTTCGGCGTCGATCCGCGCGATCACGGCGTTGAGTGCGAGTGACTCCGCCCGGCCTATCGCTTCGAGCGCCTGCCAGAACATCGGTTCCAGACTGATAGAGGTTTCGTGGCCGGCGATCGTCACGCTGCGTTTCACGGGCGGGTGAAGTTCGGCGGTCATCGGCCCGACCTACGATTTTTTGGGGGTGGCTGGCGAGGGGTGCAGCTTTTAGGCATGCGTCCATGGCGACCAACATCGACGCGCTCACCGAAAAGGAAAAGCAAACGCTGCGCCTGATCGTGCGCGGGCACGACGCGAAGTCGATCGCGCGCGAACTCGATTTGTCGGTGCATACGATCAACGAACGCCTGCGCGACGTGCGGCGCAAGATGGCGGTATCGAGCAGCCGTGAAGCCGCGCGGGCGCTGTTCGAGGAAGAGGGGGCTGACCCTGATTCTTTTGGGGACAAGCAAATCGGGGAAGCTTTGACCGCCCAACCCGTCGATCAGCTGCTGGTGCCGGAGAACGGCGCGGGGCCGAAACGCCCCATGATCATTTTAGGAGTTGCAGTCATGTCTATCATCCTGGCGCTCGCCGCTGTCACGTCGCTGCCGCAGGCGGCGCTGGCACCTGCGGACACCACGCCTTCCGCGTCTGCCGAGGCTGCCGAAGTCGAGGCCGCGGCACGTCAATTCCTCACGCTCGGTGACCAGGGCAAGTGGGCGGAAAGCTACGCGCTGACCGCCGAATCATTTCACAAATTGAACACGTTGCAGGTTTGGACGCAGGTGTCTGAAAAAGTCCGTCCGCCGCTCGGCGCGGTCAAATCGCGCACGCTGCTCAGCCGCGAATGGGTACCGACTCCGCCCGCCGGCTACCAGATGGTCAAATTCCGCACGGATTTCGCGAACAAGGCAAACGCGATCGAGACGGTTACATTGGAACACGCAAACCAAGGCTGGCGCGTCGCCGGAATCACGATCGATTGACCGTAAGGCAGGCGGCACTTGCCGCCCGCCATCCCGTCAATACATGTGCTGCCCGCCGTTGATCGACAGCGTCGAGCCGGTGATGAACCCGCCATCCTCCGAACACAGGAACGCCACGCCGCGCGCGATCTCGCTGGCCTGGCCGAGGCGGCCGACCGGGATCTTGGCGACGATCTTCTCCAGCACCGGCGCAGGCACCGCGGCGACCATGTCCGTGTCGATATAGCCCGGCGCGATCGCGTTGACGGTCACGCCTTTCTTGGCGCCTTCCTGTGCCAGCGCCTTCGTAAAGCCGTGGATGCCCGATTTGGCGGCGGCATAATTGACCTGGCCATATTGGCCCGCCTGGCCGTTAATCGAGCCGATGTTGACGATGCGGCCCCAACCGCGTTCGACCATTCCCGGAAACGTGGCCTTGGCCATGTTGAAGCAGCCGCCCAGATTGGTGCGGATGACGTCGTCCCAAGCCGCATAGTCCATTTTCGCGAGCGTGCCGTCGCGGGTGATGCCGGCATTGTTGACGACGATGTCGATGGGGCCGAGGTCCGCGGCGACCTTGGCACAGCCCGTTTGACACGCATCGAAATCGCCCACGTCCCATTTGAAGGTCTTGATGCCGGTTCGCGCGGTAAATTCGGCGGCGCGCTGGTCATTGCCCGCATAATTGGCGGCAACGGTGAAGCCCATGTCCTTAAGCGCGAGGCTGATCGCCTCACCAATGCCGCGTGATCCGCCCGTGACGATCGCAACTCGTGCCATGTGTCCCGCATCCTTCCGTTCCGCCTCGTGAGCGGGCGGTGCCGTAGCGTTAGGCGGCGGGGCGCCAGCCTTCAAGTTCGCGCGCGATCAAATGTGCGAGCAGCGCGATGCCTTCGTCACCCGCATTGAGGCAGGCCAGCGCGGCAAAGTCCTTGCCACCGGCTTCGACGAAGGTTTCGCGACCGCGCATGGCAATTTCCTCCAGCGTCTCGAGATTGTCGGCGACAAAGCCGGGCATGACCACCGCAACCTTGCGTCCCTCCGCGCCCAGCCGCGCGAGCGTCTCGTCTGTCGCGGGCTCGAGCCATTTGGCCCGCCCAAGGCGTGACTGAAAGCTGACGGTGATCTCCCGCCCTAACGCCTCGCCCAGCAGCCGCGCGGTTTTCTGGCATTGGCAATGATATGGGTCGCCGAGCAGCAGCGTCCGCAGGGGCATGCCGTGAAAGCTCGTCACCAGCGTGTCGGGCACGAAATCGAGCCCGGCAAGCTGCGTTTCGATCGAGGTCTTGAGCGCGGCGATGTATGCCGGGTCGTCATGCCAGGGGGGCAGCGTGCGCAACGCGGGTTGCCAACGCATTCCTGCCAGCGCGGCGAACGCGGCATCGTTGACGCTCGCGGTCGTCGCCGCCGAATATTGCGGGTAGAGCGGCGCGATCAGGACGCGGTCGCAACCCTGCGCCTGCAACGCCGCCAATTGCTCGCCGATCGGGCGGGCGCCATACCGCATCGCATAATCGACCACGACGTTCGGCCCGAATGCGTTCCCCAGCGCCACCGCTTGTTCGGCGGTAAATACCGTCAACGGTGAACCCTGCGCGCTCCAGATCTGGCTATAGGCGTGTGCCGACGTCTTAGGCCGTGTGCGCAGAATGAAGCCATGCAGGATCAGGCGCCACAGCGGCGGGGGGATTTCGATCACGCGGGGGTCGGTCAGGAACTCGGCCAGATAGCGGCGCACCGCCGTCGGGGTCGGCTCATCCGGCGAACCGAGATTGACCAGCAGCACGCCGATCTTGGGTGCGGGGATCGGCGGGTGGTCGGCAGGTCTCACGACTCCGCTTTAGCCGCCACGCGGCGCGGCGCCAGTGCTTGCTAATTCAGCGCTTGTTAGCAACGGTGTCAGTAACAGGAGAGTTGCATGGCCCGCGCCGATACTTTTGCCGCGAATCCTCACTGGTTGCCCGCACTGCCGGGAAGCGCGCTCGATCATGTGCCGGGGGAAGATGGCTGGCCGATCGTCGGAAACACATTCCGCATTCTCGCCGATCCGCCAGGCCATGTCCGCCGGATGCACGCGACCTATGGCAAGGTGTACCGCAACCACAGCTTTGGCGGGCGCAACGTGACGCTGCTGGGTCCGGAGGCCAACGAACTGGTCCTATTCGACCGCGACAAGATTTTTTCGTCTGAACAGGGCTGGGGACCGACGCTAAACCAGCTGTTCCCGCGCGGCCTGATGCTAATGGATTTTGAAAAGCACCGGGTCCATCGCCGGACCTTGTCGGTCGCGTTCAAGCCCGAACCGATGCGGCTGTATGCGGACGTGCTCAACGACGGCATTTCCAAGCGGGTCAAAGAATGGCGCCAGCAGGGCGAGATCAAATTCTATCCCGAGATCAAGCAGCTGACGCTCGAACTGGCCGCTGTCGCGTTTCTGGGAACGACGGTCGGACCCGAGGCGGACAAGGTCAATAAGTCGTTTGTCGACATGGTCCAGGCATCGATCGCACCGGTCCGCACGCCGATCCCCGGCCTGGCGATGGGGAAGGGCGTCGCCGGGCGCAAATATTTGCTCGACTATTTCGGACGCGAGGTACCGCGGCGCCGGAAGGGAAATGGCGAAGACATGTTCTCGCAAATCTGCCGGGTGACGCATGAGGACGGCAGCCTGCTCAGCGATGACGAGATCGTCGATCACATGAATTTCCTGATGATGGCGGCGCATGACACGATCACCTCATCAGGAACATCGATGGTCATGCAGCTCGGCCGGAATCCCGATTGGCAGGACAGGCTGCGCGACGAGATGGACGGGCTGGGCATCAATGATGATGCGCTACCGTATGACCGGCTCGGTGACCTCGTCCTGACCGATTACGCGTTCAAGGAATCCATGCGGCTGATGCCGCCCGTTCCCTCAATCCCACGCCGCGCGATCAAGCCGTTCAGCTTCGGCGGCTATGATTTTCCCGCTGGCACCTTTGTCGGGATCAATACGCATTTCACGCACACCATGCCGGAGATTTGGCCCGAGCCGCAGGCGTTCGACCCGCTACGCTTCTCGCCCGATGCGTCCAAAGGCCGTCACAAATTTGCCTACGTCCCGTTTGGCGGCGGCGCGCACATGTGTCTCGGCCTCCATTTCGCGACGATGCAGATCAAGATTCTGATGTGGCACATCCTGCGCGGCGGCCGGATCGATTTGCCTCAAGTAAGCGGCGATAAATGGCAGGCCTGGCCAATTCCCAAACCGCGCGACGGATTGCCAGTGCGGTTGACCGTGCTCTGATCCACTCAAGCCGTTGACAGATCGCCCCAATCGCCGTCGATAGCGGCAAGGCATAAGGGAGTGGGCGGGATGGCAGTGGAACCGGCGGCAGACCGCCCGCACAGCGCGTGGGACAGCGTCCGTCCCTATCTCGAAAGGGCGCCGCTCGCTGCACTGGCGCTCGGCATGTCCTCGGGATTCCCCTACGCCATGATCGCTGCGACCCTGACGACGCGGCTATCGCAAGACGGCATCGACAAGAAGACGGTCACCGCGTTCACGCTCGCCTTCCTCGTCTACAATTTCAAATGGCTATGGGCCTGGATCGTGGATGGCGTGCGCCTGCCGCTGATCGGGCGGTTGGGGCAGCGCGTATCATGGCTGCTGGTCACCGGCGTGCTGGTCATCGCCGCGGTGATCAATCTCGGGCTGGCTGATCCAAAGGCGGATATAGGCTATGTCGCGCTGGCAGCGATCCTCGTCGGCGCGGCGGGGGCGACGTTCGACATCGTGATCGACGCGTACCGCATTGAATTGCTCGAACCGCGCCAACTCGGCGCCGGCTCGGGCATGAGCCAATATGGCTGGCGGATCGGGTCGGCAGCGGCAGCCTCAATCGCATTGTACGTTGCGGCGCGGCACGGCTGGGCCGCTGCGTACACCGCCTGCGCCGTCTTGGCTTTGCCCGCGATGATCACCGGGCTGCTGCTCGGCGAACCCGCGCGGCGGGAAGTCACCATCGCGAAGCGTTCGGTGGGCGAGGTGTGGCAGTCGATCGCCGGCCCGTTCGCCGAGTTCCTCCAACGCCGTGGCGCACTGATCGTCCTCATATTCATCCTCGTGCACAAGGTCGGCGATACGCTCGCCAATCTGACCTTCCGCCTGCTGTTCGACGACCTCAAATTCACCAACGACGAGATCGCATTTTTCGACGTCGGTGTTGGTTTCTGGGCGCTGCTGATCGGCGTGTTCATCGGTGGTTGGGCCTATGCCCGGGTCGGCGTGAAGCGGTCGGTGATGGTCGCCCTGATCCTGATGGCGGTCAGCAATTTGAGCTTTGCCGCGCTCGCCGCGGCTGGTCATTCAAACCTCGGCATGGCGGGCGCGATCGGCTTCGAAAACGTCGCCAGCGGCTTCGGCGGCGTCGTCGTCGTCGCCTATTTCTCGGCGCTGTGCGACCTGCGCTTCACCGCCGCGCAATACGCCCTGATCTCCGCCGCCGCCTCGATCGTCGGCCGCTTCGTGACGGGCACCAGTGCAGGCGCGATGATCGAGAGCATCGGCTATGTGCAATTCTACATCTTCACCACGCTGATCGCGCTGCCGGGCATCGCAATCTATTGGTGGATGATGCGGACCGGCTTGGTCGACGAGGCCCTGGGCAGCGCCGCCGTTATCCCTGCCGATCCGGCGCAGTCAGAGGGTTAGTCCGGCAGATCGTTGTTCAAACGTAAAGCTTCGCCGCAAAGGTAGAGCGACCCGGCGATCAGCGTCGGCGATGCCGTGATTGCGCTCGGCAAATCGCCGGCCGGTCGCCCGCCATATCGTGCGGCGAGGACGTGAGGGTCGTGATGTTCATGCCCCGGCACCGGCACAAGGGTGAGGCTCGCGGCCCGCGTCGCAAGCGCCGCAATTATCCCGGCAGCATCCTTGTTGGCGAGAATGCCGAGCACGACGTGCATCGGCGCCCTATCGTTCAGTGCGTCTGCCAATGCCCGCGCCGCATCTTCGTTATGCGCGCCGTCGATCCATATTTCGCGGCCAAGAGCCAGCGGTCCCTCGGCTAGCTGTTGAAGCCGTCCTGGCCAGCGCGCGCTGGCGGTACCCGCACGTATTGCCGCCTCTCCAACCCCGATTGCGCGCAGTATCTGCGCCGCTAGATTGGCGTTCCGCAGCTGATGGTGTCCGGCCAGCCCGGGTGCGAGGGTCAGGTCGATCGGCCAGTCGCGACCCTCGATTAATGGACTTCCGCCGCGCGCGCGAACCTCGCGGTCGAACACCTCGTTCACCGGCCCATTGTCGAGACAAAACACGCGCACGCCCGGTTTGGCGATCCCGGCCTTTTCCGCGGCGATCTGGTCGATCGTGTCGCCGAGGAAGCTCTGGTGATCGATGCCGATCGAAGCAATGCCGCACACCGCGGGCGTGACGACGTTGGTCGCATCAAGCCGTCCGCCGAGGCCGACCTCGATCACGCACGCATCCGCCGGGGTCCGGCTGAACGCAAGAAATGCAGCCGCCGTCGTCGCCTCGAAGAAACTGGGTCCGATGTCGTTGGCTTCCGCTGCATCAAGCACTTCGGCGAGCAATGGGGCAAGCGCGCTGTCTTCGATCAGTTGCCCGGCGAGGCGGATGCGTTCGTTGAAGCGGACGAGATGCGGGCTGGTGTAGACATGGACGGTTTTGCCCGCAGCCTCGAGCGTCGCGCGCAGGAAGGCGCAGGTGGAGCCCTTGCCGTTGGTCCCCGCGACGTGGAATACCGGGGGTAGGCGGTGGTGCGGATTGCCCAGCAGGGCGAGCAGCGCAGTGATCCGCTCCAGGCCCAAAATGTCACGACCCGGGGACAATTGCGCGAAACGATCGAGCTGCGCCTGCACGGCCGCGTCGTCCGAGCGCGCGTGATCGGGCATCAGGCCGCGGCCTTCTCCGGCGCGAGATAGCCGATCAGGCTGGCCAATTTTGCCCGCAGGTCGGCGCGCGGGACGACCATGTCGAGCATGCCGTGATCGAGGAGATATTCGGCGCGCTGGAAGCCTTCGGGCAGCTTTTCGCGAATCGTCTGTTCGATCACGCGCTGGCCCGCAAAGCCGATCAGTGCACCCGGTTCAGCGAGCTGGACGTCGCCGAGCATCGCGTAGCTGGCGGTGACGCCACCGGTGGTCGGGTCGGTCATCACGACGATGTAGGGCAGGCCCGCGTCATGCAGTTCTTGGATCGCCGCGGTGGTGCGCGGCATCTGCATCAGGCTGAGAATGCCCTCCTGCATCCGCGCGCCGCCGGCGGCGGTGAAGATGATGTAGGGCGCCTTGTGCTGAATTGCGGCGCGGATGCCGGCGACGAATGCCGCACCCACCGCCACGCCCATCGATCCGCCCATGAAGCCGAAATCCTGCACTCCGACGACTGCAGGCAGGCCCTCGATCGCGCCGGTCGCGTTGACCAGCGCATCCTGCTCGTGCGTCTTGGCGCGCGCTTCCTTCAGGCGGTCGGAATATTTCTTGGTGTCGCGGAATTTGAGCGGATCGTCAGGGACAGCGGGCGCGGGCAGCAGGATGTAGCCTGGGTCCAAAATCTGTTCGAGGCGCATGGCTGCGCCGACGCGGCCGTGATGCCCGCAACTCGGGCAGACACGCAGATTTTCGTCATATTCCTTGGCGAAAATCATCGACCCGCATTCCGGGCATTTGGTCCAGAGATTATCGGGCGTGTCCCGCTTCGCGATGAAGGGGATGCGCTTGCGGACATTGTCGATCCAGCTCATGCTGTGCCCTTTCGCGCATTGTGTACCGCGTCTGCAAGCGCGCGCGCTTGGGCTTCAATGTGGCGTGGCGCATCGGCACCATGTTGAGCGACAGTATCGACCAGCGCGGAGCCGACAACGACACCATCGGCGACCATGGCGATCTCCGCAGCCTGTTCGGGTGTGCGGACGCCAAAGCCGACCGCGACCGGCAGATTGGTTGCAGCCTTGAGGCGGGTGACGGCGTCGCTGATCGAGGCTTGCGCAGCCTGTTGCTTGCCGGTGATTCCGGCGACCGAAACGTAATAGAGGAAGCCATCCGCACCTTCGAGGACTGCGGGCAGCCGCGCGGCATCGGTGGTGGGTGTGGCAAGCCGGATTGGCGCAATCCCTGCCGCGCGTAAAGGCGCCGCCAGTTCGTCCTCCTCGGGCGGTAGATCGACACAAATGACGCCGTCGACGCCGCTGTCGACGCATTGGGCAGCGAACCAATCGACG
>Ga0310811_10004265_pt1 | contig 17968 bp, 20 predicted proteins | sample YCmetagenome_FD_207642 | JGI IMG/M metagenome (GOLD analysis project Ga0310811, IMG submission 207642) | Soil microbial communities from experimental microcosm in Duke University, North Carolina, United States - YC | ecosystem: Engineered > Artificial ecosystem > Soil microcosm > Unclassified ...
TTCTTTGATGTTCTCGGAAGGGTACTCGAGTGCGTCGAAGTATTGTGTTTTTCTACTGGGCGTTGAAGGCAAAACAAAATATGGCATCGGTTGAAATGTGTAAGGCAAAAGTCAATGTACCAAAATCTTAGACTGACTTGGAACACGACGTCATCGTCGGTCCTTCATAAGACGACGTCACCGATCATGCTGATGTTCTAGATGACTCAGCGCTCGGCGTGCGAGTGATCGCGATCATATCCTCGTGTACGCCAATTACAAGACGCCGTACTCAATACATCGTGATCAAAATTGCGTAGTGCACAAAACTGCGCCATGTATCCACAGTATTTGGCAGTAGCAAATATTGCAACAGTAGAACGTACAATCCAAGTGACGCGCATAACTACATAGATTCAAATGGCAGTGGTGCAACAGCGATGAGCTTGCAAGTAAGGAAGTGAGTTGTCGAAATTCAAGGAGTGACATGTTGAGGTCGTCGAATAGTGTCGCGAAGCATTGTAGAGGTCTACCAGAGGTCCTCAAGGTCCCGCGTGCTGACAGCAAGCAGCTCATCATCATGGTCAGCGTATAGTGCCTTGACGATCTCCTGCTCTTTCCAACCTCCACTCTTGACAGGCTCCAACGTGTACTCGATTGATAGTGCCGATAAGGGACCGCCATAAGCATGCGAAATACCTTCAATATTAACACCGATATTAAGAACACTCCACAACATCTTGGCGTGACAAAGCTTACCTGTGTCGATGATGAGTACCTTCCCGTTGCACCTAGCTGCAATGCCGTCAAATTGTGGAGTGTGACCCATCACCATACGTCGAGTGCCCGTCTTTTCGAGAACGTCGTCGACCATCCGACACACCTTCTTTTCATCTTCATCGGCCCAGCCACGATACCACAACGGTCCGTCACCACCGTACAGGCGAGCTTCCTCGCGAGTCGTGCCTGCAGGAAGACCAGGGTACGAACTGGGTGGGTGTGGCTGAGGCTGAGGCTTGCGCTCTCTCAGCCTGTGTAAAAGCGATGCTCCAAGATTATTAATAGCACTTGGGAATGGCTGGAGATTGGGATATGTAGGAGCCAAACCGCCATGCACAAATGAGAAAGCAGCATGCGAAAGAGGTCCTGCACTGGCACGTGCAAACGCGCTTCCGTCTGGTGCTGGGTAATCGGTGTTGGGAGGGCCAAGCAAACCGTGAAGGGGAAGTCGTGCGGCTGTAGTGTAGTTCTCCGCCCATGCATCCGCAAGCCAGCCAGTAGTAACAGCTTGCAGGCGGCTCTCGCGAGGCTCAAAAGTTTTCTTCTCCGACTCCAAAACGTAACTGTGATCAACCTCAATGACAACGCATGCTCCGTAGGTGATACCACTTACCGCCAATCACCTGTCGGAGAATTGGCTCAGTCATGTACTCCACAATATGAGATTTATCGCATACCTATCGCATTCATATACTCATGATTTCCGAGGATCGATAATACGATGCCGTTGACGGCCAAGGCCTGCTCTCGAAGGTCTTCCATCCAATTAAACAACTCGATCGTATCATCACCCCTGCAAAATACTGAGCGTGACTGGAACACCAGTGAGAAACCCTTACCTGTCGATGATGTCACCAGTCTGCACCAAAACATCCACTTTGCCGCTCCAATTGTTGTTCTCGTCCACGACGCCGGACATTTGTAGAATACGCTCCGCGTTCCCGATGTCGCCATGTATATCGCCTACGGCAATAATTTTGCGCGAGAAACGTGGACGAGGCTCGAGTGCACAGTCGGGTTCATCAGTATCGATGACCGCTTGGGCGGGCTGTTCTACAGTCTTGAACCTGAAAGGTGCCTGCACAGCGGCTTGGGCGTATCCGATGAGACCTGACAGAGCTAGTGAAAACTGTAGTCCAGTTCCGAGGTGAGGTGCGGGTCCAAGGGGTGAGGAAGAGGATTTTGCATAATACGCGAGTGATAGAGCCAGTAAAGGGAGGGTTATGAAAGCCAAAGTTGTTCTACGAGGCATCGCTGTAAAATGTTGTACGCCTGTTCGATACCACAGAACGATCAGTGAAGAGGCATACTATGTAGAGCGCAATATATAGCTCACAATTGGAACCACAACAGTCTGGAGCACTTAAGCGAAAAGCACTACCAAGATCAATGGAACGTCTGCTACTCGGAATCACTCCTGGGGGAAGGAGAAGTCTCAAGCTGCGCTGCAGGGTTGCGGCGTGGCTTAGTATTTGAAGTTCGAACAAACACTCAACACCTCAATTGATTCAGCCTCAAGGCCGCAGTGAAATGAAGAGAGCAGGGTCACCAACGTGGCTGGCGGCGTGTACTCGTGCTGCAGTCGTGACTGCAGTAATGTGTGAACTGCCCAAATCGGGTATCATGATGTAAATATGGCGGAAGAAGCAAACTGTTTGCAGACAACGGTACTTGTCTATGTAGGGAAAACCGGAAATAACATCGCGTACATGCACGTACGTACGATGCTGACCTTGACTGGCGCGATGCAGAACACAAGCCTGTCAATGGGTGGGCAGTACGGAAATCATAAACAATGATGCATATTATGTCAGCATATTTACCATTTCAGAAATCCAACGCAGAAGCACTTTCTTAACTTAGCGAAGATTCTTAGATAGATAGATAGAAGACAGAAGATGCACTTACTATGGTACCGTGGCAGCGTGCACAGCACGCGCAGCCTCCTCCAACCAGGCAGGCACTTCCCACTCGTCCTTGAACTGTATCCACCAGTAAGCTGCCATAAGTTGAAACATCCATTTATCCTATCTCATTTTCATCGCTCTTTGGGACCCTAAGTTGACAACTTACTTTGACTCCAACAGATCCTTCAAATCTTCGTACGTCGTCCCTGGAGATAAATATCGCCGACATAATTTCCAAGCACACTCAATTAGTACTCTCAATTTCATCACGCGTATCCCAACTTTCGTGAATGAGTACTGAGTGAGGAACAATGTCGGGTTTTCTCACTCTTGTCCCTCTCGTTTTCTGATCCTTTTGACAGTTCTTCCATCGCTTGAAGGAACTTGGGCAAGGCTGGCCCAAGTTACCATCAAGGGTGCTCAATATGACTCCCGCGAGCGTCAGCCCCACCCGAAGTGTTTGGAAGGGACCCGGGTGGATCTCCTCAAATACATCCACCGGTTACTGGACGAAGAAAAGAAGAATCAACTTATATGGCTCCACGACACGGCAGGTGTTGGAAAGTCTGCCGTCGCGTTCACCGTAGCTAACAGGTTGAAAGGTCTAAAGGTGACGGAGGAGACGAGTGTCGAAAAGCGGCTAGCGGGAACGTTCTTTTTCTCGTGCAAGCACACCATACGTCGCACGGCTGCATATTTTTGCAACGCTTGCCTACCAGCTTGCCAATAATTTTCAATCCATCCGAAGGGATATGAACAGAGTCATCCGCGACAATCCCGCTCTACTAGACATCGACACGCCTCTCTGCGGGCGCTCTTTCTCAAACCTCTCCGGTGGCTTCGATCCAGATTACGCGAATGTCCACTTTTGACGTTTGTTGTTGATGCCCTTGATCAACGCACATCCGAACCCGAGCTTACAGATCTCATCCTTTCCCTCGCGCAGGCTCTTGGTGACCTGATGTTCCCGTGACCCACATTCTGCTCACAAGTCGCTCGGAAACCCATATCTCTGAAGCTTTTCGGATCGAAGAGGTGCGCCCGTTATTATGCGAAATCCCAGTAAAAACCTCTGGGGAGAGCGTTGCTGCCATCATCTCGCTTGACGGCGCCGATGTCGACACAGATCTATATTTTTTTGCAGCATTCCTTCACAAAGCTGGCAAGTCGCCATCCAAATTTCCCTCAGCCTACAAGTGATGAGCTCGCGCAGCTGGCGAGCCGCACTGGCAGACGTTTCATTGTAGCGTCTACAATGGTAAAGTTTATTATCGACGATGAAGACAAGGATCCCCGCGATCGGTTACAGCTGATGCTCAAGCTAACGAGCGAGTTACTACCAAGAACAGAGGCGTATAAGTTATATGATTGTATCCTCTCCACGTGTGCTGACTCAAAGCGGGCTTACATGCATCTGTCCATCGTGGCCACCCTCACAGACCCTCTTCCCATTTCGCAATTCTTGGCCCTGTTTGGGCAGGGATGTGCAGAAAACGCTGATACAGTTACGGTCAGTCATGGATATCCCTACAGACAGCACTCTCCCCGTGAATATCTATCACTCATCCATTCGCGACTACGATTCCGACCCGTCAAACTGCGGCCTCTCTCAAGTATGCTTCAGATTTACAATATTGGCTGGACAGCGATGACGGGTATGTCTGGAAAGAGACCACGGATGGCCAAGACTGGCTGCAAACTGAGGGAGGATGGGACTGGGTGCATACCAACAGTGGACGAGAGTGGCTGCAGACCTGGGGAGGACAAGGCTGGCTGGAGACTGAGGGAGCACGAGACTGGCTGTGAATCGAGGGAGGACGAGACTGGCTACAGACCGAGGGAGGACGATACTGGTTGCAGGGCTGGGATAGAATAATCTGGGCGCGGCCTGACACAGGACCGAAGTGGTTGGAGACTGAGGGAGGACGAGACTGGTTGCGGACCGGGAGAGGAAAAGAGTGGCTGCCGACCGAGGGAGGTCAAGAACGGTTGCAGTTGAAGGAAGGACGCGACTGGTTGCAGGCCCAGGATGGACGAGAGTGATTAAAGACTGAGGGAGGACGAGAGTGGCTGGAGACTGAAGAAGGACGAGAGTGGTTGGAGACCAAGGGAGGACGAATCTGGCTGCAAACCGAGGACGGACGAGTCTGGCTGTGGACCAAGGAAGGACGAGAGTGGTTGGAGACCAAGGGAGGACGAGTCTGGCTGCAAACCGAGGACGGACGAGTCTGGCTGTGGACCGAGGACGGACGAGTCTGGCTGTGGACCGAGGAAGGACAAGAGTGGCTGCAGACCTTGGGAGCACAAATTTAGTTGCAGACCTTGGGAGGACGAGAGTGGCTCCAGATTGTGGGAGGACAAGACTGGTCCCAGACCTGGAGAGGACAGTTGTGGTTGCAGACCGAGGGAGGATGAGATTAGCTGAAGACTGAGGGAGGACGAGACTGGCTGCGGACCGGGAGAGAACGAGACTGGCTGCAGGCCGAGGGAAGACGAGACTGGCTACACACCGAGGGAGGACGAGACTGGTTTCAGACCTGGACAGGACAAATGTGGTTAAGACAGAGGGAGGACGAGACTGGCTGCAGACTGGGGGAGGACGAGACTGGCTGAAGACTAAGGGAGGACGAGAGTGGCTGTGGACCGAGAGAAGAGCAAACTGGCTGCAGACCGATGGAGGACGAGACTGGGTGCAGACTGAGAGAGGACGACAGTGGTTTCAGACCTGGAGCGGACGTGTCTGGTTGACGACCGACGGAGGACGAGAGTGGCTGGAAACCATGGGAGGACAAGACTAGTTGCAGACCACGGGAGCACGAGATTGGCTCCAGACGCCCCATGGTCAAGCGTGGCAATCTACTCCTGCTGGATCCGTATGGGCGACTATGAAAGAATTCTCGAGTACGTTGGAAGCAACCCATGTTCCTGGCGTTGATACCCCAAGATGATTTCACCTCTGCATCACCAGAAGTTGGAGATCATTCATGCTATGAATCTCTCCATAGCTTTTGCAAACAAAGCACAAGAACGAAGTCAGTCATCCTTTGACGCTCTGGAGTATGCACCTCAAAACTGGGTCGCTCGCCTGTTGTGTGCTCCAAATCCATGGGATGACACTCTCAACTAAATATTTCGGGTTTTCTGGAAGTCTCACCTCCTTTCCTGGCTCGAACGGCAGTGGTGTTTGAAGGGACTGCGGTCCTGTCTTCATATTTTACCCGAGGGGCAGAAACTTGCAAATGTTATACCCTTGCTTCAGGCTTGATTTTTCTTTCATTCTGTGAAACCTTTTTTTAATTCTCTCTCGTCCTCAGTTTGGGCCTTCAATGCACAGCCTAATGAATGGTTGTCAGCTATCGGTTCCAATTCCCAACACTTAACAACGGAAGCTTCGGCCACCTTTCCCCTCTCCGAGGCCCAACACCGCCGTACTCCATGCTAAGGAGTTGCACAGGCTGAAATTTGGCTACAAAAGATTTGTTGGAGTTGAATGTGTGTTCGTCGTGCTCGCCGTCGCAAATAGACCCATAGCTTGGGACAGGCGCTGCAATGGCACGGAGAGTAGAGATCAATTGAACAAAGGATATACCAGGATGGGATGATGGAACGAAAGGCGAGCCCTTTCCACAGAATGGAGAACTAGATCTGCGTGTGGGGACCAATGGTTGAATATCAGGGTGATAAATGCCGCTGAAATCCACCGACACGCTAGAGGACGACGCGACGCGTCTATGACCGCTTGGTGATCCTCAGAGCCAAGTTTGCCAGCGAGTTTATGTTTCTGAACATCTCTGCAAAGCGAGCCCTCTTCTCCGAGTCTGTTTTGACTTGTCGAGTTCATTTCTGAATATCACCAGTACCTTGGGGCTGGCCTGAGGAACCCTGGTTACAGAGCGATATATCAAATCGGTGTTCAGTGTCATAGAACTTGAAGCTGAATGAGCAAATGATTGACGGGCGCTCATTACTATCGCTGTCACGGTTCGGTGCAAATTAGAAAAAAGTCTTAGCGTTGAAAGCTCACAACTATAATTGTAATTCTAAGAATGATCACCGTCCTTTTCAGTGCTATCCTGGTCCCACTCGCTAGCTCTGACGTGAAAGCATGACTATGTTGTTTGAACCAGGGTCGGAGTCGACGGAGGACGCTCGTACGTGCGTAGGGTGCCAACGAACCTGCATGGCTAAAGCATTTTTCAAAGATAAGTACATGTGTTTGGTGCCGTCATCATGGGTAAAATCAAAATTACTTATACTTGGCGTTTTTGGCATGCATAGTCTGCTTTCAGCAGATATGCCGCTCACTCGCAGAGCTTCGCTAACTCACTTCCAAGTTCCCACGCACAGCATAAGTATTATCGAATTCACCCTCCAGGACGCACAATGTCAACACTAGCGGCTAGCCTTGTGGTAGCTCTAGATTTGTTTATCTGTGAAAGAGTTAGAGAAGAGTTTCAGGGTGTTGGTTTGGTTCCGGGTGAGTCAGTATAGTTCTGGGGTGTCGTTGTAGCTAGCTCATACAAGATATCGGCCCTTATATTGCATATACACATATAATGTGTTCATTTCTCGTCCCTATCTTACAAGAAGCGCAAGTTAAGAATGATATCCATAGAGGAATCAGATCGACTGTGAACTGTCACAATACCCATAAATGTATACGATAAGACTACTACTGTGATTGTGCTACAAGTCTCTGGCACCTACTAACTAGTAGCAGTATCCAGAACATCAAGGCGTCAACCTCATGATGGATGTATTCAGTACGTTTTGCCGATCTGTTTGCATCAGAGTTGCACTGCCTTCATCATAGGTTTTACCTGTGATATGATAACTAGGATAATTAAACAGGGAGGAGGAGGTGCGCACGAGGTGTTATTGTGATTGACTTGATACGTAGGCTTTTTCGACGGTTACGTCACGCCCACTAGGCTCGTGTTAGACGGATGCAACATCACCTACGGAACGACTTAACCGATGCACATCCAACTCACATACTTTTATTTGATCGAGGCCTCTAGGTTCATTCCACCTTCACATTTACTATCACGCATTGTGATCAATAAATGCAGTAACAGATCCGTGGCTGTAACACTTACTGAGACATAAAAGCGCTGGATGGTGAAATTTCTATTACGACCGCCCGCTTCATACATCCACCAAATCCACTGCTCGCTTACGCCCACTCCAGGCCAGTATGACCCTAGTCTCGAATGATCCCAATCAGTGGATTGTCATCAATGCTAATCGTATTGGCAGCTATTTCGTAGGTTCGTGGAGTGCCAGGGTGATGATGGTGATGTCTCGATCTTAACCTTGGCTACGATTTCACAGTTGCCGCCTCTGTTGGAGTGTTCTACGATTCGGGTGAGTAGGGTAGTCTTCAAGACCCACTGATTTGAGTTTCTTATATTATTCCCAGCATTAATATTTTCGCAAGAGGTAGGTTGATTCCATTGGAGTAGCCATCTCGCTAAGAATGCTTTTATAGGTTGAACTGGTCTGGGTGAGCAGAATCCTACTTCAAAAAACCGACGTAATTAATTCGTGGCAGAGGCAACGTTGGTCGTTGATGACTGTTCTGTACCTCAGTGTAAGCTACTTATGTTATGGTGTGGTTGGCAAGTCTTGCTGATTTAAAATCCTAGTTACGCTATATTGGAATAGTATACTCTGCGTAAGTGTGGAAGACCGACCGATTGGCGTTGTGCTAATCAACCATCTCTCAAATCAGCATGATTATTTCGAGTATGTCTCCTAATACACTGTGTTTGTTTCTGCTGATTGGTGTGTAGTGAGTCTTCCAACATTTCCCATGACAGATACAGTGAGCATTTTACACTGATGTATGATATTCCCCCGCTTAATTCACGGTACTCCGACGTAGGGGTTAGTGCTATTTATGACCAACTCTCTTGTTCAACTTTATGACTGCCACAGTTGTGAGTGTCTCTGCAGTGCGTGATCTTCCGAAGCTGATGGATAACTGGATTATTCAGGTTATATCATGTACTTCGCAGTAAGCTGGATAAGTATACTCGTAACTGCAATGCTTGGTGGTGAGCTACACAATTGAGAATATCGACTTGACTGAAACATCATGCAAGTCATCATGATCGCGCGGCTATATGCCATGTATCAGGGGTCCAGAAAGGTGCTGATATTTCTCGTTGTCATCTTCATGGTTGTCAACATCTCTGGCGTGGTGATTTTCGCCATAATGTTGAGGCACAGTACAGTGGGTAAGCTTTAATTTATAAATGAAAGACAAAATTGTATCAGGCTCATTGACCAACTTCAGAGGAGATTATTCTATCCGGCACATACCAGTGCGCTGTTTATCACAATAAAGATGATGAACTTCGGTTTGTCATATACCAGATCCTCGTCACTATATGGGAGATCCTCGTACTGTGTCTCGGAAGTTGGATTGCTGTAAAACATTTTCGTGAACTGCGACGACATTCAGCAGGAAGTACGATCGGTGATTGTTTCATAGTCTTAGTGAAGTCTCACTTTGTTTACTTTGCGAGGTGAGTGATCACAAGGCGAATAAAGTTCTCTTTTCCCGCTGAAGTTTTGCATACGCTAGCTACGCTGCTGTTTGTTGCCTCTTCCTCGGTTATTTGTATCTGATGATCTCAACAGTAGTATGTCGATCTCTCATTGATCTCTACGTGAAAGCATAATTCATTGTTTTCATAGGACCCATATTCCTTGGGAGCTCAGATTTATCTTGGCATTCTTCAAATTTTTATAATTGTGCAATTCTTTGCGATGGGACCACGCCTGATCCTTAGCGTTCGAGAATATCACGCTAAGCTTGTGACCAACTCCGATGCAGCAACCTGCATGACTTCAATTGCCTTCCAGGAGCGCGTGCATGTGGCAACTAGCAATACTGTATAGCAAAGGAAGACATGCCGGGTGCAAGGGACAGTAGAACATGACTCTGTACATTTTGTTATGATACCTATATACTTGGGTCTTTCGAAGTGGCATGCCAGTGGTTTGAACTTTGCGGGACAATGGGAATGTGGTAACGCCCATTTACGATCTACTTGGTCAGCAAGCTGATGCACCCCTGTCCGCGAGTGTCCTTCCCAGATCTCCACACTGCTGACCTTGTGTTTGCAATTCTCAAACAATACCTCTTCCCCCCCGTGTGCTCTATCACTTTGTGCATCCCAGCGTCTTGTGTCGGGCGAGAGAAGGAATTGTCCGCCGTGGAATTTCTCCATATCTTCAAATGATTGTAGATCCAAGATCACTTGCGGTCAATATGCGTGAGTTCTGCAACTGCATCGAAAGAGACGGCTCGCAGCTGTCTTGGATGATCTGGCTAATTCTACTACAGAACATAGGAACTCAAAGTCGCATCACAAACACACGCACTTGTTGTATGTCCGGCACCCTCTGAATCCGTAATATTCAGGTCGTTTCCCCTGTGCAGACGAAGGTTCCAAACTATTGACCCAGAGACTATCAAACTTATCATCGGTACGAACCGGTGCCGATGTCTGGGAGTCACTGATAGCCATTGTATAACTATAAGCGGAAAATAAAGGAAGCGCGTTTTTTCGCTTGGGTATGATTGTCAACTGATTATGATGTAGGTGTAGCGTCTTGTACCTGGCTCATTTGTGGCCCAAACTCTTCAACGCTGAAGTCGTGGCCTTTCTTCTTCCAAAACCACCAATCGTCATTTTTGAAATGTCAGTGTAAGGCTGGTTCGACCGGACTGTAGCTCTCACCCTGGTTGACAATATCATCTACGTGCGAAGAACGGTAGCATGTCCTCGGTTCAAGAGAGAAGAGGACAGATAGAGAAGTGACAACGTGGGCGTGGACAAAAGGTTTCATGGAGAAATAGTCACCTTGCAAGACGCGCATACATCGACCAAATGATAGTGTATGGAAATGCAAATTAATAATCGACAACAAACTACAGATACAGGCCTTCGGGAGTGCCTTCGTTCTTCCTGTACAAAACCTACAACGACTCAGCAATGTTACCCGCAGTTCAAATGTCCAACTTACCTTTTCTCTCGCAGCGGTGAAATCTGCTTTCGTCACCCGCATCCGACGTTCTCGCAAAGCCAACATACCAGCCTCTGTGCAGACGGCCTTGATATCAGCACCGGAAAGATCATCCTTGGCCATGATGAACTCCTCCAAATCAACGTCTTCGCTCAGGCTCATGCGCGACGTATGTAATCTGTATTTATTTAGTTGTTGAATTTGTAAGAAAAGAGGAAAAGCTTACCGGAAGATATGCCGCTTGGTCTTCACGTCAGGCAGTGGAAATTCAATCTTTCGGTCTATACGACCTGGTCGGATAAGTGCGGGATCTAGCGTCTCAATCTTATTCGTGGCCATGATAACTTTGACGTCGCCACGAGTATCGAAGCCATCAAGCTGGTTGAGTAGTTCCAACATTGTTCTTTGAATTTCACGTTCGCCACCTGATGTTGAATCGTACCTTCAAAAATATCAGCGTCAATAATTGTAAATGAGAAGTAAAACGCGTCGTTCACCGTTTGGTACCTATAGCGTCGATTTCGTCAATGAAGACGATGCTTGGGGCATGTTCTTCGGCTACGCGGAAGAGTTCCCGAACAAGTTTCGGACCGTCACCAAGATATTTCTGAATAAGCTCAGAACCGACCACGCGCAAGAATGTTGCGGACGTTTGGTTTGCGACCGCCTTAGCGAGGAGGGTCTTTCCTGTTCCGGGAACCCCGTAAAGGATGACGCCCTTCGGCGGCTTGATTCCCATCTCCTCGTACAACTCCGGATGTGTCAGCGGGAGTTCAACGGATTCCTAGGTTAAGGAAAAGAAACATCACAAGACAACTCCGACGATAAAGGAGAAAAGCTACCTTGATTTCTTGGATCTGGTTCTCGAGACCACCGATATCAGCGTAGCTTTCCGTGGGAGCCTTGTCTAACTTCATGACACTAACTAGAGGATCCGTATCGTCCTCCAGCACGCCGACCACCGCCTGGTTCTTGTGGTTTAGTAGGACTGAGCACCCAGGCTCGATCCTGTCCTTGTCGACGAAACTCATGATCGAAACGTATGACTCCGGGCCACTTGCGGTACTGATGATAGCGTGGTCATCATCAACAATCTCTTCTAGCGTGCCCACCATCATCGGCGTCCCCCTAATATCATCAACCTTAGACCTTTCATCCTGATTCTTCTCCTCACGAGATGATTCGGGCTTCATGCGCTCTTGGTTGTGAATGAATTCCTCTTCCAGGAGCAGGTAGTCTTTAATGCGGTCCATCTTAAGCAGACGAAGCCTACACCGTGTAGCAGGGAAGACAGGGGGTAGCTTAGAGGCGGTAGCTGGTCCGCGTCTTTTCTTCTTGCCAACACGAGTCGGCAGAGGCGGCTCCCATTTCTTCTTTGGTGGCTCGGCTTTTTTATCCTTATTATCCTTGTTATTATCCTGTCCCTGAGGTTGGCTAGGCGGCATGCCTGATGGTGCATTTCCCTGTAAGACAGTCAGATAAAGGTGAAGGACTGCAGCTTGCCACAAACCATGTTTGCTAAAGTACGGTGGTACAGGTGCGTAGTACGTTACAACTGCTCGACGCGTCAGTCCATCCAAAACGGGTGCGGGAAAATTATTCCCTATATGGATGTCGTGCCAACGTCGGCGCTCAAGCGTTATGACAGATTCATACCACTGCTGCCCAGTGCCCATACTACTTACCATTGCAATATAAACTAACCATGAGCCCTCCTCCCTTGACTTCTACTTCGCGATTTATAGAAGCAGGTGGGTTTTAGAATTGTATGACATTTGTAGTCATTCGAACAAGAAGTCATACAGACGAGGACGAGGACGACCTAGACGAGCAAGACATCCCCGGGTTCTCAGCACCATCACCAGCCGTAGACAAGGGAAAATCAAGGGAACCAGAACAGTTAGCCAAACCTTCGGCAGCTCCCGCGTCGAATCAGAACGTGTCAGGCAATATTGGTTCCAATGGTTCGTCTAGTAGTTCCAACAGGCAAACTGTCGGCGGCATTCGAGTCGAGACTCGGTAAGCCTTGCATATCATATTTGCATCGAATCCTGTGCAAACATTCTCTAGGTATTCTGGAACGGACACTCTTGATGAGCCTGTCACCACCACAATCGTCAGTGCAGCCACCCTTACTCCGTCGTACGAGCTGACCCCAGGCCCAGGCACGCGACTTGCTTTCGATATACTCGAAGTTGGTGCATGTTCTCTACCCTCGTAAGTCCGGTGGACGCGAAGTCCTCAGGTTTGTGGCACCTAGCACTCCAGTTGGGCCCGTTTGTTGACATCATCTTTGCAGAGACTGGGATCTTTGGGGTCCGTTGTTGCTTTGTCTCTGCCTAGGCATTATCTTGAGTGTGAATGTACGTCCTTTATTTGTTGTACGTACAAGGAGCTACATAGTGTTCACGACTACAGGCACCATCCAACCAATCGTTAGGTGTATTCACTTCTGTGGTTGTGATCGTGTCCGTTGGTTCCCTTGTTGTGACTGTCCAGGCAAAGGTGGGATACGCTCATCGCCGTTTATGCAATAACACTGATTTTGCCTTTGAAATGATCCTAGCTTCTTGGTGGTAGAGTGTAAGTGACGTATTTTGGTCATCCCGATACCATTTCCGGCTATGATACTTACGCTCTAATGACTAGGTCCTTCTTTCAAGGACTTTGTGCACTTGGCTACTGCATAGCGCCATTAGATATCGCTGCACTTATCTCATGCTTTGTGCGTGTCATCTGGGTGCGTGCGCCCGTGGCCCTGGCTGCCTGGGCTTGGTGCATATGGGGTATACTCGGCTTACTTCAACCCATTCAATCACTAACTCTGAATTCTGGCTCCAGCATCCGTAAACTTCTTGGACGGCACGAAAATTGAACCACAGCGCATCTTGCTCGCTGTATACCCACTCCTGTGAGTCATATCTGAAGTCTATTGGGCTGCGAGAATAATGGTATTCTGGTGTTGTAGACTTTTCTACTTTGTCCTGGCGTGGATGATCCTTATTCAATGATTCAAAAGAGCTGCTTCTGTGGTAGCATGCTTGTACCAAATCTCTTAGCTCAATGACATGATGCTTGCTACGTAGCATGCGCCATGGCACAGGAGTAAATGCATACCAAGGGGAGGAGGTTCGACATGACGTAAAAAATAATATCGTCACTCTGACTCGCCTATCCCTTGTTTGAAGCAGAAAATATCACCCGTATGCAAGGCTGCCTGACAAACGACAAGACTGAAATCGCAATATGCACATGCGTATGTGCGTGACATGTTTGGCGTCGCAGTATGATTAAGATTATGATGTAATAAGAATAAATTTGTCACAATTTTTGGCCTCCTGTCTTCTAGAACGTTAACCACGACGATGGCGAATGTTGGGTTCTTGTCGCTTCCTACAGAGCTGATATGTTATATCTTGTTTTTACTCACTCCAAGGGACCTTTGTCGTTGTGCAATAGCAGTCCGCCATCTCTCATGGTCCCAAGGTTCCTCTAGGCTAACTTCCATTGATACCAGACCTGCAAAACTTTTAGGGATGCAGCCCAGAATTCTCTCCTGATTCAACACAAGCTTGAACTTTTTATTCAGGGCTTTACCGAGACCATCACCCAGGACTCGGTCGACTTTTCTAAAAAGATCGGTTCATTGACATCCATGTTACGGTCTGATTTCCATGTGAACACTGTTTTTCAAGAAGCAGTACCTGGCCCTGCGTTTGCCTCTAACGAAGAGAAACAATCTATGAAGTGTGGGATTTGGTGGATGTCCGGAGATGGCGATCTCTTCACTCAGGAGTGCAACACAAATACTACCCGGACGTGGCCTAACCACAGCTTATCCCCCATGCCGCAGCACGAGTTGGCGCCAGTCATCGTCGACCCTCTGCAAGATCTTCTGGTTACAATTTCCTTCCCTCCTTTCATCGATGTGCAAAATGTCGTTCAGGCTCACCACGTTTTTTGGTTGGAGATCCGTATGCTTTCGTCGCAGGCTCTGCACCCAGATTCAGCGTGCACTTCCTTGGACTGCAGACATCATTTTGATGCATGTGACTTTTACGATATTATGATCATGGAAGACCCTAAAATCTGTGGGGATCGTATCGTTGTCCCCTATTGTATACGCAAAAACGGTGAATGGAAGCCGATGTCCATACAAGTGGTGGATTGGAGGAAAGGACAGGCAGAGTGTGTAAGTCCCGTTATTGAAACTTTTGCCATTCTTAGCATCAGCAGCATCCTGTAGGCCACGAGGCTCAAAGTCAGGGTCATCAGCATAATTTCCATCTCATAGACCGACAGACATTCGTTGTCATCGACTTGGAAACTTCTATAAGCTTGTATACGTTGCAAGAATTTGGCGGGCCGCCTCAGCGCCGAATCGTCTACTGCTTTCCGACGTACAACTCTTTATATTGGTCATCGTGTACTGTTCACACCACTCCATTGATCCAAGGCACAGCAGTTCGGTCGGACCTCGTGCCCAGTTACGTGCCCTCTTTGGAGTCCCAAATTATGGTTTTGGAGATGTTCCTTCCCGCATCGCCCGTTATCATGGTCATCGATATGGCCATTTTTTCAAAAAACGCCCTGTATTCAGAGACGCTCAGCACGATGCCATGGCCGGACTGGGGACCACAGCATACGTGCTGCTTTCCGCATCACCCAAGCCACCGAATCAGTGTTTTCGGTAGTAGAATGGCCTATGCTCTTCCTCGATATCGGACCCCCACTCCTGGGCATAGACTGGAAGCGCTATCTACCGATGGTCACTTCTACGTGCATATATGGGACTTCAATCAGAGGGTCGTTGCCCGTTCCAAAAGCATCCCCGATTCCGACCATTTGATCCACCAGCCTGCCCAGCTAGCTCACCCGTGTTACAAGAGTGCCTTTTGCTCAGATCTTTCTTACGTCGCTACCGTCTGCCATGAATCTTTTCCGACGCGTGACTTTGGGGGGTTATTCTTGGAACAGGAGAGGTTTACTTTAACATGGATAAGACGCTCTGGGGTAAGACACTCTTGAGTTGTGTTATACAACGTTTAACGCGGTTCTACTTAGGTCGGACCTGCCACGGTTGATATTCAGGTCGTTTCCCCTGTACAACTAGAGACGAAAGTTTTCAGCTGTTGGCTCAGGGACCATTTTGGACACACTATGGATTTTGTGGAAGGGTGGTCATTATGGTATCATCCCTTCGTCCTAATAATCATGATGACATTACCCCTTCCCGACCCTTCCCGACCCCTAGTATACTAGAAACATTCATCTGTAACTTCTTACTATCAATTTTCAGAATTTCGAAGTCACTTGTTGACCTTTTCCTGGTGCCGTCGATCCCCCGTGCTCAAACGCCCTACTTCTTCTAAAACCACAGCAATGGCTGTTGGATTCACGCCGCCACTTCCCACAAAACTGATACGTCGCATCCTAATCCTCATGCTGGAGGACTTTTGCTATTAACAGTTGTTTCTATATGCACATATGAGACTCCAATGAGAGAGTTGTTGCTCCATTTGAATTTATACACGATCCCGACTCACCAGACCTTCTCGTCCGCACGCCTGGTCAGTCATTCGTGCCGTGCTCGGATGGAGGTATCATGTCGAATCATCCTTATGCTGCAATCGTCTGCCATGCGCTGATTGGTTTCAAATGTGCTTTTGGAAAAGGACTGGGTTACCATAACATGGGCAAGTGTTCTTAGCTGTGAATACAGCAATGTAATGTGGTCACACTGCTGTCGCGATCTGATGCTGTTGATATTCGGGTCATTTCTCCTGTACATACGGACGGGCTTCGGATTCGGATTCGGCACCGATGGTTACAGCCAAATTCCACTTCAATACCCCTAGCTACCAGTCTGAAGTCATCGCAGACAGTTCGTATTTTGGGCAATGTGAGTTTCTGGATGATCCATTTGCTGCATCCCAAACTGCATGCACGAATGCTGATACCATGTTTCTTCGGAGGTTGGCTCGGACCGACCTCACGGTCCAGAAGGGGTCTCGGCTTTGGTGGCGATGATCATCAGGAACACGGTCAATTATGCTCCTGGCCACCAGTCTTGTGTCGATCTGTCTGAAATTTTGCAGACAGTTCATGTTTGGGCAGTGTGAGTTGCCCACGTTGTTCGGAAATAGGTCCAACACAAACGTGTTACTGCCATTTGCAGAACACTTCAGAAATAAAACAGGAGTCAGGACAGGGTTGATTGAACTGCTATGTCCAACCTCAGGTACCATGAATTTCTGCGTATGTAACATCTTATGTATGAATGCGATTGATTGTTGAGAGTTGACAGTTCGTGGTAACACTAGGACCCCTGATAATTCCCTTTAAGGACTACCCTGACCAGTCTAGGTAAGGAATGGAACTTGGGGTGTAAGTAGCCCGGAGGTGAATGCTGGTGGGGGCATACTTGTGACCTTGCCCCTCCGAAATTGTTCGGTTTCGAGTACAGAGCATTACCTCAATCACAGCAGAAAGACAATGCACGATAATCAAATTTATGTAATTGGCTGATTATTTTTCGCTCTTTTTCGTGTAAATGAGGTACAGAGCATTATAGCTAATATGCACCGCCTCTGATGGTATTATTAGCATACATAGCGGTTCAATATATTATATTGGGGGTATCCTAGCTATCAATGATTTGTGAAAACCCACTACACAGAGGGAGCAGGGTAAGGCCTGAACTCGCCAGAAAATATTAACATTTGAAAACTACCAAATTAGGATATGTTTTGGGCGGTAGTGCTTAGGAATTACCTTCGGGAGCGTTATCATTTATCGAACAAAGAACTTGGAAGTAATACTGAGAGGATATTCTAAGTGCTACTCATCAACGAGGTTTCCGAGGTCTTTTCATACGTTGGGTACCTAGAATAGTTGTCGTGGCAGCCGAATAGTGGCAGAGTGGGGGCATCGCACAATTGAGTACTCCTTGCCGACTTAAAATTTCTTTTTTTAGGACTGCCTCGCGTTCCATTGTATACAAAGTTCAAATGGCTGTAATAATAGGGATCGCATGTAATAAGCCGTAAACTCTCGGCTCTTAGTCCCGTGACTAACGCGCGAAACTCGAGGAATGCATGGCATATGCGTTGATGAATCCGCCCTGAAGGCACACTTCCATGCCATCAACGTCAGGGACTTTCTTTACACACGGTTCGGTCTCTTGTACGGCTACTCATGCTACTGGCAAGTAGCAACACATACCTAGTTCATGGTTAAAATTTATAAACACTCTAAGGCGC
>Ga0310811_10004266_pt1 | contig 17963 bp, 14 predicted proteins | sample YCmetagenome_FD_207642 | JGI IMG/M metagenome (GOLD analysis project Ga0310811, IMG submission 207642) | Soil microbial communities from experimental microcosm in Duke University, North Carolina, United States - YC | ecosystem: Engineered > Artificial ecosystem > Soil microcosm > Unclassified ...
AGTTCTCAGCATTGTATGGCTGTGCTGTACTGCCATTATCCGAAAGAGTCGCAGACGGACGACCGTGGAAGTACTGAGGCGATGTCCAGTACTGACCAATCAACTCTGAACCAACCGTCTTACCATTCACGGTTACCATACTACCATTTGCCTGGTGAGGGAAGATCAACTGGGCCAGTCCTGTCACAATACCCGGATAGATAAATCCCGTGATAACGATTAGAGCAAGTGTCATCACAATAGATGGCTGTATATATTTTCTTGCAACACTCATGATTACTTTCTCCGCCTACAACTGGGTTAAGTGCAAGAGTACCAGGATCATATCAATGATTTTGATACCAATAAATGGGACGATCAAACCACCTACGCCGTAAATGAGCAGGTTACGGGATAACAAAGGACCAGCACCAAGTGGTCGATACTTCACGCCACGCAGGGCCAATGGAATCAACGCGATAATGATCAAGGCATTAAAGATAACTGCCGACAAGACTGCGCTAAATGGCGTCGCCAGATGCATAATATTCAGCGCTTCCAACTGTGGGAATGTCGCGGTAAACATAGCCGGGATAATGGCAAAGTACTTCGCAACGTCATTCGCGATACTGAACGTTGTCAGAGCACCACGCGTCATCAATAACTGTTTACCAACTTCGACCACTTCGATCAGTTTGGTTGGATCGGAGTCCAGATCTACCATGTTCGCGGCTTCTTTCGCGGCCTGCGTACCAGTATTCATTGCCACACCGACATCTGCCTGAGCCAGCGCAGGAGCATCGTTTGTACCATCACCAGTCATCGCCACCAGACGCCCACCAGCCTGTTGCTCCTTAATCAGCTTCATCTTTGTCTCAGGAGTTGCCTGCGCCAGAAAATCATCAACGCCAGCTTCCTTTGCGATAGCCGCAGCCGTCAGCGGATTATCACCAGTGACCATAATTGTCTTGATACCCATGCGACGGAGTTGATCAAAACGCTCGCGCATGCCAGCCTTCACGACGTCTTTTAATTCAATGACGCCCAGTACCTTCGCGTCACCCTCGCTAAATGACTCGGCAACTACCAGCGGCGTACTACCTGCGCTTGCGATACCATCTACAAGGGTCTTCAACTCATCGGAAACGGTGCCACCCAGTTCTCTGATATAGCTGGCAACCGAATCGCCAGCACCTTTCCGGACCGAACGAATACCGTTATTGACATGCAGATCAACGCCACTCATACGCGTCTGAGCAGTAAACGGCACGAAGGTCGCGTTCTCGTCGGCCTCTTCCGTCAGGCTATAACGCTCTTTTGCCAGCACGACAATTGAACGACCTTCCGGTGTCTCATCCGCCAGACTCGACAACAGAGCGGCATGCGCAACGTCACGCTCATCCACACCTTGTAGCGGCACAAAACGGCTCGCCATACGGTTACCAATGGTGATGGTCCCGGTTTTGTCCAACAAAAGCACATCAACGTCACCAGCAGCTTCAACAGCACGCCCGCTCATCGCCAGTACATTACGCTGGATCATACGGTCCATACCTGCGATACCAATCGCAGACAACAGACCACCAATTGTGGTTGGGATCAAACAGACCAGCAAGGCGATCAAAACCGTGATCGAAACCGGACTCTTTGAATAGATAGCAAATGGTTCCAGCGTCACAACCGCCAGGATGAAGATAATCGTCAAACTAGCCAGCAGAATATTCAACGCGATCTCGTTTGGTGTCTTCTGGCGCGCCGCACCTTCAACCAGAGCAATCATACGATCCAGAAATGTCTCACCAGGATTTGCGCTGATTTGCACGACAACCCAGTCCGAGAGCACACGAGTACCACCAGTCACGGCACTGCGGTCACCACCACTCTCACGGATAACCGGAGCCGACTCACCAGTGATTGCTGACTCGTCAATGGAAGCCACACCTTCAACAACATCACCATCACCAGGAATAATATCGCCCGCCTCAACTAAAACTAGATCACCTTTACGCAGATCCGGCGCTGCGACTTCTTCATATTTCCCATCGCGCTTTTTCTCCAACAGGCGTTTCGCTGTTGTAGTTGTACGCGTTTTACGGAGCGTATCGGCCTGCGCCTTACCACGCCCTTCCGCCATCGCCTCAGCGAAATTCGCGAAGAGAACGGTAAACCACAACCAGATTGCCACGGCAAAAGCGAACCATGCCTGCGTCGATGGTCCAGTTATCAGATAGCGTATAAACTCGATTGTGGTGATGACGCTTCCAACTTCTACCACAAACATCACTGGATTTTTTAGTTGCACACGTGGATTCAGCTTGATAAAAGAATCGACAATCGCCCGGCGCAGAATTGGACCATTAAAAATGGAATCGGAATTGTTGCGCCGTTTGTTCGATCCTTCTGTCTCTACGATCCCTGACTGCTTTCCAGTGTCAGTGCTCATCATCTCTTTATTTCCTCGCATTCAGCTAAGTGCTGAGTCCCTCTACAGCAGAAGGACATCAGCCTCGGCTGATATAGCAGCGTTTCTACATAAACAAATCTAGAAAGTCTTTCCTGACAGCAGTTGCAACTGTTCTACAATTGGACCCAATGAATAGGCCGGGAAAAAGGTCAATGCGCCAACGACCAGAATGGTTGCAATCAGCAAGACGACAAAGAGTGGACCAGTCGTCGGGAACGTGCCCAGATTTGCAGGCACGACCTTTTTCTTCACCATTGCCCCTGCCAGAGCCATAGTCGGCACAATAAAGGCAAAGCGACCGATGAGCATAGCAAATGCACCTGTCCAGTTATAGAAATTGGTATTGCCGGAGAGGCCACCGAAAGCCGAACCGTTATTACCGGTTTGTGATGTAAAGGCATACAGCATCTCAGAAAGACCATGCGGGCCAGCATTGAGGATAGATTTCGTCCCCGCAGGCAACACAGCCGCTAAAGCGGTAAAACCAAGAATGCTGGCAGGCAGAATTAAGATCGCAAGCGCCGCCATCTTCATCTCTTTTTGCTCAATCTTCTTCCCCAGGTACTCAGGTGTACGACCAACCATCAAACCCGCGATAAAGACCGCAACAATCACGAAGACCAGCATGTCATAAAGACCAGAACCAACGCCACCAAAGATGAGTTCACCTAGAGCAATATTTGCCATCGGGATCATACCAGCCAGTGGCATGAAACTATCGATGAAACCGTTTACCGCTCCACACGAAGTAGCAGTCGTGGCATTATCAAACAAGGCAGTCAGTGTAATACCGAAGCGTACATCTTTGCCTTCCATGTTGCCGCCACCCTGATAGGCTGTATTCGCCTGATAAGCACCAACATGCGCCAACAGAGGGTTACCAGCCTGCTCAACGCCTTGAATGACAAAGACACCGACAAGGAATAGCACTGCCATTGCCGCCCAGATAGCCCAACCCTGCTTCGTATTGCCTGCCATACGACCGAAGAAGTACACCAGAGCCGCCGGAATGGCAAGCACAGCCAGAACCTCAATCAGACTAGAGAACGCGGTTGGATTCTCATATGGGTGTGCAGAGTTCGTATTGAAGAAGCCACCACCATTAGTACCAAGTTCTTTAATGAACTCTTGCGAAGCCACCGGGCCTTGCGCAATAATCTGTGTAGTACCTTGTAATGTAGTGACATGCACATAAGGAAGGAAGTTCTGTATCGCTCCCTGAGACACCAGAAACAACGCGCCAACGATTGAAATCGGGATCAAGATGTAGAGGATACAGCGTAAAAGATCAACCCAGAAATTTCCTAAATGCTGAGCACTGCGACGGGTTAAACCACGCACAACCGCGACAGCCAGCGCGATACCGGTGGCGGCAGACATGAAGTTATGTGTCGCCAGACCAGCCATCTGCGTCAGATAGGTCATTGTCTGCTCACCACCATAGTTCTGCCAGTTCGTATTTGTGACAAAACTTACAGCCGTATTAAAGGCAAGCTGTGGTGACACATTAGATAGACCCTGTGGATTAAAAAATGGTCCATCCCACTGTTGCGTCCGCTCTAACAAGTAGATATGTAAAACACCGACAAGGCTGAAGATCAGCATCGATATCGTATAACCAACCCAGCTTTGTTCCTGGTCAGCCTTCACACCCGAAATTTTATAGACAAACTTCTCTACAGGCACCAGAACGGGTGAGAGCCATGTCCGTTCCCCATTAAACACCTTGTACAGGTATAATCCCAGGGGTTTTGTAATCAGGAGAAGGACTAGCATGAACAGTAAAATCTGAATAATGCTACTGCCCGTTATATCCATCGAATAATTCCACCTCTAATATATATAAAGAATCTGGAAACAGTGCGCCCCATCTAAAACTTTTCCGGCGCTAAGAGAGCAACAAACAAATACACCGTCACCACCAATGCCACAATCCCCACCAGGATATACTCAATTGGTGAGTTCATGTTTACGCCTCCTATAAACGTTCGCAGCCTTCAGCAAAGGCAACAAGAGCAAGAAAACTTGCGAATGTAACAACTATCACGAGAATGTCAAGCATACATTCCCTCCTCACCGGAATGCTCTATTCCAATTGATGCAGGCTCTTCACCATCTCTTTTTTGATCGAGTTCCTGTTTCCGCGTCGCTGCCTCAGCGGCGAGACGTAAAAGAGCTTCCATAGGAAATGGTTTGGGGAGATAGGCCAGAGGATGAAATTCAGCCAGCCGCCGTGGACTCACGCGCACCGCTGATAGCACCACAACGGGCAACTTACCAGCAAGCTCCTGCTCATACAACTGAAATCTTCCTTCTTGTTTGGCAGCCCGTAATACATCCCATCCAGTCTGATCGGGTAGATTAATATCCAGCAACATCAGGTCAAACTCCTGTTCGCGCAGATGTCGCAACGCGCTCTGGGCATCGACGGCGACACTTATCTTATGCTCCCGTGCTGATAAATTTCTTTCGACAACGCCACGCAGCACATCGTCGTCTTCAACCAGTAAAATGCGCGCTCCTTGTTGCATAAGACTTTTACTTCTTTCTCTAACTACCTCAATCTTCCATTTGGTGATCTATACCTATCTCACTTCATGCACTATACCTCGTCCATGCTCAAGGGGGGGTAAAGAGAAAATAGATGAATCTCAAAATTTGCTCAAAAATAACAGCGTTCGAAATATTTTCTAAGTGTTGCATCATATGACTCTTTTTCCTATAATCATATTCCAGATATGAAAACAGGCATTTCTTTCATGAATATCTATTTTATCCTTAAAATCAGCTCGTCTGCTACAGGACATGAGAAGCGTTTTAAGCAGAGCAATATGGTTCAGATCAAGAATATCTCAGGAAAAAAGGATGGTAAGCTAAAGATTTGCTCAAAAAAGGAGGAAAAACTCTCAAGAAATGCACAGAAGACAATTTACTTGCACTATTATACTGTGCTACACTGTGAAGCATACACTGTTTCGACTACGTAAAACCTATAGGACGTTGCATCGGAGGGCATGGAAAGTGTAGGGTTTGGCGTTATTAGGAACATAAGAAATTTCCCGTTTTATAAAGGACGATAAATTAGTATGGCACAGGAATCTGTGGCACAAGACACAACACACATTGCGCATAACAATGCCGATGCTCATGCGTCGGAAACAAGCATGTTAGGTCCACTTCTGTGTTGGGCTGTCGTCTTCGCAGACATTGGTACATCCGTTTATTACACACCCGGCATCCTCTATGGAACAGTAGGAAAGCTTGCCGGTTTTTTTGTATTCCTGACACTGTTTGTCTTCGTCTTATTGACATTGAAGTACACAGAAGTCACGCATCGCTTTCCACAAGGCGGTGGTGTCGTTACTGTTGCAGCGCAGGCGATTAACTCCTGGTTCGGAGCGCTGGGGGGAATGTTTATTCTCGTCGATTACTTCCTCACCGCCGCAATCAGTTCGCTTTCAGGAATCCTTTACTTGAGTGTCGTCATTCCTGCGATTACACCAACCATCGCGCTTTTCATCACGATTGGTGTGCTTATCCTGTTGGGCTTGCTAAACTGGATTGGCATCAGTGAAAGTGCCCGTGTCAGCCTGATCGGAGCTATAATCGCGTTTATCAGTGATATCGCAATACTGATCACGGTTTTTTCGCACATATCACTCACAGAGTTTTTCTCGCTTATCAGCACTATGTTCTCCGGTCATGACATGACTCCCGTTTCACTACTGTCTGGCTTCGCTGGTGCATTCCTGGCTTTCTCCGGTTTAGAGAGCATCTCACAGCTATCGCCTGTAATGAAACGGCCACACAAAAAGGTTGCGGGGCTGGCGATGCTTCTGGTTGTGATTACAATTGGTTTGACAAGTCCACTCTTAACCATATTCTCAACGTTACTATTACCAGGAGCAGCCGCTAATTCAGTGCAATCAGCACAACTCATCTCTCTGCTGGCTGGTAAATGGGGCGGTCCCATTCTGGAAACAGAAGTCGCAATCAGTGCCAGCGCACTACTGGTCTTCGCCAGCAATACGGCGATCATCGGTGCATATCACGTATTTATGGCTCTTTCACGGATGCAATTCCTGCCTACAGTCATTCTGGAGCGCAATAAATTGCGTGGCACACCACACTTCTCGATTGTACTTGCGACAGGCATTCCTATCGTCATTCTGCTTATCGTTTGGGGAAATATCAACATTCTTGGTGACATGTATGCATTTGGTCTTCTGGGTGCATTCACATTGACCTGCCTTGGCCTGGATATTGTTCGCTATCGAGATTTGCGACGTGCGCAAGCCATCAAACACGCACAAAGACAAACAAACATTGCCTTCAATGGCGAAGAACAAGCCACCAATGTTCATGATCTATTAAAATCAAACACACACATCCCTGCTTCTTCTGGACATCAGGCAGAGATCACAGAGACGGCAGAGGCGATGAAGCTCTGGTACAAAATCAACTTTGTGCTGGGCATTATTACAACGATCCTGGTCGCCACAGCCTGGTCCACCAATCTGGTCACTAAACCGCTGGCAACCGGCTTCGGCGGAACTGTAACAGTTATTGGTATGGGTGTTGCCTTCTTTATCCATACACGCTATCAAAAAGAAGGGAAAGTGCCCGTCCCGGTGGTTGTTACCCGTCTGGAAGATGTCTATCCAAACGCGACGTTAGCCGTCCTGAGTGCTGGCGATAAGCATAATGAGGCAGTCATCCGCGCCGCCATCAATAATGCGGATGTAAATCGCCCACTGCTGTTCCTCTACCTGGCAGAAAACCGACCACGGCAGATCGCCCCACGGATGATGGAAATCATTGACCCATACCTGGAAGATCAACAGGCAAAGGAGAACTTTGGTCGCGCCGAAAGTCTCGCCCTGAAGGCCAAAGTACCGATGCGTAAATATGTCTATCTCCAGAATAAACCTGATATCGTTTCTCAGATATGGCAGACCATCCATCCACGTGACACTCTTGTCTCAGCCAAGCATAATGAACAGGTCAAAGATATCAATCCAGATCGTATTCGCTATGAATTGACACCAGAAGGCAAGGTTGCCCATCTGTTAAAACACTGGTAGCGATCTATTCATCGCTGAATCGATACCCGACCCCCGATACCGTGAGAATGAAACGTGGATGCGAGGGATCGGGTTCGATTTTTCTACGCAACTGACCGATATAGACATGCAGATAATGAGCCTCCGTCCCATATCCTGTTCCCCACACTTGCGTTAATAACATCTGCCGCGTCATGATCTTGCCACGATTTTTGATCAATGCCTTGAGCAGATCATACTCAGTCGGTGTCAATTTGATATCTTTGCCATCGACCTGCACATTGCGTTGCGCGAAATCAACCTGGAGTGGTCCAGCGACAAAAATGGGAACCGTTCCTGACTGCACCTGCGCTGTATGCCGCAACGCCACACGCACGCGTGCCAGCACTTCATTGATGCCAAAAGGTTTCGATACATAATCATCCGCACCCAGATCTAACGCCTGCACTTTATCACGCTCTGTATCCTTGACTGAAAGTACAATGATCGGGGTACTTGACTGCTCACGTACACGTTTACAGACTTCTAATCCGCTCAGTACAGGCAACCCTAGATCAAGTAGGATTAAATCCGGTCGGTGCTGCGCAACACTTTCAAGCGCCTCTTCTCCGTTACTGGCGGTAAACACATCATATCCATACGCTGTCAGACTGCGCTGCAACGCACGCGTAATTTCAATTTCGTCATCAACCACGAGAATACGCGCACCACTCTTACTCATAAGACTCTCTGTCCTTCTGTCTTCTATTTCCTGGCATCCAAGATAGGCAAGTTACCTTCACTCTGAAGGTACAGAGCAAAGGTATATGCTTGCTGACTACGAAAGAGGCGTTGCTTGACGCCCCTGCTGAATGTGAAACGGCGATACAGGCAAAGTAAATTGAAAGATGGCTCCGCCATCAGGTCGATTAGCCGCCCAGATATGTCCACCATGTGCTTCAACTAGACCACGACAGACCGCCAGACCCAGCCCGGTTCCCATTGTGCTGCTCTGATTCCCTTTGCGGGGTGTACCAGAGACACGATAGAACTTATCAAAGATACGTTCCAGATCATCGGCAGGAATACCAGGACCGCGATCCGCGATACTGATTTTCACTTCTCCATCTATGACTTCCGCGCTCACCTCAATAGGTGATCCTATCGGTGTGTACCGCGCTGCGTTCTCCAGCAAATTGGTAATGACCTGATCCATTTGTAGATAGTCAATCTCTACTGGCGGCAAATCATCGGAGAGATGCGTCTGTATCTCACGCCCCTGCAATATACCACGCATCCGATCAACAACATCATGTATGACCTCGTCTATAGGATACCATTCTTTCTCCGGCTTGAGTGCCCCGCCTTCGATACGTGACATATCGAGCAAATTCCCTACCAATCGATTCAAACGATCAGATTCACGCTCAATTGTTATTGCAAAGCTCCGCTTTGTTTCATCATCCCATTCTACATCTTCCTGCAATAAACTACTGGCGGAGGCTTTGATCGATGCCAGTGGTGTACGCAGGTCGTGCGATACGGATGACAATAACGCCGAACGTAAGGAATCAGTTCGTTTGAGTAGCTCTATCTGTAACATCTCACGTTGCAACCGTGCATGTTCGATCATACCACTGGTCTGATCCAGAAATGTCCAGAAAAAGGTATCATTATGTCCAAGCTGTTCTTGCTTCATGTTCGCATTCCGTTCGGTGGGAAAACGACGCCCTTTTTCGGACATCACCAACCGCACAACCCCAATCACCTCATGTCCCTGCTGCAATGGCACGAAACGCATATAGCGCTGACTATTCTGTCTGGACACATCGACGATACGCCGAAAACGATAATACGCAACGCCAGTACCGGCCTCATCACCCGCATACAAATCTATAATGCGTCCCTGACTCATCACAGACTCAGCCGTTCTCATCTCATCCAGTGATATCTGTAGCTGTGACACATCCTGGCTGGCATCCGCCTCTAATGCTAAACGCCCGGTTGTACCCGGCAACAGGATAGCGCAATCACAAACCCCAAAAGATGCGAAATTTTCAACTATTGCTTTCGCCACAATGTCGAGTTGCTGCCCTAATCTATCTTCACTGGTGGTTGCATTGACCAGTTCATACAATGCTCTGGCTTCCCGCTCTCGTGCTGATGCCTGCATAGCACGCTGACGCAAACCAGACGCCAACCGTCCGGTAACAATCGCGGTGATCATAAAAATGATCAAAGCCAACCATTCTTCGGTCTTGGCAATCGTAAATGTGAAAAGTGGCTGTACAAGGGTAAAATCGAATGAGAGAAAGGCAATTAATGATGTCACCAACGAAGCGTAAAGCCCACGTGTGACGGATAATGCAAGCACAACAAGTAAATACAAAAACGAAATATTAGGAATAGTAGGATACAACTTCCCCAGATAGATGATACCAGTGATAAGGAGCGATAACACAGTAGCAAGCACAGTATCTGTGATGTAGCGCAGATAACGGCGCTCTTCTGGTAGTCCTAAGAAGAGCACATCTTCAAACGTGTTCATAAGTTTATCCCTCTAAAGCAGAAATGTCCCTGCGCATGAATAACAGTATACACACTCCTCTTGACTCACTTTCCGCCTCACAGTATACTCCAACGCATGAAAATACGACGCTCAGTGCTTTTACTTTTATTTATAACATCGATTTCTGTTGCTGCCTGCAGTCCTGGTCACCTGGGGACCAATGTCATTGCATTTATACGCAATGGGACAATCTGGACGATGGACCCCGATGGAGCAAACGCGGAAGCTATCGTCAAGCAACGGACACCTGTTGTCGGCTATGCATGGTCGCCCAATCATGAAATGCTCACATTCCGTACGCTCGATGCAACGCCAGCCACCCAACAATTGCCCACAACTACCACTGCTCAGATCATCAGTGATGCACCAGGATCACTCAATACCGTTGGTGTCGATGGAGGCACTCCTATTACCATCGCTGCAACTCAATCGGATCTTCGCTATGACAATCCCGTATGGAATACCAACGGCTCTCGCTTGCTTTATCGCGAAACTTTTCCAGGCGCGATTGGGAATCCCTTGAATGTAAACTGGTGGGTATCTCAGAATGACCAACCAGATGGCATCGCATTAAAAGGACTCCCCGCTTCTTATTCTATTCCTTCTCTATCGTACACAACCAGCCACTACCAGACAATTGAAAATTCAAATCAAGGCGTCTTTACGACCTCCATTGCAGGAACGGACCTACACTATATCACAACGCAACCCTTAGCAGGACATCCCTTATCAGCCTCGATGGAGCGCCTTCTCTGGCAACCCACAAACGCGACAACACCAGCACAAACGTTCCTCTACGCGGAACCAATAGCACCATCCCAGAACAATACGCAGGCAATCGCAGGGGCAGCACCAATTTCATACCAACTACGGCTCGCCACAACACATAACACCTCAACGCCCTTACTCACCTGCCAGTGCAATCAATTCGCCTGGGCACCTGACGGTACACACATTCTCTATCAGGAAGGATCGCGCTACACTATCTTTAATATCCAGAATCACACATCCTTTTTTGTCACAGCGAAGAGCAATAGCGTACCATACTGGTCACCGGACAGTCACTTTCTCCTGCTTGATGGCCCAACGTCCCTGATACTTGTCAATGTACAGACACAGCAACAGCAAGTTCTTCTTCATGCAACGCAATCAACAGCACAGCCAAACCCGACGCTCCCATCAACAAGCACGCTGCTTCAACCTGTGCCAAATAACATCTGGGCGGCTAATAGTCGTCAATTTCTCTTCTTGACACAGGATCGTCTGAACTGGCAAAATCAATCAAGTCCATTACAACAGGGACTGTACACCGTCACCATTGATGCAAATGGTCACATACAAAACAGTCCACTACGTATCGACACAGGCAACGATACCCAGGCGGGTTGGACATATGAGGATCCCAACACGTCTTTTCTCTATTAGCACATTTTGTAGCCACAAGGAGGATTAAAAATGAGTCCTAAACCGGGAGACGACTTTTTCGACGATGACGACGAAGGTGAAGAATATAGCGATCTTGAAATGCTCGAACGTCTGGAATCCCTGCAAGAAGACATGGAAGACCTTAACGTCACTACACTCGCAGAAGTCATTGAACGTATCGTCGAACTCAATCGCAAACTGGACAAAAAACAGTAACAGTCAGCCAGCAACAAAACGAGACGCAGCCATGCACCTTGATGAACAGTACCATTCATCAGAATGTATGCTGCGTCCCATCTACCTGCTATCGATCTATGATAGCTGACAGGTATTATAGATCAAGCACCGCCCAGATACGCCTGACGTACCAGATCATTGGTTAGCAGATTTTGCGCTGAATCGCTCAACACAATCTGCCCGGTCTGTAAGACATAGCCACGATCAGCCAGATTCAACGCCATCGACGCATTCTGTTCTACAAGAAAAACCGTCACCCCCTCCTTGCGGATCTGCATAATCGTCTCAAAAACTGTCTCGACTAATTTCGGAGAGAGACCCATTGACGGCTCATCCATACACAGCAAACGTGGACGCGACATCAACGCACGTCCCATCGCTAACATTTGCTGTTCGCCGCCTGACATCGTGCCAGCAGACTGCTTCAAACGTTCTTTAATACGTGGAAAAATCTGGCAGACATGTTCCAGATCTTGCTCAAACTCACTCCGATTATTGCGCGGATACGATCCCAATTCCAGATTTTCCAGCACCGTCATACGCGGAAAAACCCTGCGTCCTTCAGGAACCAACGCCAGACCGGATTTAACAATTTCGCCCGTCAACTTCTTCACAATCGAACTGTTCTCAAACTGGATCGTACCATTGGTCGGACGCACCAGACCAAAGATCGTCTTCATCGTTGTCGTCTTGCCTGCGGCATTAGCACCAAGTAAACAGACAATCTCGCCCTTATTCACCTCAAGCGAAATATTCTGTAAAATATGGCTGGGGCCGTAATAGGTATTCACGTTTTCAAGTTGCAGCATGGTTGACCTCGCGATCAATTATTTTCTTCCGACGCAGAAAGATCCACACTCTCTGCTCCCTGCTTCCCCAGGTACGCCTCGATGACCCGCTCATTACGGCGTACCTCTTCAGGCAAGCCTTCAACAATCTTCTGCCCATAATCTAACACCGCGATACGATCAGATATCCCCATCGTCACCGCCAGTTTATGCTCGATCAATAATATCGTCAATCCTATCTCATCTCGTAAGCGCAGAATATACTTTACGGCATCCAGTGTCTCTGCTTCATTCATGCCCGCAGTTGGCTCGTCCAGCAGAATAATCTTCGGGTTTGCAGCTAACGCACGCGCAATCTCGACACGGCGGCGTTCCGCATACGACAGATTCATCACATACTCTTCTTGACGAGCAACAAGCTCAGGACCAAAGAAACTTAACAGTTCAATTGCTCGTATACGAGCCTTCTCCTCCTCTTCGAGTGTCCTCGGTGGACGGAAGAGCGCCCCTAATATACCAGTTTTGAGCTGGGTATGTTGCCCCACCAGCACATTTTCCAGCACCGTCATATTATTGAACAGACGGATATTTTGAAACGTACGTGTAATACCACCACGCACAATCTTATCTGGCGAATGCCCCACGATTGATTTTCCATTGAGCAGAATATCCCCCGTCGTAGGCCGATAAATACCCGTGATCAGATTAAATACGGTCGTCTTACCAGCACCGTTCGGGCCAATAATACTCACAATCTCACGAGGTTTTACCACCAGATCGACACCCTGCACCGCCTTTAATCCACCAAAGATCTTTGTCACCGCACGCAATTCTAATGAAGCCGGTTCATCCACTTTTAAAGCAGCAGTGGCGATCCCTTCATGCTCTATTTGTTCAGAATTCATCAGCGCTCCACTCCCTTGCTGCTATTCGACTTGCATCTCAGCTTCAAGCGTTTCTGCACCAACCGGTTCATCCAGGGCATCAAGCTCGACAATATCGTCCTCTTTCTTATGGTGCAATTCTCTACGACGACGCGCACTTGGAATCAGACCCTCAGGACGGAAAAGCATGATGGAAATCAAGATAATACCAAAGAGCAGATTACGAACATTCCCAAAGGTAAAATTAGGAATGGTATGTTCAATGACGTACAGAATATTACCAGGAGATGCGGCTATGGTATCCAGACGCGCCAGGATAAATTCATTCAGCGCATATACCACAACGCCACCAACAATAACGCCAGGAATACTGCCCAGTCCACCAATCACAACCATTGACAGATAGACAAACGAATCGGTTGGATTAAAATCGCTTGGCGCTACTGTTCCTAACTTTGCCGCATGGTAGACACCCGCGATACCAGAAAAGAAGGCACCAGCAGCAAATGCGAACAACTTGGTATTGACCAGATTAATACCCGATGAGGAGGCCGCGATCTCATCCTCACGAATCGCCACCCAGGCCCGTCCCAGGCGCGAATCACGCAGGCGTACATTCACAAAGACACAGAGCACAATCAACGCCAGGATCAGGTAGTAGAACGGGGTCGCGTTAAAGCTGCTCCACTGAACACAGAATACTCCTTGAATACAGGGAGTCGCAGGTGGGTAGATACCGACAATACCATTAGTACCGTTCGTATATTTATCCAGATTAAGGAAAAACGGTGGAATAATTTCACCAAAACCGAGAGTAACAATCGCCAGATAATCACCACGCAAGCGCAGCGTTGGCGCACCCAGCAATATCCCCCAGGCAGCCGCGATCAATGCCGCGATAATCAGCATCGGCCAGAACATCCACGACCAGATCTGTGGATTCACCACGATTTGCGTCAAATGCGTAAATTGTCCTGATCCGATCATGGCCCACGAATACGTCCCAATCACAAAAAACGCGACATACCCAAGGTCCAGTAATCCAGCGAAACCGACAACGACATTCAGTCCTAAAGCGAGAATAATGTAGTAACCCAGATTAGCGTATCCTGACAGACGCCCATTAGTGCCAGAACCGAAGAGCATCGCATCCAACACTGGATAGAACAGGATAAAACCACCCAGCAACACCAGATAGAACGGCCATGCCCCTTTACTTTGTAATGGGGTATCATTTGGCACCAGATCCTTCGCCTCTTCCTGCGCACGGGCTGATGAAAGATGCTCTAACTGCTCCTTTCGCCCTCTCACCCACCATCTTCTTGCATTCGCTGCCCCTGCCCCATTGATCGGAGCCTGTGTTGATGTCGTAAGAGCATGGCGCAAAGCCATTTTTCCACCCAGCCAACCTAAAAAATAACCAGCAAGCGGGAAGATGATCGTACGCGCAACGACCAGGGCCAGCAAAATAGTTGGTAATGATCCTAGCGCGAAAAAAATGATATCACCAACTAGCGTAATCAGCGCGAAAATAGTAGCGAACCAGAATCCGGCGGAACGGGCACGATCCAGTAATCGCTGTTGCCCTTCTTCATCCAACGTCTCAACATGCTCTAAAGCAATAGGAGGAGTATAATGCAAAACTTTCAGCACATACCTTCTGCCTACCACATAGAGACCCCAGACAATCGCAAATAACGAAAAACCAATCAGCAAATCACCGGTAATAATCACCAGGAGCAATGGTACAACAACAGCAAACAATATCCCCACCCATATCTCAATATTGCTCCGTCGCCCACTATCCGCTGCGGTCAAATAGCCAGCCAGCGCAGTAATCACTGCATAAAAAACGAGGATGAAGAGGCCCCCCTGAATGGAATTCGACAGTGTATAATTGTAGTTTGTCAGTTTTGGCGCAAAAAGTCCCAGAAAGACATTATTGACAATCCCCTCACCCGTCCAGGCAAAATTGAACACCAGTACAGGCACCAGCAATGCTACTAACCACCGCACCAGCAATTTTCGCGTTTTGCGTTCAGGACGCAGCCAGGAGGAACGTACTGCTATTGACATAATTCCATCACCTCGCGTATCGCATTGACATCACCAACATGTGGCATGGTCCTGCTCGTTATACTTTATCTGGCGTCTGCTGTCCGAATAAGCCAGATGGACGGAATACCAGAATAAGGATCAAAAGCGCAAAGATAATTGCATACTGCCAGGCATTACCACTATGTGGTAACACCGAAGCCGGGATAGCGGCGATGAATGATTGGATCACGCCAACTATAAAACCGCCAACCATAGCCCCGACAACATCACCAATACCCCCAAGCACAGCGCAGGTAAACGCAACCAGTCCCAGGTTGAAACCAAGCGTAAACTGCGTGTTCGGGAACTTGAGCGCATAGATAAAACCAGCCGCACCAGCTAAACCGGCACCAATAAAGAAGGTAAACGCAATGATGCCATTCACATTAATCCCCATCAGGGATGCCGCTTCTCGATCCTGCGCCACAGCACGCATCGCACGCCCCATCCGGGTACGCGTGATTAAAATCTGTAAACAGATCATCAATACCAATGCCGCCAACACGACAAAAATGTCCACCGTATCAATCTCAAACACACCCAATGTAATAACAGGGGTCGGGATATTGGGAAAAGAGATCTGTGCATTGCCCATCCAGAGCTTTGCCGAGTCCTGCAAGACCAGCGAAACACCGATAGCGGAAATCAGCGGAGCCAGACGTGGGGCATTTCTCAATGGACGATATGCGATCCGTTCAATCACAATTCCCAATACCGCACACAAGAGAAACGCACCAACACAAACAAGCGCTAACTTCCCCACCAGCAACCATGTAATCGCTGTCGGAGGATGATTCGCAGTGATACCCAGCGCACTCATCAATGCAATGGTAATGAACGTGCCCACCATAAAAATATCACCGTGGGCGAAGTTAATCAGTTCGATAATACCGTAGACCATCGTATAACCCAGGGCGATCAGAGCATAAATCGCACCGAGAGAGAGTCCAACAATGAGCAAGTTCACATACGTAACCATGACGTGGAACCCACTTTCTGCTACTAGCTACAGCAAAGACAATAACAACGGGCGGTAAGCGAAGCCGCACAGCTGACAAATTTGACCTTCCATCAAGCTGCACGCTGGTGCAAGAGAGGGTTTCTTGCTCCTGCACCAAACGCTCAGCAAAAGGATCAATCAGGATTTTGTTGGATCAACACCTGCAAGGAACTGCCAGCCATCACCTGCACTGGCATTACTCCCAAGTGTATAGATCGAAACAGTTTTGTTCGTTGTATCACCATTCTGATCAAACGACTGAGGGCCAGTTGTGCCATCATATTTGATCGTCTGAATAGCGTCGATCACCGCCTGACGGAAAGTCTTTGCCGTCGCACTATCGCCAGAGCTTGTCGGAGCAGTAGCTTTTTTCTGCGTCACTACCTCTTTAATAGCCTGCAATAAAATCTCAGTATCATCATAAGCGCCGTAGCTATACGCACCGGTATTCCCATACTTTTTGACATAGTTAGTCTGGAAGGTCTGCGCAGCCGGAATCTGGCTGGGATCAGTACCAGGAACAGAAGCATACACAGGACCGCCGCCAACAGGCTTAATGGCTTTAGCCAACGCTGATGTCTTGGCACCATCACCAAGCATAAATGGTGTATTCGCTAAACCGCTAACATGCACCATCTGCTGGCGAATAGTAATACCACCAGTAGAGTCATTCCCACCAAAGAAGATAAGATCTGGTTTCTTCGCAGCGATCTTTGTCAGTTCACTCTCATACGAAGCACTTGACTGAATACTATCGTGTCCCAGGACCGTACCACCATATTGCTTAAAGAAATTGATAAAGTTGGTCGCCAGTCCAGCTCCATATGCCTCGGTATCATCAATCACATAGACAGTCTTGTACCCCTTTGTTTTATAGGCATAGGAAGCAAGTGCAGCACCCTGATACTGGTCCATCGCTGCCGTACGGAAATAGGTTACTTTACCAGTTGGACGCAAGCTACTGACCTTACTGTTCGCACCACCACACTCGTAAGCAGGCGTGTTCTGGGTCATACAATCATTGGTATTAGATGGACTGATCAACGCAATCGGAGCCTCATTTGCCACTGGCATTTCAGCCTGACCAACGTTACTATTCAAAGGCCCAATAATACCAGCCACTCTGGCATCACCGATCAGATCATTGACGTTATTCTGACCTACGGTTGAGTCGTGTACACCGCTTGGGCCAACATCATCCTTCGCGATATGCACAAACGTATAGCCGGGCAAAAAGTTGCTGGCATTTGCCTGGCTGACAGCATAATCAACACCATCTTCAGCAGGCTTACCCGAACTAGCATCCGACGCGGTTGTCGGAAAATCAGAACCAATTTCAATCGTGATGTTCCCCTGTTGTTGGTTCCCACCACCTGTCGTATTTGTTCCCGCACCACAACCCGCCAGGACCAGAAGGATCAGAACACTCATCACAGTAGCGGGCCATAAGCGAAACCTATGTCTCGACATAATAGGTC
>Ga0310811_10004267_pt1 | contig 17959 bp, 14 predicted proteins | sample YCmetagenome_FD_207642 | JGI IMG/M metagenome (GOLD analysis project Ga0310811, IMG submission 207642) | Soil microbial communities from experimental microcosm in Duke University, North Carolina, United States - YC | ecosystem: Engineered > Artificial ecosystem > Soil microcosm > Unclassified ...
TCGGGTTGGCGTGGTGCTGCGGCAGCCCGTCGGGTGGTCGCATTCGCCGACGGGCGGAGCGAGAGCGTCGGGGAGTCGCGAAGCCGGGTGGCGATCCTCCGCGCGGGCCTGCCGGCGCCGGTCCCGCAGTGGGAGGTGTGGCGGGGTGCCGCGGTTCTGGCGCGCTGCGACTTCGGCTGGCCGGAGCTCCGTACGGTCGGCGAGTTCGACGGCCGCGTCAAGTACGGCCGGCTCCTGAGTCCTGATCAGTATGCGGGCGATGTGGTGTTCGACGAGAAACTCCGCGAGGACGAACTGCGCGCCGAGGGTCTGCACGTTGCCCGGTGGACCTGGCGCGACCTGACCGCGTTCGCCGGCGCCGCCGCGAGAATCCGCCGCGGACCGCTCTGGTGAGCAAACCGCGGCCACACCAACGCCTTGGCCGGGCTGGCGCCGTGGCCGAGTCGCTGCGGGCCGCGGTGGTGGCTGCACGCCCACTTCGCGCTCGCGCACGCCCACTTCGCGCTCGCGCACACCCACTTCGCGCTCGCGCACACCCACTTCGCGTGCCGCACACCCACTGCAGCTCGTGTGCCGAACACAAAACGGGTGTGCGGCGGGGTGGCGCGGCTCTGGAGCGAGGGGGCGGCGCCTCGTCAGTTCGGCCAGTCGGTCTTGAGCTGCGTCTTGTTCGTCTTGCCGGAGTCGTGCATGGGCAGCGGCTCGGTGCGCAGCCACCACTGCGCCGGCAGCTCGAAGCGGGCCAGCGAGGCGGCGGCGAACTCCCCGAGCTCCTGCTCGGTCACCTCGGCATCGGCCGCCAGTTGAACGACTGCGGCCACCCGCTCGCCCAGGTCGGCGTCGGGCAGGCCCAGGACGGCGACGTTGAGCACGGCGGGATGGCGAAGCAGCACGGCTTCCACGTGTGCCGGCGCGATGTTCTCCCCACCCCGGATGATCAGGTCCTTGATGCGCCCGGTGACGTAGAGCAGCCCGTCCACGATCCGGCCCTGGTCACCGGTGTGCACCCAGCCCTCGGCATCGATGAGGTCGGTCTCGCTCGAACCCCAGTAACCGATCATCTGGCCCGGCGTGCGCACCACGATCTCGCCGTCGCCCTCGTCGTTGGGGTTGTCGATGCGCAGGTCGACCACGGGCAGCGGGGCGCCCGCCGTCATCGGGTGCTCGGCCATGGTGCGCCCGTTCGCGGCGGCCACCGTGCCGCCGGTCTCGGTCATCCCGTAGATGGTGGACATGCCCTTGACCGCGTTCGGGAACGCCTCGCGCAACCGGGCCACCAGTGCTGGCTGGATCGGGGCGCCACCCATGGAGACCGACCGGACGCTGTCCAGATCGCGCCCGATTCGGGAGGGATGCTCGAGCACCCGCGAGGCCATCGTGGGCACCGCGCCCCACCAGGTGACCCGCTCGCGCTCGATGACGTCGAGCACCTGCTCGGGGTCGAACCGGCCCTCCAGGAACACCAGCGTGTTACCCCCGAGCAGGGCCAGCAGCAGCGACTGCAGCCCACCGATGTGGAACAGCGGGCCGCTCTGCAGGCTCACCGCGGGCGGCCGGGAGTCGTCCATCTGCTGGGGCAACCGCCCGGACATGATCAGCAGGTTGTGCAGGTTGGCGATGATGGACCGGTGGGCCAGCACCACGGGCTTCGGCGGCCCGGTGGTGCCCGCCGTGAAGATGATCACCGCCGGGTCGTCCTCGTCGCCGCCCGAGGAGGACTGCTCCACCGGCGAATGCACCGGGGTCTCGCCGGCCAGGGCCGAGTCGACCCAGCCGCGCACCCTTTCCACGGACACGACCTCACCGCCGCCGTCCGGGACGAGCGAGGCCCGCTTGGCGTCGGCGATGACCAGCCTAGGCTCGATCAGGCCGGTGGCGTGGGCCACCTCGGTCGCGCTCCACCAGCCGTTGCCGAGGCCGACGATCGCGCCGAGGCGCAGGCCCGCCCACAGGCCGATGACCCACTCGGGAGAGTTCGGGGTGAGCAGCAGCAGGCGGTCGCCCGGGCGCAGTCCGGCGGCGCGCAGCTCGGCGGCCACCTGCTCGACGGCGATGAACACGTCGTCGAAGCTCAACCGGCGTTCACCCTGCACGAGATGGGTGCGCTTCGACCACCGCGCGGCGTCCACGAGCAGCTCGGGCACCCGGTTCAGGCGCTGGGTGTAGGACAGGAACGGGATGGCGCCCTCGCGGCGGGCCACCTCCGTGCCCCATCGGACGCGGTCGTCGGACATGCTGCCGTCGGCTGTGGACACGACGTGATTTTAGTCTAGGACGCAATACTCGACAACTCGACTAAATCACCTTTACGATCGGGGACATGCCAGTGGAGGAGAAGGCCGCGGTGATGCCGCAGGCCGTGATCGACGACGCGATGATCGAGTCGATGAGGGCCAAGGTGGGCGCGAACCTGCGCATCGAGCACTCGGTGAACAACGAGGTGGCGACGCGTATCGCGGTCACCAAGTTCGTCGGTGGGATCGGGGACATCAACCCGTTGTGGACCGATGCGGAGTACGCGACCGCCTCGCCGTACGGGGCTCCGGTCGCGCCGCCGTCGTTCATCATCGGCTGCTTCTCCGGCATCCAGTTCGGCTGGCCGGGTCTCGGTTCGTTCCACTCGATGTCGCACATCACGTTCGACCGGCCGGTCTACCGCGGTGACACCGTGGACTCCTCCTGCCTCTACGACGGCTTCGACGGGCCGGCGCCGAGCAAGTTCGCCGGCCGTTCGGTGACCGACAAGTTCATCAACACCTACGTCAACCAGCTCGGCGAGCAGATCGCCACCATCCGCTGGAACGTCATCAACTACGAGCGCGGCCAGCGGCTGGCCCGGACCAAGGCGGAGAGCGCCGGCAACGGGGCGGACAAGAAGCCGTCCGGCCCGCAGCTGCCTCACCAGTGGGACCTCGACGAGGTGGCCGAGATCGAGAAGCGGATCCTGGCCGAGCGCCCGCGTGGCGCCGAGCCCCGCTACTGGGACGACGTCAACGAGGGCGACGTGCTCGACACGGTCACCAAGGGCCCGGTCGGCCTGACCGACGAGATCGCCTTCGTGGCCGGCGGCGGCACCCCGATCCCGAGGTTGAAGGCGCACGCCGCCTCGCTGCACGACTACCAGGCGCACCCGGCGTGGGCGTTCCGCGACCCGATCACCAGCGCGAACGAGCCGATCTACTCGGTGCACTACAACTTCCAGGCCGCTCAGGCGATGGGCGTGGCCTTCCAGTACGACGTCGGCTTCCAGCGGCAGTGCTGGCAGATCCACGCGCTCACCCACTGGGCCGGCGACCACGCCTGGATCAAGGAGTGCAGCGCGCAGTACCGCAAGTTCGTCTACCTCTCCGATGTGGTCGAGCTGCGGGGTGAGGTCGTCGGCAAGCGTGTGGACGACGACGGAGAGCACGTCGTGGACATCAGCACCTCAGCGGTGAACCAGCGCGGTGAGAACACCATGCCGGGCAACGCGGTCATCGCCCTGCCGACCAAGGCCGGGGCAGTGCCGGCCGCGAACCGAGCGAGGGTGACGGCATGAGCGAGCAGCCGAGCACGGCGGAGTTCGCCGAGGAGGTCGAGAAGTACCTCTCGGCGCACTACTCCTTGAAGAAGAAAGAGGCGAAGCAGCAGTTCGTCTGGGGCGAGGGCAGCGACGAGGTCCGGGTCTTCCAGGAGCCCGACCCCGAGGCCGAAGAGGACGCGTTGCCGGCCATCCGGGCCTGGCGCAAGGGGCTGTGGGACGCCGGCCTGGGCTGGATCACCGGCCCGACCGAGTTCGGTGGCCGAGGCCTCAGCGGGGCCCACCAGCGGACCTTCGAGCAGATCGCCCGCCGCTACGACGTGCCCGGCGACTCCGCGCTCACCATCGGCCTGGGCATGATCGCGCCGACCATCCTCAAGCACGGTACGGACCAGCAGAAGAACAAGTACCTCAGGGGGATGTACTCCGGCGAGCTGTTCGCCTGCCAGCTGTTCAGCGAGCCGGGCGCAGGTTCCGACCTGGCCTCGGTGAGCACCAAGGCGGTCCGCGACGGCGACAACTGGGTCCTCAACGGCCAGAAGGTCTGGACCTCCGGGGCGCACCTGTCCGACTTCGGCGAGATCATCTGCAAGACCTCCGACGCCGGACGGCACCAGAACCTCACCGCGTTCCTGATCGACATGCATGCCCCCGGGGTTGAGGTCCGCCCGCTGCGGCAGATGACCGGTGGGGCGGCGTTCAACGAGGTGTTCCTCAACGACGTCGTGGTCCCGGACACCGACCGGCTGGCCGAGGAGGGCGAGGGCTGGAAGGTCGCCATCACCACCCTGATGAACGAGCGCAACGCGATGGGCAACAGCTCCTTCGGCGGCGCCGGCATCCTGTCCACCGAGCGGATCGCCGAGCTGGTCCGGCACTCCGGGCTGGCCGACGACCCGGTGGTGCGCCAGGAGTTCGCCGCGCTGCAGGTGCGGCTGCGGGTGGCCCGCTACACCAACCAGGTCTTCGCGGCCAAGGCCAAAGCCGGGGAGTCGCCCGGTCCGGTGGCCTCGATCAACAAGATCGCGCTGTCCACCAACATGGCCGAGCTGGGTCGGTTCGTCGCCGACGTGCTGGGCCCTCGGATCGCCGCCAACACCGGCGAGTGGGGCACCTTCGCCTGGACCTCGGTGCTGCTCGGGGCCCCCGGCTACCGACTCGGCGGCGGTACCGACGAGATCTTGAAGAACATGGTCGCGCAGCGTGTGCTCGGCCTGCCGCGGGCGAGCTGAGAGGTCAGAGCTGATGGTCGCGCAGAGCGCACTCACCGACAACGACGAGCAGAGGGAGCTGCGCGACGCGGTTCGCAAGCTGCTCAAGGACAAGGCCCCGCTGGAGAAGATCCGCGCCGGGGCCGACGAGCCCGACGGCCCGCGGTTCGACCGCGCGCTGTGGGGCAATCTGGCCGAGATGGGTCTGCTGGCGCTGGCCGTGCCGGAGAAGTACGACGGCCTCGGGCAGACCATGGTGGAGACATCGGTGGTCTTCGAGGAGCTCGGCCGGGGGCTGTACTTCGGCCCGTTCCTGGCCACCGCCGGGCTGGCCGTGCCGGCACTGCTCGGCAGCGCTGACGAGGCGGCGATCGCCGACTACCTGCCCGGCATCGCGTCCGGCGAGACCATCGCCACCGTCGCGGTCACCGAGGAAGACGGGCGGTTCGACACGGCATCCACCGCGACGACCGCCGAAGCCGACGGGGACGGCTGGAAGCTGACCGGTACCAAGATGGTGGTGCTGGACGGCGCGGACGCCGACCTGCTGCTGGTCACCGCTCGCTCCGGCGAGGACGTGTCCCTGTTCGCGGTGGCCGGGGACGCCTCTGGGCTCACCCGCACCCGCCTGGAGTCCCTCGACCTCGCCCGCTCCCTGGCCCGGGTCGAGCTGAACGGCACCCCCGCCCGGCTGGTCGGCCAGTCCGGCGCCGCGCCGGCACTCATCGCCGAGGTGCTCGACCACGCGCTGGTGGCGGTGGCCGCCGAGCAGGCCGGTGGCGCCCAGGTGTGCCTGGACATGTCGGTGGAGTACGCCAAGACCCGCAAGCAGTTCGACAAGGTCATCGGGTCCTACCAGGCGGTCGCGCACAAGCTGGTCGACATGCTGCAGCAGGTGGAGTTCAGCAAAGCGAGCGCCCGGTACGCCGCCGCGGCGATCGCCGAGGGTGATGCGGAGGCCCCGGTCGCGGCGCGGGTGGCGGCGGCCTACTGCGGTGAGGCGTTCCGCAAGGTGACTGTGGAGACGGTGCAGGCCCACGGCGGCATCGGCTTCACCTGGGAGCACGACACCCACCTGTACTACCGGCGGGCCTGGTCGTCACAGCACCTGTTCGCCGGCCTGGCCGACCACCACGCCGCGATCGCCGACCGCATCGGCCTCTAGCCGGCCCCGCCCGCCGGCAGGGTTGCGCCCGCCGCCGGCGGGCTGGGCTCGGCACACCCAGTTCGCGCGTCGCACACGCCCTGCAGCACGTGTGCGGCGCACGGAACGGGTGTGCGGCTGCGGCCTCGGTGGTGCGTGCCGGCCGTCACCGGGCCAGGGCGAGGACCTCGTCGAAGCCGTCGACCACGCACTGCTGGAACAGCTCGATGTCCGGAACCACTTCCGGATCGACGTTGACGCCGATACAGCACATGCCGTCGTAGGACACCATCGTGACCATGGCGGCGACCCCGGGCCGGGGGCCCAGCGGGTAGAGGCGCAGGACCCGCGCGCCGGCCAGGTACACCGGCCAGCCGATGCCCGGCACGTTGGACGCCTGGATGTCGGAGACGTTGGTCAGGTTGCCGGCGAGCTCGGTCAGCGCCGCCGACGGCAGCTTGCTCATCACCGGCGCCAGCAGCTCGAGGAAGCCGATGGCGGGCTCGGCGCGCACGGTCAGGATGAACTCACGGATCTGGCGGATGCGTGCGGCCGGGTCGGCCTCGCCGACGGGACCGGGCAGACGCGCGCCGGCGAACTTGTTGCCACCGAGCGGGTCGTCCGCCGAGCGGAGGCTGACCGGGATCGCCATCGGCAGGTAGTCGACGTGCACACCGGCGTGTTCGTGGAAGATCCGGAACGCGCCGAGGATGCCGGCCAGGAAGGCGTCGTTCACCGATCCGCCGGCCGCCTTGCCGGCCGCCTTCAGATCAGCCAGCGGGATGTCGTGCAGCACGACGCGGTAGCCGAAACCGTTGTCGCGCAGCAGCGGCGAGCGCTTCGTCTCCGGCGGGGCAAGCATCCGGCGCAGGGACATCCCGTACTCGACGGCGCGGGTCACGTTGCCCACCGGGTCGCGCAGCGTGCGCCCGACGGTGCCGAGCAGGTCGCCCGCGCCCCTGGCCAGGCGCGCGGGCGCACCGGTGACCTCTTCCACGATCCCGTTGGTCACCAGCGACAACGGTGTAGCGGCCGGGCCGACCACGGGTTCGGGCAGCGCACCGAAGTGGCCCGGTTCCGGGCTCTTGCTGTGCGCCAGCTCCAGGAGCTGCATGATGCCCAGCCCGTCGGACATGGAGTGGTGCAGCTTGAGCAGGTAGGCCGCCTTGCCGTCCTCGAGCCCGGAGACCAGCAACGCCTCCCAGCAGGGCCGGTTCGGGTCCAGGGGGCGGGAGAGGATCTGGGCGGCGTAGTCGAGCAGCTGCCGCATCGACCCGGGCGCGGGCAGGCTCACCCGCTGCACGTGGTAGTCGAGGTCGAAGTGGTCGTCGGGCACCCAGGTCGGGGTGACCACCGGCAACAGCGGCTCCACCACCTTGTCCCGCAGGCGTGGGATGGCGCGGGTGGCGTACTCGTGGGCGGTGCGGAAGCGCTCCCAGTCCGGCTCCCTGTCGAGCAGCTCCAGCAGCACGCCGGAGGAGCGGGTGCGCAGGTCGCCCTCCGCGCGCCACATCATCGACTCCCAGGCGCTCATCCGTTTCGAGCCGCCCCAGAGCTGACCGGGGGTCGGGTCGGAGGTTCGACCGGGGCTGGGGGTGCTCATGGGGTGCCGTTCGTGTGCAGCCGGTCCACCGAGGAGGTGACCTCGGTTATCAGGCGGGCCACGGTCTCCGGATCGTCGGTCATCGGCACGTGACCCACCCCGTCCAGCATGATCAGCTCGGCGCTGGGCAGACGCTCCAGCAAGGGCTGACCGTAGTGCTTGTAGGGGATCACCCGGTCTTTTCGTGCCCAAACCACCCGTATCGGGCACCCGGGGTCGGGCAGCGGCTCCATCGGCTTGTCGGCGAGGACCTTCAGCAGCGGTCGCACCACCGGCGCGTTCCTGATCGCCCGGATGTCGGCGATGATCTCGACGGGGTCGGCCCGCTCCGGGTGCTCGAACTGGGACCAGGCGAGCAGGCGCCGCCCCCGCGGGGTCCAGGCCAGCCGCTCGATGCGGTGGCCGTGGGACTCCATCAAGCGGACACCGGCGCCCATGCTCTTGACCAGCGTGGCGATGCGGAAGTTGGAGCCGAAGGCGCCGGCCGAGGAGAACACCGTCACCGAGCGCGCGCGTCCACGCCGCGCCAGCTCCAGCGACACCCAGCCGCCCATCGAGTTGCCCGCGACGTGCACCTTGTCCAGCCCGAGCCGGTCCAGCTCGGCCTCGACCCCGTCGACGATCGCCTCCAGCGAGGGTTCCACGCCCTCGGGCAGTGGCGCGGCACCGCTGTGCCCGAGCAGCGTCGGGGCGATCACGTCGTGCTGTTTCTCGAGCAGCGGCAGTACCGGCTTCCAGGACCGCCAGGTGACGCTGATCCCGTGCAGCAGCAGCAGCGGGGTGCCGGAGCCGCCGCGGTGGCCCTCGGTGTCGGGGTCGATGTGCTCGGTCGGCAGCCGCTGGCCGGGCTCGACCGGCCCGACGCCCTCGGCCGACCGGTAGCGGGACCGGGCCAGGGACGCCGCGCCGACGCCGACCGCCGCGATGCCCAGCCCGGCCAGCACGGCGTTGCGCCGGGTGTTCGCGGCGCGGGTGCGTGCCCTACTCATGCTTCGCCGCCCACGCTCGCTCCGCTCCTCGCTCGCTGACGCTCGCTGCGATGCTCACTCGCTGCGGCTCAGTCACGTCACCAACCCTCCCCGTGGATCTCATGGCCCGGTGTGCTCCGGAGCAGTCCACGGTAGGCGTCCTCGGCGGTGCGGCCCTCGTTGACCACGCCGTACACCTCGGTTGCGATCGGCATCTCGATGCCCATCCGGTTGGCCATGTCCATCACCACGCTGACCGCCTTGACGCCCTCGGCGACCTGGTTCATCCCGGCCAGGACCTGCTCGATGGTCTTGCCCCGACCCAGTTCCTCGCCGACGCGGCGGTTACGGCTGGCCGGGCTGGTGCAGGTGACGAGCAGGTCGCCGGTACCGGCCAGGCCGGAGAAGGTCTTCGGGTCACCGCCGAGGCATTCGCCGAACCGGGTCATCTCGTGCAGCGCGCGGGTGATCACCATCGCCTTGGTGTTGTAGCCCGCCTCGGCGCCGTCGCCCATCCCGGCGGCGATCGCGAACACGTTCTTCAGGGCGCCGGCGACCTCGACTCCGAGGACGTCGGTGGTGGAGTAGATGCGGAAGCGCTCGGTGCGGAACAGCTCGGCGAGCTTGTGCGCGGAGTTCTGGTCGGGCATCGCGATGGTGGCCGCGGCGGCGTAACCGGCGACGACCTCGGAGGCGATGTTCGGGCCGGCCAGGACCCCGGCGGGGTGCCCCGGCAGGACCTCGGCGACGATCTCGGTCATCCGCATGTCGGTGCTCTGCTCGAGACCCTTGACCAGGCTGACCACCGGGATCCACGGCCGGATGTAGGGCGCGGCGTTCTCCAGGGCCTCCCGGAACCCGTGCGAGGGCACACCCATCACCAGCACGTCGGCGTCGGCGACGGCCCGCTCCATGTCGTCGGTGCCCTGCAGGGTCTTGGTCAGCTCGACGTCACCGAGGTACTTGCTGTTGCGATGGTTGATCTCGATGTCCTCGGCCACCTCCGCGGAGCGCGCCCACAGGATGGTGGGGGCGCTGACCGCCACGATCGAGGCGACCGCGGTACCCCACGATCCGCCCCCGAGCACGGCCACTTTCGGTTGCCTGCGCTGGATCTCCAACGGTCACCCCTGGCATGGTTTGGCTGGCGGACGGATCCCACGGACGGAATCACATCTCCGACGTCTGTCCAAAGGCTACTGTAGTGAGGAATACTCGCCTGATCAATTGTTGAGTATGCGAGTTCCGACGGATCCTTCGAGGTGGACGGTGTCCGAGTTGCAGATCGAGACCGAGACGCTCATCGAGCAGATCCGGCAGGGCCCGTCCGGGCCCGAGATCGCCGCGGTCTTCGACTTCGACGGAACCCTGATCGACGGTTTCTCGGCGGCGGCGCTGTACGAACACCGCCTGCGCAGCTTCGAGATCGGACCGGACGAGCTCGTCCGCACCGTGCGCGCGGCGCTCGGGCCGACGCTGTCCGAGGCGCAGTTCACCGAGCTGATCGAGAGCGGCATCCAGGGTTGGGCCGGACGGACCGAGGACGACCTGCTCGAGCTGGGCGAGCGGCTGTTCGCCCAGGGGGTCGCGGGCAACCTGTTCCACCAGGCCTGGCGGCTGGTCAAGGCCCACCAGAAGCAGGGCCACACGGTGGTGATCGCCACCTCGGCCACCGAGTTGCAGGTCGCCCCGCTGGCCCGCGAGCTGGGCGTGGAGCACGTGTTGTGCACCCGGCTGGCCACCGAGGGCGGGGTGCTCACCGGCGCGGTCGAGGGTCGTCCGCCGTGGGGTGACGGCAAGGTCGCCGCCGTCGAGGGGTTCGCGGAGGAGCACGGACTGGACCTGGCGTTCAGCCACGGCTACGCCAACGGCGACGAGGACCTGCCCCTGCTGGAGGCGGTCGGGCACCCGCACCCGGTCAACCCCAGCGACGAGCTGGCGGCCATCGCCGCCGAGCGTGGCTGGCCCGTCCTGAGGTTCCGCCGGGTTCCCGACCGGTTCGACCCGCGCCCGGCGATCCGCACCGCCGCCATGTACGGAACCCTGCTCGGCACCGCCGGGGCGGGCATCCTCGCCGGCGCGCTCAACAACGACCGCCGCCTGGGCGTCGACCTGGCCACCACACTGTTCGGCAACCTGGCGGGAGTGATCGGGAACATCGACTTCGAGATCATCGGCGAGGAGAACGCCTGGGCGGCCCGGCCGGCGGTGTTCTTCATCAACCACCAGAGCACGCTGATCGAGTACCTGGTGACCAGCCGGGTCATCCGTTCGGGCTTCACGGTGGTGGCCAAGGCCGAGGTGAAGCAGATGCCGGTGATCGGTCAGCTGTTCTCGATGGCCGGCGTGGCCTTCCTGGACCGGGCCAACCGCGAGAAGGCGATCGAGGCCCTGCGACCGGCCGTGGAGAAGCTGCGCTCCGGCACGTCGGTGGTGATGGCGCCCGAGGGCACCCGGTCGCTGACCCCGAAGCTCGGCCGGTTCAAGAAGGGCGGCTTCCACATGGCCGTGCAGGCCGGCGTGCCGATCGTCCCGGTGGTCATCCGCAACGCCGGCGAGATCATGTGGCGCGGGGCCAAGACCGCCCGGACGGGAACGATCCAGGTCGTCGTGCATCCGCCTGTCCCGACCGCGGGCTGGACGATCGCGGACATCGACCGCGCCCGCGACGAGATGCAGCGGCTCTACCAGGACACCCTGGACGACTGGCCCGGTACGGCCGGAGCTACGGGTACCGTGGCCGCTGTCACACGCTGAGGGTCAGCGACGCGACGCACCGAGGTCACCGGGGGGTGCCATGAAACTAGACACCAAGTCCTTCGGGCGATTGGGCACCGTGCTGGAACGCGCGGGTGGACGCGGGCTGCTCGGCAAGCGGATGGTGGGCACCGGGGAGCCGCTGGAGTCCGATGCCCGCGAGGTCGTCCAGCTGCTCGAGTCGCCCGAGTTCCAGGGTGCGGTGCGCAAGCTGGCCGGGTCCCTGGAGATGGACTACGACGCCGCGATGGCCGAGGCGGCGGGCTGCCTGCGCGAGATGTCGGCCTGGCACGACCCCAAGGTCACCGCCTGGTGGTACCGGTTCAGCCACTGGATGACCCGGGGCTACGACGTGCTGGTGGACGACGACAAGCTGGCCGAGCTGCGGCGGCTGGACCGCAAGCACTCGCTGGTGCTGCTCATCTCCCACCGGTCCTACCTCGACGAGTTCGTCATCCCACCGGCCCTGGACGACGGCGGGCTGTCGGTGTACGGGATGGCCGGCGCGAACCTGGATTTCTTCCCGCTGGGCACGGTGGCCCGGCGCACCGGCATCGTGCACGTGCGACGGTCCACCGCCGACGCGCCGATCTACCGGCTGGCCATGCGGTTCCACACCGGCCGGCTGATCCAGAACAAGGCCAACGTGGTCTGGTCGATCGAGGGCGGTCGCTCGCGCACCGGCAAGCTCCGCCCGCCGCGTTACGGCCTGCTGCGCTACGTCGCGGACGCGGTCAACGCTCCCGACGCGGCGGAGGCCCTGCTGGTACCGGTCTCGATCATGTACGACCAGCTGCCGCTGGACGAGGTGAGCCTGATGGCCTCCGAAGCCCGGGGCGGGGAGAAGCAGGCCGAAGACGTCCGCTGGCTGGTCAAGTACGCCCGGGGACTACAGAGCCGGCTGGGCCGGGCCTACCTCGACTTCGGTGACCCGCTGCCGTTGCGTGAGCGGATGGCCGAGCTGCGCGCGGCCGGCGTCGCGGAGAAGGACCTGGTGGAGCGGGTCGCGCTGGACGTCTGCCACCGCCTGAACGAGGCGACCCCGGTGACGCCGACCGCCGCGGTGTGCGTCGCTCTGCTCGGAGCCGGGCGCGCGCTGACCCTGGACCAGGTGCTGGAGACGGTCACCCCGCTGGCCGGTTACCTCAGCGAACGCGGCTGGCCGATCGCCGGTGCGGCCACGCTCACCGACCGGTCCACCGTGCGCTGGGCGCTGCGTGAGCTGGTCCGCTCCGGCGTGCTGACCGTCTACAGCGGTGGCACCGAACGGGTCTGGGGCATCGGCCCCGACCAGCACCTGATCGCCGCCGTGTACCGCAACACCGCCATCCACGTGCTGATCGAGCGCGCGATCACCGAACTGGGGCTGCTGGCCGTGGCCGAGAGCACCGAGAGTGCCCGCGGTGGCGTGGAGTCCGAGGACGGATCGGCGGGACCGGTGCAGGTGGGCATCGACGAGGCGCTGCGGCTACGTGAGCTGCTCAAATTCGACTTCTTCTTCGCCCAGCGCGAGAAGTTCATCGCCGACCTGCGCGAGGAGATCGCGATCATGGCGGCACCGGACACCCCGGACGACGCCGACATCACCCCCGAGCTGGCCCGCGAGTGGCTGGGCCGTGCCAAGCCGCTCGTCGCGCACCTGGTGCTGCGCCCGTTCCTGGAGGCCTACCGGCTGGTCGGGGAGCGGCTGGCGGCGTTCGAGGACGACGAGGACATCGACCAGGAGACGGTGGTACGCGACTGCCTGCGGGTGGGCCATCAGTGGGCGCTGCAGGGCACGCTGGCCAGCGAGGAGTCGGTGTCGGGCGAGATGTTCCGGACCGCGCTGAAACTGGCCCAGCACCGTGAGCTCATCTCGGCGGAGTCACCACAGGTGGGCAAGCGCCGCCGGGAGTTCGCCGACGAGATGCGCGAGGTCACCCTGGCGATCGGCCGGATCGCCTCGATGGCCCCGGACGCCACCGGCTGATCGCGGCGCCGCAGGCGGCGTGCTCACGACCGCGCACCGCGCTGCGCACGCTGGGCGCCCGCACACCGCGCTGCGCACCCGCACCCGGCGCTGGGTGCCCGCACACCCACTTCGTGCGCTGCACCTGCACTGCAGATCGTGTGCCGGAGCCACTGTGGGTGTGCGGCCGCCGGTGGGGTGCCGCCGGCGGAGGGGTGTGCGACCGGCGGAGGGGTGTGCGACCGGCGGAGGGGTGTGCGGCCGCCGGTGGCCGCCGGTGGGGGGTTAGGCGGCGACGGGGGCGGGCTCGGCGGGGGTGCTCGCCAGGGCCTGTTCCTCGTCCTTGATCGCCTTGAGCAGCGCGGTGGTGTTGACGAGGAACTGGGCGATGAACACGAACGCCGGGATCCAGATGACGAAGATCCCGTTCCAGGCCAGCGGGCCGGTCTTGAAGAACGGCAGGGCGAGCGCCGGGGTGAACACGACCGGGGCCCAGATGTTCACGTAGGCCACGTAGCGGGGGAACAGCGGCTTCGCGCGCTTGTCGCACAGGATGGCGAAGGCGAACGAGAAGTTCTGGGCCATGAACGGCGGCCACGGCATCACCAGCATGATCCAGCTCAGGTCGTTCATCAGCTGGGTCATCTCGGGCGCGCGCTCGGGGCGGAACGCGGTGGCGGCGAACATCATCGCCGGCACGAGGTAGGTCAGGCAGCCGAACGCCCCGGCGGCGAGCTGGGAGTAGATCACCGTCGGGTGGATGCCGGGGATGCGGCGCATCTGGGCCGAGATCAGCCCGGTGAACACGGCGTAGAACATGCCGCTGATCAGCATGATCCCGGCGCCGACCCGGATGCCGCCGAGATGGGACTGGTAGTGCGCGGCGATGTCGACCGCCGAGGCGTTCGGCGACAGCGGCGGGATGAACCCGGCCAGCGCGAAGGCGCCGAAGAACATCGACACGCAGATGATCCCGCTCCACGCGCACACCCTCTGGAACGCCATCTGCGGATCCACGGCCGACCTCCCGTTCACGCTGTACCGAACGGTCTTAGGTTATTCGGCCCTCGGCCGGCGTGTCGAGGGGCTGAGCCGGCGGTCGCTCACCCGAACCGGGCGCAGCCGTCACTCGATGGGTGTTTCGGTGTAGCGCCCGGGCTGCCACCGGCGACATCCCGGGTGGAGGTGATCGAATGTTCCCGAGCCGTTCACCAATGCTGAGTGAGCAGCTGGCCGAGCTGTACCGCTGCGAGACGTTCGCGGTACTGGTGGTCGACCCGGCCACCGGGGAGGTCGATGCCCACGGACCCTATGACGGTCTCGCCGCCACCATGCGGGCCGACGCCCTGCGCGCCGAGATGGACGCCGACGGCCTGTCCGACGTGCTGATCGGCGTCACCCGCCTGCACCTGACCGAGCCCGCGCCGGTGCCCGCACACAGCTAGTACGGCATCCCGGGGGCCCGCGGGTAGCCGTAACCGGGGTCGGCCTCCGGCAGGGCCTTGGGGTCGGGGCCGTACTGGTTCGGGCCCGGATTCCCGTCGAGGACACAGAAGACGAGCACCACGATCCCGCCGACATAGGGGACGAGGCCGATCAGCTGCCACCATCCGGAGCGGCCGGTGTCGTGCAGCCGGCGCGTGGTGACCGCCAGCGACGGCAGCAACAGCCCCAGCCCGACGATCGCCAGCACCGCGACCATCGCGTAGAACAGCGACTCGGACGACGTGGCGGCGGTCAGGGCCCCGAACACGATCATGATCGCCAGGAAGATCAGCCCCACGAACAGCTGGTACATCCAGTACTCCTTGCGGCGCGCGCGTCCGGTGAAATCTGAGTACTGGCGCAGCACCTTCATGAACCATTCCACGGCGGACCCCCTCGTTGTGGCGGGACCTCGGTGGCCCGGTTGCGCGAGATCGTACTGGGACCCACAGGTAGCGTCACCAGTCAATATGACGGATTCCGGGCTCGATGCACTGCTGACCGGGGACGGCCGGGCGCTGCTGTCCGAGGTGGCCGCGACCGTACTGACCCCGTCCAACGAGCTGGCCGTCGCTGAGAGGCTGCGGGCCCGCTACCCGGTCGAGATGGTCAACGCCGCGCTCGGGATGACCGAACTGCGCCGCCGCGCCCGGGCCAAGTTCACCCTGGCCGACGACATGTACTTCACCCGGGACGGGCTGGAGCAGGCATCCGGAGAGGCGTCGTCGCGGCATCGCGCGCGGCGGTTCGCCGGGGCGGGCCGGGTCGTGGACCTGTGCACCGGTATCGGCGGCGACCTGATCGGGCTGGCCGGCGCGGACGGCGTGGCCGAGGTGACCGCGGTCGACCGCGACCCGCTGCACCTGCGGATGGCCGTTCTCAACGCCGCCGCCTACCGCGTCGGGGCCGAGGTCCGCACCAGCTGTGTCGACGTCCGCGACGCGGATCTCGACGGGGCGGGCGCCGTCTTCGTCGACCCGGCCCGGCGAGCGGCCGGCCGGCGGCTGCGGACCGGCGAGAGCGAGCCGCCGCTGGCCTGGTGCGCGGCGCTGACCGAGCGGGTCGGCGGGGTCGGGGTGAAGGCCGCTCCGGGCCTGGACCGGGCGAGTGTCCCGCCGGGCTGGGAGGTCGAGTTCGTCGCGCACGGACGGGACCTCAAGGAGGCCGTGCTCTGGTCGCCGTCGCTGGCGGGCGCGGGGGTGGCGAGCCGGGCGACGGTTCTGCCCAGCGGGACCGACGGGTACGACGGGGTCGAGTTCCTGGCCGTGCCCGGTGACCCCGTCGAGTGCCGCGAGCCCGGCGAGTACCTGCTCGACCCGAACCCGGCCATCACCCGGGCCGGCCTGGTCGAGGACCTGGCCCGGGTCCTGGGCGCCTGGAAGATCGACCCCATGATCGCGTTCCTGTCCGCCGACCGACCGCTGACCAGCCGCTTCGCCCGGACCCTGCGGGTTCTCGACTCCGCGCCGTGGCGCGAGAAGGAGCTGGCCGCGAGGCTGCGGGCCCTGGGTATCGGCTCGGTCGACGTCCGCCGCCGGGGCCTGGCCGGTGATGTCGACGTGCTGCGCCGCAGGCTGAAGCTGCCGCCCGGTCGCCCGGCCACCCTGGTGATGACCAGGGTCGACGACCAGCCCTGGGCGCTGATCTGCGAGGACGCCTGACCCCCGGCGCAATGAGCGCCGGTATTCATCTTTTCCCGGCCGGGCACCACCGCTAGCGTCGAGGGGCATGAACACGTCGACGATGACGGCTCCGACGGTCCAGGCCGAGATGCACGACGTGGCCGGCAGTCCGGTCGCACTGCGTCGTAGAGGGACCGGCGATCCGCTGCTGTTCCTGCACGGCGCCGGGTTCACCGGCAGGTGGCTGCGGTTCCACGAGGCGCTCGCCCGAGGAGCGGACGTGATCGCGCCCGAGCACATCGGTTTCGGGGCCACCCCGCGCCAGGATTGGCTCGAGACGATCGACGACCTGGTCATCCACTACGACGACCTGCGTCGCTCGCTGGAGCTGGAGACCTTCGACCTGGTCGGGTACTCCCTCGGCGGCTGGATCGCCGCGGCGTACGCCGTCACCTACCCGGAGCGGTTGCGGACACTCACCCTGATCACGCCGATCGGGCTGCGGATCCCGGGCAGACCGCCGTTCGCCGACCTGTTCCAGATGGAGCCCGCCGACGTGTTCGGCACGGTGTTCAACGATCCGACCAACATGGCCGAGGTCGCGGTCGACATGACCGACCTGGACACCCTGGTCGCCGCCTACGAGGAGTCCTCCACGCTCGCGCGACTGGTGTGGAACCCGCGCTACGACCGCCGGCTGCCGCGCCGGCTCAGACGGGTCGACCGGCCCGCGCTGATCGTCGGCGCCGAGAACGATCGGCTGGTGCCCGACGAGGCCTGCGACCTGTACGCGAGCCACCTGCCCGACGCGCGGGTCGAACGGATCCCCGGCACCGGGCACGCCCTGGTCATCGAGCAGCCCGAACGGACCGCGCAGACCATCCTCGAGTTCATCCGGACCGAGCGGGGAGGCGAGCAATGAAGCAGAGCCTGCAGTTCTTCCACTTCGGCCTGATGCCCTACCCGGACATCCCGCCGGCCGAGGAGTTCACCTCCACCTGGGTGAACCTGCCGAACAGCCACTACGACCCGCAGGTCGGCCACCGGCTCTACAACGAGTACCTGGACCACTCCGTGCTCGCGGAGAAGCTCGGCTACGACGGCACCTGCGTCAACGAGCACCACCAGAACGCCTACGGAACCATGCCCGACCCGAACATCATGGCCAGCCACATCATCGCCAGGACCAGCAGGATCCGGGTCGGCATCATCGGCAACGCGCTGCCCCTGCATGCCAATCCGGTGCGGGTGGCGGAGTCGGTGGCCATGCTCGACGTGATCTCCGGCGGCCGGGTGATCTCCGGGTTCGTCCGGGGCACCGGGATGGAGTACCACTCGCTGCGGGCCAATCCGGCGACCTCCCGGGAGCGGTTCTGGGAGGCCCACGACCTGATCGTCAAGGCCTGGACGGAGCCCGGGCCGTTCGACTGGCAGGGCGACCACTTCGACATCCCGTACGTCAACCCGTGGCCGCGCCCGTTCCAGCAGCCGCACCCCCCGATCTGGCTACCGGGCCAGGGTTCCACGGAGACGATCACCGAGGCGGCCAAGCGGCGCTACCCGTTCATGACGGTGTTCTCGCCGCTGTCGTTCACGAAGTTCAACTACGACCTCTACCGCAAGGCCGCCGCCGACGAGGGCTACGAGCCCGCTCCCGAGCAGCTCGCGTTCTGCGTGCCGACCTACGTCGCCGAGACCGAG
>Ga0310811_10004268_pt1 | contig 17957 bp, 17 predicted proteins | sample YCmetagenome_FD_207642 | JGI IMG/M metagenome (GOLD analysis project Ga0310811, IMG submission 207642) | Soil microbial communities from experimental microcosm in Duke University, North Carolina, United States - YC | ecosystem: Engineered > Artificial ecosystem > Soil microcosm > Unclassified ...
GGGGAGTGCCGGCAGCCGCCTTTACCGTCGTAGACTCCACCACCATCACCGCTGTGGTGGGCAGCGGCGCATCCGGTTCCGTCAGCGTCACCACACCGGGCGGCACCGTCTCATTGGCGGGATTCACCTATACAGGTCCGACACCACCGCCTATAAACCGACCTCTACTTTATTACATAACGCCTGCACACGCGGCGAGGGGGGCTGTCGTCACGATCCATGGCACTTACCTGGACAGTGTGAATGCGATCAGTTTTGGCGGTACTGCAGCTCAATCCTTCCATATCGCGTCGGACAGTTCGATCACAGCTGTAATAGGCACCGGATCGAGCGGTAATGTTATTGTCCGATCACAAAATGGAGCGGATACGTTATACAATAGCTTCAGGTTCGACAGTACGATAGCGACGCCACCCGGAGATACTACGGTTGCCCCTCCCGGGGACACTACGATGACGCCGCCACCTGCTGCATCGGCCCCCTTCCAGCTGGTACAATTCTCAGGAACAGTCTACAGCAATCAGCCAGTGTTGTCATGGAGCGCGAAACACGACAGCAGCATTGCCAACTATGGAATTCTGCACGGCACCGATACTTCTCATTTGACCCTTCTGACTAATATACTGGCAAAGTGGAAGGATACCGCTAATTATACATTTACGGACGTAAACCCCAGTGGGGGTGTCAACTACTATCGGCTGCAAATAACAGATATAGGGATGAATATTACGTATAGTCCTGTTATATCCGTTCAACTGGCAGGCGTACCGCCTACTTTGACGATGTATCCCAACCCGGTGACGGGCTCCGACGTAACCGTCAATCTGCCATCGGTGACTGCGCCTTCGCAGATTCAGGTAGTGGATATTTCGGGCAATGTAGTACAGTTGATGCCAGTGGCTGCAGGCACAATTCAGGTCAAAATAAGAGTGATGAATATGAACCGGGGGATGTACAAGATCATCTGGAGCGATGGGAGTAATGTCTCCTATCAAACGGTGTTGATCTTGAAATAATGGTCTGTACCCAAACCCGTCCAATCCAAAAAACGGTAACCCATCACCGGCGATCTCAGATCTCACATCGCCGGTGATGGAGAAACCTGGTGCTTTTTACCCCATTCTGCTAACAACTGCATCACATCGTTAAGCGACATTCCCTTTTCAGTGAGCGTATACTCCACCTTTGGCGGGACTTCGGCATATACCTTTCGATTGATGATACCATCAGCCTCCAGTTCTTTTAAGTTTCTGGATAATACCTTTAGCGCTATCCCTTGAATTGTTTTATGAAGCTCTCCAAATCGCTTTGGGCCTGACAACAACATCCATATAATAACGGGTTTCCACTTGCCGCTAATGATGCTGATCGATCCTATTATTGAGCAATCACAATCCAACTCTGCTTTTTTTTCAATTATTTTTTCTGCTAACATGTTGATAATGTGAATTAGTGTCTTTTATGTCAATACTTGACAAATGTGCCATTACTTGACAAACGTAAAGTTATGGGTTAGTTTTGATAAAAAATTATGAAAATACTCATTTTAGGGGCCACTGGTAGAACCGGTCGCCTGATCGTTGACGAGGCACTAAAGCAAGGCTATGATTTAAATGTTCTGGTGCGAGATAAAAACAAAACATCCTTTCCTTCAAAATCAATTAAAGTATATCAGGGAACACCCGTCCGTCAAACAGATTTAGCGGCTGCAATGCAAGGGTGTGACCTGATAATAAGTGCTTTGGGTATCGTCAGAGCCTCAGATGCTCCCTGGTCTAAATTAATCACCGCCAAAGATTTCATATCTGAAAGCATAAAAAATGTGATAGCCGAAGCGGATCAACAAAACCTAAAACGGTTGATTACCGTCTCTGCGTGGGGTGTTGGGGAAACCAAAAAGGAGATCCCTTTTTGGCTCAGATGCTTAATTAATTATACCAACCTCGGCCCTGTCTATGCAGAACACGAAAAAGAGGAAAAGCTACTGGCAAATTCAAACTTAAACTGGACAGCTGTACGGCCTGTTGCCTTAAATGACTCCCCCAAAATAAAAACGTTAAAGGTGAGTTTTAATAACTCCCCTAAACCGAGTTTACAAATCAGCAGGCAAAGCGTAGCCAAATTCATAGTTGATATGGTGAAATCCGATAAGTACGATATGAAAAGCCCAACTATTTCTGAAAACTGATCCGGCTGGGAGTTGATTTTTACCAATAAATTTTTAGCAATGCAAACACTTTATCATATCGCATTAATCACACACATTGTGGGGATAACTATTATGGCTGGCACTACCCTGGTGGAATATTTGCTTTCAAAACATTTCTGGAAACTATATTCGAGTGACAGATCAAGAGCAATTACATCCAATGAAGACGGATTTAATTTTCACTTGCTGGTTGATATAGGAGTTGTTCTCGTGATTCTTTCAGGGGTGACAATGTTGATCATTTTCCAGGGTGTTTTTGCCAAACAGATCTGGTTCCAAATAAAAATAGGCTTAATCATCATTATAGCCATCAATGGATCGGTGGTGGGAAGAAGACAAGATGTGAAACTCAAACGTTTAATATCGCAAGAAAACCGGAAAGAGGATCTTATGAAGGTGAAACATCGCCTCGATCTTTTTTATAATTCTCAGCTCTGCATGTTCCTTATCATTTTTACGCTCAGCGTTTTCAAATTTAACTAGAACAAATTGTTTGCAAATGAAAGAAGGCCGCTGAAAAGCGGCCTTCTTCATCAATAGAACTTCAAGTGCCCGGAACAGGAATCGAACCTGCACTACCTTGCGATAACCAGATTTTGAGTCTGACGCGTCTACCAGTTCCGCCATCCGGGCATTGTAATTCGCGGTTTCGTGGAAAAAGCGGGACGCAATATTACGGATTTAGCCCATCTTGTCCAAAAAGGAATAAAAATTTCTATCTTTAGTCGCTAAGAAACAAGGCATAAGGATGATAACGATCGGCTTGCTCCACGAAGGAAAGATACCCGCAGACAACAGGGTGGCCCTGACCCCTGCACAGTGTAAATGGATCCATAAGAACGCCTCCGACGTCCGGGTGGTCGCCCAGGCGTCGCCGGACCGCTGCTATTCCGATAAGGAATACCGCGATGCCGGTATAGAAGTGAAGGAGACCGTCGAAGAATGTGATATCCTGTTCGGCATCAAGGAGGTTCCGGCAAAGGAACTTCTCCCGGGAAAGACCTACCTTTTTTTCTCTCATACCAAGAAGGCTCAGCCGGTCAACCAGGCCATGTTCCGAACGATCCTCGACCGCAAAATCACGCTTATCGATTATGAATGCCTGGAGCATGATGACGGCCAGCGGATCCTGGGCTTTGGCTTCTTCGCGGGCGTGGTCGGTGCACACAACGGCATCATGGCCTATGGTCAACGCACGGGCTTATACGAACTGGGCCGCGTTTACAAACAAAAGAGCTTCCGCGAGCTGATCCACACCTATTTTGGTCTCCGGCTGCCAAAGATAAAGGTCGCGGTCACCGGCTCCGGCCGCGTGGCGCACGGTGTGCTGGAGGTGATGAATCTCCTCGAGATCGTTGAAGTGGAACCGGACGAATTCCTCGAGCGCAACTTCAGCTACCCTGTGTTCACCCAGCTGAAAGGCTCCGCGCTATATGTACACGATCAGAAAAAAACATATCAGCGCGAACATTTCCATCGGCATCCGGAGGAATACCGCTGCAAGTTCCTTCCCTTTGCCCGTACCGCGGATATCCTGATGAACGGGATCTATTGGGACCACAACATGCCGCGGCTTTTCGAATGGGAGGATATGCAACACCCCGGCTTCAGCATCCGCACCATCGCCGATATCACCGACGACCGCGAGGGATCCATCCCTTGCAACCTGGGCGACTCCACGCTGGATGCGCCGATCTATGGCGTGGACCCGAACACCCGCCAGCGGACGGCGCCTTACCTGCCCGGCGGGGTCGATATCATGGCCGTGGGCAACCTGCCCAACGAACTGCCGCGGGACGCCTCGCGCTATTTTGGGGAACAGCTGATCAAGCATGTGCTGGAGCCGTTGATCCGGGGCGGATCGGTCATTATCGAGAGGGCAACGATGGTGAAAAACGGCGTATTGACATCGCACTACTCCTATCTTGCGGAATATGCCGCCAACCGCTAGATCGCACTCTACAGATAGAGGTAATAATCCCTCATCAGATCGGTAAAATCCTCGGTGTACACCCCCTCGCTGTTCTGGATGGTGAGCTCCGAAGTAGGCACAAACCCTTCTTTGCGGCGGGAGAAATAGAGAACGCTCCGGAAGAAATCATGCCGGGGCGTCTGCCGAACCAGCAGCTTCTCCTGTAGCGAAAATCCATGGATAGCGCTGGCCTGCCGTTCAAACCAGGCCGACCGGTGATAGGGGAGGAGGATGCCGAACGAGCCTTCCGGGGTGAGGTTTGCGTCGATGACGGTCAAGAGTTCGGACAGGGTAAGCTCTTTGCTGTGCCGGGCGAGGTTGGCGGCATCAATAGATGCGGTGAGATCGCCTTCATAAAAGGGTGGATTCGTTATGATAAAATCGAACTTGCCGGGAAAGCTGAAGGACCGGACGTCGCCGGGATACACCTTCAGCATCTGTTTCCACGGGCTCTGCCCGATATTCTGCTTCAGCTGGTGATAGGCGCTGCCGTCGAGCTCGATGCCCCTGATCTCTCCCTTGTGTTTCTGCGCCAGCATCAGCATCAACAATCCCGTGCCGCTACCGATGTCCAACACATGCGACCAGGCCGGCGTCTTGTTGGCGAACCAGGCGCCGAGGATACAGGCGTCGGTGCAGACCTTCATGGCGCATTGGTCCTGGCGGATGATGAACTGTTTGAACTGGAAGAAGGGGTTTGGCATGCTCGCAAAATTACCTCATTTTACCATTCGGCCCTCGCGCTGGCGCTGGTCGATAGAGGTGCGAACTCCCCTGCCAGGAATTTATAGTAACCGGTGATGGCGATCATCGCGGCATTGTCGGTACAATACTCAAAGGCCGGGATAAACGTGTTCCAGCCTTCCTTCCTTCCCATCTCCCGGAAAGCCTCCCGCAAGCCGCTATTCGCCGACACCCCGCCGGCAATGCAAAGATCGGTAACGCCGGTCTCGCGGGCAGCCCGCCGGTATTTATTGAGCAGGATCGAGACGATGCGCCCCTGTACCGAGGCGCAGATATCCGGCAGGTTGGCGGCTACAAAGCCGGGATCCTTTGCCGTCTGGTCCTGCAGGAAATAGAGGATCGCTGTTTTCAGACCGCTAAAGCTGAAATTGAGCCCGGGGATCTGCGGCTCCGGAAATGCAAAGCGCGTAGGATCGCCTTCCCGCGCATATTTGTCGATCAGCGGACCGCCGGGGTAGGGGAGGCCGAGCAGCTTGGCAGACTTGTCAAAGGCTTCGCCGGCCGCGTCATCCAGCGTTTCGCCGATCACCTCCATCTTCAGCGGGGAATGACAGTGGACGATCTGGGTATGCCCACCGCTGACGGTTAAACAAAGAAAAGGGAAAGAAGGGGCCGAAGGCCCTATCAGGTTCGCCAGCACATGCGCCTGCATGTGATGCACGGAGAGGAGCGGGATATCCAGCGCCTGCGCCAGCGATTTGGCAAACTGCGAACCGACGAGCAGCGACCCGATCAGTCCCGGGGACTGGGTGAAGGCAATCCCGCTTAGCCCCGAAAGCGCGACCCCGGCTTTTTTCAGGGCCGCATCCACGACCGGAACGATATTCTGCATATGCGCCCTGCTCGCCAGCTCCGGCACGACCCCTCCATACTGCTCATGTACGGCCTGCCCCGCGATGATGTTGGCCAGGATGACCCCGTCGCGGCTGATCGCGCAGCTGGTCTCATCACAAGAAGATTCGATGGCTAGAAGGGTAACAGGCCCGGTGCGAATTGCGTGCATGGGCGCAAAGGTAGCAAAAAACGGCCTCGAAGGCCGTTGCCTAATTCGATCTGATGGCCACGACCGGGTCCATCCGCGCCGCCACAAATGCCGGGATGATCCCAGATGCAACGCCCGTAAAAAGACAGATGGAGACCGCCAGCAGGATGATGTTTAACGGGATCACCACCTGGAAGCTCAGCATCGACGAGATAATAAAGGTTAGGGCAAAAACGCCTATCATACCGATCACCCCGCCGATGACGCAGAGAAAGGCCGACTCCAGCAAGAACTCCGTGAGAATAACCCCCTTCTTTGCGCCGATGGCCTTCTTCAGACCGATCTGGCTGGTCCTCTCCCGGACCGTGACGAACATGATATTGGCGACGCCGAACATCCCCACGACGAGCGACAGCGCTGCGATCGCCCAGCCGCCGATATTCATCCCGCGAAAGATGGGATCGAAGAATTTGCTGAGATTGTCGATATTGTTCAGCGCAAAATTATCTTCCTGGGTCGGGCTGAGCTTGCGGATCGATCGCATCGCGCCCTTGAGCTCGTCCGTCAGGGCCTCCATGCTCATATTGGGACTGGCCTGGACCAGCAACTTTGGCTGGGCGTTCTCTTCCCGGATCATCTGTTTCATGTACTCATAGGTCAGCAGGATGCAATTGTCATAGTCCCAGCCCCCGATCAGGCTCTGTCCCTGCTTCTCGATGATGCCGATGACGATCGCCTGTTTGTCACCTTTGAGCTTGACGGTCTGCCCCAGCGCCTTGTCCGGCCGGCTGAACAGCCGTTCGGCGATGCGATAGCCCATGACGATATACGGCGACCCATGATCGAAATCCGACTGTTGGAAATACCGGCCCGCACCGATGGTCACTTGCTGGATCTTGTCAAAATCCTCCGAATTACCATAGTAGCTGACGCCAGTCAGGCTGTTGTCGCCGTATTCCACCTTGTCCTGGGTCTCCATTTCAAAGGAGATATGCGCGGCGTCGGGGACTTTCAACTTCAGCAGGCGGAGCTCTTCGTACTTGGGTGTCGGCCGTTTGACATATTTCCACCAGGGGTAGTCGGGCCCTGCGGTGTATTGCCATTTGTCGATGTAGATGGTTTTTGTGCCAAGGGCCTTCAGATCTCTATTGACGGCCATCTGCATACTGCTGATGGTCGAAAGGACGCTGATGATGCAAAAGATGCCGAAAGTGATCCCCAGCAAGGACAGGAAGGTGCGGAGCTTGTTGGAACGAAACTCCTGCAGTGCCATTTTAAAGCTGGTCCAGATTATTGCCAGGTTGCGCATCATACCCCGAATGTACTAAATTGCAGCCAAAAAACGGCCACAGGCCGTTTGCCGACAGGCCGACATTGGCTGTCCGCGGCGGAGGGGGTATATTTGCAAAAACCACCGCAGCCGCGGACCCATCGGCGTACCGCCGGTCAAAAAGCAATGCCATGCTCACTATCGAAAACCAACCCCTCAGGCTCAGTATTCATCCGAAAGGCGCGGAACTTCAAGGCATCTTCCAAAAGGAATTCCAAACCGAATATATGTGGAGCGGGGATCCGGCCTTCTGGGGGAAGCATTCCCCCCTGCTCTTCCCGATCGTCGGCACCCTTAAGGGAAACACTTACCATTACGAGGGCAGATCATATTCTCTACCCCGCCATGGCTTCGCCCGGGACCGCGAGTTCACCGTCGAGACACAGACTGCGGACAGCATCGGTTTCCTGCTCAAAAGCGATGCCGACACGAAAAAGAACTATCCCTTCGATTTCGAGCTCCGGGTCATCTACCGGCTCAAGGGTTCGGGGTTCAGCACCACCTATCGCGTGACGGGTCCTGCCACCGGTCCGCTGTATTTCTCCGTCGGGGGGCATCCGGCCTTCAAGGTCCCGCTGGTGTCGGGAACGGACTATACCGACTATTACCTGGAATTCGATCTCCCCGAGAGTGCACCGCGCTGGCCGATCTCTGCCGACGGGCTCATCGAGACGACGCCACAGCCCTTGCTGAACGATACACGCACCCTGCCGTTGAAAAAGGAACTGTTTGCAAAGGACGCGCTGGTGCTGAAGCATCCCGCCAGTTCGGGAGTGGCTCTGCGTAGCAAAAAGACGGAAAGAGGACTGAAGATGGATCATCCGGGCTTTCCGTTCCTGGGGATCTGGGCCGCGCCCAACGCGGATTTTGTCTGTCTCGAGCCCTGGTGCGGCATCGCCGATCCCGTCGATGGCAACCAGGAGCTGACGGGAAAAGAAGGCATCCAGCGGCTGGAGCCCGGGCAAACCTTCGAGCGGACCTGGACGCTCACGCTGTTCTAGGCGCATAGAACTTGTTTTCCCTGATGAATCGAAACTGTCAAACCCTTATATTACACTTATATTATGAAGAAATTAATAGGTAAAGTGCTTACAAACATCCCCTATATCCGTCATGCCTATCTGTCCAAGCATAATTCGAGATTCCGGCCCGGTCACTATTATAGCCCGGTCCCCGATGTGGATGAATTAAGAGAGAGACAATCCGAAATTTGGGCGCCAAGAGACCTGGCGGGGATCGATCTGAATGAAGCGGACCAAAAAGACTGCCTGGCCTTTATCCTCAACAACGAGTCCAGCTTCGACATTCCTGAAAAAAAGACTCCTTCCAAACTGTATTACGGCGAGAGTTTTTCTTATCCCTATGTGGATGGCGTCGTCTTGCATGCGATGATGGCGAAATTCAGACCCAAGAATGTGATCGAAGTGGGTTCGGGGTCCTCTTCCGTCTGCATGATCGATGCCAGCGCGCAACACCAGATCGGGACCCGGTTTACCTTCATAGAGCCAGATCCCCGGCTATGCCTTGACAAAGTGCTGAATAAAGAAGACTATGACCGGTATGGAGTTTCCCTGGTGGAGAAAAGAGTACAAGACGTGCCCCCGGCGGAATTCAGGAAGCTGGAAAAGAACGATATCCTGTTCATCGATTCCAGCCATGTATCAAAGGCAGGGAGTGATGTGAACTATTTGTTGACCGAGATCCTGCCCATTCTAAAAACAGGAGTGATCATCCACTTTCATGACATCTATTACCCATTCGAATATACAAGGGAATACCTGCTCGATATGAAACTGGTTTGGAATGAAGTGTATAACGTGCACAATTTCCTGTTGTTCAACAGCAGCTTTAAGATCCTGTTCTTCGGTGACTATATGCGCCACAAGGTGAAGGAGAACGCTTCGTTTGTATCCGGTCTCCCACAGGCCGGGACATCTCCGCTTTTGCGTCATCCCATGCGATCCAAAAACCTTTGGATCCAGAGAGTGTAGAAGGGCCTAGAATTCCAGCGCCTTTACGGTCGGATCCCTCATCAGCTCATGGATCAGATGCCGGTGATTGTTTTCGGTGCCCTGCACCAGCCACTCTCCCGTGACCAGGTTCTCCGCCGTTTTCCCCTGGCGCGTACGCCTGAACCGCAGATGATGCGTTTTGAACTGCGTCTCGAAGCGGCCGAGGACCTCATTTTCAAATGGACAAACGATGCGGTATTTCCGGAGCTGGTTGGCGCGGTCGATCCGGTCCTCCAGCAGGCTGAAAACGACCAGTACGGCAAAGATCATCCCGGTGGCGATAAGGGCTGCCAGCCAGTAACCGGCGCCGATGGCCATACCGAGCGCGGCCGTCACCCAGATCATGGCCGCTGTCGTGACGCCGTTCACCTTGCTGGTGTTGTCGCCTCTAAAGATCACCCCCGCCCCTACGAAGCCGATACCGGTGACGATGTTGGAAGCGATCCGGTCGGGGTTCCCGATGCCGCCAAGGATCTGGGAAAAGATGGTGAAGATGGTGGCGCCGAGACAGATGAGGGTCATGGTCCGGAAACCTGCCGACTTCGAGCGATATTCCCGTTCAGCTCCGAGTAACCCGCCGACGAGGATGGACAGCGCCAGCTTCAGAATGATATCAGATGTAAGGTTCATAAAAAAGGATTAAGCAAAATACCCCGTCTTATACGCGGTGAAGTATTCCTGGTAGTCTTTTTTCACCTGTGCGGCATATTGGGTGGCATATTCCAGCAACGGTGCCTGCCAGAGGGTGTCCAGCCCGAACTCGATCAGGTGGTCGGGAACGGCGGCGCCCTGGCGGCCGGCGCTGCGCAGCTGGGCGCTGGCGGTGAGAAAGGCCATGTCTTCGACGACGCAGGCGATGTCCTTGTACCGGTCCTTCACCAGGAGGAAATCGATCTTGTCGGCGGTAGGCTGCATCTCCTTCATCACATAGGGCAGACCCCGGAACAGCGTCGTGCTGAGCAGGGCCGGGTTGATGTTCTGCATCCGGTGCTGGATAGCTACTACCCGGTCGGCCTCCGAAGCCCAGGTGGGCTGGGGGACCTTGATCCAGGGTTGTACCGAAGAGGACTGGGCCTCCTTCATATCGATAAGCAGGTGTTTCCTGGCGTCTTCGGTGTTCCGGACGAGGAACACGTAGCGGCTGACGCCGAGGCTGCCGGTGCCGGCCACCCGAAAGCAGGCGTCGATGGTCTGGTAACGGTCCTTTAGCAGGGGGCTCTTCTGCATCCACTGGTTGACATGGGCCATGAGCTCTTTGCGCAGGGCCTTGTCGATCGGGAAGAATCGCACATGATCGATTCGCAGCTGTAGCCGGCCGTTCTTTCCCTCCTCGGTGCGCTGGCGGACGAGCTCTTTCTGTTTGCGCTGGCTGATCCTTTCCAGGAAGGTACGGACGATGCCGTTAGCGGTCTCTTCTTCCAGGTATCGCGCCTTGCCGGAGGAAAGGTGGAGGGTATAGCTGCGCAGGAAGAGATCGGCGATCTGCCGGGTCTCTTTCTTATGGATGCCAAGGGATTCACAGCCTACGAAGATGCTGGTCATCATCCGGACCACCTCCCAGGCGGCCGGGGCGAGCAGACCCTCGTCGAAGTCGTTCAGATCGAAATAGATCAGGCGATTGTCGCCCTTGTAGGTGCCGAAGTTTTCGAGATGCAGATCGCCACAGATCCAGCTGATGGGGGAGGAGGGGAAGCTATCGGCATGGCTCAGGTCCTCATAGAACAGGTGACAGGTCCCCCGGAAGAACCGGAAGGGGTCCTCCGCCATGGTCTCGTATTTCATTGCAGTGTACGCGGGCAACCTGCTGCCGTTGAATTGCTTGATACGTTCAGGGATGGTGGACACGAGTATTACTTTAGCAGAAAGATAGGGAATATTCTCCTATCTTGCAGGCATGCAAGGATTAGCAATGAAAGGATGGATAAGCGGGTTGTCGGTCGCCATAATAATTCTTCTGGCGGCAAGCTGCCGCCAGCCCCAGGTGCCGGAATACTACGGCTTCCAGAATCTCCAGCTTGCCCGTGGCGACGATGGTCAGGCCACCCTGGCAACCACCGTCAAAATGTACAACTCCAACCCCTTCAACCTTTACCTGAAACGAGCGGAAGTAGATGTACTGATCAACGGAAAGCACGCCGGCCACTCCCTGTTGGACACCACGATCTTCATTCCAAAAAAGGACACGTTCTTCGTTCCCATCGCCTTGCAGATCGACATGAAGTCCCTTTTCAGCAATGCGCTGTCCCTGCTGCAAAGCAGCAAAGTGAATGTCACGCTCGACGGGCGGGTCAAGGTCACAAAAGGAATGATGACCTTCAACCGCCCCTTCCACTATGAAGGCAAAGAAGACATCAACGAGCTCCTGCAGGGGACAGGGTTTTAATCATAAAGAATGAGCACGATCCGGCGGCAAAGCATCCTTTCCTCGGCCCTCGTTTACGTCGGGTTTGCCCTTGGATTCCTGTATACCCTGCTTTTTACAAAATGGTTCACCCCGGCGGAATACGGGCTTGTCAACATGTTCATGTCGCTGGCCACGATCATGTTCTTCGCTAGTAACCTGGGCGTGCCGACCTTTGTCTATAAATTCTTTCCCTACTACCGGGACCGGCTTCCGCGCGAAAAGAACGATATGCTCACCTGGGTACTGCTCACCGGTATCCTCGGCTTTGGACTGATCATTGTCGGAGGCCTTCTGTTCAAAGGCCTCGTGATCCGGAAATTCAGCGCTGAGTCGCCCGAATTTGTAAAATACTACTATCTCATTTTTCCCTTTGGTTTTGGCTTCAGCCTTTACAGTCTGCTGGAAGCTTATGCCTGGCAGCTTCAAAAGGGGATCCTGACCAACTATTTCAAGGAGGTGCAGTTCCGGCTCTTCAATATCCTGTTGGTCCTTCTTTTCTCCCTGGGCGTGCTGCGTAGCTTCGATCTTTTTATAAAGCTCTATGCGTTCGGTTACCTGATCATTGCGCTCTGTCTGTTCTTTTACCTGGCCGCGATCGGCGAGATCCATTTTACGCTGGAGGTCAGCAAGGTGACCCGTCGGTTCCGGCGCAAGATACTCCTGCAGGCCGGGATGGTCTGGGGCGGCCAAATGCTGTACAATCTTTCCCTTTATATCGGCCAGATCATCATCGCCGCCGTGGTCCCGGGTGGGCTGAAATATGTGGGCATTTACGGTCTCGCGCAGATCGTGTCCAGCCTGGTGCAGGCGCCCCAGCGAGCGGTGGTCTCAGCGGCCATCGGGCCGCTTTCTTCCGCCTGGAAGGAGAAGGATCATGGCCGGGTCAACCGGATCTACCAGCGTTCCTCTATCAACCAGCTGATCTTTTCGCTCGCGATGTTCGTTCTTATCTGGATCAACTTTACGGATGGCGTTCGCACCTTCCATCTGAAGCCGGATTACCTTCTGGCGCAGAACGCTTTTTTCTTTATCGGGCTGATGCGGGTAGTGGACATGGGGACGGGCGTCAATAACCAGGTCATCTATACGTCCACCTACTGGCGGTTCGACTTTTACACCGGCGTTTTATTGGCCATCCTGACCATCCCGATGAACTATTTCCTTACAAAGTCGATCGGCTTCATTGGGCCCGCCGTAGCCGATCTCATCACTTTTTCCATCTATAACGCCATCCGATGGGTCTTCCTCTATTGGAAGTTCGGGATGCAGCCTTTTACGCTAAAGACCCTGTACACCCTTTTTGTGGGAGGCGCCGCCTGGTGGATCACCGAAACGCTCTTCGCCGCGGACGGCGGGTTCGGAAAGATCATCCTGCGCAGTGGGTGTTTTATGCTCCTCTACGGCGCAGGCGTCCTGGGCCTCAAGCTCTCCGATGACATCCTGCCGGTCTGGAATACCGTCAAAAAACGGTTGGGTCTCCGAAAGGAAATGACCCCTTAATTTTCGTACCTTTGCCAACTTTATGCGCTACACGAACGAGATCAACAAACGCCGGACGTTTGCCATCATATCCCACCCCGATGCCGGGAAAACGACCCTGACCGAGAAGTTCCTTCTTTTCGGGGGCGCCATCCAGACTGCCGGGGCCGTCAAAAGCAACAAGATCAAGAAACACGCGACCAGCGACTTCATGGAGATCGAACGCCAGCGGGGTATCTCGGTTGCCACCTCGGTGATGAGCTTTGAGTACAAGGGCACGTTGATCAATCTCCTCGATACTCCCGGTCACAAGGATTTCGCCGAAGACACCTACCGTACCCTGACGGCCGTCGACAGCGTCATCCTCGTCATCGACAGCGTCAACGGGGTAGAAGCCCAAACTCGCCGCCTGATGGAGGTCTGCCGGATGCGGGACACCCCCGTGATCGTCTTTATCAACAAGATGGACCGGGATGGCAAGAATCGCTTCGATCTGCTGGAAGAGGTTGAAAAAAAATTGAATATACAGCTCCACCCCATGACCTGGCCGATCAACAGCGGCAAGGATTTCAAGGGGGTTTACAATTTTTATGATAAGAACCTGGTCCTTTTCACCGCCAATACCAAGGCGGTCGACGAGGAAGACCTGATCCGTTTCGACCGGCTTGACAACAGCCTCCTCGATGAGAAGCTTGGAGAAAAAGACGCCGAAACCCTACGAGAGGACGTCGAGCTCGTCGACGGCGTTCATGGAGAGCTCAACGTCGAGGACTATCTGAAAGGCAAGGTGGCTCCCGTGTTCTTCGGCAGCGCCATCAACAACTTCGGGGTTCGCGAAATGCTCGACACCTTTATCCGCATCGCCCCCGAGCCTCGCGGCCGGGAGACATCGACGCGGCATCTCGACGCACAAGAGGACAAGTTCAGCGGCTTTGTCTTTAAGATCCACGCCAACCTCGATCCCAAACACCGCGACCGTATCGCTTTCCTGCGGGTGTGCAGCGGCCGCTTCGAACGGAACAAATATTTCCATCATGTCCGGCTGGACAAGGAGGTCCGGTTCAGCAACCCGTATACTTTCCTCGCCCGCGACAAGGATGTGATCGAGGAAGCTTTTCCCGGCGACGTCGTGGGGCTTTTCGACACCGGTAATTTCAAGATCGGCGACACCCTCACCGAAGGCGAAGACTTCTATTTCACCGGTATCCCGTCCTTTTCACCGGAGATATTTAAAGAGGTTGTGAATAAAGACCCTATGAAAACCAAGCAATTGGAAAAGGGGCTCTTGCAGCTTACCGACGAGGGTGTGGCCCAGCTGTTCACCCAGTTCGGGGGGAACAAGAAGATCATCGGCTGTGTCGGGGAACTTCAGTTCGAGGTCATCCAATACCGTCTGCTGCATGAATATGGCGCCTCGGTACAGTTCAATGCGCAGCCGTTCTACAAGGCCTGCTGGATCACCAGCAAGGACCCGAAGAAGCTGGACGATTTCACCCGCTTCAAACATGCCAATATAGCCGAAGATAAGGATGGGTTCCTGGTCTACCTGGCTCAAAGCGAATGGTTCCTGAATACAGAACGAACCAACAACCCGGAGATCGAGTTCCATTTTACTTCCGAGATCCATAAGTAAAAAACCTGACACCAGCCGCGCGACCGGTATCAGGTTGTCTTATTTAATTTACCGGATTTACCGGACCGTTATGGCACGCGCATCATCGTGAAAGTACCGGTGAGGCCGCCATTCCCGCGTGTGTCGATCCACACTCCGTTTGTCAACCGCCCCGTGACGCTATCGTATTTGGCGGTAACCGTCTGGATGTTCTCGACTGACACGCCAGCCATGGTGGTCAGGGTGGCCGAGAAATTGACGCCGCTGAGGGTCCAGGGGCCCGATGCGTATCCCGCTGTTTGGTTGATACCGCTTCCGACGCTGTACACCGTACCATCCGGACGGATATCGAATGTATACATAAAGGAGTCCACGGCGTCACCGTTGATGAAATACGATCCGGCCCAATGGCCGACGATCGGATTTTTCGACGGAGTGTAATAAATGGTGTCGTAACTGTGTGTAGTGTCACGAATGATCTTAATGGTAGTATCCCGGACGATGGAAAAAACCGTGTCCTTGAGATTGGATTTGGTACAGGAGGTTGTGGATACCCCCATGGCCAGGTAAATGCAGCCAATTACGGCGGTAAAGAGTAAGGAGCGTCTCATTTGAAGGTAGATGGTTTTGCGGGCCAAAATAGATCAAAACTGACGTCAAACGAAATATCGTACTTTGATAATAAACGGATATCAACGAGTTACGACGAGTGTTCGACACGAATACCCCCGATTTGAACACGCAAACCGTGAATACCTGCACGCTGGTGAAGTCAGATGGCCTCCCAGAATTTACGATCCGACCCCGGTGTAGTTGAAGGGGGTGATGCGCTTTAGCTCTTTTTTTATCGCGGAGGTGACCTCGAGATCATCGATAAAGGCATGGAGGGACTGTTTGGTGATCCCGGCCTTGCCGCGGGTCAGCTCCTTCAGCGCCTCGTAGGGCTTGGGATAATTCTCCCGTCGCAACACGGTCTGGATAGCCTCGGCGACAACGGCCCAGTTGTTCTCGAGATCCTGCACCAGCCGCTCCTTGTTGAGGACCAGCTTGCCCAGGCCTTTCTCGATGGATTTCAACGCGAGGATCGTATGGGCAAAAGGAACGCCGATATTGCGCAGGACCGTGGAATCGGTCAGGTCGCGCTGCAGTCGGCTCACCGGCAGCTTGGAAGAGAAATGTTCGAGCAGGGCATTGGCGACGCCCAGGTTACCTTCGGCATTCTCGAAATCGATCGGGTTGACCTTGTGCGGCATCGCCGAGCTGCCGATCTCGTCCTTCACCGTCTTCTGCTTGAAATAGTCCATCGACACATAGGTCCAGATGTCCCGGCAAAGGTCGATCAGGATCGTATTGATGCGCTTGATGGCGTCGAAATGCGCGGCGAGGTTATCGTAGTGCTCGATCTGTGTCGTGTATTGCTGGCGCTGCAAGCCAAGCGTTCCCTCGACGAATTCATTGGCCAGCTTGACCCAGTCTTTATTCGGAAAGGCTACATGATGGGCGTTGAAATTACCCGTCGCTCCGCCGAACTTGGCCGAGAAGGGGATCTGGATCAGCAGCTCCACCTGGTTCTCCAGTCTTTCGATGAAGACCATGATCTCTTTTCCCAGCCGTGTCGGGCTGGCGGGCTGACCATGGGTCCGCGCGAGCATGGGCACGTCCTGCCAGTCCCGGGCAAGCACCTCCAACTGGCGCTTCAGGTTGAGCAGCCCGGGCAGGTATTCGAATTCTACGGCATGTTTCCATAGCAGGGGGATCGCCGTGTTGTTGACGTCCTGCGAGGTCAGGCCGAAATGGATCCATTCCTCCGGCAGGGACTGATCTTCCCTCGCCCCGCGCGCGGTCTCTTGTTTCTCACCGCCCCCGGCAGACCCCGCCAGCTTCGCCTTCAGAAAGTATTCCACCGCCTTGACATCGTGATTCGTCCTTTTCTCAGCCTCCTTGATCCATTGGGCGTCCTCGAGGTTGAAACCTTCCGAGGCGGCCTGCAGCCGCTTCCTGCCGGCGGCATCCAGCGAAAAGAACCGCTTCTTGGCCAGGAAGAGAAAATATTCTACCTCTACCAATACCCGGTACCGGATCAGGGCGTACTCAGAGAAATAATCATCCAGGTGCTGTACCTGGTGACGATAGCGGCCGTCGATAGGGGATATTGCCGTAAGCGGGTTCAGCTCCATTTATGCTAATTGATTTTGCGTCAACGAGAATGCGTAACTTCGCGGCAAAATTAATATAAAGGAATTGGACAGAAAAATACGAGTGGGCGCAGTCAGCTATTTGAATACAAAACCGCTACTCTACGGCATCGAAAGGTCTCCCGTCGCCAGGCAGATCGAGCTGGTCATCGATTATCCTTCCCGCATCGCCGCAATGCTGCTTCGGGATGAGATAGACATGGGGCTGGTCCCGGTGGCGGTCATTCCGCAAATGCGCGAATACTATATCAACGGCGACTGGTGCATCGGCAGCAACGCCGACGTCGCCTCCGTTTGTCTCTTCAGCGAAACACCCATCGAGAAAGTGGAAAGAGTGCTCATGGACTACCAAAGCCGGACCTCGGTGCAGCTGGCGCGCGTGCTGCTGAAGGAATACTGGAAGATGAACCCCGAGCTGGTCGATGGAGGCAAGGATTTCCGCGATCATATCAAGGGGACCACCGCCGGTGTCGTGATCGGTGACCGGGCCCTGGAACAGCGCCGCCGTTCGCCCTACATCTACGATCTCGCCGGGACCTGGAAGGAAATGACAGGACTGCCCTTTGTCTTCGCGGCCTGGATCAGCAACAAACCGCTTGATCCCGGATTTATAAAAGCCTTTGACGACGCCAACCACCAGGGCGTGCTGCACATCGACGAGGTGGTAGCGGAGAATCCCTACCCGGTGTTCTCCCTGCATGATTATTTTACAAAACACCTGAGCTATACCCTCGACTCCCCAAAACGCAAGGGGTTGGAACGATTTCTGCAATATTTGAGGGTGTCCGCCCCCTCTCTTGTCCAAAAATAGCTACTTTTGTACCCGTTAAAATCCTGGGAACCAAGCAATGTCGATCATTTCTAAACTAAAAGGGATCAGCGAGCCCGGCAGCTTTGTCCTGAACAAGCAGTTGCATCACGACCTGCTTACCGCCCGAGGAACACTGACCGATGAATTCCCGCCTGATTTCACGGCCGAGGAACGCGCCGACATCAAGGCCGTGCGGGGGTTCTCAAT
>Ga0310811_10004269_pt1 | contig 17956 bp, 15 predicted proteins | sample YCmetagenome_FD_207642 | JGI IMG/M metagenome (GOLD analysis project Ga0310811, IMG submission 207642) | Soil microbial communities from experimental microcosm in Duke University, North Carolina, United States - YC | ecosystem: Engineered > Artificial ecosystem > Soil microcosm > Unclassified ...
AGTGGACACGTTATCCGGGCGGTGTACCGAATTCCGAATTCATCGATACGCTACGCGGGATCGCTTCGACCGATACCCCCGTCCTTTTCCTTTGCCGCAGCGCGGCCCGCTCAAAGCTGGCAGCCGTCGCAGCCCAGCAGGCCGGCTTTGCACGGGCTTATGACATCCTTGAAGGCTTCGAAGGCGCCAAGGACGGGCACGGCCACCGCAAAACTGTCGAAGGCTGGTGCCACCGCGGCCTGCCCTGGCTCGGCGCATAAAGCGCCCTCAGCGAGCCTCCAAGCGGCCCTCCGCCGTTCGCTACAACCGTGGCGAGCGGCAGGGCCCCGCTACTTATTGTCCGAGGGGGCGGCGACTGGCTCGACGATATCGCCGCCCAGCAGATGAGCGCCTTCGCGTAGTTTGATGAATGCGGCGGCTACGGCCTCGGGTTCACCCTTGACGCCAAGATCAATGTGTCGGCGCGCAAACACGCCACCGCGCTCGGGATCACCGACGCTCGGCAAGCTGAAGACGCGAACGCTCGGAAATTCGGTCTCGATTTTTTCCATGAGCGGCGTGAGCGTCGATTCCATGAGCCCGAAGACGAACATTGAGCGCTCTTCGTGCGGTACTTGGTGATGCAGATGGGCGTAGCGTGTGTCCAGTATCCATTCAATCATCGGCCAGGCCATGACTGGAAAGCCGGGCACGAAGTGGTGATCGCCGACGGAGAAACCCGGAATCTTGTTGTAGCTGTTCGGAATGATCGACGCGCCGCACGGGAACACGCCCATATTCAGGCGATGCTGGTTCTCGGGCGAGTCCAGGTCGACGGGAATGCCTGCCGCCGCTTGCATCTCGCGGATTCGCTCGCCGATCAGCACGGCCGCCTCGGGATGCAACTCAAGCGGGACGCCGAGCGCCTTCGCGGCGCATTGGCGCGTGTGGTCGTCCGGCGTGGCGCCGATACCGCCCGTCGAAAAGACGATATCGCCCGAAGCAAACGTCCGCGCAAGCGTCGCAGTGATCTTGTCAGGATCGTCGCCGACATATTCGGCCCACGCAAGCGCGAGTCCACGCGCCTTCAGGAGTTCGATGATCTTCGGCAGATGCTTGTCGGTGCGCCTGCCCGACAAGATTTCATCGCCGATGATGATGACGCCAAATGCCATGACCGCCTCAATCTGAGTGAAGATCACCCATGGTCGTCGATGATGCTCATGGCGGCAAGTGCTTCAAGGGCGCTCGGTGCGCCTCTTCGCCGCGCATGTCCTCGAGCGCCTTCAGGCAATAGTGCCCAAACCACAATGCCGAAAAGATCAGAATCGCGGCGTAGACCCAAATCATCGCCGCCGCGATCACGGGAAACAGCACGACCAACCAGATCGACCACGCCCAGATCAGTGTCGGCAGCGTGCTCATGAGGCCACTTGCCACGCCGATCGCCAAGAGCGGCCAACGATGGCGGCGCGTCAGCGCAATGCGCTCAGCGTGGCTCGCATGCAGCGCGAGCGCGTCGTAAGTCATCACGCGATAGGTGAGCCACCCCCATAACAGCGGTGGAATCAGCGCAAAAAACGGTGGAATGAGCCACAGCGGCACCGTGACAACGATGAGCGTCACGCAAATCAGCGTGGTCGCCGTCGCATAGAGAAGGCTGCCGAGCCAAGTGCCGCCGCGCCGTTGCTCGAGCGCCGGGAATCGGCGCGCCGACAAGTGGCGAACGACGAGCGGCATCGACGTCGTCGCGATCACCAGCAACACCGTGATGACAATGAGCGGGATCGTGACTGCGATGACGATGAAAGGCGCGACGGCCGCGTGCAGCGACGCAAATCCGATCCAGTCGAAGGCCCGATAGAGCGCCATCCCCGGCGCCGAATTCGCCAGCCAGTAACGCACCGTGCCGACGGCATCCTGCCAGGTGAACCAAAAGATCACGCCCCAACTGGCCGCGACCACGAAAAAAGGCATGAATGTGAGCCACAGCATGCGCGGATGCAGCATGCTCACAACGGCACGGGCAAATGCGCGCAGTAGCTCGCTCATCGGCGTGCGTCCTCAGAGCGCCGCGGCATCCTTGCCTTGCGCCTGGGCACGCGACCGAAGCCGGCGTGCAATACGCACGAAAGCAAGCCAATGCTGCGAGAAGAATCCCTCGCCGTACGATTCGCCCTCGATCTGGTCACGGATGCCGGTCGGCTCGACAGTGCGATTCCACGAAGCCGTCTTGAAGAGCATGTCCCACCACGACAGCACGACACCGAAGTTGCATCCGTATGCAGTCCCTTCGTGACCATAGCCGACAGCGTGATGGCGCCGATGGAACGCCGGGCTGACAAGGATTCGCTCAAGCAGCCACCCATAGTTGAGTCGCGCGTTGGTGTGCTGGATGCTTTGCAGGAAGTTCGACACGGCGGTGAGCACGACGAACTGCGCCGGCGCGACGCCGACCGCTAGCGCGATCGCGGCAAAGAACCCGGCTTGGATAATGTCATCGAGCAGATGGTTGCGATCGTCGCACCAGAGCGACATCTGGCGCTGGCTGTGATGCACCGCGTGCAGCTCCCACCAAATGCCGAACTTATGCTCCCAACGGTGATACCAGTAGCCGGCGAAATCGATCACCACGAAGTAGATGAGAAACGAGACCAACGGCTGCGATGTCACCCCGGGCCATAGGTTGTCGAGATTGATCGTGCCGATGTTGTGATAGCGCAGCCAGCTCTGCGTATTATCGAAAAGCGGCTGGAACGCGAAGAAAAAGAACAGATTGAAGAGGCCTAGCTTGATGATCCACGAATAGAGAACGTCGACGCGAACCGCCTTGCGGTTCTCCCATTTCTCAACAGGCCGTAACGCCTCGAGCGGGCGAAGCACGACGTACATGGCGACGATCGTCAAAAATCCGACGATGACCGGGTAAAGCGCATCGTACGTGTCTTCGTCGTAGTCCATCCAGCCAAACTTGAACATGAGCGGCTGTATGACATCGACGTAGAGCCAAGTCTGCAACGTCGAGACGAGATCGTCGAGTGAAGAGGCAATCAGGTGAAACATGGTAAATCCTGCGGCTAGTGTCCGAGGGTTAAGTACCGTTCGCCGATACGGGCGCACGATCGTAGAAATAGATCCCATGCGGCGAGCGGCCCACGGGGATGGTCTGCACGAGCTTTTTCGTCGTGAGATCGACGATGCCCACATGCTTGGCGAAACGGAATGTCACCCAGAGGTAGCGCTTATCGGCGCTCAGCTCCATGTCGTCGGGGCCTGGCATGAGTCCCGTGATATCGCCGACATTGGTGAGCGACGTTTCGTCGATGATGCTGATGGTGCTGGCGACGCGGTTGGTAATGGCCACATGACGGCCGTCGTCGAGCGAACGGAAGTTGTGCGCGCCGGCGCCGGTATGGATGCGCTTGACGATCGTCCGGTGCCGCCAGTCGACGACCGCGACATCGTCCTCGCCGGTCATGCCGACGAGCAGGTACTGGTCAGCGGGCGTCAGCCACAGCCCCGCGGGCGTCTTGCCGACTGGCAGCTTCCAAAGCAAGGTCTGCGTCTGCAAATCGACGGCAGCCACTTCGCCCGAAACCTGAAGGCTCACGAAGACGGTCCGGCCATCGTTGCTGAAGGCCATATGGCTCGGCATCGTCGCGAGCGGCAGCCGCTTGGCGAGCGACAGCGCGTTCGTGTGCGCGTCGTAGCGGTAAATATCCAGACGGTCGAGGCGCAGCCCCGTCGTCACTAACCACTTGCCGTCAGGCGAGAAACCGAGCTGATATGGGTCCTCGATGCCCTCGAGCCGGCTTTGCACTTTGCCGGTTTTCGGATCCACGAACATCAGATTGTTCGAGACGGAGTTCGCGACAATGAGCGATTTGTTGTCGGGCGTCACCATCAGGTGATGCGGCTCCTTGCCCGTCGGAATGGTGGCGACGACCTGGTGCGTCGATTTGTCGATGACCGACAGCGTCGCTTCCCCTGAGTTCAGGATGATCACGTCATCGGCCGCCCGGGCCGAACCCGTGGCGGCAAGCATGCCGAGCAGCGCCGTGACAAGCACGCCGCTAACGCCTCTTGCGCGGGAAACAAGACTCTTGTTCATGTGAACTCGTTGGAAGGCCACGCCGTCATTTAAAAACGCGCACGCACCGCCCGCGGTTGACCGCTTTCGCCAGTGTCTCACGAAGTCAAACCCGGCAATGCGCTCGCGAGCGTGCGGTTGCACCCAGTGGCGCGAGTCGCCTGCAAATCGACGTCAATAATGGGGGCGCATCAGATGCGCCCTCATCGCTGCATCGACTCCCACACTTTATGCAGACGTTTAACGGAGACCGGCATCGGCGTCCTGAGTTCCTGAGCAAAAAGTGAAATACGCAATTCCTCAAGCATCCAGCGAAATTCCGTGAGTCTCGCGTCGGGCACGCCGCCGCGGGCGGACTGCGCACGCTGGTAATGGGTGAGAAGCGGCTGCAGTTCGGCCAGCTGACGCGCGTCGCGTCCTGGATCAGCCTTCAACTTGTCGATGCGCAGCGCCATGCCCTTCAAGTAGCGCGGGCAATGCGACAGCTGCGCATACGGCGTCTCGATGACGAAGCGCTTGCCGATCAATCCCTGCAGCTGCTGCTGCATGTCCGCGTAAGCTGTCGCATGAGGCTTCGCCTGGGCAAGCTTTTTGGTCACCGCTGCATACTCGGCGAGCACTTGGCCAACGAGCCGCGCAATCTCCTGTGCAAGCAGCGACAAGCGGCCCTTGCCTTCGTCGCGCCGCACGTGAAAGCTTGCATCGTCATTGGGCAGCGGATCCTGCAAGCACGCCCGATCCAGCGCCATCTCGATCAATTGGTCGCGCAACGCCTCCTGCGTGCCGAGCGGCATGAACTGCAATGCCATCTCCCGCATGCCGGGCAGGTTCTTTTCCAGATACTTAATCGGCTCGCGTAGCTGAAGTGCGAACAGTCGTCGCAAGCCAGCTCGATGGATGCGCGCCGCCTCTTCGGGCGAATCGAACACCTCCACGTCGCAATGGGTCGCCCGGTCGACGAGCGCCGGATAACCGAAAAGCGTTTGCCCGCCGCGCCGGATTTCGAGCAACTCCGGCAGCTTGCCGAAGTTCCAGGTCGTCAGGTTCTCGTATAGCGCCGTCGCCTCGCCGCCGGAGGGCGCCGCAGCTGTCGTCCCTCTCGCCGGCCCCTGCGTCGGCAAACGCCTGGAGCCGGTGCCCGTTTTGCCGCCGGCACCACCCAGGTCCGCGCCTGCGCCGCCGTGCTCGCGCTGCATGCTGTGCTCAGCCGCAGGCGTGCCGGTGGCATCCGTTGAAGACGAGCCGGCTGCGCCCGGCGTGAGCGAAGCCGCGGCGGCAAGCCTCTGGAATTGCCGCTGCGCGTCGCCGCCAAGCTCGGCACGTAGCTGCGCGAGGTTGCGCCCCATCGCGAGTTGCCGGCCGTGCTCATCGACGACTTTGAAGTTCATGAAAAGATGCGTGGGAAGCGTCTCCAGCTTGAAGTCGGTCGTCTTCAACGCAACTTGTGTCGTCTCGCGCACGTCGCCGATCAAGGCGTCGACCAGCCCCCCACTGCCATAGCGCGACTCGTGCCGCTCGACGAAACCCGCCGCGTACTCCGGCAACGGCACGCAATGGCGGCGCAGCTTTTGCGGCAGCGACTTCAACAGCAGCTGCACTTTCTCCTTCAGCATGCCCCGCACCAGCCATTCGGCGCGGCGCGCATCGACTTGGTTCAACGCATAAAGCGGAACGGTGAGCGTGACGCCGTCGCGCGGCGAGCCTGGCTCAAAATGGTACGAAAGCCCCATCTCGACGCCGGCCATCGTCATGCGCTTCGGAAACAAGTCGGTCGTGATGCCGGCCGCCTCATGGCGCATCAAATCGTCGCGCGAGAGGTAAAGCAGACGGGGCTTTTCGTCGCCCTGGCCGCTCATTCTGACCTCGTCGCGATACCAGCGCTCGAACGCGGCCGCCGAATAGATCCCCTGCGGGATGGTCTGATCGTAGAACGCGAAGATCAGCTCGTCGTCCACCAGCACGTCCTGGCGGCGCGACTTGTGCTCGAGCTGTTCGATCTCAGCCAGCAGCTTCCGGTTATGGGCGAAGAATGGGAGCTTCGTATCGAACTCGCCTTCGACCAAGGCGCCACGAATGAAGATCTCCCTCGCACGAGCCGGATCTTGCTCGCCGAAAGCGACACGCCGGCGCTGGTAGACGGGCAACCCGTAGAGCGTCGCGCGCTCGAACGCCGTCACCTGCGCAGCGCGTTTTTCCCAGTGCGGCTCGGAAAGCGACTTTTTGAGCAAGTGCGCACCGATCTTCTCGATCCATTCGGGCTCAATCTTCGCAAGGCAGCGCGCATAAAGGCGGCTCGTCTCCACGAGCTCGGCCGCCATCACCCAGCGTCCGGCCTTTTTGACGAGCGTCGAGCCCGGCCAAAGGAAGAATTTGATGCTGCGTGCGCCGAGATAGTGCGGTTCATCGTCGGCTTTGAGGCCGAGGTTACCGATGAGGCCCGTCATCAGCGCGAGGTGGACCTGCTCGTAAGTCGCCTCACTGCCGTTGATTCGCCAGCCGTGCTCGCGCACGACAGTCAGCAATTGCGAGTGCACATCGCGCCACTCGCGCAACCGCAGATGCGAAAGAAACTGCTCGCGGCAGGCATCGGCAAGCTGGCGGTTCGACTTCTTGTGCGCCACGGCCTCGCCGAACCAGGCCCATATCTTGAGCCACTGGAGAAACTCCGAGCGCTCGTCGGCAAAACGCCGGTGCGCCTGGTCTGCCTGCTCTTGCGCCTCGATCGGACGATCACGCGGGTCCTGCACCGAGAGCGCGCTGGCAATGACGAGCACTTCGGCGAGCGAGCCATGATCCCGCCCGGCAAGAATCATCCTGCCGATGCGCGGATCAAGCGGCAAGCGGCCCAGCTCCCTGCCAAGCGGCGTGAGCGCGTTGTCGTCGTCGACGGCGCCCAGCTCATTGAGCAGCTGATAGCCGTCGGCAATCGCGCGGCCCGGCGGCGGCTCGATGAACGGAAACGCTTCGATCGCCGTCAGATGCAGCGACTTCATGCGCAAGATCACCGACGCCAGCGACGAGCGCAGAATCTCGGGATCGGTGAACCTCACGCGCCGTTGAAAATCCGCCTCATCGAAAAGACGGATGCAGATGCCATCGGCCACGCGGCCGCAGCGTCCGGCACGCTGGTTGGCGGCCGCCTGCGAAATCGGCTCGACCTGGAGCTGCTCGACCTTGTTCCGGTACGAATACCGCTTGACGCGCGCGAGCCCGGTATCGACAACATAACGAATGCCCGGGACCGTCAGCGACGTCTCGGCGACGTTCGTCGCGAGCACGATGCGCCGCGCGTTCGACGGTTTGAACACGCGCGCCTGCTCGGCGGCTGAAAGCCGCGCGAAAAGCGGCAGGATTTCGGTATGCGGCGGATGGTGCTTGCGCAACGCCTCGGCCGTGTCGCGAATTTCGCGCTCGCCCGGCAAGAACACGAGCACGTCTCCTGGCCCCTCGCGGCACAAGTCGTCGACGGCGTCGACGATGGCATCAGTGAGTTCGCGCTGCGCCTCGCGCGCCGCGGAACGCTCGCCCCGTCCGGCTTCCCTGTCCGCAACTTTCCCAGGCCGCTCGCGCGCCGACGCAGCACTACCGCTTGCACCGTCCGCCCTGCCCGCTTTCGCCGCCTCGCGCGCGCTATCGTCCTCAACCGGCTGATAACGAATCTCGACCGGATAAAGCCGTCCGCTGACTTCAATCACGGGCGCTGGCTTGTCGTCCGTACCGAAATGGCGCGCAAAACGCTCGGCGTCGATCGTCGCCGACGTGACGATGACCTTGAGATCAGGCCGCTTAGGCAGGATTTCCTTTAGATATCCCAGCAGAAAATCGATGTTGAGGCTGCGCTCATGCGCCTCATCGATGATGAGCGTGTCGTACGCCCGCAACAGCGGGTCCGTTTGCGTCTCGGCAAGCAGAATGCCGTCGGTCATCAGCTTGACGGATGCCCCAGGCGCCAGATTGTCAGTGAAGCGAACCTTATAGCCGACAACTTCGCCAAACGGCGTGCCGAGCTCCTCGGCAATGCGCCGCCCCGTCGCAGACGCGGCGATGCGGCGCGGCTGCGTGTGGCCGATGAGACCGGCGCCCCCCGCGCCGCGACCGCGACCGAGCGCAAGGCAGATTTTTGGCAGTTGCGTCGTCTTGCCAGAACCGGTTTCGCCTGACACGATCACCACCGGGTTGTCTCGGATCGCGTGCGCGATTTCGTCGCGCCGCGCGCAGACGGGCAGCTCGGCGGGAAATTCGATCGGCGGAACAGGATTGGGCGCAATGTGCGCGGCACGCGCGCCTGGAGTGCGGTCCGGACGCGGGGCACGCAAAGCACGCGACGGTTTGCCGTCGGCGGCGGCCGGACTATTGGGTACGTTAGACATGGGGGCGCATTATAATCCCGGCATGAATGCTCAAACCGACCTAGCCTCCCTGCCAAACCCGCCGCAGGAGCCGGTTTCCAACCGGCCGGCGGCGGCCCAGCCTGATCTCGACCCCGCACAGTTCGTCGACTGGATGCGATCGGTCGCGCCTTACATTCACTCATTCCGCAACAAGACGTTTGTCGTCGGCTTCGGCGGCGAAGTCGTCCACCAAGGGTTGCTCAATGCGCTCGTCTCGGATGTCGCGCTCTTGCAGGCGATGGGCATCCAGATCGTCCTCGTGCATGGATCGCGGCCGCAGGTCGAGGAGCAAATGAGCTTGCACGGCGTGCGATCCGAGTTTTCGCACGGCATGCGCATCACCGACGCACGCGCGCTCGAATCGGCAAAGGAAGCCGCTGGCGAAGTGCGCCTCGATATCGAGGCCGCGATCAGTCAGGGCTTGCCCAACACGCCGATGGCCCATGCGCACATCAGCGTCGTCTCAGGCAACTTCGTCACGGCACGGCCCGTGGGCATTCTCGACGGCGTCGATTTCGCCCACACGGGCGTCGTGCGCAAGATCGATGCCGAATCGATCCGCCATTCGCTTGCGAGCCGCAAAATTGTCCTGCTGTCGCCACTCGGCTTCTCGCCGACGGGCGAAGCTTTCAATCTGGCGATGGAAGACGTCGCGTCAGCCGCGGCCATTGCCTTGCGCGCCGACAAGATCGTCTTCCTCACCGAGACACCAGGAATGATCGACGAAAGCGGCGAGCTGGTTCGGGAGATGCCGCTCGACGACGCCTACCGTCTGCATGAAAGCGGCGAAATCAAGGGCGACGCGGCGTTCTATCTGAAGCACGCGGTGCGCGCCTGCCGCGGTGGCGTGCCGCGCGCGCATTTGATCCCTTACGCGCTCGACGGCAGCCTGTTGCTCGAGCTATTCCTGCACGACGGCGTCGGCACGATGATCTCCTATGAGAATCTCGAAAGCCTGCGCGAGGCAACGCCGGACGACGTCGGCGGCATTCTCACGCTCATCGAACCGCTCGAGGCGGACGGCACGCTCGTCAAACGCGGCCGCCACCAGCTCGAGCGCGATATCGATCACTTCTCGGTGATCGAGCACGATGGCGTCCTCTTCGGCTGCGCGGCCCTCTACCCCTACACACAGGAGCGCATCGGCGAGATGGCATGCCTCACCGTCGCGCAGGACGCCCAGGGACAGGGAGATGGCGAGCGATTGCTCAAACGCGTCGAGCAACGCGCGCGCGCCCGCGGCCTGACCCGCATCTTCGTGCTGACAACCCGCACGGAGCACTGGTTCTTGAAACGCGGCTTCGTCAAAGCCAGCGTGGACGATCTTCCCGAAGATCGCCGGCGCCTCTATAACTGGCAGCGCAAGTCGCTCGTGCTGATGAAGCACCTTTGAGCGTGCGCCACGCCAGCCCCCACATCGATTATCAGGAGAAATTGAAGATGACCCGCATGGTTCAATGCGCGAAGCTCGGCAAGGAAGCCGAAGGCCTCGATTTTCCGCCGCTGCCGGGCGAGCTCGGCAAGCGCATTTACGAAAGCGTTTCGAAGGAGGCTTGGCAAGCCTGGCTCAAGCATCAGACGATGCTCATCAACGAAAACCGGCTCAACATGGCCGATCCGCGCGCCCGCCAGTATCTGATGAAACAGACGGAAAAGTTTTTCTTCGGCGAGGGCGCCGACCAGGCCGCCGGCTACGTGCCACCCTCCCAAGGCTGACGCGTAACACCTCACCTTCCATCAAGCCGGTGTGCGGGCCACTGCGAACCGGCTTTCAACGATCCGCCGCGCGATCGAATTGAAGCGCGGCTCGCGCGAGAGGCTGACTGGCGAATCCAGACAGATCCCTCGCGCCATCTCGCCGCATCGCGAACGCTCAAGGCTTCGCTATTTGCCACATCCCTTTGAAGCCAGATCCATTCGTTTGGCCGGGTTGCTGGTCTTTCGAAAAGCGATATAGCGGATGCCCTTTGTAAGCCCACTGATTTCGGCCATCGTCCCTCGGCACGAAACTCCAGTCCCCACTCGCTTGGTCATTTGCCTCCGCGAGGGCGGGGGGCCAAATAGCCGCGCAAGGGCCTGTGCAAGCGCTCTTGCCTGGAACAGTGTCCTTATCGAAGGTGTAGAGCGTCATACCGTACTCGTCGACAAACATTCCATTAGAAACTTTGGGTGGCTCCGCATAAGACGCAAAGGAGACCGCGCAGGCAACGATGAAAAGCGATGTCTTTAACATTCTTTCTCTCCTGACAACGTTCCAGAACTGGCCCTTCGGACCGAGGTCTCGGCCCACCCACCAGCGCCCCGAAGGAAGTCCCCTTGGGGGATTGGGGGGTGCCCCGAAGGAAGTCCACCCTTCTGTGAAAGGCCGGGTTTCAAATGGGATTCACCTTTTACGATGGAGTAAAGACTACGTTAGCGTGATCAGCAAGAATTCGGACCGATCACGCGGGCGGGCGCGAGGTTGAGACCGCCCAGATCAGCGGACCCACCCCTCTGTCTTCATGATGGCGGCGCCACGGTCGCTATTCAAAAAGTCCAGGAATTGCTTAGCCTCCGGATCTGCGTCGGGCGCGAGAACCACGTTGACGTCGCGCCAAATGGTGCGGTCCTTCGACAATTCGACGTAATCCGCTTTCTCGGGATGCGTGATGGGCCAATCGGGCCAAGTGATCCAGGCGTCGGCATCCTTGTCGACGAACATCTTGAAGCTCGGACCGCTTCCTTTTCCGAAGCCAACGATGTTTTTGCGGAACTTCTTCACATCGTCGAGATTACCCAGGCGGCCTGCAACGTCTTCCCATGTTCCCGTGCCGGAGGTATTGGCCACGCCCGCGCCCTCGGTGACCACAATCTTCACACCAGGCTTGAGGAGGTCCTCAAAGCTGTGAATGCCTTTAGGATTACCTTTCTTGACTGCGATAATCGTGGGCCGAATGTAGATCGGCGTCACATCGTCCCATGAGAAGTTCTTGTAAGTCTCCAGCAGCGCCGTCATATCCTCCTCGGCTGTGCCCCAGAGAATGTCCGCATCGGCCTGCGCTTTCTTCGACCAGGTCGGCTCGGGACCGCCGGTCACCTCGACCTTGATGCCCGTTTCCTTTGTGAAAACCGCCGCAACCTTCTTGAATGCGGTGTCTGGTCCACCTGCCCCGTAGAGTCTAACGACGCCGTCATGAGCATTGTGTTTGATCGATGGATCGGGTACTTCGTGTGCAGCGGCAGGCGCTACGACGATTACCGAAAATACCGCGGCCAACAAGGATCTCGCGAGCATCCTAACCATGTGTTTCCCCTGTTCGATAGGTCATGCAAATGCGGGCCGTCGATGTTGTGTAACGGTCGCATCACGGTAAACACGAGGGACGCGCGTTATATTCCGTTCGCTTTGCCGACCGTGGCAGAAAATCAGACAGCGCGGTGTTCGAATGGTGGCTCGAGTAACGGTCAAGCCACGATGACTCGCATCCTCCAATCCATCCATTCGTATTCGCTTCGCAATCGGCCGATCATCCGATCAGCTTATGCACCTCAGCGTGCACTCGCCCGCGTTCAACGACGAGCATGCCCGCCGAGACCGGCAGCTTGAACCTGCGTGGCCCCGCACTGCCGGGATTGACAAACAGCACGCCGTCGCGCGTCTCGATCGAAGGCTTGTGCGAATGTCCAGTCACGACAACATCGATGCGTTCTTTGCGGGGATCTCCGCTGAGGTCCCCGATATCGTGAACCACGCGGATTGCGATGCCCCCAATCGCAAGCGTTGTCTCCTCGGGCAGCGCGTCAGCCCACGCGCCCACGTCGTTGTTGCCACGCACAGCCGTCACGGGTGCAACTCGCGAAAGCGCCTCGAGCACGTGGGGTGCACAGACGTCGCCCGCATGCACGATCGCGTCGCACCCGGTCAACCAGTGCAGCGCCTCGGGCCGCACGAGGTTATGGGTGTCCGAAATGAGGCCGATGCGCAGAGACTCCCTTCTCTCGTTCGACATACCAGGCATCCTCCGAGCCGCGCGCCTTACCGCGCCATTCCGCGCGATTATGCTTCTTTTTGTCGAAGATAACGGCGGGCAGCTTTCGACAGCTGCCCGCTCGGCAAGACTCGATTTAATGCTCGAATTGCTCGGCCTGTTCAACGTGATGCACAAGCTAGCGGCGACACCTACTTCGATAACCTGCTCTGCAGCTTCGCCTTCAATAGGCCCTGATAATGCGGTATAGGCCGTTCGAAGCGTTTCGGCGATACGGCAGCTCGCCCCCTTGACTCGGCGAACGTCGTAGCAGCGATGGAGTCAATCGCCGTCTTGCGCGACGAATCGGCCAGCCCTGCATTGACGAGCAATGCAGTGCCGAGCTTCAAATTCAGCAGTCGCGGCGGATCGAGCAAAGCTCCCACTTGCGCGATCATCTGACTCCACGCGTTGTCGCCGTAATTGACCACGTAGTAATCTTGCCCGCTCGGATCCGCGAGCACGGGGCCGCAACCGTCGAGACGAACCTGCATGTTGGTGCCTGTCATCGCCAACGTCTTGCGGTTGGCGAGGCCCTCCCCGTACGCCAGCGTGATTGGAATGGTCCACTGGATGGCCGGATACCGGTTCTGATTGGGAAAGGGCTTTTGAGCGAGCGTGACGACCGTCTGATTGCTGCTCAGATCGCATTGCGTGTTGAGCGACACGAGCGGCACACCGGTCTGCCGCACGAAGCTGTCGCCGATGTCTACCATCGGTTCTCCGCTTGCGCGCGCCAATTCGTCCCATAACCGCTTGGGCGTCCCGTTGCCGAATGCGTAGTTGGTCAAGTAGGACTGCAGGCCACCGCGCATGACGTCCTCGCCGAGATAGCCCTCCATCATCTTGAGCACTTGACCACCCTTGTCATAGACGAAGCGGCCCGCGCCGATCACGAAGTCGTTCGACGCCCATGAATTGAAGTTCGGCTGAACGGGAAACGAAGTGGGCCTCAAATCGAGGGCGATAACCCTGTATTTGTTTCTAACCTCGTCCTCCCAACTGAACCGATCGGGGAAAAATTGAATCTTGGTCTTGTTCTCGAAGAAAGTCGCAAATGACTCGTTGAGCCAGACGTCATCCCACCAATCGTGCGTGACGAGATCGCCGAACCACTGATGTGCAGCTTCATGCACGATCACCGTGTGCCCGTAATTCGACATCTCCGAACCTGGGGCCGGCAGGATATCGTCGGCAAACTCCAGAATGGCGCCCCAGTTCTCCATGCCGCCAAAGTTCAAATCCTTTTCAGCCTTGAACGCGTCGTTTGCGGCAATCGTGTCGAACTTTTTGAGCGGTAGCGCGATGCCCGTGTAGCGATAGTAAAAATCGAGCGCCTGCTTGGTTTGCTGCATCGCCGGCTTCGCCCAATCCTTCATGCCCGGCGGTGTGAAGACGCGCAAATGCAGGCCCTTGCCGTCGGGGAGCGGACTCGAAAAATCGTCTTCGAGAACGTCGAATTGGCCACCGCCGAAGAACAGCAGATAAGACGACATCGGCGGCGTCTTCTCGAACGAAACGCGTTTGTAACCACCATCGACATTAACCGCCGGCAGTTCGGCCGCATTCGAGACAACTCGCCAGTTCTGCGGCACATCCGCACTGATTTCGTAGGTGGATCGAAACGCGGGCTCATCCCAGCCAGGGAACCACTGGCGCGACAGATTGGATTCGCCCTGCGTCAGAATCGCACCGCTCGTCGTGCCATCGACTGCCTTCAAATCCACGCGGAAGACACCCTGGGCCGCTGAACAACCCGGGTAGGGATCGTCGCCGCAACTGCCGCCCGTTTTGCTCGCGGGATCGTCGTACGTCTTGAAGTTGACGATGCCGCTCCACTCCATATGCAGCGAATACGTGCCGGGCTCAATGTGGCCACTGGCGGGACGCAACTGATAGTAGTCGCCATCGTCTTGCGGCGTTGCAATGAGTGCAACGTTGCCAGGCTGCAGCATGATCGTGCCATTGACGAACTGAAGACGGCGCGCGGTCACCACGATCGATGTGACAGGCTTGATGACTTTGATCTCGACGTCGGCACGCCCGTCGAAGGCGGACAAATCCTGATTCGGACGAAACCAAAGCCGGTAGTTCACGGGCATGACGGTATCAGGCATCTCGACGGGAGAAACCGTCTTGTCGATATTCGGGTCTGCGGCAATCGGCTTACCCGGCGTCGCAGGGGCGGGCCCCGCAGTCGGGGATACGGCGGCACGCCCGCTCGTGCCCACTGAATCCATTCCATCTCCGCCGCCGCACCCACCCAGCATGACGAGTGTCGCGAGCGATATACATTGCAACTTCCAAGTTGAATGAATGCGCATAGGAGCCCTCAAATGTGAAACGGTTCGACCAATGAGCCATTGCGGACGGGCGAATCCTAGCGCCATCTCCCGAATAAACAGGACTAGCAACCAGAATGGGGGAACAGAAAAAATTGGCTTTTGACAGGCTGCGGCATAGCTCGTCGAGTACGTGTCGCCGAGCCCGGTTTGACGCAAACCGTTATGATTTCAACCTGCTGCGAAGATGAGCGCCGCCATTTTCGAGCGAGCTTGGTCTTGAGGCGGCCGACGAACCCAAGGAGAAAGACGCGTGATATTGGAAATGGCTCAAATCGAAGTGCAGGAAGGCAAGACGTCGGAATTCGAAGCCGGCGTGCGCCAAGCTTTGCCGCTGTTTGCAAGGGCGAAAGGTTGTCACGGTGCGCAGCTGCATCGCATCGTCGAGCGTCCGAACCACTATTTGTTGATGGTGCGCTGGGATACGCTGGACGATCACATGGTGCACTTTCGTCAATCGGAGGACTTCAATGCCTGGCGCGCCCTCGTCAGCCCGTATTTTGTAGCGCCGCCGCAAGTCCTCCACACGGAAGTTGTCGTCCAATAAGCGCCATGGGCGAGGAAGCGATCACCACGATTTTTCGCCCGTTTCTTTGTACTTCCTGAACCTTTAGCGATCGTCGTCGTCGCTCAAAAAGAACACCGAATTGCGCTGACCATCGCAGCTTTCGCCTTTCGCCTTTCGTCATTGGCATCACCATGCATGACCATGCCGATCGTCGGAGATCGCGACTCGTTCATCGCGATTCCAAAGCGCATTGAGATGCCGGAATTAAACCGTATTTTTTAGCACTCCTAACCAAATAAACGGTGCCCCACTGCTTCGCTTTTGCCGCTGCCTGCATAAGGGGCCGTCCAGACGGACGGCCCGTGGGGTAAGCCTGTCTTTGCGTGCTGTTACTTGACGTCGAATGGATACTGGCCCTGCGTTCGATGACCATCGGGCGCCACTGCCACCCAATGCACTATGTAATGCCCTGCTGGAAGCACTGGCAAACCAACCGACATGACGGACGTATTGGCGGGGTCGACCTTCGCCTTCACCGCAGTCATTTGCGTACCCTCGGCATTGGTCACGGTCAGTGACGAAAAGGCAGGCTCCAACGGACCTGTAAAAGCGATACGCACCTGAGCCGGAGATGTCACAACCGCGCTTGCGGCGGGTTCTTCCGTCTTCGGGAATACGTGCGCAAAGGCCGAACCGGCCATAAAGGCGGCTACTGCGAAAACGAAAAGCTTTTGGGCGACGCCCAGGCCCGTATGTTGAATAACCTTCATCGTTATCTCGAAATCTATCAATAGCGGCTCGCCAAGCGCCCGTACGTGATGCAAGCTCAGGTAAAAGCCGCTATTTGCCCGCCGTGGCGGGCGTAGACGAATACGCCGGGATAGAAGCGTGCATCGCGGCGCAAGAAAATCGCTGATGATTAACGCAAAGCGGGCGGAGCGCGGGGTTGAAAGTACCCTACCGGTTCGCGACGGCGAACGCTATCGAAGCGTGTCGCCATTTGATGCACGGTGGCCCAAACAATGGCAACGAAGGGCAACGCGATAATCGGCACCGCTGGCGTGTGCGCGAAAAGACCGCAATAGCCGCAGTCATCACCAGAGGCCGGTCGTGACTTGGAGTCGCCCGCACCGTCGTTACCGTGATGCCCTGCCCACAGGGCGCCCGCCGAGCGCTCAGGCATGGAACTGGTCGTGCAAATGGCGTCTGCACGACGGCTCGCCGCGACGATGTGTGAAATCGTCGGCGCGAGGGAGGCCATTAAGATCGCTAGGCATGCAATCAGGCCACCCACCTTCGGATAGAAACGCGCGGACATTGAGTTAAAGCGCCGTAGTGTTGGCCCCAGGCGATGGAGCGAAAATTATGACATGGGCAAGGACTCTTCTCGTCAACTAACGCTCAGCGCCAGGCTCTTATGGCGGCCGGTAATTCGTCGGCCCCGCGGGTGCCTCGGACGCGAGGATCATCGTCTGAAAAGCCAGACCAGCACCGCGATCACCAAAGAAATCACAATGCAGCTCGTGATCGGAAAATAAAAACTAAACCCTTCGCGAACGATGTGAATATCGCCAGGCAGGTGACCAAACGGAAGGTTCACAAGCCATCGCCAGCCGAGTCCGGCCGCGAGGAAGATCAATCCGCTGATGATCAAAAGGCGCTGCATGGCGGACCTCCTGAATCCCGGGTGCGCAACTTCAGCGACACACGCAATGCATTCATTGGCAATTGCCGCGCTCGACTCATAGCCCATGAACCCTGCCCTATCTCATCGGGGTTACCGCTCAGGACGCTGATCCGCCCCTTCAACCAAATAGACGGTACGGTCTATATATTAAATCAATTTAAAAACGATCTGAACCGCGCGCACGTTTATCTAAAAATGATCACATAAATTTGTATGAGCAATATTCCTAGCGGCCCTCGCCAAACATCAGTCCGTAATGGACTTTTAATTCTTTACGATAGGCACCTCCCGTATTCCGCGTATACGATAGCGCGAAGCCTTTAAAAACAACAATGCACGCCCGCATGCGATGAAGCGCTTACAAGAAACGGCAAATAGCATTGTCAGCTTGCTGCCCTCCTAGCTCATAAGAAATGATGTTTGTACTGTGCGCAAAAGACGTGTACCGAAATGCCGTTGCGTATGCCGTCGGAAAGTCCGAGGGCCCTGTCCTGGAGCAGCGCGTCTATGCATCTCTTGTAGAATATCGTGGATTTAATCGACCCGATGCGCGCCAGCTCAGATTTTGTAATATAGGAGAAGGCCATGATACGGTTCATCAGCCGTCCACGACACGCCCCATATTTGATGCAAAGTGGCAAGCGCCATCCCTTTTTGGCGGCGTGGCGGGCGCTTGCTGGCCGGCAGTCATTTGCGGAGGATAATGTGAGTATCGCCGCTCGGATCGAGCTCAATAAATCAATTATTGTCTTGACGACTTTGGCGACTAACGCTCAACTAATTCACTCGATGGAACGCGTCGCCCTCAAGGTCAGCGAGGCTTTTATGGCCGGCAATAAAGTTTTTCTTGCTGGAGACGACGACAGCGCCGCAGGCGCTCAGCATATGGCGCGCGAATTCGTCCACCGGCTCAGTCCTGGCCGACCCGGCATATCCGCATTTGCCCTGACAG
>Ga0310811_10004271_pt1 | contig 17954 bp, 17 predicted proteins | sample YCmetagenome_FD_207642 | JGI IMG/M metagenome (GOLD analysis project Ga0310811, IMG submission 207642) | Soil microbial communities from experimental microcosm in Duke University, North Carolina, United States - YC | ecosystem: Engineered > Artificial ecosystem > Soil microcosm > Unclassified ...
CGCGTAACCTTCGTCTTCCAGTAACTTGATAAAATCATCCGCTTCAATATCATCTGTAACTGATTTTCTGACCATGTGTACGGTCTGAAGGCCATCAGATTCCACAGGCATTGATATAATGGGCAAAGCGCTGTCTTTGGCAACAGTCAGCAGGTTGGTTTCCTTTTTACCGCTTTGAATGCCAAATTTTGCAGTTTTTGATGCTTCGTATTTCAGTTCCTCGGTCATGGTAAACTGGTTAACACGGATCAGGTGCACATTGAGTTTATCCCCCTTGTGTATAACGAAATTTTCGGGCAGCAGCACATAGTCCTCCTGGGCGCTGGCTTTGGTTATGATGAGCGAGAAAATACAAAAAAGCAGAATGTAAGTATGTTTCATATTGTTAAGATAGAAATCATGTAAACATACAAAGTTTTAAAAACTTCAGTAGTTTAGCTTTATGGTTTTTGATCGGAAAAACGTTGATAATGACAAATTAGTCACATTTTATAAGGCTTTGCTGTGGCCCAGGCTTATTGAAGAAAAAATGCTGATACTCCTGAGACAAGGTCGAATTGGTAAATGGTTCTCAGGAATTGGCCAGGAAGCTATTGCCGTTGGTAGTACGCTGGCTATGCAGCCTTATGAATATATTTTACCTATGCACCGTAATTTAGGTGTATTTACGACCAGGGATATTCCGCTATCAAGGTTAATGGCGCAATGGCAAGGCAAAGCCTCGGGCTTTACCAAAGGTCGCGACCGCTCTTTCCACTTCGGGACGCAGGAATATAAAATTATCGGGATGATATCACATCTTGGTCCGCAAATGGCCCTGGCCGATGGTATTGCCTTAGCTGATGTCCTGAGTAAACGAAACAGGGCTACGTTAGTATTTACCGGCGAAGGCGGTACCAGCGAAGGTGACTTTCACGAAGCGCTGAATGTGGCTTCGGTTTGGAATCTTCCGGTTATATTTTTGATCGAGAATAATGGTTACGGACTATCAACGCCGGTTAATGAGCAATATAAATGTGAACGATTAAGCGACCGCGCGATTGGTTACGGTATTGAAGGGCGAACAATAGATGGGAATAACATCCTTGAAGTGTATCATAACATTAATGAAATTGCTACAGACATCCGCCAAAATCCAAGACCCGTTTTGTTGGAGTGCATGACCTTCCGGATGCGTGGTCACGAAGAAGCTTCCGGAACCAAATATGTACCTCAGCATTTATTTGATGAATGGAAAGAGAAAGACCCGATAGCGAATTTTGAAAAGTTTTTATTGGATGAAGGAGCCCTTACAGAAGAAGCCATAAAAGTAATAAAGGGCGGGTTTACCACTATGATCGACATCGAAATTGAAAAGGTGTTCAGTGAACCTGACATTGTTCCCGACATTGAGGTTGAGCTCGGGGACATGTACCAACCTTTCAACCTTACAACTTTCCAACCTTCCAACAACAAGACCAATAAAAGGTACATCGACGCCATAAGCGATGCCCTGCGCCAGGGTATGCAAAAGTTTGATAAGCTGGTGATCATGGGGCAGGATATAGCCGAATACGGCGGTGCATTTAAGATCACGCAAGGTTTTGTAGAAGAGTTTGGGATAGAACGGGTGCGCAATACACCGATCTGTGAATCGGGAATAGTTGGTGCTGCGATGGGCTTATCTATCAATGGTTACAAATCGGTTGTCGAAATGCAATTTGCTGATTTTGTGACCTGTGCCTTCAACCAGGTAATCAACAACCTGGCCAAGACTCACTACCGATGGGCCGAAAATGTAGATGTGGTAATACGCATGCCAACAGGTGCCGGAACAGGTGCTGGTCCGTTCCACTCACAAAGCAATGAAGCCTGGTTCACCAAAACTCCGGGCTTAAAAGTAGTTTGCCCGGCATTCCCGTCGGACGCAAAAGGCTTATTATTAGCTGCTATTGAAGACCCTAACCCAGTGATCTATTTCGAACATAAATATTTGTACCGAAGCATCAGCGAAGAAATTTCTGATGAGCCTTATACCATTGAAATTGGTAAAGCAAGAGTAGTACAAGAAGGTAACCAAGCCAGTATTATTACTTACGGGTTAGGTGTGCATTGGGCGTTAGATTATGCAAAAAATCACCCGGATGAATCAATCGAGATTGTCGATCTGCGCTCATTGCAGCCATGGGACAAAGAAGCAGTAGAGGCAAGCGTTAAAAAAACTGGACGTGTTCTGATCCTTCATGAAGACACGTTAACCAATGGGTTTGGCGGAGAAATAGCAGCGCATTTAGCCGAGCATTGCTTCAGCTATTTGGATGCTCCGGTTATGCGCTGCGCCAGCCTGGATACTGCTATACCGATGAATAAAGCACTGGAAGACCAGTTCCTGGCAAAAGCAAGGTTGGAGGAAAATATGGGGAAATTGTTGAGATATTAATGCCAAACTTATATATCATAGCCGGTTGTAATGGAGCAGGAAAAACAACTGCCTCTCTGAGCTTTTTACCAGATATGCTCAATTGTTTTGAATTTGTCAATGCAGATTCTATAGCTGCCGGCCTTTCACCATTACAACCAGATAAAGTAGCATTTGAAGCAGGTAGGATTATGCGGGACAGAATTAAGAAGCTGATTAATGATCGGGTTGATTTTGCTTTTGAAACAACATTATCTACGAAAACCTATCCATCTTTAATTAAGTTGGCCAAAGAAAACAACTATAAAATATGGTTGCTGTTCTTTTGGTTGCCGAATCCGGAAATGGCAATTGAACGAGTTAAATCAAGAGTTCGGAACGGCGGACATTCGATTCCTGAAGAAGTAATAATAAGAAGATACTTTAGGGGAATAGCAAACCTTACCAATATTTATTCGCAATTAGCAGACAATTGGTTTGTGCTTGACAATTCGACACCTCAATCTCAGTTAGTTGCTGAGGGACATAATAGGGTTGTAAGTGAGATAATTAATAACGAAATTTGGACTATAATTAATAACGTCAATAATGAACACGAATGATTCGAATTACATCGAGGTTCGCAATAAGATAATTGAAGGCTCGCGTCTAGCTGTAAAAAAGCTCATTCAGGAACGCAAAAAAATCAACGGCGATTTAGTTATTATGGTAAAGGGTAAAATAACTCACGTACCTGCGAAAGACCTTTAACCCTCCACCAACTCCACTTCTGCTATCGGACTGAACAAATAAACCCGCTTAGTTTTCAGCTCGGTGCATTTATAGCGTTTACGCAATTTTTCTTCTTTCCGGAATACCCGTCCATTTTTTAGTTTGAACAACGAATGCATCGGGATTTTATCTACTGTAAGATGTGTCTCCGGCTTGGGCGCATCATACAGGCGCAACGATTTGTATAAATTCAGATCCGTACAGCTTGACGCCGCGGGGTTATTCAGGTATTTTACTATCGCATGCTTTACATCCGCCGGAAAAATCTCCTTCTCAAAAAACGGCTGCATCATTTTTTTAAAGTTAGCTTTCCATTCGGTGCCGTGAGGCTTGGCTTTGTGCTTATGCTCGTTCCAGGTATGCAGGTGTGCAAACTCGTGCACGGTAGTCACCAAAAAAGCGTAAATGTTCAGATCATAATTTACAGAGATCCGGTGCCCTTTTCCGCCATGCGGGGGGCGGTAATCACCAAACTTACTGTTGCGGTTACGGGAAATTTTAAACTCACACTTAAAGTAATCTATCCAGCGGGCTATCAGCGGCGCTGCCGCCGGCGGAAGATATCTTTCTAATACTTTTACCTTATCCAATTTTACCTCTTTTCAAAAATACTGTTTTGAGCGGAAAGCTGAAAGTCCAAAGCAGAAAGCTTTTTACGAGCTGAAAGCAGAAAGACCAAAGCGAAAAGCAAATAGATTCAAGTCAAAGCTTTTAGCCTTCAGCTTTTTGCTTTTAGCTCAACAAATGGTAGGTAATAAAACTCACGATATAAGCCAACCCGGTCATATAAACAAACTGTGAGGCAGGCCAGCGCCAGCTTTTGGTTTCACGGTATACAACGGCCATGGTGCTGGCACATTGCATGGCGAAGGCGTAAAACATCATTAATGAAAACGCTACAGCCACAGTGAATACAGGTTGTCCATCGGGATTTTTAGCAGTATGCATTTTTTGCTGAACGGATTCTATCTTTTCCGCATCGCCATCTACACTATAAATGGTAGCCATAGTGCCGACGAATACCTCACGGGCAGCAAAGGAAGTAATGAGCGCAATGCCGATCTTCCAGTCAAAGCCGAGTGGTTTGATCACCGGCTCGATAGTATGACCTAACACCCCGGCATAAGAATTTTCCAGTTTTTCGGAAGCAACCGCGTGCTTGATATCATCAGGACTCATATGCTGAGTATATTGAGTCTCTTTATATTTCTGTTCTATTCGCTCAAAGCGATCACCCGGGCCGTAAGAAGCCAGTACCCAAAGAATGACAGATACCGCTACGATCACCTTGCCCGCCTGCAAAACGAATGCCTTGGCACGGTTATACATGTCCTGCCCAACGTTTTTCCAACGCGGCATACGATAGACCGGCAACTCCATAATGAAGTAACCACGCTCTCGTGATTTCAATAAGAATTTCATCACGAAGGCTACAGTAATCGCCGATACCAAACTAAAAAGGTACATGCCTGTCAACACTAGTCCCTGCAGGTTAAATATCCACCATATATTACGATTGGGAACAACCAGTGCGATAAGCAACGTGTAAATAGGCAAACGTGCCGAACAGGTAACCAATGGCGTCACCATAATGGTGATCATACGGTCCTTCCAGTTCTCTATAGTACGTGTACTCATGATGGACGGCACAGCACAGGCAAAACCACCAATAAGCGGTACTACCGATTTGCCATTCAATCCTACCTTGCGCATCAGCCTGTCCATCATAAAGGTAACGCGCGACATGTAGCCGGTATCCTCCAGTATGGAAATGAAGCCGAAAAGTATGGCAATCTGCGGTATAAAAACCATCACCCCGCTTAGGCCACCAAGCACGCCATCAACCAAAAGACTGACTAGAGGTCCGGCAGGTAAAATATGGTGCAATGTTGTTTGCGCCCATACAAAGAAGTCGCCTATCAGCTCCATCGGGTAGGCCGACCAGGCAAATATCGATTGGAAAATAAACAGCAGGATTGCAAAAAATATAACAAAGCCGAAAACCCGGTGCGTTAATACCTTGTCGATCTTGTTGCTGATATTCTCCTCATGCGCAGTTTCTTTCTTTTTAACAGTATCGTATAGTAAGTCGTTGATGAAGTTATATCGGGCAATGGTTTCCGTAGCCTGTGCTTTTTGAGAATGAAAACTGAACTCCTGTTCCAGTTCCTCGATACGGTCGCTTTGGGTAGGGCTTAAAAACTTCAGCGTTTCATGCTGATGCGCCAGTTGCAGAGCATAATATGGATTCTCAACTTCAATTTCCTGGCTGATCTGAGCGATCAGTTGTGGAGCCAGCGATTCAACATCGATTGTATCCTCCTGTAGGGCCACTTTATTGGCGTGGTTTATTGCAGCTTTAAGCTGATCAACCCCTTCAATTTTTCGTGCAGAGATAGGAACAACAGGCACACCCAGCTTTTGTGCAAACGCATTAACATCAATGGTAATACCCGACTTTTTAGCAAGGTCCATCATGTTCAGGGCTACTATCACCGGCAGCTTCAGATCGGCAACCTGCGTGTAAAGCAATAAATTTCTTTTCAGGTTGGAAGCGTCAAGAATAACAACTATCAGATCGGGACGTAATGGATTGGCTTTATCAGCCAAAATAGAAAATACGATCGATTCGTCCCTGCTTTTTGGATAAAGACTATAGGTGCCGGGAAGATCTATTATTTCAGCTCTGCGGCCATCAGGCAGATCGCAAAAGCCAGTCTTCTTATCAACAGTAACACCCGGAAAGTTTCCGATTTTTTGGTTGAGCCCGGTTAAAACATTGAAGAGCGTTGACTTACCGGTATTAGGATTTCCTACAAGCGCTACTTTCAGATTAGCATCCACTTGATAGAAATTACTGCAGGATAATAGTCGAAGCTTCTTTTCTGCGCAGACTTAATTGATAACCAGAAACATGAATAGCAATTGGGTCGCCAAGGGGCGCAATGCGCGAAACAGTGATCTGTTCGCCGGGTAAACATCCCATTTCCATCAACTTGACCGACATTTCCAGATCGGTAAACTCCTTAACTATTCCTGTTTCTCCTACTTCAAGTTGTGAAAGCCTCATGTTTTTTATACTTAAACCAAACAAATGTAAACCTTATTTAAATTAAATCCAAATAAGGACAAAATAAATGGCAATATGATATTATACTGATTTTTGGCGACTAAGAAATGTTGCTGACAGGCTTGGTATGGGCCGGAACTTTGCCGAAATGAGGACACCCGCAGTCTTTTTTAATCACGCCGCATGATGCCAGGCTTACTGCTGCTATCAGGATAACCAGGTATTTAACTTTTTTCATAATTTCTTGCCCTGTCAATTACCATTACTCCTAAAATTGCCATACAGGCGCCTGTTGTATCAGCAAAAAGGTCGGGCCATTCGCCGCTCCGCCAGGTAAATATGGTCAATTGCAATATCTCAATTAAACCGCCAAACAGTATGGAAATAAAAGTAACGATTGCTGCGGTTTTATACGATATCAAGCGGTTATTTTGTTGCCTGATAATACCATTGCACCACAAAATCACCAATAAAAAGAAGAAACCACAGTGAACCAGTTTGTCAAATCCGGGAAAGAATAAAGGTTCATGAGAAATATTGTCTCCAATTTTAATGGAGCACATGATGAAAATAAATAAGGCCCACAAAACAGTAGGCCTTTGATATTTTGAGAACATCATATTCAATTATCAGGCGCCAACCAAAGCTTTGTAAGCATCAGCCGAAAGCAGGCCGTCAATTTCAGATGCATTTTTAACGGTGATCTTTACCATCCATCCTTCACCATACGGATCAGAATTTACCAGTTCAGGCTGGCTGTCAAGTGCAGGGTTAGTTCCGTCAACAGTGCCGGTAAGCGGCATAAACAGATCAGATACTGTTTTTACTGCTTCAACAGTCCCGAAAACTTCTTCTTTTTGTACTTCTTTTCCTTTTGTCGGGATATCGACATAAACGATGTCGCCCAATTCGCCCTGGGCAAATTCAGTGATACCGATGTAGGCTTCGCTGCCTTCAATTCTTACCCACTCGTGGTCTTTGGTGTATTTTAATTCAGCCGGGAAATTCATATTGATCTGTTTTTTGTGGCTCAAAAATAAAAAAACTTTTAGATAACCTGATTTAATTCTGTTATATCACTCGCCTAAAAAAACCTAACAGGCAACGATCTCGTTAAAAGCTGAAAATAATGAATACCGGGGTAATGAAGAGATTAACTACAGCCATACTGATTACGCTCGCCATGATAGCTTTGCATGCCTGCAAAGGCAACAGGCAAAAAGAGAAAGTAGAGACCGATACTTTTCTGAACGATGTAAAGGACACTGTATCAGCGGCAGGTCCCAGTGCGCCAGCGTCATCGCAACCGGCTGACAAGGAGCATGATGTTCACCCAGTGACGCTAACTCCTACCGTCAGCCCTAAAGATGTTGAGTTTGCCTCGGCAGTTACCAATAATGCTTTGAATAAAGTGAACACCGGGAAGATGGCCATGGAAAAATCAACCAACAACCGTGTGAAAAATTTCGCTACGATGCTGGTGAATGACCATACTCAATTAGGCGATAAATTAAATCAAATAGCAAAAGATAAAAAGATAACACTCCCGGCGCTATCCGGCATGGCCGAAATGCGCCAGGCCGACCGTTTGGCCATGAAACAAGGGAATGATTTTGATAAAGCATTTCTTGATGCCATGATACTAGACGAGAAAAAGGCTCTTGATATTTGCGAAAGCGGTTCAAAAACCTGCAAGGACGCTTCCTTAAAAACATTCGCTATTAAAACATTACCGGTTCTGAAAATGCACCTCGATTCGGCACAAGCTGTTCGCAGTAGCTTGCAATAAGCCTAAACGATATCTCGAAGAAATGGGTAGGCAGGCGCTTACCCTTTTTTGCTTTTGTATGACAGGCTTTTGAAAACGGAATCTCTAAATTGGTTGCTCATCAAACTCGTTATGTTATTCGATCAACAAAATCCTATTAATCAGCTTTGTGCACAGGGAATGCTACTGGAAGGCGAGGCTAAACCCGAAGAAGCCGCAAAATTATTTATACAAGCATGGAATGAAGCAAGCAATACAGCCGAAAAGTTTATAGCAGCGCACTATGTTGCACGACATCAAATTACTGTTTCGGATAAACTTAAATGGGATGAAACCGCATTAAGTCTTGCGCTCGAATTAGATAACCCAGAGGTTAATGGCGCATTACCCTCGCTTTACCTGAATATCGCGAAATGTTATGAGGATCTGAAGGATTTTTATAAAGCGCGTACTAACTATCAGTCAGCGTTGGAGTGCACAAAGTTTTTACTCGATGATGGTTATGGTAATATGATCCGGTCAGGTATTAAAAGCGGATTGGAGCGGGTTCGATCTTCCAATTAAATCATATCGGTATAACAATATCAATTCATAATTACCCCATCGGGGTAAAATGTTGGTAGAAAGAGAATGTGTTGTCATTTTTTTGCGCCGTAGGTGCAATACATTCCGCCATGCATATCTAGGTTTTTGCACCTACTGCGCAAATGGCCGGGTGATTGTTTTTTCTACCAACATTTTGCTCCTAATGGAGCAGCTTTTTTAAGGGGATACCTTTTATTGCACAAAGCCTGATAAAACAATACTTTTAGGTTTTAGAATCCGATGAAAAAACTTTACCTGTCGCTATTTCTTCTTATCAGCCTTTTTCAAATCGCAAATGCCCAAAAGGGTGATGATTTTGAATCAAAAACCAAGGGCCTGAAAAAATATTCCGGTTATTTTAATTTTTACTGGAACGATAAAACCGGGCAGGTCTTGCTGGAGATCAACCGCTTTAATGATGAGTTTTTGTATGTGAGCTCGATGCCTGCCGGTGTTGGTTCTAATGATCTTGGTATGGATCGCGGGCAGATAGGTGATAACCGTATAGTAAAGTTTATCAAAGTAGGTAATAAAGTATTGCTGGTTCAACCCAATTATAGTTACCGGGCGGTAAGCAATAATGCAGATGAACGTAAGTCGGTAGAAGAAGCATTTGCGCAATCTGTTATTTGGGGATTTACTACCGAAGCGCAGGATGACGACAAGGTGTTGGTTGACTTCACACCATTTCTGCTTCGCGACAGTCATAATTTAGCCAAAAAATTGGGCAACAGCAACCAGGGTAATTATCATGCTGATGATAGCCGATCAGCTGTTTACTTGCCCAACACTAAAAGCTTTCCGGATAACACAGAGTTTGAGGCAATCATTACTTTGGCTGGAAATGGCACGGGGGCGGAGATCAGTTCGGTAACGCCTAATCCCGATTTTGTGACGGTACGGATGCATCAGTCTTTCATCCGTTTGCCAGATAATAAATACAAACCCCGTAAATTCGATCCACGCTCGGGGTTGTATGATGTGGAGTATATGGATTTTGCTACGCCGATCGATCAGCCTATTATGAAACGGCTTTTAACTCGTCATAGGCTTGAAAAGAAAGATCCTTCAGCAGCAATGAGTGAACCCGTAAAGCCGATCATTTATTATGTTGATCGCGGTGCCCCTGAACCTGTAAGAAGTGCTCTAATAGAAGGTGCATCATGGTGGAACCAGGCTTTTGAGGCTGCCGGGTATAAAGATGCCTTCCAGGTGAAATTGTTGCCCGAAGATGCCGACCCGATGGATATTCGATACAATGTGATCCAATGGATACACCGCTCAACCAGGGGCTGGTCGTATGGCGAGTCGATCAATGATCCGCGTACCGGAGAGATCATTAAGGGCCAGGTTTCATTGGGCTCATTGCGCGACAGGCAGGATTTTCTGATCGCAGAAGGCTTGCTTCAGCCTTATGAAGACGGCAAACCAGTAAGCGATAAAATGATGAAGATGGCTTTGGCGCGTTTACGTCAATTGGCTGCGCATGAAGTTGGGCACACCTTGGGGTTTCAGCATAATTTTGCAGCAAGCGTAAATAACAGGGCATCGGTAATGGATTACCCGCCGCCTGTATTTACACTAGGGGCAGACGGTATAATTGACTTGAGCAACGCTTATAGCACCGGCATAGGCGCCTGGGACAAACGAACCGTATTATACGGCTATCAGGATTTCCCCTCCGGAACTGATGAGGATAAAGCATTGAAAGATATTATGGCGGAAACTCTGAAGGAAGGCTTTTTGTATATCTCGGATGAAGATGCTCGTCCTGCGAATGGCGCCCATCCACAGGCACATCTTTGGGATGCCGGAACCAATGCCGCTGATGAACTGAATCGCTTGATGACGATCAGGAAGCATGTGATTGACAATTTTTCTGAAAAAGCGATCAGGCAGGATGCGCCTATGGCTACTATTGAAGAGGTATTAGTGCCCATGTACCTGATGCACCGTTACCAGGTGGAGGCAGCCTCTAAAATGCTGGGAGGTTTGTACTATACTTTCGCCCTAAAAAATGACGGACAAACTGTCACCAAATTTGTTCCTCCGGCTGAACAATGGAAAGCTTTTGATGCATTGATGGGTACCATCTCACCGGATGCATTAGCCCTTCCCGAAAAACTGATCGAAAAAATACCGCCGCGACCGATAGGTTATCCGCGTACACGCGAAACATTTAAATCAAGAACAGGGTTGACGTTTGATCCTTTATCAGCGGCTGAATCCGCAGCGAGTAATACATTGGTGTTTATGCTGAATCCGCAAAGGTTGGCACGGTTAGAAGAATATCATGCCAGGGACAATACACAACCCGGACTAAATGCAGTTTTAACGAAATTGATAAAAAAAACATGGCAAGCACCTGAGCAGAAGGGCTACAAAGGTGCAATACAGCGATTAGTAAATGGTCTTGTACTTAACCAACTTCTGCAGTTAGCTGCTGATAATAAAGCCCCTGGAAGTGTAAGGGGCACAATAATTCTGAAATTGGAAGATTTAAAGTATTGGATGGCGAAGGCTAGTTCTCCGCTTCCTTTACCAAACCAGCAGCCTGCCACTGATGAACAGAGAGCTAGTACATTGCTTGCATTAACACAGATTGAGGAGTTCGAAAAAAATCCTGATAAATTTAAACCGGCTGAAACATTAAACATGCCTGATGGTTCGCCAATTGGGATGGAGGAGTATTAATTTTTAATCTTAAACCAATGTCATTTCGACGAGCAGCTGGGGTAATGGCTCAGGCGCGAAGAGAAATCTTCTACGATTTGAATAGCGAACAGTGCAAATCGTAGAAGATTTCTCTTCGCCCCAATCCACCTCCTTTACTGGCTCATCGAAATGACAAATTGTTTAAATAGCTTTCTATGCAATCACCTATAAAAACCGGCCTAATGGCTTACGGAATGTCCGGGAGGGTATTTCACGCGCCATTTATTTATGCGCATCCCGGCTTTGAATCGAGCGCAGTTGTGGAGCGTCATAAAAAGAAAATGGCGGAACGTTACCCTGACATTATTAGCTATGATCAAACTGAGGATTTGCTGAATGACCAACAGATCGAACTTATCATCGTCAACACACCCAACAATACGCATTTCGATCTGGCAAAGAGATCCTTGCAGGCTGGCAAACATGTGCTGGTTGAAAAACCCATTGCCGCAACCGTAGCTGAAGTGAAGGAGTTGTATGACTTATCAAGGCAAGTGGGCAAACACCTGATGGTTTATCAAAACCGCCGTTGGGACAGCGATTTTTTATCGGTGAAAGAAGCCATAGAAAGTGGTCGCCTGGGACAATTGATCGAGATACAATTCCGGTTTGACAGGTATAAAACAACTTTAAGTCCAAAGCAATTTAAGGAGACCAAAAGCATGGCACCGAATGGGTTGGCTTATGATCTTGGCCCGCATTTGATCGACCAGGCAATTAGTCTTTTTGGTCGACCATTAAAGTTTACCAAGACCACGGCTACTTACCGTGAAGACTCACAGGTAGATGATTATTTCCATTTTCATCTATCTTATCCGAATCAATTGAACGTATACCTTACCTCTGGTCTGCTAATCGCTCAACCTACGCCTTCATTTGTAGTTCATGGTGCATTAGGTAGTTATATCAAAGATCGTGTCGACGTTCAGGAAGCACAACTGGATAAAGGTATTCTGCCAACTGACCCTACCTACGGAATAGAGCCTGAAGGCTGCGAGGGTAAGCTGGTAACTTTTGATGAGCATAATCAGAAGAATATTGAATTGACCCTATCATACAAAGGTCAATATATCCAATTATTTGAGGCGGCGTATCAGACTATACGAAATGGTGCGTTATACCCGATAACAGAGGAGCACATTGCCTGGCAGATAGAATTGCTTGAAGCAAATGGCTGATTTTTGTAAATTTATAGCAACATAAAAACTCTGCAATCAGAAAAATAGTACATTTATCTCCATAATGAAAAAACTAGCTCTTATTTTAAGCCTCATCATTGTTGCAGGCTGCACACAGGCTCAAACCAAACCTGATATTGAACATATTCCCCATTTTAAGATATTAAAAGCCGACAGTACCTATTTTAGTTATACAGATCTGAAGAAGGACAAGCCGGTGATGATCATCTATTTTTCTCCTGATTGCAGCCATTGCCAGCACATGATGTATGAGATGAAGCCTAAAATGAAACAATTTAGTGATATCCAGATCGTTATGGTAACCTTTACCGAATACAATATGCTGAAGATGCTTAAAAACTTTAACCGCGATTTTAATCTTAAAAAATATAAGAACCTCACTGTAGGAACCGAAGGGCATACCTACCTGGTGCAGAAATATTACCAGGTAACCACCACACCATACATTGCCATATACGATCATAAGGGCAACCTGGTAAGGGCTTTTGATAAAGTGCCTGAACTGGATACCCTGGTTGCCACCGTTAAAAAAGCATAGATCTTATTGCTGCTGTTGTTGCTGCTGTTGGAGCATTTCCAGGTAGCGCTGATAGCTGTTTTTAGGGATGTTACTTAGTGGTTTGTATTCGGTATGTTCGGGCGTGCTGATAAATTCTGTAGGCTGATTCATGGAAGGCGCGTCATCTTCGTAACCAACGTTTACCGAGACATCCAGCCTGTGATCCGATGTGCCCTTGTAAACTCCTTTTACAGGTGAGCAATCTGAAAAATTCCGGCCTACAGCCAAACGGATATGAGTTTCATTGGCAATGCAGTTATTGGTTGGATCGATACCCATCCAGCCGTAATCTGGAATATAGGCCTCTACCCAGGCGTGAGTGGCCCCTTCGCCGCGCATAGTGGCGCTGCGGTGGGTGCAGATATAACCGCTAACGTAACGAGCCGGAATACCAACCAGGCGCAGCATTAACGTTAAGATGTGTGCAAAATCCTGGCAAACGCCGGCTTTTAATCTCCATATCTCGTCCATGGTAGTTTCTACTGAAGTAACCCCTTTAATATAACGGAAGTTGTCGTAAACATACCGCGAAAAGCGTAACACAGCCTGGTATGGTGTATCTTCTTTTGATTTCTCGGTCTCCACTAATGATTTCAGATCATCAAAGCCTTCAAAATGTTCCAGGCGCAAAAAGTCAATGTATGGCACTATGTGGCGCAAAAGTTTCAAATCCTCCCATTGCTGTGCCGGGAAAATGTCATTGCCGGGCAGCGGTTTGTGTTTGGTTTGAACCAGTATTTTTGAATCGATCAGCAATGCGGAATGCGGTTCGCTGTAAGTAAAACTGCCCACCTTGTTTCCATAATAATCTATAAAGGTATCGATCACCGGGTCGCCACTGACGTGTATTTCCTGTTTGGTCACCTCCTGCCACTCATCCTGGATCGGGTATAGAATGATCTGGTTGGCGCTGTCGCGAACAGGTGCAGGGTAGGTATATTTAGTTAAATGATGAATCTTGAATTCGGGCATAATAAAATCTCAATAGGTTTATCAATCAGGAGTTGGCAAAGTAATGATTATTCAGGGCATCGCCAATACCGTAAAGCTGGCTTCGTATCTGTGTCAAAAACTGGTGCAGTCCTTCATCCTTTATACTTTTTACCGAACTGTATTTGATATTGCTTTGCAGTCGACCGATATAGAACGATAGCTCACGGTAATCGTCAATATTGCTATCATTTTTCAATCGCTCAAAATACCGCTGTATGTGATTGACCGAATAGATCACAGAACGGGGAAAATCGTTGTTCAATACTACCTGCTCCAACACGTTTTCGGCCTCGAAGCCTTCACGGTAGGTCTTCAGATAAAGTTCATAGCCGCCTAATGAAAGCAATAAGTGTTTCCAGTAAGTGGTGTCGGTCAGCAGATCTGGATTATCATCTATCGATCCAAACTTGGTGTCCAAAATGTCCACCGATTGTATGCCGCGCTCGAGGTATTTGCCAATGTTCATATAACTGCGACCTTCACCACGTTCCATCGTGATCTCTACTGTTCCATAGTATAACATTACCTGTTTGATGAGCACATCCAATACACTCACAGGATCGTCTTTTTTTAGTGCATTATCAATACGGCTGTCTTTTACCGTATGGTAATATTCGTTCAGGCACTGCCACAAATCTTTGGTGATGTGCTCCTGAACGCCACGCGCATTCTCGCGGGCAAAAGTGATGATATTGAGTATAGAATTTGGATTGTTTTTTCCAGATACCATATAACGCATTACCGCGCGACTGTCATTGCCCAGCTTTTGCGTCTCTTCATTGTGCCCGGAAAATATACGGATCACCGGCGCCCAGGTAAATTCCTGAACCGTATCCTGTGATGACGCATAATTGATCTTTAGCATGCGTAAAATACCGTCGCTGCGCTCCACATAACGGCTTAACCAATATAAACTTGCTGCTACCCTGCTTAACATTTTGTAATATTTCGGAACTCGGATTTTCGATTTCGGATTTGAATCATTGTATTTTAATTAACTCATCTGCATATCTGCACATTTTCTCATCTGCACATCCCCTTCACGCCAGTACCCATGTGTCCTTGCTTCCGCCGCCTTGCGAGCTGTTTACTACCAATGAACCTTCTTTCAATGCCACACGGGTTAATCCACCCGGAACAATTTCTATCCCATCAGGTCCGCATAATGCATAAGGCCTTAAGTCTATCCTGCGTGGGTGCAAACCACCCTGCATATAACATGGTGCTGCCGACAGGCTGATGGTCGGTTGTGCTATAAAATTGCGCGGGTCTTTCAGTATCTCTTTCTTGTAATCATTAATCTCTTCATCCGTCGATGCATGACCCATCAGCATTCCATAGCCGCCGCTGCCGTTGGTCTTTTTCACTACCATCTTATTAATGTTGGCAAATACGTGCTCACGTTCGTCGCGGTTGTTCAATTGGTAGGTTGGTACGTTCTTCAGAATAGGCTCTTCATTCAGATAATATTTGATCATGTCGGGCACATAAGCGTACACTGCCTTATCGTCCGCCACGCCGTTACCGATCGCATTTACAATGGCGACATTACCAGTACGATACGCTCCCATAATTCCCGCCACGCCTAATATGCTTGCCGGATTAAACACGAGCGGATCGAGGTATTCATCATCCACCCTGCGATAGATCACATCTACCTGCTGCAGGCCAATGGTGGTTTTCATGTATACTTTCTGGTTTTTCACCACCAGGTCTCGCCCTTCAACTAACTCGACCCCCATCAGCCTTGCTAAGGTGGTGTGCTCAAAATAGGCTGAATTATAAATACCAGGGCTGAGCAAAACAATGGTTGGATTGCTGATCTGACGGGGAGATAACGAAAGCAGGTTTTTATAAAGGATATTTGGATATTCCGTAACACTTCGCACAGCGCATTGTGGCAATAGATCAGGAAACAAACGCTTGGTGATTTCCCGGTTCTCCAGCATATAACTCACACCCGATGGGGTACGCAGGTTATCCTCCAACACATAGAATGTACCGTCATGGTCGCGTATCAGGTCGATGCCTGCAATATGCACATAGATATCGTAAGGCACCTGCAACTGGTACATTTCCCTCAAAAAATGCGGACAGGAATATATAATGTCGATCGGTACAATGCCGTCCTTTACAATGAACTGGTTATTATAGACGTCCTTCAGGAAAAGATTGAGTGCATTGAGGCGTTGCTTAATTCCTTTCTCAACAAAGGCCCATTCGTCAGCAGTTATTATCCGCGGAATAATATCAAAAGGAAATATCTTTTCGATACCTTCGCCGCTGCTATAAACCGTAAAGGTGATACCCTGGCTCATAAAAAGCCTTTTGGCCAGTTCTTCCTTGCGGGCGAGGTCCTCAGCCGACTCCCTTGACAGATAATCGATCACTTTGCTGTAATGGTCGCGTATGTTGCCCACACCATACATCTCGTCCCAAACGCCATCTATAGGGCTATATTGGCTAAAATAACCTGATTCCTGCATGATTCTATGGCTAATGTGTGATAATTGATCAGTTTATTTTTACAATTGGTAATTTATGAAGTATTTTATCAAAAAACCAAATAGTTTTTAATAAAATTTCATAAAAAACTAAAATAAGATATGAATTTATCAAATAAATGTCTTATAAAACATGTATTTTTTATAAATAGACGCAAATTTTCAGACATTTCCCCTCAAGTTTATCTTATTTATGATAAAAATATTAGATATAAAATTCAGGACTTTCTTTAATCGTGATAAAATTTAGAGAATCTGGCTGCATGTATTACCTATAATACATTTAGTATATTCGCTTTGTTTCAACCTCACAATTATGGCCGGTCAGCAAGATTCCAACAAACTAGGATTATGGACAAGCACCTCGCTTGTTATTGGTAATATGATCGGTTCCGGTGTTTTCCTGATGCCGGCTGCCATGGCTGCTTTTGGTGGCATTGGTTTATTGGGCTGGTTATTTTCGGCAATAGGCTCCTTTTTCCTGGCCAAAGTTTTTGCCAATCTGAGTAAACTGGTTCCAAATGCAACCGGGGGTCCTTATGTGTATACACGATCTGGTTTTGGTGATTTCGCAGGTTTCCTGGTGGCATGGGGGTATTGGCTGGCCAACTGCGGCGCTAATGCAGCAATTGTTATTTCGTTTATCAGCGCAATGAGTGTATTCTTCCCTTTTTTGGCGACGAATGCGGTAGCCGCGATCCTTACCGGGTTAGCCTCAATCTGGATTATTACAGCGATCAATTCATTAGGAGTTGGATTGTCAGGGCGGTTCCAATTGATCACTACCATTCTGAAATTGCTGCCGCTTGTTTTAATATCAGTGGGCGGTTTATTCTTTTTAAAAACAGGGAACTTTCATCCATTCAACTTGAGTGGCAAACCGATTTTTTCGGTTATCACAGTTACTGCCACCATGACAATGTTTGCCTTTGTGGGTATAGAGTGTGCTACTATTCCGGCAGGAAGTACCGAGCATGCAGAGAAAACAGTATCAAGGGCAACCATGTTGGGCATGCTGATCTCGACTATAGTATATTTATTAGGCAGCATAAGCATTATGGGAATTATTCCTGCCGCTCAGCTCCAGCAATCAGCCACACCCTATGCCGATGCTGCGGCTATTATTTACGGACCTGCTGCGCGTTACCTGGCAAGTGCCGGTGTAGCTATTGCGGCTTTCGGAGCACTGAACGGTTGGACGTTAATACAAGGACAGGTTCCTTATGCCGTGGCAAAGGATAAGCTATTCCCCGGAATATTTGGCCGCCTAAATAAAAAAGGTGTACCTGCTATTGGCATGGCCATCAGCAGCGGCATGACTACTTTGCTTCTTTTGATGAATTATACTAAAGGCCTGGTGGAGCAGTTTAAATTTTTGTTGCTGCTGGCTAC
>Ga0310811_10004272_pt1 | contig 17952 bp, 15 predicted proteins | sample YCmetagenome_FD_207642 | JGI IMG/M metagenome (GOLD analysis project Ga0310811, IMG submission 207642) | Soil microbial communities from experimental microcosm in Duke University, North Carolina, United States - YC | ecosystem: Engineered > Artificial ecosystem > Soil microcosm > Unclassified ...
AAAGTACATTGATGCACTGGCCGGGACAGCTGGCGCAGCCGCAGCGGAAGCCGGCTCAGCGCGCACTGGCGCAGATGCGGCGGCAGTGGGTGCGGGCGCGAATGCGGTAGTCGCCGAAAAGGAGATCCTCACACCCGTGCAGCAGCTGAATGAATATATCATGATCTCGCTGCGGACGATGGAAGGACTTGATCTGCAAAAGATTAACCAGCGATTTGGTGCAGACCGCGCCGCGGGGCTATGTCAGGCTGCCGAAGCCTATTTACACAGTGGCAAGATCAGAATTGTCGGTCAGCAGTTGCAGTTGACGCAGGCAGGGAAGTTATTGGCCGATGGAATTGCAGCTGACTTGTTTTATGAGCCTTAAGCTGTCTGTTCGAAATTTCGGATTGTTCATTTAAAATGAACATTAAATAGTATTGAACAAGCTAGTGATGCCGGTGAGATTTCAGATAGTTGATCCCCTGTACCACCGACAAGATGAGCACCATCGCAATGATGGCCATGGGTCCGAAGCCTTGGAAGGAGAGTGGCATAATCGTGTGTTTTAAATTTGCCCTTTCGGGCGGAGGATTTTGATCCCTCCTATTACTTAGACAAGATACGGCTCAATTTGTTTAAATCCCACACCAGCTTTAACATTTTCCCACAATATCCGGTACACCATATCAGCAATGGGCATCTCAGCCCCTATCTCCTTATTGATCAAATACATAGACTTACTCGCATTGTACCCTTCCGCCACCATGTTCATTTCCAGCTGCGCAGACCTTACAGAATAGCCTTTCCCGATCATATTCCCAAAAGTCCTGTTCCGGCTGTACAACGAATAACAGGTCACCAGCAGATCGCCCAGGTAAACAGAGGCAGCATAATTGGCGCTCTTAAGCCCTGCCTTTAATAAGAACCCCGCCATCTCGTCCGCACAGTTGGCAATGAGCACACTAAGAAAATTATCCCCATATTCCAGTCCATGCGCAATGCCCGCGCCCAGCGCATAGATATTTTTCAGAATAGCCGCAAACTGCACCCCATAGATATCCTGGTTGATGACCGTATTCAGGTATTCCGTCGCAAAATAAGACGCTATTTCCCCTGTCCGGGTTTCATCCTGACCTGAAAATGTCAGATAGGATAGTTTTTCCGCCGCAACTTCTTCGGCATGACAAGGCCCCATGACCGTAAAATAGTCCGCTTTGTCAAAAGCAAATTTCTGGAAGAGATAGTCATTGAGCAGTAAGTTCTGTTCCGGAAGTATTCCCTTTATAGCCGACAGGACCAGTTTTCCTTCCAGCGCTGTCCTGTCCAGTATCTCCAGCGTAGCCGTCGCATAGGCCGAAGGGACAGCCATCACCAGGCAATCCGAAGTTTCCACCACCTCCCGGACATCGACGCTCAGGGACAAAAGATTTGTATCAAAATAAACAGAAGGCAGATACTGTGGATTATGATGCCTTACCTGCATATGCCTGATAGCGGATTCATTTCTTATCCACCAGCCTATAGAATTGCCATTATCCGTCAGGATCTTTGCCAACGCCGTGGCCCAGCTGCCGCTACCTATCACTCCAAAACGCATGTTTGTTCTATTTGGTTCCTAGTTTTTCTTGCCTTCGAATAGCTTATCCTTTGGTACGATCTTTATCCGCTGACCACCTCTCATGGTCTTGCTGACCACACTGTATGGCCCCGTAATGACCTCGTCTCCTTCCTTTACCCCGTCTACCACTTCGATGTAGTTGATATCCTGGATGTCTGTGCGAACCTTTACTTTCCTTACGGTATCACCCGGCTGCACCAGGAAAACGACTTCATCAAGGTCATCGGAGCCCGTAGTCACGGCGTGGGTCTCTGTTTTACTGTCACCACCGGATTCGTCACCGCTGCCCAGGACAGCATTGTCCGTATTTTTTTCGCGGACGGCGACAGCATTGATGGGTACCGACAGGACATTGGCATGCGTACGCGTCTGGATATCCGCGCTGGCGCTCATCCCCGGGCGAAAAGGGAAACTCTTGGGGTGGGCCGGATCGATAAGATCTTTGTATGATTCCGGTGAAAGCCGGATATGCACTTTATAATTGGTCACATCATTTGTGGATACCGTAGTAGTAGAAGTGCCAAGCGCAGTGGTCACGCTGCTGGCTATCTGCGTAACGATTCCCCGGAACTTGCGGCTGCTATAAGCATCCACGCTGATCAGGGCCGAATCTCCAAGATGAACTTTGGGGATATCATTCTCACCGACATCGACGATCGTCTCGATCTTGCTCATATCGGCAACCCGCATCATTTCAGTACCGGCCATCATGGAATTGCCGACAACCCTTTCTCCTTTCTTGATGCTCAGCAGGGAAACGACCCCATCGATCGGTGATACCACCGTCGTACGGCTGAGGTTCTTGGCCGCGATCGTAAGATTGGCCTTTGCGCTGGCGACACCAGCCTGATTTCCACGAACGGTCTGCAAGGCGGCCAGATAACTGGCTGTAGCTGTCTTATACGTGCTCTCGGCCGTTTCATATTCCGACAGGGATATAACCTTCTGATCGAGCAGCTGCTTCTGACGATCAAACGTCTTTTTCGCTACTTCCATCGAAGCCTTGAGGCCGGGGAGCTGCTCAGCCATATTGGAGACCAGGGCCTGCTGCTGGTTCATCTGAGCCGCCGCCTGGTCACGCTGCGTGGTATAGACATCCGCATAGATCTTTGCCAGCTCCTGTCCCTTATGTACACTGTCCCCTTCCTGCACGACACTAAGCTCGACCACTTCACCCGAAATGTCGGGACTTATCTTCACCTCTTTCTCAGGATACACTTTCCCGCTGGCAGTGACGATCTCCGTAATATTCCTCTTTATGATCTTCTCGGCGGCTACCTTCGTTCCGTCTGGCTTGCTAAGGCTTTTCATCAACACCAGCAGCACGATAAGAGCTACCAGGGATATGATAATAATTAAGAGTGTCTTGTTCATGTTGTAGGTTATTCTTTAGTCAGTTTAATTCCCAGACCTTTATAGAATTCAAGCACTTTCATTTTGAATACATAGTCGTACTGGGCGGAAAGGAGATTGATACGCGCATTGAAAAAATTATTCTGATTGGTCAGAAGGTCGATCGTATTGAGCATGCCGACACCATATCGCTTTTGAGCATAGTCATAGCTCTTCTGTGTAGCCGTAACAGTGATCTTATTGGCTTCGAATTTCTGAAGCGCTGTGATAGCAGCGGTATAGGCCTGGTAGATGTTCTGTTTCAGAGTGAGGTTGTCCTGGTCCCGCTGCAGCTCCTGGTTGCGGAGATTGAGTTTGGATTTGGCATAGTTAGTGCGAAGGATGCCGTTGTTGAGAATGGGTATACTAACGTTCAGACCTACCTGCTGCTGGAAGTATTGATTAAGCTGCTTGAAATATGGAGTATGCGATTTCAGGATATTCGCATAGGTGAGGCTATCGTTTATCACCGGCGTGCCGCTTCCTGACACATAGCCGATGCTATGCGGGAAATAGGCGTTTCCCGTCTGGTATTGCTGATTCGCCAGTGTTACGAAATTACTGCCCATCGTACCGAAGAGAGAAACAACCGGGAACATGGCGCCTTTCGTTGCCTTTACACTGCTTCGCGCCGATTCGATCTGCAGCGCATCCATTTTCTGCAGCGGCTGATTGGCCAGGGCCAGCGAATAGACAGCCTCCGGCTGAAGATCCGGCAGTTTCTCGATAGGAATATCATCTACCGGTGGAGCATATACTTCAAAAGGTACCGAAGCATCGAGGTCCATATAAGCCTTGAGGGTCAATATGGCCTGCTGCACATTCCCTATGCTGGTAATATAGGTAGAGCTATCCTGCGCCACCTGGGATTCAAGCTCTGCGGCATTGAGCTCGGGGAGCGAGCCGGCCTTTACCTGCTTGCGGGTGATCTCCAGCTGGTTTTGAGAAAGGCGCAATTGTAATTGAGATGCTTCGCTTTGTTCTTTCGTCAGCAGGACCTGGAGATAGGCATTGGCCACATTTAACGAAAGATCGTTCTTCGTCTTGTCCGAATTGGCAAGCGTCGCCTGCCAGGCGAGTCGGTTGGCGGATATGAGATTCCGCAGATAAAATCCATTGAAAACAGTAACATTCGCCTGTAAAGAATAGTTATTATACAGGTAAGTGGTATTATTAATCGTATAGGTCGTCTGATTGAGGGAGTTGCCCGAATTGACTCCCACACCCGTACCCACGGAGAGGGTCGGGATCTGGGACAGCTTACTTTGGGAAAGCGTCAGCCGGGATAACCGCGCCTGGATATCAGCCTGTTTGATCGAAATATTATTAGCCAAAGCATAGTCGACACATCTCCTTAGGTCCCATTTGTCCTGCGAATAACAGGTAAGATTCAGGATAAGTATCGCCAGGGATAAGAGTAGCCGCAGTTTTTTCACACTCATGGGGACAAATTTAAGGCAATTTTTACCACGTCAGGCTGAAAGCCTGTTCCAGGTCACGGATCAGGTATTCCGGTTCTTCCAGACCGGTATAAAGGCGAAGCATTCTGTGCTCTTTTACATTGGGGTCGAACTCCTCCGCCGAAAGAGACGCACATTTAGGTAATATAAGGGATTCATGCCCCCCCCAGCTCACGGCCATCATAATATGCCGGAGGGATTCGCAGAACCGGACGATCTCATCGCGCGCCCCCGCCCTGACATAAAAGCTGAGCAGACCGCAGGCTCCCTGCATCTGCCGGCGGGCCAGCTCATACTGTGGAAAGGTCTCATCAAAAGGAAAGAGAATACCCTCCACCCTGGGATGCCCTTTTAGATAGTCTGCGACTTTCCGGGTAGTGACAGTGATACGTTCCAGCCGCGCCGGCATGGTCCGCAGCCCCCTGATCAGGAGCCATGCATTAAAAGGCTGTATGCCGATGCCCGCATTGAGCAGTTCGCTGTCAAAGATCTTTTTCATCATAGCCCGGGTGCCGCAAAGCACTCCTCCTACCGTATCACTATGACCGCCAATGTATTTCGTAGCAGTCTGCATGACAATGTCGATTCCGTATTCGATAGGCCGCTGATAGATGGGCGAACTATAGCTGTTGTCGATGACCGTGACGATATTTTCTGCGCGGGCGAGCTCGGCCACTGCCTTCAGATCCTGTAACTTGTAATCCCAGGAGTTGGGCGATTCCAGGTAAATGAGAGCCGTGTTGGGCAGGATAGCCCTTTCGAAATTTTCGATCCGCGTGCCGTCGATATAAGTAGTCGTCACGCCAAACCTGGGGAGGATCACATCGAACATCCGCTGCGCCCAGGTATAGGGTTTGTCCACCGACACGATGTGGTCGCCGGCTTTGACATTCGCCAGGACAGAAGCAAAAATGGCAGAGGCTCCGCTGTTGAATACAAGACAGTCTTCCGCTGCATCGAGGGCCGCCAGCTTCCTGCGCAGGATATCTACCGTAGGATTAAGCCCGCGGCTATACAGGTAGCCGCTGTATTCATCCGCAAACAGCTGCCTCAGCTCGTCGACCGTGTTTACCCTGAAATTGCTGGTCTGGATGATAGGGGGAGCGACGGCATTGAAATACAAGTGCCGGTCTTCTCCCAATTCGTTGATTATATAGGATATATCCATGGCTTTTAGTGCGAAGGCTTGAGCTTTCTTAGTACAAAATAAAGGATAAAGCAACAGGCGAATATGAGTATTCCATAAAAGGCAGAAGCAGGATCATCGACGGCGATACTGGTTGCGACGCAAACATACGCGAATATAAAGATCAATGGCACCAGGGGGAATAATTTCATCCGGTAAATATCCCTGTCCTCACCCGTCTTCCGGTGACGCAGGATAAAGATGGTGGAAGCGGAAGTCGCAAAACCGATGCTGTCGAGGAAGATGCTGTAATTGATGATCTTTTCGACCGTGCTGCTAAAAAGAAGCGTAATAATGATGACAGCCGAAAAGGCGGTCAGCGACCAGACGATGACGTCATGTTTGGGCGTTCTTTTATGGAAGGAAGCGGGGAGAATGCCTTCCGTGCTCATGGCGCTCATCACCCGCGGATTGCTCATGAGAGAAACGTTGACATAGGCCATGACAGAAAGGAACATCAGTACCCGCAGGATCGTATCCCCCGTGGGCCCGAAGAGATGCTCCATCAGGATCGCCGCGATGGAATCCGCCGTCTTTAAATGCTCGAAACCGATGACCTGCGTATAGACAAGATTGATCGAGAGGTAAAGGAAGATGATGATAAAGATACCGATGGCAATGCCGCGGGGAATGGTCCGGCCGGGGTTGCTGACCTCTCCCCCGAAATTGATCGTCTGCTGGTATCCTCCATAACTGAAGGAGACGGCGACAAGAGCAAACCCCAGCGCCTTCAGAAAGCTCAGATGCTCTCCGGTGAACATACTTGTGACCGGCGCCTGGCTTGGCAACGGGTGAGTGCCAAAGATGGAAACAAGCAGGAGCAGGATCAGCAGGAGCTTGATGCAGGTAAGGATATTCTGTACACGGCTGCTCATTCGCAGACCCAGCAGATTGATGAGATAGAAAAAGCTTACCCCTCCAATGGTGACCAGCTGCCGGAATAGTTCCGGCGTGGGACCCGTGTAAAAAAAATGACCGATGTATTCCGCGCCGATAACGCCCACGACGGCAGTGGAACCGGCGTTGGATACCAGTATGATACAATTCACGGCAAAAGCCAGCGAAGGATGATAGCCATAGGAGAATATCTTATAATAGCCCCCCATCACCGGATAGCGGGAGCCGATCTCCGCATAGGTAAGTGCACCGCAAAGCGCTATCACTCCGCCAAGTGCCCAGGCAAGGAAAAAGATAGCAGGTGTGCCCGCCCTGGCGGCAGCTACGACGGGGGTACGAAAGATGCCCATACCGATCACCAGGCTCACCACGATCATGATGAGATCGAAAAGATTCAACTGCTTTTTACTCATAAGGCATATGCTGGTTTACCTGCCAACCGCTCATCCGTTTTGTCAAACCGATTGAAGATAATGAATATCTTTGGCCTTAAATCCTATTTGGGTGAAAAAAAACAACCTGCTTATTGCCTCGTTTTTCTGTGCCACAGCCCTGTCCGCGCAAACTCCTCATTCAACCGCTTTTTTGACGGATTCGTCCGACACGAAACCATTGAACGAAGTAGTCGTAAAAGCGTACGAGCAAAACCGGAAGCTGACAGACGTCGGCGCACCGGTGAACATTGTCAGTAAGGCTACCCTCAACCGCTTCAGCAATACCAATATCTTACAGGCACTCAACACCAACCCCGGCGTAAGAATGGAAGAACGCTCTCCGGGCAGCTATCGGCTGAACATCAGGGGTAGCTCGCTCCGGTCGCCATTCGGAGTAAGGGATATCAAGATCTATTGGAATGAGATCCCCCTGACGGACCCCGGAGGAAATACCTATCTCAACCAGTTGGGTTTCTATAACTTTCAGTCCCTGGAGATCATCAAAGGAACGGCTGGAAGCCTCTATGGAGCAGGGATCGGAGGAGCCGTGCTGATCAACAGCATGCCTTCCGTCTGGGAGAAGGGAGTGAGTGTGGATTATTCAGGCGGCAGTTATAATACGAATAGTATCAACGTGAACCTGCGGGCAGGGGATGACGATCATCGGAACAGTTTCGCCTGGTCGCATCAGACCAGCGACGGCTATCGCCAGCAGACACAGATGCGGCGCGACATTGCCAGCTGGGAAACACAGATAAAGACCTCGGAGAAACAAACCCTCCATGCTTACATGTTGTATGGCGACCTGTATTACCAGACCCCGGGCGGACTGACCCTGACAGAATACAATAAGGATCCCCGTCAGGCCCGGCCGGCTGTCGGCGCCCAACCCAGTGCGATACAGGCCCGGGCCGCCATCTTCCAGAAGAATTTTACAGCAGGCTTTAGCAGTGAATATCGTTTCGACGAACACTGGTCCAATACAACAGCCGTATACGGCGCCTATACCGATTTTACCAATCCGGGCATCCGCGTCTATGAAGTAAGACAGGAGCCGCATTTCGGTGGCCGCACCGTCTTCCAGTATAAGACGGACCTGGGCAGCAGCAGCCTCCAGGTCAATGCTGGCGCCGAGGCACAGCGCGGATTTTTCGAAACCCGCGATTATGCCAATAAGCTGGGCGTGCAGGATACCCTGCAAACAGATGACCGGCTGGGCAACTGGCAATACCTGGCCTTTGCCCAGGCAGACCTGAAATTGCCCGGCGGCTGGACCCTGACAGCAGGAGCCAGCTTCAATAAGACAGCCGTCGATATTACCCGTGTTTCTACCCGGCCGCCCGTCACCCATCCCATACGCTTTGACAACAAGGTAGCGCCGCGCATCGCCCTGCTGAAAAAGATCCTCCCCGGGATCTCCGTGTATGCAAGCGCAGCCCGCGGTTTCTCCACGCCCACGGTACAGGAGCTGGAAAAGACCAATGGGATCGTCGGCCCCCAATTGCAGCCGGAAGACGGCATCGACTACGAGCTGGGTGCTCGCGGAAACCTCCTGAATGGAAAGCTGTTCTTCGATATCAACACTTTTTATTTCCACCTGAATAACACCATCGTCCAACGGATAGATTCTTTTGGCGTAGGATATTCTATCAACGCAGGCAAGACCGACCAGCACGGCATCGAATCCTTTGTCTCCTATCAGCTGGTAGACCAGTCCCATGGCTTCTTCAGCAATGTTCGCGTCTGGATCAGCCATACCTGGCATGATTTCCATTACCGGAACTTCCTACAGGATACAACCAGCTTCTCCGGAAAACGTCTGCCCAGCGTGCCGCCTCAGACCATTGTCAGCGGCCTGGATGTTCTGTTGCAGCTCGGGCTTTATACCAACGTTACGTATACCTACACGGATCGCGTTGCGCTCAATGATGCCAATACCGCTTTTGCAGGTTCTTACAATCTGCTGGGCGCCCGTCTTGGCTATCGCAAGGTCCTCGGTAAGCTAAAGCTGGATCTTTTTACAGGCATCGACAATGCATTCAATATAAAGTACGGGCTGGGCAATGACTTTAATGCAGCCGCAGGCCGTTATTACAATGCTTCCCCGGGCAGGAATTATTATGCGGGATTATCTCTCAATTATGCGTTGAAATAAAAATCACTTAATAATTTTTATCGCCGTCTGGTAGAAATTGTTCACCGCGCCGATGACCTCGTATTTGATATAATAGCTTCGTACAAAATCATTCCAGGCGGCAAACTCGTGATTGGGAATATTGAACTCGTCAAAGAGTAATATGTCTCCGTTGCGGAGATAAGGTGCAAACATCGTCAGCGCGAAAAGCGTCGATGAATAGAGATCGGCATCCAGGTGCAGGACACGCGTCGCAGCAGGATTGTCCACATTCCGGCTGTAATTGGCAAGGAAATTATAGACAGTGTCCTGGAACAGTCCTTTTACAAAGGTCCCCCGGGCATCATCCATGAACGGGATATCATAACTGAATGCCCCCTTTTTAAAAAAATGCCAGTCCTCCGGCAGTCCCTCAAAAGTATCAAAGCCAAAAAAGAGCGAACCAGGATGTTGATTTGCCTTTACCCACCATGAAAAGGACGTCCCGCCGGCAACCCCAAACTCCAGGTAATGAATGGGCTTTTGATCGAGCCCCTGGCTTTTGATGACATTCTCATGCAACGCCACCCGATTGGCATAGCTGCGAAAAGGCTTATAGAAGTCCGAAAAAGGGACATTCTTACTATGCTTATTGACCCAGGAGGAAAGCAGCGAGAAATTATGCAGGAATTTAAAAGTAAAACGAAGAGGCGCAAGCAGAATGCCCACACGGGAAACCAGCAAAAGGTCTTTGATAAAGGAATTGGCTTTTCGTATAAAACTTTTCATAATGTCTTTTTTGCCGAACAGAGAAACAGGGCTCCATCCTGTTTTTAAGGGGGCTAAGGTATATTGAAATGAGGGACAGAGCAAATGATTCTCTTTTTTTACGCAAACCCTTATTCATGTCCCTTTTTATGGCTGGATGAGCAGTCGATTTGTGGAAAAGCTACCTTAGCTTTGCTGGTCTATGCCAATTAACAGCCGCCTCCGATCCTTTTTTCCGGCCATCGTCATCCTGTCCTTTCTCTCCTGCGGACAACCCGGGCAGAATAAGTCAGCTGCGACCAGCTCCGATAGCAGCAGCCTTTCTTCCGCAAGAGCCACCATCAAATATGCAAAAGGTTTTCGGATCGACTATTATGACCACTACAAGATCCTGAGTCTGCTGGATCATGTCGGAGAAAAGACAGACACTTTACATTATCTGCTGTTGCCGGAAGGAGGCACACCCCCATCGGATCACCCCGGCCTGCCTGTGATAACCATACCGGTAAAAAGCCTCGTCGTCCTGTCTTCCTCTCATGTAGGACTCACAGAGTTTGCCGGCGTAGCAGACCGGATAACTGGTCTCGGCAGCCTTAAGTATATAAATTCACCGTTGGTAAGACAGCGGATCAAAGCCGGCGCCGTCAAAGAGGTCGGACTGGACAATTCCGTCAACAACGAGCTGCTTGTCGCAATGCACCCGGGTGCGCTCCTGACAATGAGCAATCCCGATGCCGCCGCCGCAGGAAAAAATAAGACGCTTGCAGAAGCCGGCGTCCCGCTGATCCCTGTCTCAGAATGGCTGGAGACGACACCCCTGGGTCGCGCCGAATGGGTCAAGCTGGTGGCAGCCCTCGTCAACCGGGAAGACATCGTCAATGCAAAATTCGACAGCGTGGAGCAGGAATATAAAAAACTGGCCGCTATAGGCGCAGGCGCGGCGACCCACCCTTCGGTCATCATCGGCATGCCGTATAAAGGTTCTTGGTTTATGCCGGCCGGAGAAAGTTACATGGTACAGCTTCTCAACGATGCAGGCGCAGGATATCACTGGAAAGATTCCAAAGGTACCGGCAGCCTTTCACTGAATTTCGAAACGGTGGCGCCTGAAGCCCTGAAAGCCGACTACTGGCTGAATTTGGGAACGGTGGATTCAAAGACGGACATCGTGGCCAGGGATACGCGTTTTACGCAGTTCGCACCTTTTAAAAAGGGGACGATCTACAACAATACGCTGCGGACGAATGACATCGGGTCCAACGATTATTGGGAGTCGGGCACAGCCAATCCCCAGCTGATCCTGGCAGATCTTATCCGCATTATGCACCCCGATCTCCTGCCCAAAGATTCTTTGTATTATTACAAACAAATGAAATAGATACGATAGATGCCTGTTATCTCTTCCAAGGTTCGGCTGGCAGGTTTGCTCCTGCTCCTGCTGCTGGCTTTCCTGCTCGATATTTCAGTAGGATCGGTGAAGATCCCTTTGGGAGATGTGTTTCGTATTCTGTTCTCTTCTTCCTCGGGGGACGATACCTGGAAATTCATCGTAGAAAAGATAAGGCTCCCCAAGGCTTGCACGGCCGTGCTGGCCGGATGCGGATTGTCCGTCAGCGGCCTTCAGATGCAAACGCTTTTTCGCAACCCTCTCGCAGACCCTTCCGTACTGGGTATTACAGCCGGCGCCAGCCTGGGCGTCGCCATGGTTATGCTGGCTGGTGGAAGCATTGCTACCTTGTTTGCTATTCGCGAGCTGGGTGTCTCCGGTAGTTTGCTTATCACCGTAGCAGCCTGCCTTGGCGCAGGTCTCATCATGATGGTGGTGCTGCTGCTGTCCGGGCGGCTAAGGGATAATGTGCTCATGCTGATCATCGGCATCATGATCGGCAGCATTACCACCTCCATTATCAGTATCTGGCAATATTTCAGCGCGCCTGAAGAGGTGAAGGATTATTTGTTGTGGCTCTTTGGCTCTTTGGGCGGCGTGACAGGAGGACAGCTGCTGATCCTCAGTACCGTCACTATCCTGGGATTGATCATGGCCTGGCTTTCCTCCAAGATGCTGGATGCGCTGTTGCTCGGTGAAAATTATGCCCGGAGCATGGGCCTTAACCCACAGCGGGCAAGACTGATCATCATCTGTAGCAGCAGCCTGCTGGCAGGTAGCATCACGGCTTTCTGCGGGCCGATAGGGTTTGTTGGCATAGCCGTTCCGCATATCACCCGTCAGCTGTTTCGTACTTCCAGTCACCGCATCCTCGTACCCGCCTGCTGTCTGATCGGTACCCTGCTGCTGCTGTTATGCGACGTGCTTTCTCAGCTGCCGGGCAACCAGACGGCTCTTCCTATCAATATCATCACAGCGCTGATCGGTTCCCCGGTAGTCATTACGCTTCTGCTTCGTCAAAAGAATTTAAACGCCTTCTAATGCCTGATCCAACACGCCTCTTACAAACCAGGGATCTGCAGACGGGTTATCGGTCCGGCAGCAAAAAGACCATTACGACCAAAGGGCCTCTGGCACTGGAAGTACGTGCCGGACAGCTGATCTGCCTGCTGGGTCCGAATGGGGCAGGGAAGTCGACCTTGTTAAGAACGCTGGCAGGATTGCATCCCCCCCTGGAAGGCCGTGTCGAATCGAAGGGCGTCGATGTGCGCCAGCTGACTCCTACACAAAGAGCCAGAACGGTCAGCCTCGTATTGACGGAAAGGGTCGGCACCCATCAGTTGACCGTCTATTCGCTGGTAGCCCTGGGGAGATATCCTTATTCAGGCTGGATGGGAGGTCTTGGCGAAACAGACAGGAACGCCATCGAATGGGCCATTGAAGCGGCAGGCATCCAGACTCTCAGGGACCGAAAGCTGTTTACATTAAGCGATGGAGAGAGTCAGAAGGTCATGCTCGCCCGTGCACTCGCACAGGATACCCCGGTGCTGATGCTGGATGAGCCCACAGCCCACCTGGACCTGCCAAGCCGTATAAGACTGATGCGGCTCTTACATCAGCTGGCCCACCAGACAAACAAGGGCATCCTGCTTTCCACCCACGAACTGGAGCTGGCCCTCCAGGTCGCAGACGAAGTGTGGTTGCTGCAAAATACTGCAACCTTCCACAGAGGAGCACCGGAAGACCTGGTGCTGAATGGCGCCTTTGAAGAAGCCTTCGCCCATGAGGATATCCACTTTGACAAGCTGACGGGCACCTTTAGTATCCAGCACGACAACCGGAAACCGGTCTTGTTTACCGGAGAAGGGCTGCCTTCCTGGTGGACTCGCCGCGCGCTGCAGCGGAATGGTTTTTTTGTTGTCGGATCAGTAGCGGCCGGTGCAGAGCCCACGCCCCGTATCAGTCTTATAGAAAAAGAAGGACAGCCATACTGGCGTCTGGAGTCCGCCCCCGGCGACATTCAGGAATTCGATTCCATCGCCGCCTTGCTCGCCGGACTGGAACAACGGCTCCATTAACAGGACAATACCAGGAATTTTCTTTAACATTCAGCTTCACTACTCTACATTTGCCGTGAATTTGGTTGACGCCATCGTCATTAAAAGGGAAGCCGGTGTAAATCCGGCGCTATCCCCGTAGCTGTAACTGTCATTAAAAATGGCCGGAAACTCTTCAAACCACTGTCCGCCACAGGCGGATGGGAAGGTGAACCGGACCAGACATAAGCCAGAAGACCTGCCAGGTTCGATCCACAATATTATTCACGGCTTTCGGGTGAAAAGCCTTAAACACAACTCTAATGAGCAAAAGACATTCTTTTCTTTTTTTGCTGCTGGCAGGCAGTCCGGCAGTTTTTGCACAAACCGTAAAAGACAGCACAGCCAAACAGCTGGATCTGGTAGTAGTGACGGCAACAAAGTCACCCAAGAAACTCAGCGAGACCGGAAAAGTTGTAACAGTCATTTCCCGCGAAGAGATCGAACACAGCGCGGGAAAAGATCTCTCCCAGATCCTCAACGAACAGACTGGTGTCATCGTGAACGGATCAACCAGTAACCCCGGTAAGGACAAGACCATCTTCCTTCGCGGCGCCTCCGACAAATACACGCTGATCCTCCTCGACGGCGTACCACTCAATGATCCGTCCCAGGTAGGCGGCCAGTATGATATACGCCTCATACCCGTAGCACAGGTGGAAAGAGTGGAGATATTAAAAGGCAGCCAGTCCACGCTGTATGGTTCCAACGCAGTGGCCGGCGTGATCAATATCATTACCCGCAAAGGAGATTCGGAAGAGACGACAGGACATGGTACCGTTTCGTATGGCACTTATCACACACTGAAAGGCGCCGCCGACTTCGAAAGGAAAGGGAAACTTTTCGACTACGATCTGAATTACCAGTACATCAACACAGATGGCATCCCGGAAGCAAAAGACACGACGGGAAAAGCCAATTTTCCTAAGAACGGATACAACCTCCAGTCCTTCCAGGCCAATGTAGGTGTTCATCCTACAGATAACCTGACGATCGCGCCTTACTTCCGTTATTCCGAGTTTAAAGGTTCCATTTCGGCAGGCCCATTTCAGGGTGGCAACGACCCTTATACGGGATCGCTGGTCAACACCGGCCTTACCGGTCATCTGAAATACGGTATGGGCACCGTATACGCAAATTTTGGCTATGACTATACACAGCGTTTTTATGGCGGACAGTACCCATCCTCCTACCAGGGACGTTTTTATCATGGCGAAGCTTTCGTGAACCATCGTTTTTCCGACATGCTCCAATTGCTGGCAGGCTTTAATTATCAGTCATACAGCATCGTAAAACCGGACACGGTGAATACCATTATCAGCCCTTATACCTCCCTGTTCTTTAAAAAGGATGGTCTCAACATCGAACTGGGAGGAAGGTTCAACCACGACAACAAATACGGAAATAATTTCACCTATAGCTTCAATCCTTCTTATCTCGTCAATCGTACCGTAAAATTATTCGCGAATGTTTCTTCCGGCTTCAGGCCGCCTTCTGTCAACGAGCTGTTCGGACCTTATGGCGCCAACCCCGCGTTGAAACCGGAGAAGTCCTATAGCGAAGAGGCAGGAGTGCAGGTATTCCTGCTCGATGAAAAGTTATCCCTGCTCGGCGACTACTTCGACCGTACGGTAAAGAACGTTATCTTCTATACCACCGATCCTGTCACCTTTGCCAGCCTGTACATCAACAGGGACAAACAGCATGATCACGGTATTGAAGGAGAGATAAAATATACGCCGACAAAAGAGCTGACACTAAAAGCGGGCTATACTTATGTCAACGGTCAGGTTACGCAAAAGCTTAGCGGTAAGGATACCACGTTCCACAACCTTACCCGCGTGCCAAAGAATAATTTCCAGTTCTATGCCGGCTACAAGCTGACAAATAACTTCTTTATCAGCTCTTCCTTACAGATCACCGGAAAACGGCAGGACCTCTATTTTGATCCGAATACATTTGCTTCCTCCAATGTGGAACTGAGCAGCTATGCCTTGTGGAACGCCTACGCCGAATACCAGCTGTGCAAGGATAATTTTAAATTATTCGTGGACCTGAAGAACATCACCAATAAGAAGAATTATTACGAGGTCTATGGATACAGCGTACAGGGTACGAACGTGACCGTGGGTCTCACCGTTAAATTATGACAACGCTTACATTTATCACCGGGGGCGCCCGCAGCGGGAAAAGCAGGTATGCGCAGGAGCTGGCCTTACAAAAAAGCCCGCAGCCGGTATACCTGGCTACAGCCCGGGTCTGGGATGCAGAGTTTCTGGAAAGGATTCAGCGGCACCAGGACCAGCGTGGTCCGCAGTGGATCTCCATCGAAGAAGAGAAGGAGCTCAGCAGTCTGCCGCTGGCAGGAAAAGTGGCCGTTATTGACTGCATCACACTTTGGGTCACCAACTTTTTTTCGGACACCCATTATAATGTTGAAGCCAGTCTCGAAGCCTGTCAGCAGGAGCTGGATAAGCTGTTACAGCAGGATGCCGATCTTATTGTCATCAGCAATGAGATCGGCATGGGCCTGCATGCCGATACGGAAAGTGGTCGGAAATTCACCGATCTGCATGGCTGGATCAACCAATATATTGCAGCCAGAGCGAATCGCGTTATCTTTATGATCAGCGGAATTCCGTTAACCGTCAAATAATACGAGCTCATGCAAACAGGTACAAAGGTGGATCTACAGCAAAAGCTGCAACTCCAGATCGACAATAAGACCAAACCCCAGGGCGCACTGGGACGGCTGGAAGAGATAGCCCTGCAGGCAGGCATCATCCAGGGGACTATGCATCCACAGCTGAACCGGCCGCACATCGTCGTCTTTGCAGGAGATCACGGAATTGCAGCAACAGGTCTCGTCAATCCCTATCCACAATCCGTCACCGCACAGATGGTTCTCAATTTTATTACCGGAGGCGCTGCCATCAACGTATTTTGCCGGCAGCATAATATCGGGCTGACAGTGGTGGATGCAGGTGTCAACTTCGATTTTGATGACAGTCTGTTCCCCGGAAAATTGTTGTCCCGAAAGATAGGGCATGGTACCCGAAATTACCTCGAAGACGAAGCCATGAACGCCGAAGACGTAACAAGGGCCATGGAAGAAGGAAAAAGAATAGTGGAAGAGCTGTCTGCCGGGGGGTGCAATTGCATCGGTTTTGGAGAGATGGGCATCGGGAATACTTCTTCCGCATCGCTGATCATGAGCTTTATCACCGGGCTCCCCGTTGACGAATGTGTCGGTCGGGGGACAGGCGTAAATGACGAACAGCTGGAAAGAAAAAAAGAAACGTTGCGCGAGGCATTTCGTCGCCATCTGCCGGCGATAGCCGCGACACCGGAGGCACAGACCATCCTGCAGCATGTAGGCGGGTTCGAGATTGCCATGATGACCGGGGCCTACCTGAAAGCCGCAGAACTGAAGATGGTCATTCTCGTGGACGGCTTTATCACGACTTCGGCCTTATTGCTGGCCCGGCTTGTAAACCATCACATTTTGGACAATTGTTTCTTTTCACATACCAGCGGAGAAAGCGGGCATGCCAGGATGCTGGAATACCTCGAAGCCGAACCGCTGCTGGACCTGGGCCTGCGCTTGGGTGAAGGGACGGGTGCCGCTATGGCGTTTCCCCTGCTGCAGTCAGCCGTGTTATTCCTGCGGGAGATGGCTTCATTCGAATCGGCAGGCGTCAGCAGGGCCGCAGCCACGCAATAGCGCCGATATACATGATGAAAACCGAATGGAAAATATTTTTGACTGCCGTGCAGTTTATGACCCGACTTCGGGTACCGGTGACCATTGTCCATGAACCGGTTTATTTACAGCAGGCGCCACGGTATTTTCCAGTTATAGGATGGATCGTCGGCAGCCTGGGTGCGCTGGCCTTCCTGGTCTTCTCGCGTTATGTCTCTACCGATGCGGGGATCCTGGCATCGATGATAACCGGACTATTGGTTACAGGTGCTTTTCATGAGGACGGCTTTGCCGATGTGTGCGACGGAATGGGTGGCGGCTGGACGCGCGAGAAGATCCTGCAGATCATGAAAGACAGCCGCATCGGGGCCTTCGGAGCCATCGGACTGATAGCCATCCTTGCGAGTAAATTCGTTTTATTAAAAGAGCTTTCTGCTTTTACACCAAGCCTGGTACATCCCAGTTCCTCCCCCTTTTACAACTATCGTTTTTTTATCCTGGCTTCCCTGGCGGCGCACAGCGCCAGCAGACTGATGCCCGTGCTGGTGATGCAGGTTGCAGAATATGCTTCCGATCCGGACCAGAGCAAGTCCAAAGATATCACAAGCCGCCGCCTGTCCCCCGGCGGACTGGCAGTGACCATCCTGCTGGCCCTGGCGCCCTACGCCTTCCTGCCCTGGCCTTTTCTACTGACCCTCCTTCCCGCCCTCTACGCCACCTACGAACTGACCCGCTACTTCCGCCGATGGATCGGAGGATATACCGGGGACTGCCTCGGCGCCATCCAACAGGTGACCGAGTTGGTTATTTACCTGGGATTTGTCATCGTTTGGCGGTACTGAACTGGACTCCGTCCAGTTCGCCCATAACCGAGGCGTCGCTCCTGTGGAGCGACAACGAATGTTACGGCCGTAGG
>Ga0310811_10004273_pt1 | contig 17949 bp, 21 predicted proteins | sample YCmetagenome_FD_207642 | JGI IMG/M metagenome (GOLD analysis project Ga0310811, IMG submission 207642) | Soil microbial communities from experimental microcosm in Duke University, North Carolina, United States - YC | ecosystem: Engineered > Artificial ecosystem > Soil microcosm > Unclassified ...
CGCATCGGTCCTGTAACCGAGTGCCTGCGCGTTGGTGTCTGACTCCAGCACCGGACCCGCTTGCGCCGATGCGTGCCGTACAACCGGCCATCCAAGTACCGTGGCGGTGATGATGAAGGTGCGACGGGATATCGTCATGGTGCCCTCGTGCTGTCGACCGAGGTTCGATACTCCAGCAGAAACCGTGCGCGCCTGCCGGACACGCCGATCACAGAGATACAGCGTCCAGTTGAATGGCTGACACAGCGTCGCCGCCAGTCGCGACAGCGGGGCGGGCGACAGGCGCGGACCACACTGGCAGGTTCCCGTGTCGTGATCAGGCCAGACGGACACTGACAGGCAAAGTCAATGCCGCGGGAGATCCCGTCCGATGCCGGTTATGCCGGAGCAGTGGCTCACCACGCCGCGGCCGACGTATAGTCCCTTTGTTCAATGCAACCCTCAACCGTTGCCCGGAATCTCATTCGTCGTAGGCAGCCATAACAAGCCACATGTCGTGTTCGCCGTCGCGGATTTCAGCTGCCAATGCGTACGGGTCTCGCGGATCGCACACTTGCGTAAGTACGGTGTGCGCCATTTCTCCATTACCGAATGCGCTGTCCGACAGCGGACGGACTTCCTCTTTGCCTTCGAACATCGGCTGGCTCTGGCGATACACGAGCGGTTGCCGCTTCCATTCGACAAAACAGTTCCTGACGTGCTGAAAATCGCCACCGCAGATGTTGGCCTGATAGCGGAATCTGGATTTCATGATGCGATCTCCTCTTTCCAGCCGGGAGGCCGCCATTCCGCGGCCTGTCGGTCTCCCGGAGATGTCGTGTACGACAGCCTTGGCACCGTGCTGTGAGTGACGCCTCCGGACGCCCAGTTGCCCTGTCACTGGCTTGCGCCCGACGCGGCTGCCGCGCTACCTGGGCTCATGGCTCCGGCGGCTGCGGGGTTGTTCATCGCTCCGCTAGCCCCTGGCGCTGTGGCGCCGGCGTCGGTGCTGTTATCCGCCCGTTTGCATCCAGGCGCACCCATTGCCAGCAGTACGACCGACGCCGCGATTGCAATGTGTTTCCTGGTGAGTTTCATCGCCCATTCCTCCTGGGAGTGTTTAGAACCCGGACCTGGCCGTCGGATCAGCAGCACCATGGACTCCGGCCGGTCATTGGGAAATTAGCAAATTGCGTGCCTCATATTCAACGGCACCAATCGATCGTGGATAGTGCGCGCCAGTCGTCTGGCACCATGATGATCTATCCGGACTTTCACTTGACCAGGGTCCTGGCGTGTATAGATGAACTGCTGCCTGGGCTCGCGGTGTTACCGTCGCGCGCGTTGATCCACTCAATCGCCCATTGACGCGCAACCTGGATCGCCTCGTCCTGATTTTCGAACCAGGCTAGATTGCGCCCGATGTGCATTTCAGCGTCCGCATCATCATCAGGTGACCCGCGGATCAGTCGCGCGTGCGCAAAGAACTGACCCAGCAGGAAATCCGGGGTTGCGTCGATGACCCAGCCGCGGTACTCGAACTCCATGATTACCTCCGATACCTGGCTAATCGAAATTCGAACAGACAAAGCACGGATTCATCAGGCTGTATTCGCTAAACCTCCAAGATTGAATTGCCGACGTCGGGGCCGGCGAGCAGGCAGCACGTTCTCTTCGGGCCGCAATACTGTTATAGACCCGAGTTAGCGCTCCAGCACATTGACAATCAAAAGATAAGATGCCCGTCCAGGCAGATGGCGCCGAAGTGCTCATGCGGTCCAGCCGGAACACAGCCTCTCGCAGTTAGCCACCTTCGCTCCCGACGGGCACGCGGAGTGCAGCGGTCTTTCAGTAGTCCAGTATGACGCGGATTCCCTACATGGTGAATTCGGCACAGCATTCGAACTGCTCGAACACGACGAAGAAGCACACGTCACACCGACAGGGCGCCAGCATTTCATATATTGCCACTGCGTTAAACCGCATTGAATCGAATCTGTCATCGCCGTTGGAAGATCACGAGTAGATGCAAGAACGTGTGCGTTCGCTCACTCAACAGCAGAGGCGCTAGCGTGCTAAAGCGGGGTGCGCATACTAAAAGTCGCTTACCAGCAGTAAAGCAGCCGGTCATCACGCCTCGCCGAATGCCCCTTATGGGTCGAGGGCAGCCGATCGCACGAAGCAGCGTCATCCGTCACGCCATTCTGCCAAAAAGACGCTTTAAATCACCCATGTTTTGCGCCGATGGCGTGAGCGAACCTCGCAACAATAGGTTGCATGCCGCGCGCGTGCGCGAGCACTCACCACAGGGACATTCATGAGCACCATCAACGAAGAGACGAAACTCGCTGACGGCGAGCTGAACGCAGGCGCGATCGTCGCACCGGTATCCGGCCAGCCGACTCCCCCGACGACTGATGGCGCCGACGGTGGCGAAATCGAACTCGAGCTTCAGCAGATGGAGGACGCAGCGACGACTCTTCAAAAAGAGGGGATGATCAGTGAATCGGAAGCCGCCGAAAAGCGTGAACAGGTCGCGCGCACGCGCAAGCTGTTTCGGGAAATGTCGCCAGCCGAACGTGCTGCGATCGTGCAGCGCCGCCGCGAAATCGGCCGTGAACTGATGAGCCGCCAGCTGTCCGGCGCTGCGGTTGTGAAGGCCGCAGTGCGCCTGAACCACACGCGTCTGAAGCCGCTGTTCGAACAGTGGTGGCCGTACCTGAACCGCATGAGCATCAACATGCAGCGTTTTGGCCGGTCGACCTTTGGTGCAGACGATCAGGGCACAGTGACCAACTGGTTCGAAAAGCAGATTGGTGAACTGGAAGCGTACGTCGACGAGCAACTGAACGTGGCGCAAGGATTCCGCGAAAAGACGGAAGCGAAGATGCACGCTCAAGGCGATATCGTGTTCACGCCGAGCGTCACCAAGCCGTCGCTGGATATCGAAGTCGAAGCGTACTCACGCTTCTCGATGCGCCTGCTGTCCCTGATGCTGAAGTTCGACAAGGTGATGGATAACTTTGACTTCCTCGTCTGGAACGGTGTACGTGACCAGTCGGACGTCGATGAAGAAACGTCGCGCTTCCTGCGCAAGTTCCATCCGGTCGGCGTGCGTGGCTACATGACCCACCTCCGCCTGATGAGCACGGTTCGCGGCCGGTAATCCAGGTCGATGCCATGCTCGATGAGCTGAATCCGCAACAGCGCGAGGTGGCGCAACTGCGCCGCCATTGTGTCGCAATCGCATGCCCCGGTGCGGGCAAGACCAAAACCATCGCGGCCAAGGCTGCGCTGCGGCTGGCCGATCCATCGGCGATCGTCGGCGCCGTGACGTTCAGCAAGGACGCGGCGCTCGAACTGCGCGAGCGGATTCTCGCGCTCGCCGGCGCCGACGCGAAGCGCCGCCTCATTGCCGGGACGTTTCACTCGCTGGCGTTCAAGCAGTTGGCACCGCCGGGTGGGAAAAAGCGCGACATCGCGTCTGACGGCGATCGCATGGGGCTGCTGGCCCGGGTGATCGCGGAACTCGGACTCGACTGGAAGCCAGAGGAGGTCGTGCCGGTCATAGAACGGATCAAGACCAACTTCGGTCGCGTCGAGGCTGGAACCGGCGACGCGCAGCTTTACAACGCCTATCAGGACGCACTCGCGCGCAACGGCAAGATCGATTTTCAGGACATGCTGCGCCTGTCGGTTGCGGGCATGGAAAGCGGGGAGATCCGGCCATACCGTTTCACCGATCTGCTCGTCGACGAGTTTCAGGATACCGATCCCCTCCAGTATCGTTGGGTCGAGCTTCACGCGACAGCCGGCGCGCACGTCACGGTCGTCGGCGATGACGATCAGAGCATCTATGGATTTCGCGCGGCACTGGGCTTTCGGGGCATGGAGAATTTTGCCGCGTCCTTTGACGCACAACGCGTCGTGCTTGGCAGCAACTATCGTTGCCGCAGCGAAATCCTCTCGGCGGCGGATAAGGTCATACGCAACAACGTCGATCGCATTCCGAAGGCGCTCAACGCGGAACGCGGGATTGGCGGCACCGTATCCACGCGCCGGTCTGACGACGAATACGCTGATGCAGTCGCCGCCGTTGAAACGCTTCAGCCTCTTCTCGCGGGAGGTCACACATGCGCAATCCTCGCGCGCACAAACCGCATCCTTGATCCGATCGAGGCAGTGTGCCGCTCGCATGGCGTGGCGTACTACCGTGCGTCGGGCAGCTCCGTTCTGGATCGGCCGCAGGGCGCGCTGATGTGCAATCTCTTGCAGATCGTTGAGGGCAGGAAGCGCAACGGACTGGATGCCGTGCTCGGCTACATGGGCATAAGCACAAACGATCTCGGCGCACTACACAGCGACATGGGTCCGGACCTGAAGCAGCGTCTGAAAAAGGATCTCGTTGCGCTTGGAATCGGTGAGGACACGGCCACGGCATATCGAAGCTTCATGAAACGGCTGGCCGAATGGCAGGCGCTGTGCGGGCGGCAGTTTTACTCGCTAGCGCTTGAAGGTGTGCTGGAACTGATGATGACGTACGCAAAAACCGACCAGGCAATCAGGGCGATTCAGGGCACGTATGACGTGTTGTCGCGCCTGAGCGGCACGTTTGCGGAGCGCATCGAATATCTGAAGCGGGATAACAACGAGCCGGCTGACGGCGCACTTGTGCTTACGACGATGCACAGTTCGAAGGGGCTGGAATGGGATCACGTGTGGATCACGCGAGCTGAAGAAGGGGTTGTGCCCGACGAGAAAAGTACGGAATCCGAGGAGCGAAGACTGTTCTATGTCGCGATGACGCGCGCGCGTGACAGCCTTGTCATCGCGACGATCAAGAAGAACCCGATCTCGCGCTTCGTCATCGAAGCGGCCATTCAGTGACCTTTGCCTCGACTTTTATGGAGAGTTGATGCTTGACCAGATTTTACGCAAGCTCGGCTACGTGCCGGCTTCGGCGCTACACCCCGTCCCGGACGACGTCGCACAACCCGCTGAACCGCAGCGCGCACTGCATCAGTTGTCGGCCGATGCTTTCGACTACGAGCGGGCGTCAGGAGACAGCCTCTGCTTCTGGCACGAAGACGGTGACGATGTCCACTACGCCCTTGGGCGCGATGACTGGGCTCCGCTCGCGGTCGCCGGATTCTGTCTCACGGCTAACCGCCAATGTCGTGCCTGGCTGGACGATCATCTGCGGGCGCGCACGTGGGCAACTCCGGAAATAATCGACTCATGGCGTCTGGCAAATAGCCCGGTACTCGATGCGTTTGGATCAGGACTGGACGAACGAATTTCTTTCCCGTCACGGCTTCACCCGACCACTGGCATTGCGGAACAGGACACCGTTCCATTTGTCCCCGCGGTCGAAATGGCCGAACTGTTTGCACTGACGTGGCAACGCGCGCATCTGGTCTCGCCGTTTCTGTTCTTGGCTAACTCAGATCCGTATGTCACCCTCCACAGTCATCACGTCCTGCGTTCCGTGCACCAGGCCAACGAACACGCTACGGAGCGGGCAGTTGCATGGCTGTCAATATGGCTTGAGGCACGTGGCCTGACGGTCGACAGGAGGTTGGAACTGGTACGCCTGCCTGGATACCAGCCGCTCTTCTCTCGAAGCTACGACGAAATGTGGCCATGACGGCATGATGCTTCGAACAAAAAAAGGGGCGCTTCTCTCGTGAGGCGCCCCTTTGCTTTAGCTGGCTCGAAATCAGTCTGGGTTGATGACCGGCCAGTCTCGGAAAAGTGTCATGGCCTTCGTTGCAGCCTGCGCATGCGCCGTCATCGTTGCAGCAACAATCATTGCGCCCGAGGCCTTGATTAGGAGTTTCATTTCTATTTTCCCTTTTTTTGACAGATGGTGTCAGACGACGTTGCTGAAGGCTGCGCGTGAAAGCTGCTGGACGTTACTCGCCGCGTTCTCGATCGTCAGTTCGCTGGCCTTGCGCTTGATCTGGCCTTCCAGTGATGCGCGCGGGCCGAGTCGGATCGTGCCGCAATAGAAGACGTTACCCTTCACCCGACCGTTGATTTCAAGGATGCCGCGGGCGTGCACGTCGCCCTCAACGGTGCCATCGATTCGCACGTGTTCGCCTTCGACCTGACCTTTCACCATTCCACCCGGGCCTACATGAAGCAATCCCGCGCTGGAGACGAGACTGCCGTCGATGATCGCGAACGTGCTCAGACCGTGGTCGAGGATCATGTCACCGTGGATGGTGACCCCAGGTGACAGGAGCGTGACGTTAAGAGATTGGGCTTTCATTGTGTCTCTCTCAGAAAAGTTGAACGTCGCCGCCTTTTGCGGCGGGAGCCTTGGGCGGCGTCGCGGGCTGTGTTGCCGCGCCCGCCGGCGTAGACGTTTCGGTGGCCGGCATCACCGCGTGATGGGCTGTGACATGCCGGATTGGGCGCAATGCCGGCTTCGGGGACTGCTCGACGGAACTGGCCGCGTGAACTGGGCTGGGCGGCGGTGCCACTGGCGCTGCCGGTTGCTGCGCGTCGGTCGGCGTGTGCGACGTCGCCTGGATGGGCGCTGGTGCGGCGACCACCGGTTGCACCGAAGTCGGTGTGCCCGCAGCTTGACCGGATGCGGAAGCGTGCGGGTGAATGGATGAGACGGCCGCGCGTGCGAGCGTGGGGTCTGTCGGGATCTCGGCTGTCCTGTCGGCCGCGGGCGAAGGGCGTTGCACATTACCGGAAAGCGATCGCGGATCAACCCTGGCGAGTGCCGATGCTGTGGCAGGCGGTTGCCCAAAATCAGAGGCCGTGAGCGGGTGTGCCGGTGCAACATCAATCGCGGACTCGCCAATGGCGGGCGGTTCTGCCGCCGCAGCACGCGGCTTATCGGTCACGTGCACGGCTGCCGGCTTGTCCCGCAATACTCGCCAGAGCTTCGCCGCGCTCACGCCGCCGCCAGCGGCAATAGCTGCGGTTGCGACGCAGATCAGGGCGGGCCGGGCCGCTTTTCTCAGCTTTGCCGGGATGTTGGTCGATCCGAATCCCCGACCTGACTTTCTTTCAGGTGCGGGAAGCGTCGGCATTGCTGCCGCGTGGCCCGAGATGTCGATGACGACGGGCTGCGCCGAGTATTGCGCGTGTAGCGCCTGAATTTGCCGTAGATCCATATTCCTCTCCAGTGTGAGAAGTCGAGCGTACTCATCCGGGCTGAAAGTCAATCCAGCCGGATCAAAGCCGTCGGTTGCACGGGGCCGGTTACTGCTCGCGGCGCTCGCCGTCGAAGTCGTACTGATCGTTGTCGGGCATGCACACCTGGACGATGTGCTTGATCCGCTTCTCAGCGTTCGTGAGAATGTTCGCGCGATCGGTCGAATTGATTTTTTCGGCGAGGAGCGCTTCGAGAGTTCCAACGAAGACGCGGTCGAACTGCGTCAGGCACCGCACGAGGAGGCCGGCAAGCGGGCGTGTGATAACCAGCTCGATCGACTCATGCGGCAGTTCGATGGCGCGCACATCGTGGCGGGCGATCCATTCACTCGTCTTGCGCAGCCATTCCGCGGCATCGCGTAATGCCGTTTCCAGCGCCTTGACCTTGCCACCTCGCGCGACCGCGATCTTCGCCGCGCAGAAGTTGTAATCGGAGCGGATGAAGTCGCGGGCGAACTGCGAGCTGTACTTCAGCACCGTGACGGCGTCAGACTCCGGCACGATACGCGCGACGCGCGTATCGCTTGTCAGACGCTCAATGGGTTTCAACCCGCTCGCAGCGGGCTTCGAAACGTCGGTCAGTGATGGACGCGGCGCGTCCCCTGGTTTCGGGCGTTCCGGGTCGGGAGGAAGTTCAAGGACAGCGGACATATGGTTTTCGGGTGGTCTCTCTCACCAGCCATTGTGCTCGCGTCAAGTCTGATGATTAGGGGCAAAAGCTATGCTGAATTCATCATCTTTCCACGGTACGCCCGGGCTCTTTTCCGCAATACTGACTCTACTTCTCGCGTCTTGGACGCATCGACCCTGACCCGGCTAGCCCGGAGTCCATCTTCTGTACAAGCCGTGCCTTCGTGCATGCTCCGACCAGCGGGCAACTGGTGTGGAAACTTCTGTTGATGAGCGCCTCGCCCGCGCTCCCCATCTTTCAGTCATAAAACTCGTCGCCGGCCGCATTCATTTGCGCCGCGACATCGTTCGGACCCGGATACCGGGTGTTCTCTCTCCAGAGCCCATCTGGGTAGAACGATCGTAGTGGACTGATCCGTGATCCTGCGGCGGAATGAATTTTCCGAAAATGGGCTGTAGCGCAGCGTGACCATGCTGCGCGGGAACGACCTAACGTTCCCGACTATGAGCCTCGCGGCTCCCTGAGCGCCACGACCCCAGAAGGGTTGTGGCGCCTGGGTCATTTACACACGAATCCCGAAGCGCGTTCCTCTGACCGAGGAACGCGCTTTTTTTTTGTCGTTTGTTTCTGTTCCGTACGGAGGTCTTCATTGCTTCCTGACCGTCTTAACGCCCGCATCGCCGAAGTGATCAGCAACACGATTGCCCAGGAGCGTGCATCTGCAGATACCGCTTCGCCAGCCTGGCGACAGCGGTGCGAGGTAGCAAAGGTCGCGACGTACAGCGATCCCGAGCGCCGCGTTTTTCTTTCACACATTGCCACCGGCCGCGGCGACGCGGCAGCCAGCGAACTGGAGCAGTCAGCCACGCAGTTGCGCACCCAGGCAATCTTCTTTCTCGCAAGGAAACCATCATGAACGCTGTAGTCAGCATGCTCAACGGACCTGCTCGCAGCGTCGTTGAGGAACGGGCATTGCGCCCGCCGGTGATCGGACATATCCGGCCCGGCATCAAGGTGCTCACATCGGCCGCGCGCAAGCATGAACGGGCCTTTGCGCTGTATAACCAGATGGTCGCCGCTGGCGACTCCTTCGAGACGATCGGTAAAACGATCGAATCGAAGTGCAACATCAGGAACGCGCTCGCGCCGAAGAACGTCCCGTATTTCACCTGCCGTCGTTCGGACTTCACCAACCCCGACGTCGCAGACGAGATTCTCAAGCTGTATGGCGAGGATCGCGGTGATGGCGTGAAGCTGTACCGGTTTCCGGTGCTCTTCGCGTTCAATGACTGGATGCAGAATCTGCCGAACCAGATGGCTGCGTGGGGAACGACCGGGCGAAAGTTTTTCTCGGAATACGGTCCTGACGGTGTACGGTACTGCAAGACGTACGCGAAGGCCGAACGCGATCCTCGTGCGCAACGGGCAACACGTCACTTTGGCGGACGCGTCGTGATCTTCCGACAGGATGATTCGATCCCTGACGGCGTGTGTGACCCTGCACAATGCCCGCAGTATCAGGCCCGTCAATGCAACCTGACGGCAAACTTCATCTTCGCCATCCCCGACATCAAGGGTCTGGGTCTTATCGAGTTGCCGACGAACTCGATCTACGTGCTTCAGAAAGCGTATTCGGCGATGCAGACCGTGCAGCTTGCTCGCGGAAAGCTTACCGGCACACGCTTCTGGATCACAAAGCGCGAATTCGACATTACGCGGATCAACGAGAACGGTGAGCCAGTGCGCGCCAGGCAGTTGCTGACGGTGCTCGATGCCGACATCGACATCGGCGCGCTGCTCGACGCGGCGGACGATCCGGTACCGGCACTAGAAGCAGCGAACGAAGCCGTCGCGCTGCTCGAGGCTGGCGGTAACGTCGTGCCGATGAACGCCGCACAGCCGCTGGATGGGCATGACACCGGCAACAGTTCGACGACAGTGTCTGCGACGTCACAGGAGCCGACCGACGATCCTGCGACCGCGGTGCCCGTCACAACGGCGACGACGGTTATCGCTGAAAGTGCGCCGCCGGCGTCTGGTTCGCTACTCGACGTGGTGATGCCCGGCGGGCCGGAGCTATCCGGTGCGCCGATCCCGGGCGAAACGCTAGAGGACAAGCGTGACCGCATGTCGGACCTGCTGCAACGTCTTGGCCTCAGTGCGGAAGACCGGAAGCGTGATTTCCGGATATACGCACACGTAACCTACGGCCGTGGCTGGGTTGACCGTGCGCAGGACGTTGACAGCATGAATGAGCGGCTGACTCAGGCGTTGACCGACCGCACTGCACTCGATCGCGAGATCAGGGAAGCAACGCAGGCCGTCTGATCGCTCGACGATTTCCAACTTCTACCAGCCCTTCGGGGCTGGTTTTCCCTTCTTTTGCGAGAACATTTCAGCAAGCGTCGTTTGCTCAAATGCTTTCGACAGCGCATTGCGCGCATCGAAACCAGCCCGCTACGGCGGCCATTTCCTGTTTGCAGTTTCAGGAGTCGTCATGCGAAGGATCGGCAATTTCACCGCATTTTTCGGCGCGGACGATGTTTTCAGCAACTGGCATCCATGCCGGTTCAGTTATCACGATGTCGATTTCACGTGCGTGGAACAGTTCATGATGTATGCGAAAGCAAAACTGTTCAGCGACGAGGGATCGGCTGAGAAGATCCTGGCGAGTCGCGACCCGATGACGCAAAAGATGATCGGCCGCAAGGTGGCCGGCTTCGATCTGCGTATCTGGGAGAAGAAGCGTGAGTCGATCGTCTTTGTCGGGTGCCGCGAGAAGTTCGCGCAGAACCCCGGCCTCCGGTCGGTTCTGCTGGCAACGGCGCCTACCGAGCTCGTCGAAGCCAGTCCCTACGATCTGATCTGGAGCATTGGTCTGGGCGAACGCGATCCACGCATTACCGACCGCTCGCAGTGGCGCGGAAAGAACCTGCTGGGCATCACGCTCATGAGGGTTCGCGACGCACTTTCGACCCACTGACTTTTTTGCACCCGTCCGGGTGTTCATCCAATGAGGCCGCCTTAGGGTGGCCTTTTTGCTTTTTATGGAGGCGACTTTGAAACTCGCTCATTTCTCTGACCTGCATTACGCACCGGACCACCTCGTTGAGTCCGAGCGCTGTTTCAGTTTTGCGGTTGGCGACGCGATCGCGAACAGCGCACAGGTAGGTGTCATTTCCGGCGATTCGACCGACCATAGGCTCGATGCCCATGCGCCGTCTCTCAATGCGCTCGCTACGCAGGTTCACCGGCTGGCAAATGCGATGCCGGTGCTCATGCTGCAAGGCACGTTCTCGCACGAGCCCCCGGGCACGCTCGATAACTTCGCATTGATGGGCGGCACACATCAGGTGCACATCGCCGATCGCGTGTCCCAGGTCGCGTTGGTCGATGGCCGGTTCTGGGCATCGAAGGGACCGGTGTTTTCGCCTGACGAACTGGGTGATTTCCTGCGCATCAGGCCCGAAGTCGTATTTACCTGCCTTCCTACGGTCAACAAAGGCCAACTGGCTGCAAGCGTTGGCGCGCTGGCAGCCGGGACGGAACTGGGCGATGTGCTTGCCGCATATCTGGCGGCGGCAGGCCGGGTAAATGCACAGCTTCGTGCTGCGGGGATCGCGACAGTCGGCGTGTCGCACGGGACCGTAAGCGGTTGCGAGACTGAGCACGGTGTCGTGATGGCGGGGTTCGATCATGAGTTTTCGTTGACGGCGCTGTTCGAAGCCGAATGCGATGGCTTCATGCTCGGACACATCCACAAGGCGCAGCAATGGGAACGCGACGGCAGACTCATCGCGTACCCCGGCTCGATCGGCCGTTTCCACTATGGTGAAGAGGGAGCCAAGGGCTATCTCGCCTGGGATGTCGTGCCGGGAAGCGCTAGTGCTCATCTGGTGGAGACGCCTTCCCGGCAGATGATCTGCGTCGATTTTGACGGGCCGCCCGACATGGCGCGTCTCGAAGAAATCGCTGCGGTCGCCGCCGACAAGTTTGTTCGCGTGCGCTGGCAGATTGACGAGGAGCATCGCCAGTCCGTCGATCGTGATGCAATCAAGGCATTGTTTGCTGGAGCCGCCAGTCTGAAAGTCGAGGCGCGCGTCCTGCCCGTTGTACGCAGTCGTGCCGAAGGCATCAGTCTGGAAACGACGGTGGATGGCAAGCTGGCGCGCTGGTGCGTAGTCGCAAATGTCGAAGCGGAACCTGTGCTCGCGCGCTTGCAGTTGCTTGCATCCGGCGATCCAGAGGCGATCGCGGCAGACATTCTTGCCCGGCTTGAGGCGCAGCCTGAACCGCGCTCCCTGGCGGTTGTCATCGCGCACCCTGCAGAGCAAGGAGGGTCCATCGCCCTCGCGCCAGATCAGGAAGTCTCCGTCGCGATCGAGGTATCCACCGCGCCTGCGGCGCCGGGGCCGGCACCGTCGACACTCGACTGGCTGACCGATGATCTGTTTGCGGCCTAGCCGCCTTTCGCGAGGGTGTCCAGTACGGGCACTTTCGCGCGGACACAGTCGTGTTCCGATAGTCGCTCGTATGGGCGGCTACCGGAACAAGGTTCACCCGCGTCATTGACGCATCGATAGCAGTTCGCTGCATCCATTTTCTTGTTAACCCTGGCGGGGATTCATCCCCTCAGGGGATGCACTCCGCCGTTTTTTTCGTGGAGTGTCTCGATGTTTGGTCTTTATCCGGCCGGACCGCAATGGGTCCGGCACTTTTCCGCCAAGGTGACGCCACGCAGCATCCAGCAACTCCTCACGGAGCACGCAGGATTTACTGCCGGCATCTTCCATCAACCATTCGGTGACCTTCGCGGCGCCGTGCTCGCCCAGATGGGCAACTGTCTCGTCCTCGCTTCAGCCGCCGAGTCCGGTTCATCGGATCTCGCGGTCGTGCCTGACGTGCAGATGCAGAATCTGCTCTGGTCGTTTGAGACGGGCTACGCCAATCAGTGGGGTGCCCGCGAACTGCATGCCCTTACCGGCTGCAACAACTGGGACGCATTGCTGCGCGAGGCGAGAGGCGAGTTTTCACGCGTGTGCGAATTCGTTGGCAGGGCTGTTGACGGTACGCTCGTCAAGGCTGCGCCGACCGCCGCGCCGGACCCCATCGTCGGAATGATGTACAGCAATGACGACGATGTGCCGTGGGTGCCGTCTGATTATCTTTATGACGCACCTGCGTCGGAGGGACCGTCATGCGCCCGTTGAAACTGTCACTCGAAGGCTTCATCGGGGTCCGTGACGGGATGAGGCGGGACACCGTCACGCTCGATCTCGAATCGTTACCCAATGGCCTGATTGCACTCACGGGTCCGAACGGAGCGGGGAAATCCACGATTATGGACAACCTCCATCCGTACCGGATCATGCCGTCGCACGCGACGAAACTCTCGGTCGACGGGTTCTCGTACTGGGACCACGTCTATGGGGTTCATGCCCTGAAGGAGCTTGAATGGGAGCACGGCGGTGTGCGGTACCGCTCGTCATTCGCGTTCCGCAAGCCGGGCAAAACCGGCAAGGCGGAGTATTTCCTTGCCTGGCGTGATGCGGCCGGTATCTGGCAGCCGATGACGTCGACTGACGGCATCGTTTCCGACGGTAAGGCCGAGACATACGATCTGTGTGTCGAATCGGTCTGTGGGTCGCTTGGGTCGTTCTTCACCAGCGTGTTCTCCGCGCAGAACCGTCGTCCGCTCGCATCGTATGGTGCGAGCGAGATCAAGGCGCTGCTCGCGGAACTGCTGCACGTCGATCATCTGCGCACGCTCTCGGCGAAAGCCACAGACGTCGCAAAGATGCTCGGCCGGTCGCTGGATGCGGTGCAACAGCAACTCGTTGCACTCGGCTCGAAACGTGATCGTCTCGTACAGATCGGTTGCGCGATTGATGCCGACATAAAGGCGTTGACAGCGACGCGCGCTGACAAGGATGCACTTGCAGGTAAGGCCGCAAGCCTTGCCGAACAGCGAGCGACGCTGGTTGCGAAACAGACTGCAAACGCTGGCGCGCAATCGCGTCTGCGAGAGCTGTCAGTGCGACGCACCCAGTTGAGCGAGGCCATGCAGACGCTTGTCAATGACGCAACGGCGGCAAGCCAGCGCGGCAACCAGCGCCGGACGTCTCTGCGCAAGAGCATTGGCGGTCATAACGTTGTCATTGCCCAGCGGGAAGCCATTCTTGGCGCTGCGGCTGCGCGCGACGCCGCACAGCTTCGGATCACCCGCGAGGAATCGCGGATCGAGCCGTTGCAGGTGTCGATCGCAGACCTTGAAGCGAAGCAGCTCGCTCTGACGTCTGCCACCTCAAGCCTGAAAGGGCTGGAATCGGAGGGCACGTCAAAGGCCACCTTGATGAGGACGCTGCAGCAGCAGGCAGCAGTCATCGATACCGTTCCGTGTGCTGGCCATGAGATGCACAGCACCTGCCCTCTCCTTGCGCAGGCCCGGCAAGCGGGTGTTCAGGCCAATGAGCATCGCATCTCGTTGACGGATTTGCGCGAGACGTTCCGTCTGAGGCGCGAAGAGGTCGATAAGCTGACGCCCCAGGTTCAATGCCTGGCAGCAAAGCGCGTCGAACTCAAGGCCGTCAATGATGCCCTGACGACCGCGCGTCGCGATCTGCAAACGGCGACCGAACTGGCCGCTCGCAAGCAGCTTCTCGATGCCGCTGTCGAAGGTCTGGCAAGGGCCAATGAGGACCTGGCCGCGCTCGATGTCGAAGAGGCACAGGCACGTGAACGCCGTGAGGCGGAAAAGGTGCGACTGACGGGACAGCTTCAGGAACTGGATACTGAAGTCGCGCGCCTTGGCGTCGACGACGTAACCGGCGCGATCGCGGAACTGGATCGGAGCCTGACGCAATGCCGCGATGCTGCTACGTCGGCTGATGCCCGGATCGAAGCACTGATTCGCGCACAGGCTACACGTGAAGTCGAGCGGCAGGCGATAGCGAAAGAGGTGGAAGGCTTTGACGCTACGCAGTCTTATGCGACACGTATCTCTGACGAGATTGCAAGCTGGAAGCTGCTAGCGAAAGGCCTCGGCAACGAAGGTGTCGTCGCCCTGACGATCGACGATGCGGGCCCCGCGCTCACGCAGATGGTCAACGACCTTCTGCTTGCGTGCTACGGCATGCGTTTTACCGTCGAGATCCAGACGCAACGCGCCTTGGCTAACGGCGAACTGCGCGAGGGATTCGAAATCCTCGTGCACGACGCCGATCGCGACAGCACCAAGGCAGTCACGGTGATGTCGGGTGGCCAGAAGGTCTGGATCAACGAGTGTCTGGTGCGGGGAATCGCGTTGTACATCGCGAGTAATGCCGGCCAGCCGTATCAGTCCCTGTTCAGCGACGAGTCCGACGGTCCGCTCGATCCGCAGCGCAAGCTGCAGTTCATGCGGATGAAGCGGGAAGTGCTGCGGCAAGGCGGGTACGAGCGAGAGTTTTTTATCTCGCAAACGCCCGATCTTGTCGCAGAAGCTGATGCTGTCATTGATGTGGCGGCGTTGGCCGTCTGAACATCGTCATTCTTTTTAACCCTGTGGGAGCGGTCCCCACAGGGGGGCGTTCCCTTGCTTTTTTGCCGAGGAACGCGATGAAATCGACGCGACCCATGTATGCGCGCACCGAAGCCGTCACGGTCTCGGTTCGTCCCTGTACGCCTCGCGGTGGAGCAACTCACACCTACGTCCTGAACGGCACGCTTATGCGTGACGTGCTGGTCGACGGTCGCTGGGTGACCCTGCACGCGAGCATCCCTCTCGAATCGCAAGCCGCGTAAGCGGTGCGACTATCTTTCGAAAAGACATCTCATGGAAAATCTCCTGATGCTGCTGATAGCGGCCGGAAGCTCGTCCCTGTGCGCCTGCACGACTCAGCAGCAGGCACACGTCGAACAGCCGAAGCCGTTGATTGTCGTCCACCAGCCGCGAGGCGAGCAGGGCGACTTCGTACTCTGCAAGGATGGCCGCGTGCTGGTCTTTCCGGCCGCGCATCCGAAGTCCTGCTCTTGAGCCAAAAACACCCCGTTCTCGAAAGAGCCGGGGCGTTTCACGTAAACGTGGAGACGATCATGAAGAAGCAGATCGCAACCGCCACTGTGATCGGAGCAATGCTTGCAATTGCATGCCTGCTCTGGGAGCAACAGTCGGTGGCTGCAAGCAAAGGTGCGGCGACACGTGCACTGCGCACGAACCCGTCGCCGTTCGATCGGCATTTGAGGTACTGCAATGTGCACGGACCCGAAGCAGAAATGGCGTCCTGATTTCGCCCGCCTGCGTGGGCTACCCTATCTCGCAATCGCGGCGCAGATCGAAGAAGCGTTCACACTCGGTTCTTCGCTCCCGGCGACAGACTGCCGTCGCAGCGCGCGATCGCCGACGATCCAGGTTTTCACCGGAACACCGTCAATGCCGCGTTCCGCGAAGCTGCTCGACGAGGCTTGATCCGGAGCAACGCTGGCCCCGCTGGCACTGTCGTGATCGAGCGCCAGCTCGCACACGCAGCCTGATCGTCGCTTCACCTTTCGTATCCACCCAACCGGGCAAACCTCCCGGCTGGGAAGGGTCTGCCCGGCAACTGATTCCGGAGCAGAACGTGGCTTATTCATGCACTGATTTTTCTGACGATGTCATGCGGGCACTCGTCGACGCTGGCGCAATTTCAGCATCTGATATTCCGGCCGATGATCCGGGGCAGGGCGCCGATATCGCTTGTGCAGCAATTGTCTCGATGAGCCGCGCGGGTCTTTCGTCGCGCTTCATGAACGAGTTGCTTCATGAGGTCGAATCGCTCGGCGCCGTCGTGGAGCAATATGGGCCGCCCGCATTGGCGTTTCTGTTCTACCTCCAGGCCGCAATGCTCAACGACACATATATCGAGGCAGCGGGCACTACTGACGCGCAGGTCATGGAGCTTGTTCAACGACTCCAGTCCGCTGCCGAATGGATGAAACATATCCAGACGGTGGCGGAAGCCTGACTCCACTCTTCACCCCCCTACGGGAGCCACTCCCGTACGTTTGTGACGTGCACGTTTGATCTCGAGTGGGTCATGCAGGCGCAACAGCATCATGCGATCGACTCAGCCCGCTTCTGGCTCAACGAGACGGTCCTCCGTCTGCCCACCGGTATGTCACAGCGTTATCAGGAGATGGCCGTCCGCGGTCAATACTTCGCTCGGCTCGCGGAGCGGCTCAATCTGACTCCTGCGGAACTGGATGCACATCTGGTCTCAAACGCGATCAGCGATGCAGAGCATGTAGAACTGGTTGCCGCACCGCAGATGGACCTCTTTTCGTTGGCCGCCTGAACCGGTTGGCCTTTCTCTTACCCTTGCGGGGCACGCCCGCAACGGGCTGCTCCGCGCATTTTCATGGAGTAGCTCATGATTCTCGAATCAAGCGGATCTGGCATGCCTGCCTTCCAGACCAATGCCCACGTGAATGATGGCGTGCTGGTGCGGGTCGGTATTCCACACAGCGGAGGCAAGCTGGCTTTTCATGCTTTCAACGAAGAATACGCAGGGATGGTTTCTGCTTCTGCGTTCTGGAACCCTAAGACAGGTCGTTTCCGGATACCGGAAGCAACTGATCTAACGGAAATTGATTTCGCTCTCGATAGTGCTGGCTTTACCGCGACGAAGCTCTTCCAGTCCAAGGGAAGACAGAAGGGCATAGCCGGCATCTACCCGTGGACCATGGAGCAATACGTCGAACTTGCATCGTTCTCCGGTGCTGCGTGGATGGCACAACCTGATCTCTGTTGTGAGCCGGAGGTGGCCAGCGATCAGAACGCGATCGACTATCGAATCCGCGCAACGGCTACATTACTGGAGCACATGCTGCGGGTCGTGTACGAGTGGCAGAACCAGCTTGCCAAAACGATGAGTATCGACGCGATACAGAACGCGATACGCATCCCCGTACCTGTCGCGCAGGGGTGGTCATTGGATGACTATCGTCGCAGCATTGATCTGATGCTCGCGGTATGGGAACGGTGGATGCCGTGGATCGCAGCACCGGCCCTGATCGGCTTGGGGTCCGTATGCCGACGGCATTTGACCGATCCCCGACATGGGCTGTTTGCCATACTCGAAGGGCTTGAAGGGCGGATTCCACCCGGTTCACGGATGCACCTGTTCGGGGTGAAGGGTTCGTGCCTC